>Ga0222662_1000376_pt1 | contig 38104 bp, 32 predicted proteins | sample AntAcemetagen600_FD_179821 | JGI IMG/M metagenome (GOLD analysis project Ga0222662, IMG submission 179821) | Saline water microbial communities from Ace Lake, Antarctica - #600 | ecosystem: Environmental > Aquatic > Non-marine Saline and Alkaline > Saline | place: Antarctica: Ace Lake... | reverse complement strand
GTTTGCGTTCTGCAGACGAATCACAATGGGCCCGCCGCAATCGGTTGAAATCCTCCTTCACCTTCTCTCACAACCTGCGAAGTATTTTCAAACGCGACTTTTTTTTAGAAAATCCGGAGACTCTCGCAGTGGAATGGGACCCCGAGAATCCACCCGGACCCAATCACCCGCTTTGGCGATCCCAGCCAGACCTGACGTCAGAGGTGGTCGTAGCAGCCGCCGCCGAGGCGGCGATAGAGGACTTCCGTCAAAATCCAGACCGTGCTTCTTTTGCATTGGGGACCAACGACAACACACGATTCGGAGAGAGCCCCGGGATCAAGAGTTTAACCCGACCGATGCGATACTTTCGCGATCTACCCGATTACTCCAACCTGGTCTTCCATTTCATGAATCGTGTGGCCGAAGAGGTTGCCCAAGAATTTCCCGACCGTTTTCTCGGGTGTTTATCGTATATGTGGGTGGAGAATGTCCCTGACTTTCCAGTTCATCCGATGGTGTTGCCCTACCTGACGGCTGACCGCAGCCAGGGGCATGACGTGGAATTTACAGAAAGAGATCGGGAACTGATCGAAAAGTGGACGAAGGCTGGGCCGCGATTGATTGGTATTTATGACTATCTCCATGCGGCTCCGCATTCGTTCCCCCGTCGAGCCAATCTGCTGATCGGGCAACGGATCCGGGATGCTCATCAAGCAGGAGTTCGGGCCTATTTTGCTGAGGTGAATCCAATATGGCCCTTTCACGGGGATCTTCCCTGGGCGGTGGCTCGGATGCTTTGGGATCCGGATTTAAAGCCGGGAGAACTGGAAGCCGAATTTTTCAATAATTTCTTCGGCCCGGCCGCACCGTATCTTCAAAAATTCTACTCGGACGCCCGCTGGATATGGATGACCCAGGAGGGCTCCGCAGTGTGGGTCAAATACTTCCTGGATGAAGCGGGGATAGAACTGTTTTCAGAGGAAGATTTGGACCGCCTGAGCGGGTATTTGGAGGAGGCAAAAGAGGCTGCTGGCGACAGTCTCTTTGGGACGAGGGTCGAGGCAGTTGGTGATGCATGGGAGCTGACCCTTGCAAGTGCGGGTTTGCAGCGATCCAGGCGCTACCTCGCACAAAATGCTCCTGAGATTGATAGCCCTGTTCCTATCATTGAATTTCTCCTCGCGAGAAATGGATGGAACAACACATTTGAAAGCCTTACCGCCAAGCCGTGGATGAGCCGTGTCGGAAGAACCAATTTTGCACAGTCAGACCCGTTGTATCACGCAGTGAGTATAGCGGCGGAGAATATAACCACAGACCGGCGGGCGGCATTTTGGGATGGGATCAATTCCGAGGCCTTACGGTTGAAAGACCAACCCGCCCAAATTATCATCAACTTGGCCAGGAAAGCGGAGAAGACACCGACAGAAATAATCGCAACTGCCGAAAACATCCGCGAGGATTTGGGGGAGATTCACCAGTTCGGACCGGAACCGTGGGAGGTGGACCTAAAGCGACCTTGGCACATCCGAGTGAATCCATCCGAACGGGTCTCCATCCGATACGTTGCGGTAGATGGAAAAGAGATTATGCGCATTGAGGATGCACACGCAGCGGGGATTTCGAGGGAATTCTCCGTTGGGCAGGGTTCTTTCTATGAAGCCGAGGTCGAATTATCCGCCAAGATATCACCGGGGAATCGTAGCAATCTTTCCTTCCGCTGGTGGGGAGAGAAAGATCTCCCTCTAGGAACCACACGAGCGATCCGTATTCCGAGTAGCGAGTCGCCTTTAACAGGATCCTACCGCGTATTCGGCCTGCCACCCGCCAATGCCGTACGGGGTGCTTTCGTCATTGCCGCTGTGCGGCAAGAGGAGGGTGACTGGTTGGATATCCAGTCAATCCGGATGATTCGTTTTGAATGAAATGATTCAACCAATGCCGGTTTAAAATGGTACTCCCGCCGGGATTCGAACCCAGATCTACGGCTCCGGAGGCCATTGTTCTATCCATTGAACTACGGGAGCGGAAAGGGTGTGAGTGAGCACTCATTTCGGTAAAGTGACAAGAGGAAAAGTAATCACTTCATTTCCAGGTATTCAAATTTCAAGTAGCAGCGAAAATCTCCGTTTCTCCCCCAAAAACGAATGCTGGTCTCTGTGAAATCGCGTTCATCCTCTTTTGGCATCGGTAAGAAGGCCTCTGTGCGAAAAGGAAGAGTCGAACTTCGGAGATTCGGACGTGAACGAGGATTCTCACGGATTCGGCGTAGCGCTTTAGACCTGGCATTTGCTAATGAGTCCTTTGGGGTGCTTCCATAACCGACAACCGATTCGTCGACCCGGTTAGTGTCGGAAGGCTGGTACACATTATGCTCAATAGACAGCATGCAAAAATCCTCGCCGTCAACGGATCCAAGCCCAATATTTTTTACTTTGTAGACCCCGTTGCGGGCAATGTTCCAGGCTTTGATAGTAGCCGCCCGTTCTGCGGACTGAGGATCTGGACCGAAAGCGAGGACCTGCTCCCGTAAGGTCTTGTTTGGCTCAAAGTTAGGAATTTCTGTAGTCGAATCCGCTTCCTGTGCAACACAGGGAATGCTCAGGATCAAACTCAAAATAATCATGGAATATCGGAAGCTCATGCAAATTACCCTAGGGAATGAAGCGGAAATACCAATAATTTTTCAAACACTTTGGTGAGGATTTGCGATCAATGTTTGTTATTTTTCTCAAAATGTGTGAACTCCTCCTAATGATACTAAAGGGTATGGCGTGCCAAGTGCCTCCGCAGAGCTACTCACAGTCCGATTGCTGGGAAATTCTGCGCGGAAGTGATAATTTTTCCCGATTGAAAGGTCGATCCCAGCGATTGATTGAAAAGGTCCTGAAGGGTGAAAGTGGAATCGATAAACGGCATTTCGCCATGCCTGAGGTGGAGCGGCTTTTCGACATGAGTGCCGAGGATTTGAGCCGCGGCTTTGAAGCGCAAGCTCCGCAGCTCGCTGGGTCTGCCCTGACCGGTGCCTTGGATTCTGCCGGAGTGGTTCCAGCCGAGGTGGATGCGTTGCTGGTTTGCACCTGCACAGGCTACCTCTGTCCGGGAGTTTCGAGTTACGTGGCGGAAAGTCTTGGCATGAAGCCAGACATTTTTCTCTCTGATATGGTGGGGTTGGGGTGCGGTGCGGCGATTCCCATGTTGCGACAAGCCGATGCGCTCGGGCGGGCAAATCCCGGGATGACGATCGCCTGCGTTGCCGTCGAAATTTGCTCAGCAGCCTTTTATCTCGATGATGATCCTGGGGTGCTGATCAGTCTCTGCTTGTTTGGGGATGGGGCAGCGGCGACCGTATGGCGTTCTGGAGAGGAGCTGTCTCAGGGGGTGCGCTGTGAAAATTTCGATACCCTTCATGTGCCCGAAGACCGGGAGCTTTTGCGATTCGAGAACGTGGGGGGGAAGATGCGCAACCGTCTTCATCGATCCGTCCCGGATAAAGCCGCGATCGCTGTGGATCATCTGTTCAAAAGAAATGAGCAACCCGAAACCGATATCATATCCCATGCCGGGGGGAGGGATGTACTGGAAAAGGTTTCCTTAGCTCTCGGCAATCCGGATCTTTCCCACGCAGAGGAGGTCCTGCGCAATTGTGGGAACATGAGCAGTCCTTCCGTTTTATTCGCGCTGGAGCGCTACTTGGATGAGAAAAAGGATGAGCCTTTCAGCGCTTGGGCGACCTCATTTGGGGCCGGTTTTGCCTGCCATTCCTGCCGTGTCGTCCGCGACTGATCGGCGAAAGGAAACGAGGTATTCGAGGTTTCCGTCGGTTCCAGCGAGGGTCGAGGTGGCCGTTTCCAAAACGGTGCAGTGGGGAAGCTCGCTTGCAGCGTAATCCTTTACCTCGCGGAGTACGCGTTCCCGGACTTCGTCATCGCGAATAATACCCCGCCCAATATCGGCTTCTTCACGGGTCGCTTCAAACTGGGGTTTCACGAGTGTTATGAGTAAGCCATCCTCCCTCAGTCGTGGCCATACTTGGGCTAGCACTTTTTTCAAAGAGATAAAGGATAGATCCATCACGATCCAATCGTAGGTGTCGTGTGGAAGGGTTGCTTCCGGAAGTTGAGCCGCGTGCAGTTTTTCATGGTTGGAGACTCGGGGATCGATCCGAAGCTTGTGGTGCAACTGAGCACGACCCACATCAACACAAGTAGAATGCACGGCACCCCTCTGGAGGAGGCAATCGGTGAAACCACCGGTGGATGCCCCCACATCCAGGATAATCTTGCCCGCTGGGTCGTAAGCATACTGATCCAGAAAGCCCGCGAGTTTTTCCCCGGCCCGGCTAACAAAACGAGGAGGTTGCTCCACAGCGAGGTCAATGTCGTCCCGAACGTCCTTTCCCGGCTTGTCGAGGATCGTCGTCCCGCTGCGCACCTTGCCCGCGAGGATCAAGCCCCGCCCCTGGCTGCGACTTTCGCAGAGACCGCGGGTCACCAAAAGGTGGTCGAGACGAACTTTTTTACCAATCGAAGCCATATTTCAAGGGGTAGAATCGGAGCCGCGGGCATCATTGCCAAGGAAAACCTCTTGCTTTCCCGCATCGGCTTCATCTACTCCGAGGGAAGTTTGATGAAAAAAGAGGAACAAGAAATCGATCTCGACCGTCTTTGCGTTTTGGCAAGGCTGTCTCTGAGTCCTGAGGAAAAGGAAAAACTCGGCCCGCAGTTGGCCCGAATCATCGGCTATGTAGAGCAGTTGAAAGAGGTCGACGTGGAGGGCGTAGAGCCAATGGCTCACGCCATTCCCCTGGAGAACGTCTTCCGCAAGGACGAGGCGACTCCTCTGGTAGAGCGGGAGGATTATCTTCGCAACGCGCCGGCTTCCCGTGCCGGACAGGTCGTGGTGCCAAAGGTTATCGAAGGATGAGCGCTATGGAATTGAACTCCAAAACGGCTGTCGAGCTCGCCAAACTACTGGACTCCGGTAAGGTCTCCAGTGAAGACATCACCCGCGCCTGTTTGGACCGGGTAGAAAGCGTCGACCCGCAAGTCCACGCATTTCTCAGTGTCGACCGCGAAGATGCTTTGTCCCAGGCACGGGCCAGTGATGCGCGTCGCACCGAGGGGAAATCCCGTGGCCCGCTCGAAGGGATCCCGCTGGCCCTCAAAGACATTGTCGCCGTGCAGGGGCAGCCTCTCACTTGCGCCAGCCGCATGCTCGAAAATTTCGTCAGCCCCTATGATGCTACTGCGGTCGAGCGTTTAAAGAATGCCGGAGCCATCCTCTTTGGACGCTTGAACATGGATGAATTTGCCATGGGTTCCTCCACGGAGAATTCCGCTTTCAACCGAACCTCAAATCCCTGGGACTTGGACCGCGTGCCGGGCGGATCGAGTGGGGGAAGTGCCGCTGCAGTTGCGGCTTCGGAGACCATACTCTCTCTCGGGAGTGATACCGGTGGTTCGATTCGTCAGCCAGCCGCATTCTGCGGAACGGTCGGTCTGAAGCCCACTTATGGCCGGATCTCCCGCTATGGCTTGGTCGCATTCGCTTCTTCGCTCGACCAGATCGGGCCCTTTACCCGTTGTGTTGAGGACGCCGCACTCTTTCTCGATGCGACCTGTGCTCATGACGAGAAAGACAGCACCTCTCTTCCCGACCAGGAGACGGACTTTTTGAAGAAAATGGGGGAACATGCCGATCGGAAGTGGAAAATCGGAGTTCCAAAAGAGTTCTTTGCCGAAGGGATCGATCCGGAAGTTCGCTCCTCGGTCGAATCAGCGATCCGTTACTATGAGGAACAAGGCTGCACTGTTGAAGAAGTATCCCTGCCTCACTCCTCCTATGCGGTTCCCGTCTACTACATCCTCGCAACGGCAGAGGCCTCCTCCAACCTCGCGCGCTACGACGGCATTCGTTACGGGCACCGTGCCGAATCCGCCGACAATGGAATCGACCTCTACTACCAATCGAGGGGGGAAGGATTTGGCGAGGAGGTAAAACGCCGCATCATGCTGGGCACCTACGTGCTCTCCAGCGGTTATTACGACGCCTACTACCTGCGCGCGCAGAAAGTTCGCACATTGATTCGGAGTGATTTTGATGAGGCCTTTGCGAAGGTCGATTGCCTGATCGGACCAGCCACTCCGACCGTAGCCTTCCGGGCCGGAGAAAAAACCGATGACCCACTCTCGATGTATCTCAGTGACGTTTACACGATTTCCGCAAATCTTGCGGGGCTTCCCGCCATGTCGATTCCCTGCGGGATTTCCTCTGAGGGCTGTCCCATCGGTATGCAGATCATTTCACCCGTTCTCAAAGAGGCCGAGATGCTGGCCGTAGCCAAACAGTTTGAGGACGGCCACGACTTCAAGGGCCTTACGGCACCGGATCGTTTGCAAGGGGAGGGCGCAGTATGAATTACGAAGCGGTAATTGGCCTCGAGGTGCACGTCCAGTTGAAGACGGCCTCCAAGATGTTTACGGGGATTCCCCACCGATTCGGCGAGGAGCCGAACCGATTGATTGACCCTGTGGTGATGGCCTTGCCCGGTAGTTTACCGGTGATCAATCGGGAAGCCGTCGCCAAAAGCATTCAGGTCGGCCTCCTGCTCGGGTGCGAGATCGCCAAGACTTGCAAATGGGATCGCAAAAACTATTTCTATCCGGATTCTCCAAAAAACTATCAAATCACGCAATACGATCGTCCCCTCTGCTTGGGTGGATCGGTTGAAATCGAGATGATGGGTGCGTCCCGATCCGAAGAAGGCTCGCACCGTGAAGTGGCCCTGACCCGAATTCACTTGGAAGAGGACGTGGGTAAGCTTACTCACTTTGATGAGGATAGCTTGGTCGACTACAACCGAGCGGGGACGCCTTTGATCGAGATTGTGACCGAGCCGGACATGTACTCCGCTGACGAAGCATTCGCCTTCCTCACCGCCCTGCGGCGTATCCTGGTCTACGGTGGGATATCCGACTGCGATATGGAGAAAGGCCAATTGCGCTGCGATGCCAACATCAGTATCCGCCCCGAGGGCAGCAAAAAGTTGGGGACCAAGGTGGAATTGAAAAACCTCAACAGCATCAGTGGTGTGCGCAACGGTGTTGCCTACGAAATCGCCCGACAGAAGAAAGAACTCTCAGAAGGCGGTACTCTCGTTCAGGAAACCCGCCGATGGGATGCCGACAGAGGGATGACCACTGCAATGCGTACCAAAGAGGAAGCGCACGACTACCGCTACTTTCCCGATCCCGACCTCATGCCGGTTTCGGTGAGTGAGGATTGGAAAGCTGAGCTGGCAGCCGTCCTCCCGGAGGTCCCCTTTGACCGACAACGCCGATACCAAAGTGAGTTGGGTCTGCCATATTCGAGTGCTTCCGTTTTGATCTCAGACCGCTTGCTCGCCGATTACTTCGAGCAAGCTGTGAAGACGGGAGGCAGTCCCGCACTCCTCGCCAACTTCATCGCCAATGACCTCCTCCGTGAACTCGGGGAGGGCGAAGAAGGTGTGGATATATCCAGTTGCCGGGTGCAACCGGAAGGACTTTCCGCTCTCGTGAAACTTGTCGAGGACAGCGTCATCTCCAACCAGATCGCCCGGGAAGTGCTGGCTGAAATGCTGGCCTCTGGCGCCAAACCGGGAGACATCGTAAAGGAAAAGGGCTTGGAACAATCATCAGACGAAGGGGAACTAGAAGCCATCTGCCGGGAAGCGATCGCCGCGAACGAAAAAGCGGTCTCTCAATACCGTGACGGAAATCCCAAGGCGATTAACGCAGTCAAAGGCTTTGTCATGAAAGCGACCAAGGGGAAGGCCAACCCTAAGATCGTGAATGAGATCATCGAAAGATTGGTCAGCGAGTAGCTTGTCTTTTCACACGGGACTCGATTATCCTCCAAGGCATGAAACGCTCTACGACATCCTTGCTTTCCACTGGATCGCTTTTACTCGCTGCTTTATTCTTCTCCGGTTGCGCTGCTGCGGTGATGACGAGTGCCAAAACCGCGGAGGGCTCTGCGAGTTACAACGTGGTCGTCGTTCCAAAGACGGAAACGATAACCGCTATCGGCAAACTCACGGTTGATACTTCCGGCCTGACCAATGACGATGCCAGCAAGAAGAAGGATATATCCGACAAGATTACGGCTCTCCTCATCAGTGAGTTGAAAAAGAAGGGGCTGTATCAGCCGGACAATGCTGATGCCATGGAGATGACGGTCACCATCCGCAACATGAAGCGCCAAGTGAACGAGAGAGCCGTTTATGCCATCGTCAATGTTTTGAACACCAAGGGTGAGACTGTCTTCTCCTTCGCTGCAGTGGAAACCTCACTGGGACTTCGCACGATAGACTACGTGGAAGAGACCTTTAGCGAATCCGCCGTTGAAGAAATCGCTGCGCCGATGGATTCGACGAATTGATCCTCTGGCGGGGAGGGCTTCGCTACGAACCCTTTTTGAAGAAAGGAATCAACTGTTGCACATGTCCCTGGATGATCTGGGCGACTTGTTCGGGAGGCATGTTCGGATCCCGCTCACGGTGTGCTACGAAAATTGCGGCGAGTAGTGCCAACTCGACATCGACCAACTTCGCGGATTTTTGCTGGAGCTCGGACGAGATCCGCAAAGCGTCTCCCTCTACTTCCTTGTACTTCCTGAAGGCGACTTCCTCGGGTGTTTCTGCCATGCAGGAAGCACAGTAGATCGGTAGAAAAGGTCAATACGGGATTGATCGGGTTTATAGCGTTTGCGGGTTTGCCCTTCGATAGGGCAAGACTTAGGTTGCTGTTTATGCCGATGACTTCGCCAATAACTTCAATCGTTACCCATCCGGGGAGCGCCCATAAAGATGAGCTCTTAGCCTGTGCCGTGCTCTTGGCCCTCTACAATGTCCCCATACTAAGAAGAGAGCCCGAACCGTCGGATCTAGCGGATCAATCTATTGCCGTTATTGATGTGGGCGATCGGCATGAACCGGAGAACAATAATTTCGACCACCATCAGTTCCCACGGGAGCAGAAGCCTACCTGCTCGCTCTCCCTCGTCCTTCAGGCGATTGACCGCTACGAGGCAGCGAAAAACTTTTGCGCCTGGCTGGAGCCTGCAGAATGGTTTGACTGCAGAGGCCCCAACGCTACGGCCAAATTCCTTGGAGTGCCCAGAGAAGCGGTCAATCAACTCAACTCCCCGATCGATGTGACTTTGCTGCGCCGTTTCGCCAGCCTGGATCAAGTGGAACCAGGTGATCCGATCCACGCCATTCTTCAAATGGTGGGTAGGGACCTCATTGATTATATCGATGGGCTTCAAAAAAAGATGACTTTCATCAAGGAGCACTCTGCCTTGTGGACGCTTCCCACTGATTCCGGTGATCGGTCCGTGCTCTTTTTGCCACGCACCGATCCTATGCCTCCCGAACCTTCCGCGGGGATTGGACTCTACGTTGAGCAAGCCGGTTTGGCCGATTCAGTCGTTGCCTTGGTTTACCCGGATCGAAGAGGGGAAGGGTACGGTCTCTCTCGGTTCAACGATCACCCCGAATTGGATTTTAACCGCGTTAGTGAAGAGGAGGATGTGCATTTTGCCCATAAGCAGGGATTTGTTGCCAAGACCTCTGCCACGGAACTGGACCGCTTGAAAGAGTTGGTCGAAATGTCATTCATAGCCGCTAAAGCGGCGAAATGATCCGATCTGCACCCGTCAATCGGCCTTGCCTTAAGGCCAGTCCATGAAGAGGATTTGCAAATGACGAATGCGGAACAATCTGACTCTCCGGTCGTAGGGATCATCATGGGCAGTCGCTCTGATTGGGAAACGATGGAGCACGCTGCAAAAACCCTTAAGGATTTGGGTATCCCCTTTGAAACGAAAGTGATCAGCGCCCACCGCACCCCTGAGAGACTCTACGAATATGCCAAGAGCGCCGAGAAACGAGGTCTGCAGGTCATCATCGCCGGAGCGGGCGGTGCAGCTCACTTACCGGGCATGGTCGCCTCGATGACTTTGGTGCCTGTTCTCGGTGTTCCCGTGCAGTCCCGCGCCTTGCAGGGGATGGACTCTCTTCTATCCATCGTGCAAATGCCTGCCGGTATTCCCGTTCCCACTCTGGCTATCGGGCGAGCTGGATCGGTCAATGCCGCTCTGAGTGCAGCTGCCATAATTGGGTTGCAGCAGAATGAAGTTCGCGAACGGTTGCGTGAATTTCGCAAGAATCAGACAGATGCCGTGATTGCAAACGACCGTCCGGAAGAGTAGGTCGATTGTCGATGAAGGTGAATCAGAAGATAGCTCCGCCGGCGGTTATCGGAATCATCGGAGGAGGGCAGTTGGGCCGGATGTCCGCTTTGGCCGCCAGGGCCATGGGCTACCGCGTTATTGTGTTGGAGCCAAAGCATCCCTGCGCCTGTAGTTCCGTTGTCGAGGAGCAGATTCAGGCCGCTTACGATGATCCGGAAGGTTTGAAACGACTCTTTCAGCGGGCCGATGTGGTGACCTTTGAATTTGAAAATATTCAACGAGAGCCCTTGGAAGCCTACACAAACCAAGCTCCCATCCGGCCTTCTCCGGATCTACTCTGGATCGCGCAAAACAGGGAGCGGGAGAAAAGTTTTTTGAATAGCCATGGACTACCCGTTGCTCCATTTCGACTGATCTCGGAAGATGAGGACGTTCTAAAAATCGTGGCGGAGGACTTCGTTTTTCCGGCCATACTCAAAACGGCCGCCTTTGGTTACGATGGAAAGGGGCAGATCAACGTGACTGAGAAAGAGAAGCTCATGGAGGCGTGGCACACCTTCGAAGGAGCCACGGCTGTTCTCGAGGAGCGGATTGATTTTGTTGCCGAATATTCGGTGATCGTTGCGAGGAGCCCATCCGGGGAGACGCAAACCTATCCACTCTGTCGCAACATCCACCGCAATCACATCCTCGACGTCACCTTTTGCCCTCCGCTTGAGGAGGTGCCCAATTCAGGCGAAGCCGGAGAACTCGCAAAGAAGTTGGCCATCGCGCTCGGACTAGAGGGGATTATTGTCGTTGAATTATTTCTGACTCGTGACAAGGCGTGGATCATCAATGAGATGGCGCCACGCCCTCACAACTCCGGCCACTTTAGTATCGACGGATCAGATACCTCTCAATTTGAGAATCATATTCGTGCGGTTTGCAACCAGACCCTGGGGCTGACCAAAGGGAATGGATTTTCGGCGATGCAAAACTTATTGGGAGAGACCCTGGCGAAAATGGGCGACTCCCTGGCTGAGAAAGTTTTCGCCATTCCGGGAACCCACCTGCACCTGTATGATAAGGGTGAGGCAAAGAATGGTCGAAAAATGGGACACATCAACCTCAGCGCAGATTCAGTCCAGGAATTAAAGGAAAGACTCACTGAACTGCGCGATACACTAGGTCTTCCACCCCTGGATGATGCGCGACGCGACAATTAGGGCCGGGGACCCTACATACGGCGGCGCGGCGACAAGCGCCGGACCCTACAATGGGATGAATAGACACGATCCCACCCGTAGGGACCCGAGCTCTTGACCATCGTAGCTCGGCGAAGTTGGTTGTCTCGGGCCGTCTCCTGCCTTCTTCCCTCCACCACAAAAAAAGCGGCCTCCCACTCGGGAGACCGCTGAAATTGTTATCCAGCTGGAGGCTTTTGCTCTAGAGCTTACCGCCGTAGATTGCGTGATCGCCCAGTTCTTCCTCGATGCGGAGGAGCTGGTTGTATTTTGCAACCCGGTCGGTGCGGCAGAGTGATCCAGTTTTGATCTGGCCAGCGTTGGTCGCGACGGCGATGTCGGCGATGGTGGTATCCTCAGTTTCCCCGGAGCGGTGCGAAATGACCGAAGTGTAGTTCGCTTCCCGTGCCATTTCGATGGCGTCCAGAGTTTCTGTCAGGGTTCCGATCTGGTTCACCTTGACGAGGATCGAATTGGCTACTCCTAGGTCGATGCCCTTCTTGAGGAACTTCGTATTGGTAACGAATAGATCGTCGCCAACGAGTTGAGTAGTGGCACCGAGTGCGTCGGTAAGCTCCTTCCATCCGCTCCAATCGTTTTCGTCGCAGCCGTCCTCGATGGAGAGGATGGGGTAGCGCTTCTGAAGGTCTTGGTAGAAGGCGACCATCTCTTTGGCGGTCTTCTTGGAACCATCGCTCTTGCCGAAGACATATTTCTTCTTCTTGGCGTCGTAGAATTCCGAGGAAGCAACATCCAGGGCGATGAAGATTTCCTTGCCGAGCTTGTAGCCAGCACCTTTGACGGCGGCGGCTATGGCTTCCAAGGCTGCTTCATTCGAAGCGAGCTTGGGGGCGAAACCGCCCTCATCACCAATCCCGGTGCTGAGGCCCTGTGCTTTGAGAACGCTCTTGAGCTCGTGGAAGATTTCGCAGCCCATGCGCAGTGCCTCGCGGAAGGTCTTGGCACCCTTTGGCATGATCATGAATTCCTGGATGTCAATGGGCGCATCCGAGTGGGAACCGCCGTTCATGATGTTCATCATGGGAACGGGAAGCACTTTTGCATTCGGGCCACCGATGTATTTGTAAAGAGGAAGTCCGAGGGCTTCTGCGGCGGCTTTGGCGGTCGCGAGAGAAACACCAAGAATCGCATTTGCCCCAAGGTTGCTCTTGGTCGCGGTGCCGTCCAATTTCAGCATCGTATGGTCGATGCCGATCTGGTCGCAGGCATCGAGGCCAAAAAGCTCAGGAGCAATAATATTGTGGACGTTATCCACTGCTTTGGTAACACCCTTACCGCCGTAGCGTTTCTTGGGGCTAAAACCTTTCGGGAAGTCCTTCGCTGAAAGAGCGCCGTCGCGAAGCTCCAAAGCTTCATGTTCGCCGGTGCTGGCGCCAGATGGAACTGCGGCGCGGCCAATTACGCCGCCCTCCAGCTCAACATCGACCTCAATGGTCGGATTCCCTCGGGAGTCAATTATTTCGCGTGCGCGAATATCGGTGATGGTAGTCATAACCTGTCGTAATTTGTGTTTTTAGAAACAGTATCGTTTCAGTAGATAGAAATCACAGGTTGCTTCGATAGGGTCAAGAAGGAAGGGAGTGGTGGGTGGGTGAGTTCGGGATAAAACAGGATGTCTATTGTCTCATGTCACACCATCACGGAGATCCAGAACGGTCTTGAATTTTCGGAATCGGCTTGTTTCTTCGAAATGGTCTGGTTTATTTGGGAGCTTCATGTCCAAAAGTTTGAATTTCATTCTTCGCCTGTTTCTACTTTTGGCCTTCCCGATCTTCGTTGGTGGCATGGTCCGCGTAGAAACCGGCGGCGGGGCGATGCTAAAGGGAGAGATCCTCGCGGAGAAAAATGACAGAATTGTCCTCGATCTCGGATTTACGGTGATAAGCATTCCGCGGGAGGTGATTGTGCGGATTGTGGAAGACGATCCGGGCGAGCCCGTTCTGCGCGCAACGGATGATCTTTACCGCGTGGCCGAGGGCGCTGAAACTCTCCCGCTCCGAAACTTGGTCGACAGCCTCGGGCCAGCTGTGGTCATGGTGCGCACGCCCACCGGACTCGGCTCAGGATTTTTCATCCACCCCGACGGCTACATCATTACGAATGATCATGTCATCGCCGGAGAAAATGAGATCACTGTAACCGTTTTCGAGGATCCCGGGTCGGGACTGCAAAAGGTAACCTTTGAGAATGTAGCGGTTGTCGCGTCGAGTCCGGAGATGGATCTAGCGCTTCTCGCGATTCGGGATGTTGAGGGTCGGGTATTTGAGACCGTCCCACTGGGTGACTCAAATGATCTGCGTTCCGGCCAGCCAGTTTTCGCGATCGGTAGCCCAATGGGGCTGGAGCGGTCGGTCTCGGAGGGGATTGTCTCCATCGCCAACCGGCCGATCAATGGGCGGCTCCACGTGCAGGCGACCGCACAGATCAGTCCGGGAAACTCCGGCGGCCCGTTGTTCAACCTGCAGGGGGAGGTCGTTGGTGTGAACAACATGAAGGTTGTCGCCATGGGCGCCGAGGGTCTTGGCTTCGCAATACCAGCCAATGTGTTGAAATTTTTTCTGAGCAACCGGGATGCTTTTGCCTTCGACCCCACAAATCCGAACGCTGGCTTTCGTTATCCCTCACCTCCGTCCGCATCCGAAGCGACTCCGAACACGGACGAATCCTGATGAGGATTAAGGATCAACAATCCATCGGGGACCGGTTCACCATCAATTCTTTGCCCTCAACAGTATGAAATCTTTCAACAAAACCTTTTTCCATGGGTTGTCTCTTCACTTAAAAGCCCTTGGAGCGTTCCTGCTCACGGCGGCTCTTTCAGGCGCTTACGGTGCTGTCGATTCGGCGGAGGTGGTCGACGCCGACGCCGATTTCTACCTCATGGTTCCGGATCTACCGACGCTGGCCAAGGGGTTTCACGAAAGCGCCTTCGGCGACTTGTGGGAGAATCAGGAACTGCGGGAATTTTGGTCATCCCGATTCGCCGGCGACGAGCCCAGTGAAGGCCCCGGGTTTTTTGATGAGATAGGAAAGGAACAGTGGGAACGGTTCGGCCATTTCTTTGATGGGGGCGTCGCAATCGGGATTACTGCTCCGGTGATGGATTGGGAGACCGATGAAGCGGTAACAGAGGAAGCGGAAGAAAGTTATGCGATCATTGCTGATTTCTCCGGTTCTGCAGAGGATCTCGCCGAATTTCTCGAACCGTGGAGCGACCAACGACCAAGTAATCTTTTACCGGGCCAGGAGGGATTTTATTTCGAAGAGGATTTCATGGGCTACACCCTGCGGATTGAGGAAGTGACTTCGGCGGAGGGTGAGATCGTCCGGCGCAATGGGTGGACCTTGGTCAACGGGACCGCAGTGCTTGCCAAGCCTATAGACTATCTTCGCGACGCCGTTGCCCGTATTGTCGATCCTCTGGAGGGCGGTAGCTTGGCTGGGGTGGATCGTTTTCTCAACGTGCGCGACCGTGCGGGTGAAAACGATATTCTTCTGTTTCTCGATCTGGAAACCATCGCGGAGTATGTCGGAAAGGGAATGAAGGTTGGGTTGGAGCAAGCCTTGGGGAATGGATCCAATCCGCTCGGAATCACTTCTGATGCGGTGATCAAAGCCATCGGGTTTGGTGTTCTTGAGACCTTCCACTTATCTGCCAAATTTGGTGCCGAACGTTCGGTGGTTCGGGGTGGCTTGGTCTTTGAGGAGAGAAAGGGTCTGCTCAGCCTACTGTCTTACGGCGACGGGCCGATTCTCTACCCGTCGATCGCACCCGACAACTCGATCTCAACGAGCGTGGGGCGGGTCCGCTGGATGGAGGCTTGGCTCGGTGTCAAAGAGATGCTCGGGGAGATGAGCCCGAACCTGCTGATGATGCTCGAAATGGTTCGGAATAACTTTCTCCAATCGACGGGCGTGGATTTTGAGCGGAGTTTGATCGGTTCTCTCGGAGAAGAGACGGTGATCTACACAACTCCCCGGAAAACGGCTTTGCCGGGGGAGGAAGCGCCGATGCAGGTGGATTCAGTGCTAGCCTTCAATTTGAAGGATCCCGCCGGATTCGTTCTCGCCTTGGAAGGAATCAAGGGAATGCTCGGCCTCTCAGCATTCTTTGAGAACAAGGAATTTGAGGGAGCCACAATCCATGCGTTGAAGACCCCGATGCCGGGCGATCCTGATGCCTTCGTCTCGTACGCAGTCTCCGGCGACCTGTTCCTCTTTGGAACCGGCGCCGATGGTTTGCTGGAAGGGGCGGTAGCCCGGAGGAACGAGGGTGGATCCGGTTTCTGGAATCAGCCGGAGGTCGCGGACATACTAGCGGAACTCCCAGCCGAGGCCGTCGGGGCGAGCTATGCCGATCTAGGATTTATGGTGAACAATTTCATTGATACTTGGATAGCGCTGCAGGTGATGAACGACGGGGAGGAGGGTCAGTCCTTGGATCCGGAGAGTCGTCCGGATGAGGTGGTCTTTCCCCATTTTATATTCTCGGGCCAGATGCTGGAAGAGAACGGATTCTTCTTTGAAAGTCTGATCCTTCCGAAGGAAAGGTTACAGCCATGACCCTGCGGTTCGCCATTACGGTCTTGGGGTTGGGCTCCGTCGTTCTTGGTCTTCGGGCAGAGAACAACGGTGGCCCACAGGCGTTTGGCCAGCCAGCGGTGACAAAACTCGATTGGGATACCCGGTCATTGCAATCCGGCGACATCAACGGCGACGGGCTCACCGATCTTTTTGTCGTCAACAACGACCGGGGCCGGATCGATTTTCTCCTTCAGCGGGCCGAGGGGGAGCCAGCGCCTTCGATGGGTCGCTCCGTGCGGAAGAACCGATGGGAGCCAGTCCTGGAGGATGCTCTCTTCCAGGAGGAAAACCTCGTTACCGGCTTTCCACTGTTTGCGGTTGCTGCGGGCGATTTCAACAATGACGGTCTAACCGACGTGACCTACACGGCAGAGGAGGTGCCGCTTTCGATTCGCTACCAGTTGGCTGATGGCGGATTCGAAGATGCGGTTGTATTCGACCGTTACAAGCCCCGGCCTTGGACGACCACCCTCAAGGCGGGGGATGTCGACGGGGACGGGAAGACCGATCTCCTCGTTCTGGGGCAGGAGAAAATCCTTCTTTTTCGCCAGGGAGAAGAAGGTCTCCCCGACAATCCTGAAGAACTTCGGCTGACCACGGCGGACGCTTATGGGATTGATTTCGCGGACATTAATAGGGATGGGCTGGCAGATATTTTCTACACGGCAGGGACGGGTTCGCGCGCCTGGAGAATCCGCTTGCAGGAGGAATCCGGCACTTTCGGTTCCGAGCTTGCATTCGACTTGCGCATCGGACCCGGGCTCGTCCGTCTTCTGAAGGGTGGGCTTCCCGGTGGTATACCCGTATTCGCCTACATCGCGCAACACTCCGGGAGGGTCAATCTCTTCAAACTGAGCAAGCGCAAACCAGACACAGCTGGGTTCGAGACCGCCCGGCCTCGGATCCATCCGGTATCCTCGGGTGAATCCCCGTCATCCTACGCTTACGGTGATTTCGACGGGGACGGTGTCGGGGAACTCGCGGTAGCCGATCCATCCGAATCATCCATTCTTCTCTATCGGCAAGAGGGCGATTGGAATTTTCAGCCTCCTCAATCCTTTCCCTCACTCCTTGGCATTTCCGAGTTGATCGCCGTTCCCCGCTCTGAGGGCATCGGCCATGATCTGGCCGTGTTCAGCGGCCCGGAGAATTTCGCCGGTGTGAGCCGGATGACTGAGGAGGGCCGATTCGCCTTTCCCGTCCCTCTTCCCGTGGAAGGCGAAGTGCAGACGATTGCAACGGGGCGACTTTTGGAGGAGGGCTCACCTCTGCTCTTCGTTGTAACGAAGGAGGGCCGCGAACATTTCTTGCTGGTTCTGGAGCGAGGTGGAGATCATCCGTCCGGTTATCGCCAATTGCAAAAGGAAGTTATTCCCGGTGTCAAGCGATCCCCCGAGGGTCTAGTGGTCTTTGATCTCAACAGCGATGGTGCGACAGAGATCGTCCTGCTCGCACCCCGCGAGCCGGCGCGGATCTTTCGACTTCTGGCCGGGAGCGGGGATGGCGATACGGAGCAGGATCTTTTTGCAAATGGTTCGGCACTGGTCGAGCTGGCTGCCAATTCATCCGTCCGGAAGAGCCTGCTGAACGATCTGGCTCGCAACCGCCTCGGTTTTGGGGATTTGAACGGCGATGGCAGCGAGGAGATGATTGTCGCTGCCGACGGGTTCGCTCGTACGGTCGGACTGGATACGGAGGACCGATTGGTTATTCTCGACCAGTTCAATGCCCGCTCGCCGGGGGATTCCGTGCGGATCCCGACTGTCGTAGATGTCGATGGAGACGGAGTCACGGAATTATTCTTCTACGATGCCGTCGCAGGGGCATTGCAGCGACTTGAACGGAGTGACAAAGGCGTTTTCCGCTACAGGGATTCGGCGGATGTCGGAAAGCTGGACGTCCGGGGTGTTCTCGTTGACAACGGGTCCCCATCTCCGCGACTGCTCGTTTTCGGCGCGGACAGTTTTTGGGTTCTCCCCTTGGCTGCCAGCGAGTGGGAGAATGTAGCGCTTGCCTCCTATGAAACCGACTTGCTGAATGTTGCACCAACCGGTTTGGCTCTGCCGAAAACCAAAGTCGGCCCACCGCACCCTATCGTTGCTATCGATGGACGGAGCAACGTCATCGAACTGATCGAGTGGACACCGCCGGACGATTGGTCCAGTCGTCTCCATTTCACCGTTTTCGAGAAAAACCTTCACTACCGGGGACGGATCGGTGCACCGCTGGAACCGCGTGAAGTTCTCCTCGACGACCTGACAGGGGACGGGGTTCTCGACATGGTGGTCCTTGTTCATGACCGCGTCCTGGTTTACCCGGCACAATAAAAGTTTTACCGCCGGTGCCTGGTATGACTCATAAATGAGTAACCGTTGCGCACGGATTAGAGCTCCCCTGAGTTTACCAGTATGCTACCCGCATCACGGGCTCGGTTCGGTTCTAAGATATTCGAAAAGGCCGATCACAACCATAGCCATCTTTTCGTAGTTTAGCTGATCGGCTGTATCGGTGGGCTGGTGGTAAGAGGGGTTCCGGTAGAATGCAGTGTCTGTGATCATGGCGGCTTTGTATCCAAAAGACCAGTAGCTGCGATGATCCGAGAAATTAACTCCAGCAACTGCTTCCGGTGCGTTTAGGGAGTAGACGGGGAGCTCAGTTGTCCCCTGCATTCCCTTCTTAATCGAGCGGGTAAGCCCGATCTGTTTCATATTTCCGATGACTGCAATGAAGTTTCCCTGGTTCGGGTAATAGGCCTCGAGTAGTTTACTTGGATACTCTTGGGAATCATCTTTATCGCTAAAGTAGCCGATCATCTCCAAGCAGATCATGGCCTTCAGTTCGGTCGCGTTTTCATGGAGGAGCTGGGCGTGTCGGTAACTACCCATGTCTTCGCCCCCGAAGAAAGGCGGTTCCTCCAAGGTATAGGCAACAAGTTCGATGCTCTGTTCTTTAAGGGATGATTCCCCGATCAGGACAGCCAGTTCGATGAGGCCAGCGACTCCGCTGGCGTTGTCGTCCGCCCCGGGCGTCCTCTGGTGGGCATCGTAGTGGGCACCGATCACGAACAAACCGTCCCGTCCGGATCCAAAGGTTCCGATCACATTACGGTAGGTGTTTCCCAGAAGTTCAAACTCCTGAAAGCGAATCGTTGCCCCAGCTGCCTTGAACTTTCCTGCTATGTAATCTGCCGTACGGTTCAGGTTATCCAAATCGCGAAAGGTTCGCGGATGAAATGTTTCGGAAAGCATTCTTACGTGCCCTTCGAGAGCTGCAGGGGAAACGCGGACCTCACTTCGGGGATTCGACGCAAAGGTAGGTTGCGTCAAAAAAAACCACAACATCACCACGGGAGCAACGAAGAGGCATAGGAACCACAGGGTTAGACGGGTCGGGAGGAGCATACGAAACAATGAAATTGCCTTATTTGTGGATTTTAACAAGTCATTACAAGCCAACGGCTCTTGGATCTTCGGAAAAATGCATCTGTGTTTGTCAACACAGCTACTACTGGCAGTATGTAAGTCGCAACAACACTCCAAAAGCGTACTAAAAACTTCATCATGATGAGAACAAAGACCCATTTTTCAGCCCTTACCCTCCTAGCCATATCGATAACGGCGAATGCTAGTGAGCAGAACAGTAATAGCGATCCGAGCGGATCCCAAAATTGGGAGATTGTGGGTCAGTTGAATGAAGCGCCGGGAAACCTCACGGTGACGCCTGAGGGCCGCATCATTTTCAGCGTGCATCAGCATTATTCGCCTGAGTTGCGGATGGCCGAACTTGATCCATCAGATGCTACGAATATGATCGCGTTTCCCACCGAGGCTATGGCCATGGATGACCCGGATGCCGATCTCGGTCTGAACAGTGTTCTCGGGGTGCAGACTGACCGCGACGGTGTTGTTTGGATGCTCGATAACGCCATGAGGGGTGGTCCGGTACCGAAACTCGTGGGCTGGAAGCCCGGGCCTGACGGAGGGGCTTTACACCAGGTGATCTACTTGCCACCACCCGCAGTGCCCGAGGATCCATTCCTCAACGACCTCGCAGTGGATATCGCCCGGAAGACTATCTACATCGCGGATACAAGCCGTGCCGGGCGACCGGCTTTGGTCGTGGTGAATACGGAAACAGGTCTGGCGCGCAGGGTTCTTGAAAATCATGAGAGCGTTAGTCCGGAGGATATACCCATGATTGCCGGTGGCGAAGAGGTCGCGATCCGGCGGCCGGATGGATCGACTTTCAATCCCAAGGTGGCGGTCAATCCGATCGCACTCGATGCGGAGGGAGAGTACCTGTATTACGGACCGATGACTGGGACGAAACTGTTTCGCGTATCCACCGAGGCACTCCGCGATGCGACCTTGAGTGAAGCAGAGCTGGCTGAGTCGGTGGAGTTTTGGGCCGAGCGGCCTATATCAGACGGGATTTCGATGGATATAGATGGGAATATCTACATCAGCGCCGTAGCGAACAACGAGATCGGAGTGATCCCTGCCGATACACGAACCTATCAATCGTTGATCCGCGATGAGATGATTTCCTGGCCGGATGCCTTCAGCTTTGCGCCGGATGGCTACCTCTATGCAGTAGTGAATCAACTACACAAAGGCCCACTCTTAAACGCTGGGAATGATGTATCCGAGCCCCCTTACTTGATCATTCGATTCAAGCCCCTTGCCCCTGGTGTGATCGGCCGGTAAACAATTTTAAAACAGACCAGTTATATTCCTGTTTTTTCTTCACGCGCTCGTGGATACACTCTCCGCTGTAAGGCTTTTTATTTGAAACTGGAGATTGTTCGCCGATTGATTATGAGGAACAAAATAATCTGCTCCGGATTTTTAAAATTTTATGAAGACGATACTTTGCTTTGGTGACTCGCTTACGTGGGGAGTCGATTCTCATAGTGGGGGGCGCCACCCACTGGACGAGCGATGGCCTGGAGTGGCCGGGCAGGAACTAGGCCCGAATTATCACTTTATCGAGGAAGGACTGCCCGGGCGAACTACGGTTCATGACGACCCCTACAGCGAGAATCGAAATGGCAAAAAAGCTCTTCCCATGCTTCTGGAAAGCCACGCCCCAATCGATCTGGTAGTCATCTTGCTCGGGGCCAATGATTTCCAGATTCAGCAGTCGCTGAGTGCTCGCGAAGTTGCTATGGGAATCATTTGCCTTCAGCAGATGGTAGTACAGAGTCGCTTCGGGCCGGCTTTGGGAGCACCTGAATGCCTGGTGGTTTCCCCACCTTTGATCCCGGAACCCAAAGGTTTAATGGCAACCCTCTTTCGAGATCAAAACGGCAAGCTAAAAGAATTGTCTTCTGAGCTGAAGTCGATTTCGGAGTCGTTTCCCCTTCACTGGATGGATTCCTCTGCAATCATCTCGGCGGATGGTATCGATGGCGTCCATCTCTCCTCTCAAAATACCAGAAAACTGGGAGTTGCGATCGCGGAAAAAATAAAGGGAATTGTATAAGAATACTCGGGTGGAAATCTAAGGATGGAGGAGACTAAGGATGAAGGATGAATCTGAAACCTGAGTTGTGGATTTAAACGGCGGCAATCGCGCAACCGTCTTCGCTTTTCTAGCTACGCCGAGTCAAAGCGCTATCCTTACGTAGGGACCGGCGCTCGCCGCCGCGCCGCCCACATTCAAACTAGGGCCGTCGCTCGCGACGTCGCCGCGGATCCCTTTGGATGCCACGGAACGGCAGGGCAATTACCCCATGGAAATAATGTCACCCCGCTTGCTGGGATTGCGTATTTGCCCCTTGGCTCCTTCGCTAGAGCATATAGTCTGAATTTCTTGTGCCTATGAATTCAATGTCTTTGCCATTATTTCCGTTCGTCAGTGGAGGTTCCTTTGCGGGACTATTTACATTGGTCGCGGTGCTATGGGGTTGCCTGGTTATCGCTCTGCATATCGCCATCTTCATTGGAATCAGTCAGGATGCGAAGCGCAAGGAGAGCGGAGGATTGTTCTTTTTCGGACCGATTTTCTGGGGACTTTGTGGCTTGGTCTTCGGGTTGTTGGGCTTGGCTGTATATTGGATGATTCATCATTCTTCCCTCCGTCGTTCAACACCTGTGACCTCGGATCGCCCGGGGTCTGACTCCGTCACCAACCCAGACAGCCCAAAATAGTGGCGGTAATCCCAGCCGCAAACGCTGGCGATCGTCAGTATCCCGTCGCTGACGGCGGACCTGGAAGGCAGGGCAAGGAATTTTCAAGGAATGGTTTCAAACGTTAGTTGAGCGTGTTTCTGCAGACGGTGTAGCAAGGTATCTCCGCAGAGTGCGGCGGGTGTCCAGAAGCCGCCGGCTTGCCGTCTTATGGTATCGTCTTTGGCGAGACAAATGCCTGTTTGGCCGAGAATCATCGATGTTGAGCCATAGCCGGGATCCCGATTGCCAGTCACCCGCACCTGTAGCTTATCGCCCTGATCGGTGCGGCCCATGAACCGCAAGTCATAGAAGCCCTTTTCCTGCTTTTCGGGGCTGGGTCCGTTTCCCGGAGCAGGAAGAATTGTTTTTTTCAAAAGCCAGCGGGTAGGTGGAAGCGCCGCTGCCAGAATGAACCCCAGCATTCCAAGTCGAATCCCCTGGGCATACGACCATCCTATGATGCCACGGCGGGTCAATACGCCTTCCTCATAACAAAAGTTTTCACCATAGGCGTATTCCTGAAGCGTGTTGGAAAGCAATACAACGCGAGTATTCACCTCTGCCATGACAAAGGGCGCGACCCATCTTTGAAAGTCTTCGTCAAACTTGACTGAAATCATTGTTGAAGATTGTTTCCGCGCTTTTTTGCTGTGGGGAGATAGCCAATAGGGATCTTTCATGGCCCGTCGGAGGATGGAGTCACCGGCGGCTTCTTTCACCAAATTGACGATGCTCGCAACAGTTCCGCCCGAAACCCCACCTTTTGTCGCCATCACCCGCATGCTGACCTGGGTGCAGGAAGTTCCAAACATTTCCCGGGCCTTCTGCTGGAGGTAGTAAACTCCGAGGTCAGAAGGAATTGAGTCGAAACCGCAGCAATGGACGATGCGTGCACCGGAGTCCCGGGCAACTGTTTCATGCTGCTTCATCATGCGGTGAATCCATTGGGGCTCGCCGGTTAAATCGCAGTAATCGATTCCGTTTTCGGCACAAACTTTCACGAGGGTATCACCATAGAGTGCATAGGGTCCTACCGTCGAAATCACCACGCGTGTTTGTTTGCACATTGCCTTTAAGGAGTTCTCATCCGTTGCATCGGCGATGATGCAGGGGAGTTCAGTGGCTCCTTGGCCGAGATCGCTGATCAGTCCATCCAACTTTTGGCGGGATCGCCCCGCGACCGCCCATGACAATTCCTCCTTAACCTTTGCGTGATCAAGCAAGTGCCTGCAGACAAGCTTGCCAACAAACCCAGTCGCGCCAAAAACGATTAGATCAAATTGGGTATGGTCTCGTGGCATCTAGGTATAAGGATGGATAGTAAATCTGAGAGAGAAAACAGAAAACTACAAAATTATCAGGACCCCCATGAAATGGACTCATTGACTACGGGCAAATACAGGGCGCTTCGTAGAATACGGGGAAGCCGAGGCTGAAGCCCCCGGCCACTTTTTCGAGACGGCACGGCAGCAAGCGCCGGTCCCTACACAGGGATTAAGAAGGTCCTATCCCACCCGTGTAGGGACCCGACCTTGTGTCGGGCCGTCTCCTGCCGGCTGGACGAGGACGAAGGGACGGACGATCATGGCATGGAACCGCGTGCCGCTCTTCTCCCAGTGTTCGACGTGTAGATTACAGGGTTGGACGAGGTCGCCGGATTTTAGCCAGGCTTTGACCTGAGCTTGATCATCCTTGGTAAAAGCGAGCCCCGCAGTCTTGAGGTTTAGAGAGGGGTCGACATAGATTAGTGACCCGGTTTCAAAATGAGGCTTTAAGTAATTCCAGTCGACCTCGCCCGAATATTTCTCGAGCTTTTCCTCGTCAGGGGAGTCGTCCTCAGCGGGGGCGAAGTCGTTATCGATCATAGGCTGGTTTTTTGCGCGCAGAGATAAGAAAGGAACAAAGGGGTTGTGATCTATCTCCTTATCAAACCTATACGGTAGGAAGCAGTGGAATTAATGGAATAAAAGAAAACGCAGTCATTACTACGTCAAAACAAATCGAAATTCTTGCGACAGTGGAGAAGGTGTGGGATATTCAGACCAACATCGACGCATGGCACGAATGGTCGTGGCTTTGACAGTTCGGCGTCTTGCTTAAATGCCTATCTCATCCAATTGGAGTCGGGATGCTTCAGCGAGTCATCCTCTTTACCTCGATGGCCTATCTGCGAAGACCTATCCCGGTTAGTCCTTCTTCGCGAGCAGGGTGTTTATCGCGGTGACCAGCGTCTTCGTGTTGACGGGTTTGGCGAGAAACTGTTCCCCTCCGCTTTGATACAGTCCCGCTTCTGATTCTTTGCGGCTAACCATCGCGGAGACGAATATGATCGGAATCTCCCGTGTGGCTTCGCGCTTGCGCAGCCTCGTTGCCACATCGCCGCCGTCCGCTTCGGGCATGACGACGTCGAGTAGAATGATGTGTGGGTCGAAGTTGATGGCTCGCTCCAACGCCTGTGGACTCTCATTGACGGTCTCTACGGAGTAACTACCGGCGTCCTCCAAATTAACTTTAACCATACGGGTGAAGGAAGGCTCGTCGTCGATAACAAGGACGCGGGTTAATTCGTTTTTAGGGGGGGATTTTTTGAAATTAAGCATGGTTAGAGGGGATAATTGGGAAACTGAGCCGAGCTAGGGCTCCTAGCACAGTACTACGATTTTCAAGTGTAATAAGTCCGCGGTGCATTTCAACAATACTTCGCGTTACAGAGAGGCCGAGTCCGGTCCCATCTCCTGTCGATTTGGTTGAGAAAAAGGGATCGAACAATTTATGAGCATCTTCGTCGCGAATTCCGTTGCCGGAATCAGCAACTTCGACGGAAACGATTTGATCGCCTATACGAAAGCGTTCGGTCATCTGGCTGGATACGTTTGATCCGGTGCTTGCCATGCGATGGGTGTAGCTCTGGACGAAGAGTTCGCCGCCTTTCTCCATGGCGGAGATTGCGTTCAGGAAGAGATTTACGAATACTTGCTCAATCTTGGAGCGCTCGGCGGCAATTGGTGGCAGATCCTGATCCAGCTCTAGTTTAATCACTACTTTCGCGTGATTGAAATTATGACGAAGAAGAGAAAGAACCTGTTTGATGATTTCGTTGAGGTTTGTTGGCTGCATGTTGACCTCGTGAGGGGCCGAATAATCCAGCAATTCAAAAATGACTCCATTGGCACGGTCAATCGCGGCAGCCATGTCATCTATAATTTCAACCAGCTCGGGTGGTTCTTTGATCTTTCTTTTAAGGTATTCGGCTCCGAGGGCGACTACATTGAGCGGGTTTTTTACCTCGTGCGCCACACCCGCAGCCATCCGGCCCACGGTCTTTAACTTTTCGGATTCGATCAGTTGGAGTTTGGTTTCTTCGTTGGTTTGGATGGCTTTCTTGAGTGCCTTCTCGTATTCAATCTGTTGGGTGACATCGATTGATATTCCGACCAGGCCTTCACAGTCTCCCTTTTCGCCTTTGAGCGGAACCTTACTCGTCAAGAGCCATTTTTCAGGCCGTCCCTCGATAACGCGGTGATCAATAATTCCTTCGCGTCCCTCGCCGGAATCCATAATCTTCTTGTCTATGGTATCAATCAGACTGGCTGTCTCCGGAGTAAAGAAATCAAAAATGGTCTTCCCTTTGACATCCTCGGGGCTGTTTACGCCTAGGTAGTCCGAGTGGCGTTTGTTAACCAAGAGGTAGTGGCCGCTGCGATTCTTAACAAAAATGCCTGCTAGAGCGTGATTGACGATAGTCTTCAGAAGGGCCTGTTCCTGCAATAATTTATCTTGAGCCAGTTTGAGGTCCGTTATGTTTCGCGATATTCCCATGCTGCCAAGAATCTTTCCGAGGGAATTACGCAGAGGAACTTTAGTGGTAGAAACCCATCGAATATCACCGTTGGAAAGTGTCTCTTTTTCGATCTTTCCGATGATGCTTTCACCAGTTTCAACAATGTGCTTTTCGTCCTCTGAGGCCAGTCGCGCGTGTTCTTCTGTAAACAAGTCGAAGTCGGTTTTTCCGATAATATCCCCGATGCCCTGTCCGTAAGACCGGGCCATGGCCTCATTGACCTTCGTAAAGCGGCTATTGCAGTCCTTGAAATAGATGGCATCCGGAATGTTCACCAGAAGGGAGTGGAGGAGAGATTGCTCGTGAATGAGTTCGTGTTCCTTCTTGCGCCTCCGAATCGCGTGGGTGATGCGGGTGGGAAGTTCTACCGATTCAAGACCGTCGGCCAGTATGTAGTCATCAACCAGATGGATCACTTTATTGAAAGCCTGCAATTGATCATGAGAACGACAGAGGCAGATCAAAGCCACCGCGCTGTTCATATCGCCAATTATTTGGATGGCGCGACATGCCTCGGCATATTCTGTTCTCAAGTCCAAAAGGATCGCATGACACATCGACTCCAGATCCATAGTAGCCAGTCGCTCCAGCGAATCCACAAGGGTGACTTGATATTTCCCCTCGTATGCCTCCTCAATGTGGGACTGCAGCCACGCCGCTTCCGCTTGGTCCGGACTGAATAACAGGAGCTTTTGCAGATTCTTTGGGAGGGTAACCAAAACAAAATAAGAGTATCATTATCGCGATGAAGCACAAGCTGGAAGAACGACCCATGCATACGGAACCGGAACCCTTTCGCGAAGCAGTTCGGGGAGTAGACTTGCTATTGGAACTTAAAAGGTTGAAATGGACTCAGGTTTCTACGGTGGCTTGCAGGAGGTTTTGGGAGGGGATTTAGGATAAAGAACTAGGGATGAGGGATGAGTTTGAATTGCGGATGGCTACTACTAGTATGGGTATACGAGAAAAAAGCTGATGAATCTCTGCGCAACTCGCTGCCAAACTCTATCATGTATTCTGTAGGTGCTCAGAATCCAGCAGCGGTACTTTCTGGTCGAATGCACACAATGGAGTTGGTCACCCTGAGGGCCTTTTTAATTATGGGAGTTGGCGTAATTGAAGTGAAAGTAGGTAGGCGCACATTGTTTCATCAATGGCTGTGCCGTTTGACGATTTTGACTATTTTTGGGAGCATTCTCAGAACGTCAGCCCAAGTTCGCAGCCTAGGATCAGGGCGTTGTCAATCGAAGCCAGGCCGTTGGGGTTGATGATATATTGTACGTCGGGGCGGAGGTAGAAATACGGGGTGATTTGGAACTGGTGATTGAGTTCGATGCCGGATTCCGACTCCTGGCCCTCGAAACCGGCGGCCTCCTGGGCCTCGCGTTTGTCTTTGCTGAACCAGGTGGTGTAGAAACCGAATGCGGTTTGATCGTTAGGTCGGCTCTCGAAGAGGCCTTCGTAGATCAACCCAGCATTCATGAAGTAGGGCATGTCGCTCTTGTCGAGTGCGGGAGAAAGCACGAAGGTGAATATCCCCGTAAGACCTTTCGAGGATCCGGCTTTTTCGCGGTAGAGCATCTGTTCGATGATCGTATAGTATCCTTGCTGGCTTGAATCCTCCCGGCCCGCAAGGCCGCTGACGAACAGGTTGTTCCCGTTTACGTCCGTGGCTACATCAGCGAAGTCGCCGGTGTGGTAGTATGCCCCCACACTGTATCGGGCAGGCAGTGACAGGAGTCCTTCTTCAGGGCGCAGGCCCAGTTCCGAGATGAGGAATGCGCCGTTGTCGCCAAAGCCGAAGTCCGTCCCGTGTTCGCCGCTGGTGGCTTCCCCTTGGTAGATTCCGGCTTTGATGTAGGATTGGTCCGTTGGCTTTATCTCGGTCATGGCACCCCATGTCGCGTTTGGATAAGCTGAGAGACCGTTGTTCATGTTGAAGAACGGCGATGGAGGTTGGCCACAGAAAGCGTTGGTCACAAAATTGCAATAGAACGGCGAGGTCATGAAGTCACTGGTTGTCGAGAGGCGGCCGTAGGAGAAAAGAAGGCGTTCGTCGTAGAAGTCTTGGCTGATCCGCATTTCGACGAGTCGGTAGGTTTGACCGCCCCCGAAGAGTTGCTGAACGCTGATTGCATTGCCAATGGCCTCTTCGGTCAGGCTTTTACCCGATCGTTGTGAGCCTTGGATGAGAAAGGTGGTGTTCGGGATGCCCAGGAGCTTCTCGAAATCGAACAACGCGGAGAGTCCGATGTTGTGGAGATAGGTGGCGCTTTGCCTCTCCCCACCAACGGGGTTCCATTCCGGTTCGGTTTGATAAGTGAGGCCAATATCGACTCCTTGTTCGAGGAGCTTTTCCCGGTATCCGGACCAGCCCCCTGTCAGGTAGTCTCCGGCATTGAACTGGCTCGTGTTGTCGTGGGCTTTTTGAGGGCAGTTCGCACAGTCCGCGAAAGTTGTGGTGGCGCCTATGGAGCCGCACATAAGTCCAGCGATAAGTAGAAGAGGGCGGGGCATTGGAGGTCCTTGTTTTCGGTTGTCGACGGGGGTAATGGACTAATTGGATTTAGTGAATTCACGGCTTATCGTAAAGCCTTAATGACCAAACCCAGGGGAACAGTTGGGTTCGAACGCTAAATATAAGTCTGAGACGATCTCAAGGTAGTGGGATATTTCCTGAACCTTTTTCGTATACCATGTCTTGACGCCAGCGTTCGATGAAGGCGGAAACCTCATCCGTGGTAACGCTCTCTGGACCGGGGTGCATGGGGGAAAAGCATCGAAGACGGAGTGGGGATGGGTAAGGGGAAAGAGCGCCGCGAGGCGCGGTGGGACTGTTGGACTGTTGGACTTTGAGACGGAGCGAATTGACTAAGGATGAGGGATGAATCTGAATTGCGGATGATGGAATCCTTAGAGTTGAAAATGGGATTAGATTGCAGGGGAAACCACCCCACCGCCTGGCGGCGGTCCCCCCCTCCTTTGAGAAAAGGAGGGGAGTTTAAATGGGGAGGATGAAGGATGAATCGGAATTACGGATGGCGAAACGGTTTGGATGTAGGAGTGACGGCTTCAGTCGTTTCCCGTGGATGTGGGAAAGCACTGAAGCGCTTGCTCCTACCTTTTGACAACGGTTTAAGGCGATTCGAAGGCTCTCTCCGGAGGGACCACCTCCCACCGGGGCGAAGGCCGTGTGGTCTGGGCATTGGTGTGACAGGTGGATTCACTCTGGCGTGCGGACGGAACGGAGCCCGTCCCTCCCATAGACGCGCGCTTTGACGCTGCGGACGAGTCTCGCGGTCCATTCCAAAGGCTATCTACATCCGAGTGTAGAGGCTGCCAAGGACCCAGATCGATCCGCCAATCATGATCAGGAGGATTAGTCCGGTGAAAAGGACCAGATGGAGGTCTTCCTTTTGCTGGCCTTTAAAGGATAGATGAAGGAAGAAGCGCAGGTGAACGACCAGCTGTAGGATCGCGCAAAGAACCAAGACCACATAACTCACACCACCGCCTACGGTTGCTACGAGAGTGAAGGGAATGATGGTTAGGATTGTCGCCAGAGCGAATCCGATCAGGTAACTGTGAAATTCTTTCGAGCGCTCCATCAGATGAGTCCTCCCAAGAAGACAAAGGTGAAGATTGCGATCCAGACTACGTCGAGAAAGTGCCAGAAGATCGCCCACCGCAGGATGGCGAGTTTCCACCGGCGATCCACGCCGCGCACCATCACCCCGACAACCATGACCAAGCACCAGAGGATGCCGCCGCTGACATGCAGTCCATGCAATCCGACGAGGGACCAGAGGGCGGTCAGGTATCCACTGCGGGTCGGGCCACCGCCGTTTGCCGCCATGTCGATGAAGTCAGCGATCTCGCGATAGAGGAAACAGGCTCCGAGGAGAGCGGTGAGCAGAAGCCAGAGGATCAGCTTCTTACGCGGAACTTCGGTGTCGGCGTGTTCCTGCTTTAGACTCAGCACGGCCATGCCACTGGTCAAACTGGAGAGGAGGAGGAAGCCGGTCTGCCAGGCCACGCTTCCGAGGTTGAAAAGTTCTTTCGGCCCCGGGCCACCAGCCAGCGCAGTCACGCTGGAGGCGAATATGATGAAAAACATGCCGAAGGTGACCAGGTCGCTCATCATGAACACCCAGAAACCAAAAACCGAAGTTTCGGCTTCGAGGTGATCTTCACCGTGTTCCTCGCCCAGATTAAGGCCGGGGTGAAGGGATTCCGTTTTGGATTCGCTCATACGCTCGGTAGAATATCGGGACGGGCGAGCCCCTTGTTGGTTTCGTTTGACTCTTCATCGCGGGTAATGCCTTGCGTTTCGCGCGCCTCTCGCCGCCAGGCTTCATCGATTCTGCGCACTTCCTCGGCGGGAATGATGTTCTCACGCTGCGGAAGGAAGGCGTAGGCGATCATGGTGCCGATGCAGCCAAGGAAACTCGCAATCACCATCCACCAAATATACCAGACGAGACCGAAACCGAATGCGGAGACTAGAATACCGATGATCAACCCATAGTAGGTGTTGGAGGGCATTTCAATGTCCTCGTATTTTTCGACGGGGTCATAGGCCGTCCCTGCCTCTTTGGCAGCAGTAAAGGCATCCAGTGAATGAACCTCAGGCAGGACCGCGAAATTATACTCGGGAGCGGGTGACGGCGTCCACCACTCAAGGGTACGACCATCCCAGGGATCGCCAAACGGAACAGCGAGTTTCTTCCGGTTTACGATGCTGCGCCAGAAGGTGACGAGTAGGAAAAGGAAGGCGAGGCTAAGGAAGAGAGATCCGACGCCGGAAACAATCATGAGCGGGACGTAGCTGGGATCTGTGTAATCCACCGTTCGTCGGGTCATTCCCTTGAGCCCGAGCGAATACAGCGGCAAGAAAGTCACGGAGAATCCGAATATCCAACAACCGGCGGTGAGGCGGCCCCAGCTTTCCATCAGCCGGAATCCGAACATCTTCGGGAACCAGTAGTGGATGGCGGCCAGGATCCCAAAGAGCGTGCCCGGAAGAATGACGTTGTGGAAGTGGGCGACGAGGAAGAGGCTGTTGTGGAGTTGGTAATCCAGGGTAGGATTGGCGAGGACAACCCCACTGAAGCCGCCCAAGACAAAGAGGATAAAGAATCCACAAAGATAAATCATCGGCGTGGTGAACCGGATCCGCCCACCCCAGAGAGTGGCCAGCCAATCGTAAACTTTCACCCCGGTTGGAATCGCTATCAGCAAAGTGGCAATCCCGAAGGCGGCATTGACCGTCGTCGATTGACCCATGGTGAAAAAGTGGTGCAGCCACACCATAAAGGAAAGCACGGCGATACACATCGTCGCCGCGACAAGTCCCTTGTAGCCGTAGAGTCGTTTCGCGGCAAAGGTGGGGGCGATCTCCGACATCACCCCGAATGCCGGGAGGATGAGGATGTAGACCTCGGGGTGGCCGAACATCCAGAACAGGTTGATGAAGTTCATCAGGTTCCCGCCCATGTCGTTGGTGAAAAAGTGGAAGTCGAGATAACGGTCAAGCCCCAGCATGGCGCAGCAGGCGGTCAGCGGCGGCATCGCAAAAATGAGGAGTATGGAGGTCGCCAGGGCGGTCCATGTAAAGAGCGGCATCCTCATGAAAGTCATCCCCTTGGCCCGCATCTTGTAAATTGTGACGGCGAAGTTAACCCCCGTAAGGGTGGATCCGATCCCCGAGAGCCCAATGGAGAGGAGCCAGTAGTCGGGACCAACGCCGGGGTTGACCAGCTTGCCATTGTAGGAAGGGTAGCCGGTCCAGCCGCCAGTTGCGTACTCGCCGATCAGCAGGGATATCATGATCAGGAAGCCCCCGGCCCCGGTCAAACCAAGGCTAATCTGGTTGAGCTTCGGAAAGGCCACATCCCGGGCCCCGATCTGTAGCGGTACCGCAATGTTGATCAAGCCGATCAGAAACGGCATGGCCACGAAGAAGATCATGTTCGTGCCATGGGTGGTGAAGAGTTGATTGAAGTGGTCGGCGGAGAGAAACCCTCCATCAATCGCTGTCGCCTGATGCAGGCGCATCAACGTACCCTCGACCACACCACGAAAGAGCATGATCACGGCGAAGATGATGTACATGACGCCGATCCGCTTGTGGTCCACGCTGGTTACCCAGCTGATCAAGGGTTTCCACCACTTGAGCCACCAAAGGAGCGCGACGATCATCACCCCACCAATCGGGATCATGGCTGCCGCCCCTGCCGTGATGAAAGTGTTCAGGTTGGGATCTTCGATCTCTTGAACGATGATAACCGAATCCCAGGTAAGTTTTCCGAATAACAGCTCTTCCATCTTACATCTTCATCATAGGTTCCGACGGTGCGGGCGGGAGGGTCGATTTAGTTGGGTCGTAATCGGGGCTGCCGGGTTGGGTCTCTGGAGTCATCGGTTCATTGGCCCAATAGCGGGCGAGAACCCGTTCGAAAAAATTAACCTCGGGCAGCAATAATGTGATTGGTCCTACCTGGTCGGCAATGCCAAGAGGCTTTTTAGCTTCCTCGGAGGTGCCCTGAACGGCAAGAATCGCGTAGGTTTCCGGCGTCAGAGAGAGCGAGCTCTTTCGGGCTTCTTCCATGCGTTTGTTGTATTGCTCGTCCGTTACTGAATAAACCGGGAATTTCTGCTTCCAGAAACCCTCACCGGTAAATTGGGTGTTCATGCCACGGGCTTCACCTTCCTCGGCGGCGATGAAGTTTAATTTCGTCGTCATGGCCGGCATGGCGTAAATCTGGCCGACAACCGCGGAAATCCGCAGGCTTTGCATGACCGTGTCGGTTGTCAGAATCATCTCGACCGCTCTTCCTTCTGGGACGATCAACTCATCGACCAGGGCGACTTTTTCATCCGGGTAGATAAAAATCCACTTCCAGTCCAGCCCGATGACCTTGATTTTTAATGGGGCATCGCTCAATTCGCGGTAGGGGTCGAGACGGAAGGTGATCTTCCAGAGACTGATGCCCATGAGGATGACCACAATCAAGGGCACCCCCCACATCAGGCTCTCAAGGATCGGATTCGAGTCCCAATTCGGGCGATAGGTTCCGGTTGGTTTCTTGCGCCGAAAGCGCCAAAGGATCACAGGCGTAGCAACGAGGGGAGGGATAATCGCAATGAGCGTGATCAGCATCACGAAGTTCAAATGCTTCAACTGCTCTTCTGCCACCGGTCCGATGGGATGCAGGAAGCTGTCAGCCACTGCCAGAAGAATAGGAAGGTCAATCATCAGATTCGTTGCAAAAGGTAACTGCAGCTTTGGCTCTAAGGCAAAAATTGCTAGAAGAAAATTCGATGAAATCGAGATTTGTTGCGGGAGTGAAACATGATCGCGAATGGGGGATGGCTAATAGCTGATGGCGAATGGCGAATGGCGAATGGCGAATGGGGGATGGCTGATGAGGACGAAAGGAGGAATTTGAATTTGAAGTTTGGTAGGGTCCGGCGCTCGTCGCCGCGCCGTCGCAGTAAAAGTGGCAGAGGGCTTTAGACCACTCGACTGTGGCGTGCTCGCTTGCGAGCGCCTGCTGGGTGCACCACTGCACCCAACCGTAGGTATGCACGGGCTGAAGCCGCGAGCCACTAAAAACCCCACGGCACACACTATTAATCGCCTTTTGGATTCTCTTTGTTTTTTCGGCCCAGATCTGAAAAGGGCACGCGCAGGCTTGCTGGCTTTGTTTGGGCGGGTTCTTCCTCGGGCCAGATTTCGGTTATTACTACTGCGATAAAGGTGCCGATGACGGCTTCCAAGAATCGCAGAATCGCGTTCATGTTGGCCGAGATACTGGGATCGACGACGGAAGTAATCATTATGATTGAGATCGTTAAGCAGGAGAGTCTGGCATAGTTGGGCACTCCAAAGCCGCCGCAGATCAGTACGGTCAAGGCAATCAACGCACACATTCCCACTGGGTGAAAAGGGAGGAAGTTTAGATAGAGTGCGGCGGCAATCGCCCCGATAAGGGTGCCCATGACTCGAAGAAGAGCCGTCTGCCAGGCATCTTTGCGAGTGGGCTGCAGAACGACGAGAGTTGAAATCATCGCCCAGAGTCCTCCGATGTAGGAAGGCGTACCCATAAGCGGGATGTTCAGATAGTAGCCGCCGTAAAAAGCAAGTATGCAGGTGATGAATCGCCGGATGGCGAAGCGTAGGGTTCGGTGTTTGTATTGGTAGCGAATCACAATCGGTTCATTCGATTTCAGAATTTGGTTGATTGGACCGCTGGACGCTATCCAAAATTGAATTCTGAGATCAAATTGTTAAGAATCCACGACTCCCTGACAACGCCACCAACATACGTCTCCGTGTCTTCGGGCTAAACAATACCGAAGACCAAAAACTTCCCTTCAGTGTAATAAAGAGCGAGGATTTCTAGGTTTAGGCACGAAAAATTCATAGAACAGCTGGAACCAATAAATTTCTGATCATGATTGTAACCTCAGCGAATCGAAAAATGGGCCTCTTTGGGGCGACCATGTTGGTCACTGTCAATATGGTTGGAACGGGGATCTTCTTGCTTCCGGTTAGCATGGCTGCCCTGGGATCTGCCTCGATTCTGGGATGGATTGTGGCGTCACTCGGCGCTGGAGCGATTGGACTCATGTTCGCCTTTCTCGGGGCCACTGATCCGAAAGCGGGCGGGCCTTACGCTTATGCCAGGCACACTTTTGGTCCATTCATGGGGTTTCAAACCAACTACGTTTACTGGACGGCCAACATCGTCGGTAATGTGGCGGTCGCTGCTACAGTCGTTGGGTATGCGACGGCCTTCTTCCCGGCATTAAAAACTCCGGTGCTGACTGCCATCGGTTCGATCGTGGTGATATGGGGAGCAGCTGTGATCAACATCATGGGCCCGCGTGCCGTGGGATGGCTTACCGGTTGGACAACCATGGTAGCCATGATTCCCTTGATCGCTGTGGCGGTATTCGGCTGGTTCTGGTTCGATCCGCAAACCTTTATGGACGGGTGGCTTCCCTCAGGCAAAACGACAATGGGAACCATCTCTGCAAGTGCCACTCTGGCCCTTTGGGCCTTTATGGGCATCGAGAGCGCCTCGGTCTCGGCAGGTGTAATCGACAATCCGAAAAAGAATGTACCGATTGCAACACTTCTCGGATTGGTCATCGCAACCGTGCTTTATGTGAGCACCTGCGCTGTACTCATGGGGATCATTCCCGCAGCAGAACTGGCCAAATCGGACGACCCATTCTCCGAGGCAGCCCTACAAACCATCGGAACGGTGGGGGCTCTCATTATTGCGGGAGCCGCCATACTCAAAGCGGGAGGCTCGATGGTGGGTTGGACGATGATGATTTGCTATTCTTCCCATGCTGCCTCGAAAGACGGGGTGTTCCCTGAAATCTATGGCCGCACGGATGGTCGGGGTATCCCCGTCTGGAACCTTGTAATTTCGGCGATTCTCATGTCAATCATCGTGGTGATTACGGCAGCGCCGACCCTGACGGAACAGTTTACCCTGATCATCGACGTAGCGATTATTTTGAACCTCCTTCCTTATCTTTATTGTGCGGTGACCTTCCTCTTTGCCATTCGCAAGGGGAACATTGTCGGAAAGAGGAAATTGGCGGCCGTAATCATCACGACACTTGCTATTGGATACTGTATCTGGGCTTTGATCGGGTCTGAAATCAGGCTTGTGCGGGACTCGATGATTTTACTCTTTCTGAGCATTCCTCTTTTCCTGATCTTTTATCGGGAGCAGACGGTGAAAACCGATGGAGTCTACGACGAACCCAGGGATTGAGCTAGGATCCGCATACACGACTCACAGCCGTCCTCCATTCGCTCGATTCGGGTTACGATTCTCTATCGCTTCGATGGCGTCGGGCCCAGAAAGGTTCTTGGGGCCAACGTTGTTCCAGTTGATGGATGAGCTGGTGCTCCTGAAGGATTTTTTGGATGCCCTTCTCAAAAGCCCCTACATACGATTCCGTCGATGCTGTGTCTCCGGCCGCCACTTGCGGCAAGATAGCACCAACCTTCCTTCCCGACCAGAGTGCGGTTGTGATGCCATGAGAGGAGAGGGGATCGACGCTAAAGGCTGCATCTCCCACAGCGAGCAATCCCTCGGAATGCAGGCATTTACAAATAGAGGTGGCGGCGTCGACGACCTTTATCCATCGGGGGCGGTCGTATCCGCCTGTCTCCCGTCGTTTCTCGTTGAATACAGACTCCCGGACTCGTTTGTAAAATGCTTCGGCGTCGCGGTGAACGCCGTCTCGCAAAAGATCCGCATCCGTGAAAAAAGCCAGTACCAATTTTTGATTGGGTAAGAGCGCAGAGTAAAACCAACCCGCAGGTTGGGCCTCGACCATGGGGCCGGGCGTTCGCTCAATATTAGTCTCCAAGGGGGAGACTTCGGAATAAACGCAGACTAGTTTATCCAGCTTTTGCCGCTGAAGGGCATCACGGGCAACAACGGCTTTTCTTCCGGATGCATCGAGTAGAAAGGTGGTATTCAGAGTGCTACCATCTGTCAGTTTAACAGACCACCCATGCTTTTGTTTTGAAACGGAGGCCACGGTATGAGCGAAACTGGTGAAGTGGACTTTTCTTTTAGCGTGTTGCCAGATCCATTGCTGAAAGAATTCGCGATCAATGGAAAGTCCCGATGTAGCAAATGGAGGGTTGTTTCCCTGTTCCCGCAGAACGGGGCTACCCCAAGCTGAAAATTTACGGTTTGCCTCGAGAGTCGGAACTTCGGCGACAAATTCATCGTAGATGTCCAACCTCTTCAGTTCTTCCCGTGCTGCTGGCGGTAAGGATTCTCCAATACGAAAGCCAGGAATCTGAGGGGGTGCGATTACGGCAACCTTGAGACCGTGAGAGACGGGCAGGGCCAAGAGAACGGAAGCACCGGCTATACCGGCTCCGACGACAACTGCATCGAACGATATCAACAACTATTGGCTCAGGGGAGCTCGTTTAGGAATGCTGTGGTTCGGAGGTGAATCCGTGTAGAGATCCATCGAACCGCGGCCGATTTCAACAAAAAGAGTTTCGGGAATCACACGCTTCAGGGCGTCGCTAAGCCCCTCCGGGCGGGGGTGGCTGAGAACAAAACCCATCCGAGACCAAAGTGCGACCATGCGCTCCAGTCCATCGTTGTAGCTGCCTTCTACATGATAACCGATCCCCGATACACCGCGGGTCCATTGTTGCCGATCATTGAAGAACTTGAGCTTTTCCGAGTCGCTCAAATCCTCGCGCTCCAGCTGGCGGAAGCAGTATTCGGGCAAAATATCGATGGGCAGGAGGGCGGGCCACCATGCCGCGTTGGGGAAATCAATGGTGTGCATTACCTGTTGGCAACTGAAGGCATCCGGATGCCAGGGCAGGCCTAACCAGCGAGTGAGGTCTCCGGGATATTGAGGGCCGATCGGGCTTTCCTCGGGCAGATCATAATAACTGTAGCTCTCTCCGCTCAAACTTTCGCTCCTCCTGGCATCCCCAAAGGCGGTTTCCGGTGTTAAGAGAAGTCCAATCTTTTCAGCCCTCTTCCAAACGGGTTCGTAGGTTGGCGCTTGCTTGATTCGGAAAGGCATATCGTCGCGATAGATGTTTTGCTGGCGCATGGGCCAGGTGAGCTCCACACCCGGATGAAAAGCGCCGCCAGATAACGGTTCCAAGGCCGCGCGGGTGAGTGCATGGGGTTGCTGGTCCAGCGGGATGTCATCAAAGGCACCGCTTTTGTCCACCGCCGGTTGGCTCGTGTAGTCGTCAATAAAGTCCCCTTCGCACCATCTTTCCAGTATTTGATACTGAAGCAATGGCATGGCGAACCAGTGAGCAGGGCTGAAGGTGTAGTCGACCCCGCTTCCCAGCATGTAAGGGATTTTAAACTGCACGTTTTCACGGTAGTCTTGCTCGTTATCGTAGAGTTTAAGTAACTACTCAGGTCCATTGCAGCCAGGATTAACTGGACGTCCGGGACATAGCCGTGCGCTTTGGAGTGTTGGAGTATTGGAGTGTTGGAGTGTTG
>Ga0222662_1000373_pt1 | contig 38529 bp, 38 predicted proteins | sample AntAcemetagen600_FD_179821 | JGI IMG/M metagenome (GOLD analysis project Ga0222662, IMG submission 179821) | Saline water microbial communities from Ace Lake, Antarctica - #600 | ecosystem: Environmental > Aquatic > Non-marine Saline and Alkaline > Saline | place: Antarctica: Ace Lake... | reverse complement strand
AACTCCCTCGGAGTGTTTTCCGGAGGCAAGGTCCAGACTGTAAAAATTGAATTCTCCGGCCAAGCCCGTCGCCTGGTTCAGGAGAAAAGCTGGCATCCCTCACAAGAGATCAGGGAATTAGAGAACGGACACGTCGAACTATCCCTCAAACTCAACGATCTCTGGGAAATCGAACGCTGGGTTCTCGCCTGGGGCGGGGACGCAAAAGTCATCGCTCCCGCCGCCCTGCGGAAAAGCATAAGAAAGCACGCGGAAAAGATTCTGGAGAATTCCGAGCAGGGATAAATCTTCTGCCAATAATCAGAGAGTAATACACACTACTTCTGCAGGCGATGCATCACGCTCCATTTTGGCATCGTAAAGTTTTTCGTCCGATACCCCCGTAAATGTCCTACCCCCTGTTCTATTATTTGCGAAGACATGAACATATGCACATCATTCTGTCTTCTTCCAAATGCGGTTCGCCGCGTTGGAAATAATCTTTGGGTCGATGGTCCACTGGGACCAGTTGAAATCGCGTCTCTTCGAAAATCGATGACCTACTACCGGGGGCATCGACTCAGGAATGGCTCGGTCCGCATCTATGTACGCCACATCCTACATGAAATCCGGAGGATCCTATCCCGAGACTCGGGGTGGAAGCGGAAGCAGTCCGGCAAAATCGGTATCACTGATATGGATCTTTTCTATGAATCCGCCTTCCGCCCATACGAAAGGGAGCGGGACTTGATTCGAAGGTGGGCCGGAGAGGTCAAAGATAGACAATAGCTCGCAGCAAAAAGTAACCACTTGAGGTGCTCCGCTTTTTCAGACGGATGCCAGTGTTAGGTTTCGGAACCTACCCCCATTCCCCTTTCGACCGTGACGCGATTTTCCTGCATTGCGGAAAAATACTATCCCACTAATTCATCCCGAATGGCTGCCAAGGCTTTCGCCGCGGTCGAGGCTACGCACTCGAACCCTTCCAGTTCACCATCCATCGGTGCGTCCGGATTGATCCAAATCCTCCGACAGGATGGCGGGATTAAACCGACCAAACTGGCCGCAGGGTAGACTCTGAGTGAAGTTCCAACAACCAAGAACAGATCCGCCTGCTCGACGAGTTCGACTGCCTCGGCCATAGCGGGAACTTCTTCACCGAACCAAACCACATGCGGGCGAAGCTGTAGCTCATTCTCGCAAAGATCGCCGACCGCTATATCCCGCTCCCCTAGTGGATAAAGACAATCCTCATCCGCCTGACTGCGGGCGAACATCAGTTCTCCATGAAGGTGGAGAACCCGGGTGGATCCAGCTCTCTCGTGGAGATCATCAATATTCTGCGTAATAATCTGCACCTCATGCCGATCTTCGAGACTGGCAAGGGCACGATGCTTAGGGTTCGGTTCCGCATGGCGCAATTCACGACGGCGCTCGTTGTAGAATTTCAGCACAGCCTCCGGATCGCGACTCCAAGCCTCCGGTGTGGCAACATCCTCCACCCGATGACCATTCCATAGCCCATCATTTCCCCGAAAAGTCTTCAAGCCACTCTCGGCACTCATCCCCGCCCCGGAAAGGACCACGATTCGAAGACGTTTAGAAGCGGATGAATTCATAGGGTAAGAGTGGAGAACGACCGGCTCCGTGTAACGCATTTTCACCAAAAATGCGAAGTCACTCCCGTCGAACTACAACATGTTCAGGGTTATAGCACCCTTCCTCATCCTCTTCCAAATTGCGAGTAACGCTCTATCGGATCGCTTCGCGCTGTAAAACGCGCCGCCCGAACAGTACACCTCCCAGCAGGCCCCTCATTTTTCGGCGAGACAAGCGATCCACAACCGAATTGTAAAGACAGAGGCACCCCACCCCATTCTCGCGTGCCAGCGTGTATTTCCTTCGATCATTTCTTGCCTGCCTTGCCTGCCAATGATGCGCACCATGCAATTCGATGAGCGTTATAGCAGATTGATGCTTCTGGCTTAATGCCAAAAGATCGGCTCTCCCAAACCGCCAAATGTGCTCTAAACCAGGGTTCTGTGGTTGGGGAAAGATTTCGTGCAAAGGAACTTCAAACTTCAACTGGAAGCGATTCGGCCAGAATGTCTGAATCATGTCACCGACGGCGCGTGCTTGCGGGGTTATAAATTGCTCGAATCCGCAATTAACGACGCCCTCTCCCATTTGAGGAGAGGACATCGTGCCGGTCCGTGGACAATCGGAGTACACCATACCTAACCAAGCCTGCACCCTAATACGCCTAACCTTTCCTCAATTCGCCTAACCATTCCTCAAAACTTTTCCTGCCGATATGGAGAAACGTCCAAATTTCGGCCTAAAATCCCCCAACCCTTTCGAGCGTCCCGCTTCTTCCAAGATTTCCAATAGTCTAACTTCGGTAATAACTGAGTCATCAAAAGCGATCTCAAAGGGTTGGGTCTCCCATTTATCGAATCGCGGTCTCACTCGGACGATTCGAGCACGCTGCACAGTAACCGCCCTCCGATCAGGGATCCATTCCGGATCTTTCAAGCGAATTTTTTCTTTTTCTACAAAAACAGCTGAAAGGATCGCCTCTTTGTAAGTCTTATTGCCTTTGACCTTGTACCGTTTCGCCGCCTCTCGGAGGGCGGCTTCGACCCACTCGGAAGGAAGAAATATTCCGATCTCATCCTTGTGAAGAGCCGATTCCAAATACTCCTCCTCTGAAGGCAACTCTCGATCAGAACCCAAAGTCGATTTGCGCCCCGGATTCAATTCGATTGGATATCGATTCATTAGTAGCGGAGCCACCCCTTTTAAAACTATCTGCACGGTTTTCATTGCCAAAAGCCTGTGGGGCTAACATGAGAAAGCAAGCATAAATTGTATTTTATCGTATTTTATATTTTTTTATCGTATATTTTCAGATTTTACCTGACTTGGGCGATTCTTACCTTAGGTCACCATGGATTATTTCGAGAAAGGCCAGATTCCAAAAAAGGTAAAACTGACGGCAACAGTAGATCCACAGACATTGGAGATGCTCCAAGATTGCGTTCTCCAGGAATCCAGAATCCGAGGCACGAGAATCAAACTCTCCGCCTACTTAAACGAACATTTGATCCGCACCCTGCCCAGCGCGTTGGCAAAATTGCAGGCTGACCAAGACCTAAATTCCAAAAAGTGACTGTCCCTGCTACAGGATTTCTACTTGTCTGGCTGGATTCCGTCAAATTACCAGAGGACGAACTTTCCAAATTTTACTTAAAGAACCGTGAATATAATAAAGTCGCCCTTGGAAAAGATGCGGAAACTCGTTTTGCCAAAACCCCGTTTACGTAATTTTTTTCCTGCCAAAACCTAAAATCCAGCTTAAAAGGGCTGCCAAAACCCAAAAAACGGTTTGGCCATTCAGCCAAAACCTATTTTTCACCTTGAAAGGATTTCCATCCGAGATCTTCGCCGAAACTACCCCGTCCCCCTCTTTCTTCCGAAAAATGGGAGACCCGAAATGAAAGTATGAGCGGGAAGCAGGTTCCACAAGAGCACCTATTTCCCAGAAGAGTTCTAATTTTGATCGATTTCGAGGGCACCCACATTCATCCTCAAACTAAGGCAGAATGCCATGGATAATACGGAATACCACAAGTTGAAGAACCAAATTCTGCTCGAGATTTACAAGGGCAAGGGGAAAACTACGGCACGTCTGCTCCGCAGGAGACATAAAATGTCGATTGAAAAAGCAAAAGAAGTGGCCGAGAGGACGCCCCTAATGATGTGGAAACGCATAGTTGGCCCCAAGGGAGGGAGACCAACAGTGATCTTCTGGGTGCAAATCACCGAAGATTATGACCCAAGCTAGTCTTACTTTTGGGCATAATAGTTGTGACTTTCGTTGTGACTTTGGTTCAGTTTATATCCGTAAGTTCTTAACCAAGAACGATTTACGAAGTAAATGGGGTGGTAGACCGGACTTGAACCGGCGACCCCCGGCACCACAAACCAGTGCTCTAACCAACTGAGCTACTACCACCAGAGTTTATGGTTCGAGAAAATGTTTTTGGAACTGGTTTGTCAACCTCACCTTTGCGCTATTTTTTTCAAAAGGGGGAAGACGGCATCGAGACGAGCTCGAGCCCGACTAGGGAGAAGGCATCGGGATTAGTTTTTGATGTTACTTTACTCGGAACAAAACCGTGCAAATATTTATTCTTCACTCAATCTTACTCCGCTCGAATATTCAACTTCGACATGCCGTGGTCAAAGCGAGTAAGACTGGCCTATGAATCAAGCTAAAGTTTCTGTTTTAGGCCTCGGAATCATCGGATCGATTTGGGCTCGCCACTACGAGGAGGCTGGATTGCTTGCCTCCACCTGGAATCGGACGCCGAAGCCAGATAGTCCAAAATGGATCGACGAACCCCTTGCCGCCGCGGAGGTCGGTGAAATCATCCAGATCTGTGTCTACGACCCGGCTTCGGTGCGGGAAGTTCTGCAAAAAATCCTGCCGGCTCTGAAGGAGGGCAAAACCGTGGTCCAATCCTCAACCATCGACCCCAAGAGTGCCGAAGAGTTCGCTGCTTTCGTTCGGGGAACAGGGGCCAAATATGTCGAAGCTCCCTTCACTGGGAGTAAGGTTGCCGCCGGGGAGAAAAAAACAGTCTTCTTTCTCGGTGGTAATACCAGCGATATCGATGCGCTCGAACCCATATTGAGCACCGTTTCCCGAAAGCGCTTTCGCTTTGCTGAGCCAGCTCAGGCAGCAACGATCAAGCTGGCAATGAATCATCAGATCTCCACCATTACGGAGGCTCTCTGCGAGGGGGTCACCTGGGCGCGGAAGGTCGGTCTTCAGGACCAACAATTTTTCGATGTTCTTCGTGAGAACGTAGCCTGGTCTGGATTGGCCGAGATGAAAGAGGAGAAAATTCGCTCCATGGATTTCGACCCGCAGTTCTCGATCAAAAACATGCAAAAGGACATGCGCCTCGCCCATGAATCCGCCCCCATCCCCCTTCCTTCACTGGCCCTCGTTCGGGATCGATTGACTGAAGCAGTAGAGAGTGGTTACGGCGACGATGACTTTATCGCCCTCCTGAAGCTGCTTTCATGATCGAAAGAATTTTCACCGGCTGCGACCAGCCCCTGCTACCGGCTCTGCTCGATCATCTTTGGTCAGGGGCTGATGATGAATTTATCGATTGGTCGCAGAGGGTCCTCATCCTCCCGACTCGCAATGTAGGGCGGCGGGTCCGCGAGGGATTGGCTCGAAGGGCCCAAGAAAACGGACGGGCGATCCTCAGCCCGAAAATTCTCACACCCGGCTCCCTCTTTTCCAGCTTGATCGAGGAATCGCGACGAATCTCTACCGCACACCGCACACTCCTCTGCGCAGAGGCGATTCAGGGAGCGCCGGAAGACTGGATCACCCGCGCCTTTGGCCGCGCCCCAACGGGCAGCACCGAGGAACTTCTTGGTTTGGCCCGCTTCTTTCTTGAGACCCGGTCCACTCTCGGCGAAGCCTTGCTCGATTACGAAAAGGTTTCCAAGGGCGAGGCAACTGGCGACAGTGATCGGTGGCGGGCTCTCTCCGCACTCGAATCCCGCTACAGAGACTTACTCGCCAACCATGGACAAGAGGATCCGGATGACATCGCCGCGCAACTTGCAGGTGAACCGGCAGACTGCTTTGGCGGTCGATCCATAGTTATGGCGGGCACACCCGATTTCCCGGAACGAGTTGCGGTCTTTCTACGCAAACTGGCCGAAGATCTTCCCGTAAAAATTCTTATCCTCGCTCGGGAAGAGCTGGCAAATTCATTTGATGATGTGGGTCGTCCCCGGGTAGACACATTCACAAACGCCCCCATACCGATCCCGGACACTTGTTTGCATGCAAGCAAAGACGTGCATGAAGCCAACCGCTCCATCGCGGATCGCCTAACCCAGTTTCCGGAATCCCGCTCGGCTTGCGTGTGTGGAGTCGGACTCCCTGCCAACGGCGCCGCCCTAGCCTTTGAGCTTCGAACCAAGGGAATAGCTGCCCATGATCCCGCCGGCACCTCTTTTGGAGCCACTGCTGCAGGCCGCTTTTTTCAGCAACTTACCGCCGTTTGTTACGGGGATGAAATTGCGGACCTCAGCGCTTGGTTTCGCGATCCCTTTGTTGCCCACTGGATGCAGGCTTCCGACGAGCCCCTTTCCCGGGAAGATTGGATTCACCGGTGCGACCTTCGCATGGAAGAGATCTTACCCAACTCTATCAACGACTTCCTCCGCCTTGCCAGCCGAGGGAATCTTCGCATAAAAGTAATTGGTCTAACCCTACAATTACGACGTGAGGCCCAGAAATCCGGCAGTATTTTCGCTCTCCTCGAAAACCCTTCACTGCGACCCCTTCTGTCCACAGTCGAAGAAGAGCCTGGAGTCGCCGATTTCGCAACCGCGCTCAACGATATCCGCGAGACCGCGGAAAGATCTGCCAAGTGGGCAAACCCTGCCTCTCTCGGTCGATGGGCTGTCGAGGAGGCAATGAAATTTTCGCTCTATGGTGAACGACCGCCTGACTCCGTCGAAGTACTGGGCTGGCTGGAGCTTCTTTGGGAGGAAAGCCCTTGGCTACAAATTCCAGACTTCTACGACGGGTCCGTTCCCGGTGCGATAGGGACGCACCCTCTCCTTCCTGACACACTACGCCAGGAGTTGAATTTATCCCACCGAGCGAAGCGGGACGCTCGGGATGCCTACATCCTCCGGACTCTGTACGAACTACGCCAAGTAGATGGGAAGCTGGATCTTCATGTCCCCCAAAGGGATCTGGGAGGTCAAGCGGTTAGCCCCTCTCGATTGCTTTATTTCGTATCGGAAAAAGAATTGCCTGCACGGGTTAAATTGCTCTCCGAAGAAGCCCCCGCACAAGCTCGAACGGAGGCAGCGCCAAAGGTTCATTACGAACCCTCCAAAAATCATTCACCGGAAGACTGGTTGGGGGACCTGAAGCGCATCCACGTGACCAGTTTCTCCTCTTGGATACGATGCCCCTACACCTTCTACCTCGAACGGGTCGCCGGGTTCAGCACGATGGATCCAGATCGCTTGGAGATGAATCCACAGGCATTCGGCACCGCTATTCACGAGGTCTTGCGAAGAATGGATGACGAATTATCTGGGCAAATCTCGTGGAATGATCCGGACAAGCTCGCAGGCGAAGCGAAAGAACTGCTCGATGTTTGGTTTCTCGACCGCTATGGAAAACGACCCGGCCTGCTACTGGAACTGCAACGGGAGGGACTTCGGCGACGAATTGTGGCTGCAGCAGGTTTTCGCTACCAAGCCAGGCAAGAGGGTTGGCGACCTCTACACGTAGAATGGAATTTTCGGGAGGAGGACCTCATTAAAATCGAAGGGATTCCCCTCTCCGGTCAGATTGATCTAGTGGAAGAAAGGGACAACGAATTGCGTGTCGTAGACTACAAGACTTCGGACACCCCAACCCACCCGTTCGAGGCTCACACGACCCCACTGAATCGGAAACGATCATTTACTCCCTCCCAATTATTACCGGTCCATGAAGGGCAGGAGCTTGGATGGACAAACCTACAGTTGCCTTTATACGCACTGGCTGTGCAGTGTAAATACCCCGATAAGAAGGTCCGGGTAGCCTATGGCCTTCTCCCCAAAGCAGTTACTGAATCGCAACTATCCGAGTGGCCCGACTTCACCGAGGCCTTATCGGAATCCGCACTAAAGGCTGCGGAAACTGTCGTAAGCCTTTGGAGACAAAAAGGATTCTGGCCCCCCAGCGCAAATTTCCGCCAAACCGATGCCAACTCCTGGTCCGGCGCAGAGGGTCCCGCAACTTGGTTGCGCGGCGACCTCTACGATCTATCTGAGATCGATTCCGGAGACGAGGGAGGTGCACAATGATGAAGCAACCACACCGGCATTTACTGGTTCGCGCTTCCGCAGGCTCCGGTAAGACCTATCAACTGGTTCGACGGCTGATTGGGTTGCTCGGCGATGGGGAAATCCCCGAGTCCATCCTCGCCGCAACCTTCTCACGGAAGGCTGCTGGCGAATTCCGGACCAAACTGCTCTCCACCGTAGCGAATGCCGCAGTCGATGAAGAGGCCAGCCGCAAGCTTGCTCAGGAGATTGATCGACCCGAAATGGATCGGAAAACTTTCAGCCACTTACTCGGATCACTGGTTCGCAAACCGGAGGCGTTGCGATTGAGCACCATCGATGCCTTCTTTCTCGAGCTCGTGGGCCTGTTCCGCTTGGAGCTGGGAATAGGCACCGAGATCAGGCTCGCAGCGGAAACCGCTGACGATTTTGAAACCCGCGATCTGCTCCGCACCATCTTCACGGCAGCGGATGAAGAGATCCGGCATGCGATCTTCCACTTAATCGAAGAGGATCGGGAATCAGAATCCGTGCGGAGCTTCCAGCAGGTGCTTGAGAAGTGGATTTCCGAATCTCTGTCCCTCTACCGTTCCGTATCCGATGGGGCGGCATGGGGAAAACTTCCGGAAGGGATGAACCTGCCCACTGTATCGATGGAGGCATGGCAAGGACACCTGGCCAACCTGGCCGATGCACTGGCGCAGCAAACCATCCCGGAGGAGAGCCGCGACGGTGTCGATGAGGTGCTGGATGTCCTCGGCGACTGGGACATCTCTCCCGTTCTCCCCGAAGTTTCCCAAAAGTGGATCAAAGCAGGAGCGATCGACAGTGAGAAGCTCGCCCAAGGAAAGAAGTATTTTCTCATCAACCGGAAGCGCGTCACGCTTGAGGCTGAAGCAGGGGAAGCCCTGATTGCACTGGCCCGCCTCTTTCACGCTCACAAAATCTCCCTGGCCGTGAGCAACAGTAAGGGAGCGTGGCAGTTCCTCAAAATGTTCGAGAGAGAATACCAGCGCCGCCGTTTGCAGATGGGGTCTCTGCGCTTTGCCGACCTTCCCCACCTTCTCTCGCACCTCAGCACAATTGAAGGATCCGTTTTGGCCTACCGATTGGATGCCCGGATCAAGCATTGGCTGCTCGACGAATTCCAAGACACCAGTCGCGATCAATGGAATGTAATCCAACCGTTCATCGAAGAGTTGTTTTACGATTCCGAGGATCACCGCAGCTTCTACTGCGTGGGTGACCCAAAGCAAGCGATCTACGGATGGCGCAGTGGAGACAGTCGGCTCTTTGAAGAGATACGGGAACACTACGAGCACTTTGAACCACGGCCACTTGAGACCGAGACTCTGGCAAAAACGTATCGTTGCGCGCCAGCCATCGTTGAATTCGTTAATCGCCTCTTCGGCACGGCTGAATCCTTTCCCGAAAAGCTTGATCCTATCGTCGTCGATAAATGGTTACAGGGATGGAAAACGCATGAAACCGCACGCAGCGACATACCGGGCCAGGTCCAAGTGCACGCATCGGCCAATTCTACTGATCGGGACGAAGCCATGCTCGATTTCCTCGCAAACCAGCGACCTTGGGAACGCGGGCAATCGGTAGCCGTACTTTGCCGCGGGAATAAGGAAGCAAACCGCTTCGAATCGCTTCTGCGGAAGCGGGGAATCCCCACCATTCGCGATGGAGCCCTCTCCCTCTCGGTGGATTTCAACAGCGGAAGGCTGCTCCTCGCACTCTTTCAAGTCCTGCTCCATCCGGGCGACACCCTTGCGATCGGCGTGTTGCGCGACAATGAGGCTTCCACTTCGGTCGAAGGCTTTTGCGGAGGGGAGATCACGAGTGAAGCAGTTCGCACCAAGTGGGAAAGCACATCCCCTTCCCGGTTCCTCGCCGACTTTGAAACCGCCCTAAACCAAGGGGGATGGATCGATGACGCCGAGCGCCGATGCCTGCGGGTGATCCATGCTTTGGTCCATGATGTCTACACTTCAGCAGAACCAGACTTGCAGAGCATCAAGAGGGGCCTCCAGCATGGCCGACTGGAAGACACCGGCACAACCGGCAGCGTACAAATCCTCACCATTCACCGGTCAAAGGGACTGGAATTCGACATGGTGCTCTTACCGGACCTCGATGCCGCAGGCGGAGGAGGATTTTCGAAGAAATTCTGGACTCAGGAAGAGAATGGCCGGATCACCGGAGTTCTCGAGAGTGTAACCCAGGAAACGCGCGCCGCATACCCACCTCTCGAAGAATGGGCGCTCTCCATGGAGAGAGACAGCCTCTTCGAAAATATTTGCGTCCATTACGTCGCGCTGACCCGGGCGGCCGACAGCCTGCATCTCTTTCTTTCGGAGAAAAAAGGCAAGTCTTCTACCGGGATTCATCGATGGATCGAAGCCGCTTACGCACCCGAAGAGGAGGAAGGGTTGGTGGTGGAAATCGGCGAACCCGATAATAGAGTGAAGCCTTCCCAACAGTATAGAGAGAAAGAAGAGTCTCGCCCTCCAGTCCGAACTGAGCCTCCACGGGAACTGGGGCGAAAAATTCTCAATCCCTCTGAAGAAGAAGCCACAACCAACACATCCCCTTTCACTCCCGGTCGGAAGATTGCGCTGGAAATGGGTCACCGGGTCCACGAAACCCTGGCCGGACTGGAATGGCCCGCCACCGACTGGCAAAGCAAAACGATGGATGCTGAAGTGGAAACAATTTTAAAATCGGCGCTGCAGTTCGAGGAAATCCGCACACTCCTCACCTGTCCCCGGATTCCGGTCGATGTTTGGCGGGAGAGAGCTTTTGACGCCAGCATTGACGACGTCTGGAGTTCAGGAGTCTTTGACCGCGTGCACCTACCCGATGGTTGGCAAACGGGCGAGGCTCGGCCGGTGATCATCGATTACAAAACCAACGCAAAACGAATGGTTGATGCCCCGAACAACCATACCCGCCAAATGCAGACCTATAGAAAAGCTCTGGCTATGATCCTGGGAATCGACGCCGAGCAGATCGATGCCATTTTAATCTATCTGCGAACGGGGGAAATTGTTGAGGTGTAGAGCGCGATGTTCTGCAATGCTAAGGCCAAGCCTGAAGGCATGCCCCACATTGGATGATTTTAAACCGCGATCTCCGGAGGGACCACCTCCGTGTGGTCCGCGCATCGGCGTGGAAAGGCTCAGACCAATTCGACGCTGCGGACGGGACGGAGCCCGTCCCTCCCATGGATTTCAACCCCGCGCCCAAATAATCCACCCCGAATTCACATCACCCCCAAAGTGGACTTGCCCCGACGCCCGAATCCACGGAACATCTTATTCCCTATGACGAAGATTCTCCTCATCGGTTCCGGAGCTCGCGAGCACGCGATGCTCAAGGCACTCGTTCGCTCTCCACAAAAACCCTCGATTCAAGTGTACGGGAGCACCGATAATCCGGGACTGTCCAGTCAATCATCCGCCTACCGCACCGGATCGTTGACCGATGTAGAGAGTATTGTCGGTTTTGCAAAGGAGGTCGGCTCCGAGCTAGCCGTTGTCGGCCCGGAGGCTCCTCTCGAAGCAGGAGCTACCGATGCTCTGATCGCCGCGGGCATTCCCACGGCTGGCCCGCGAAAAGACGGGGCTCGAATCGAATCGAGCAAGGGTTTTGCACGCGACTTATTGCTAAAGAACCACATCCCCGGCTCCCCGCTTTACCGCCGATTCACCTCTCTGGTTGGGGTTGCTCCCTTTCTCGCCGAGATGGGCGACGATTTTGTGGTCAAAGCCGACGGATTGATGGGCGGCAAGGGCGTGAAGGTTTCCGGCGAGCACCTTCACAGTCAGAATGAGGCCCTGTCCTGGTGCCGGGAGATTCTCGATGCAGGTTCGGAATTTGTCATTGAGGAAAAATGCGTCGGGCCGGAATTTTCTCTCTTCACTTTCAGCGATGGTGAGTCCGTCGTTCACTCTCCCCTGGTGCAAGACCACAAGCGCGCCTACGAGGGAGACACTGGCCCGAATACGGGAGGGATGGGCAGTTATTCGATGCCGGACCACCGTCTCCCTTTTGTCGAAGAATCCGATTATGCGGCGGCAGTGACGATGAACGAACGAACGCTGGAAGCTCTCGCTGCCGAAACCGGCTCACCGTATCGGGGCATCCTCTATGGAGGATTTATGGCGACAGCCGATGGAATCTGTTTGATCGAGTACAACGCGCGCTTTGGAGATCCGGAATGCATGAACCTACTCACCCTTTTTGAGGGGGATTTCCTCGATGCGGTACGTGGTATGGCGACGGGATCGCTTGATCCGAGCGGGATCGGTTTCCGCAAAGAAGCGAGTGTCTGCAAATACCTGGTTCCCGAGGGATACCCGGATCGCCCGAAAAAGCTTTTTTCCATCGACCTTTCCGGCGTGCCGGACTGCAAGAACCTATTCCTCGGCTCCGTGGACAAGCGGGAGGGTAAACTGCTCGCCGCAGGGTCTCGCACCCTCGCTTTTGTAGGAACTGGCAAAACTCTCGAAGAAGCGGAGAAGGAGGCTGAATCCTTGGCAAAAACGGTTCCGGGCACGCTCTTTCACCGGGAGGATATCGGCACCGCCGCCCTTGTCCAGCAACGCACCGACCTCATCAAAAGCCTTCGCGGATGAGTGATGTGAAACCGGTCCGAGTGGGCGTATTGGGCTCCACCCGTGGGAGCGCGATGCGACCTATTGTGGCCGCTTGGGAGCAAAACACTCTCGGGATCGACCTTTCCGTTGTCGTATCCAATCGCAAAGCAGCATCGATTCTCGACTTCGCAAGAGAGAACAACATCCCAGCCTTTTCCATTCCAACAAAAGACCGCGAGCGAGAGGAGTTCGACCGGGAGGTGAGCCAGAAGCTGCAGGATTATGGCGTGCAACTGGTTTTGATGATTGGATACATGCGAATCGTATCCGCCCCCTTTGTGAAGGAATGGCGTGGTCGACTCATCAACATCCACCCTTCTCTGCTTCCGCGACACGGTGGGTTAATGGATCTTGAAGTTCATCGTTCCGTCCTGAAGGCGGGTGACTCCGAATCCGGCTGCACCCTGCACCTCGCCGAAGAGGAGGTAGACGCTGGTCAGATCGTTTTGCAAAAGAAGTGCCCTGTCTTTCCCAACGATACCCCGGAAACTCTTAAGGAACGCGTGCAGGCGCTTGAGGGAGAGGCATTTCTTGACCTGCTTCGCAACCCCCGGAACTACCTGGAACTCGATTGATGCCATGTTGAAAGTATCCGAACTGTCAGCAGGATTTGAAACCGAAGGTGGTTTCCGGGAAGCCGTGGATAAGGTCTCTTTTACCGTCGGCGATCGGGAGTCCGTCGGGATTGTCGGCGAGTCTGGTTGTGGTAAAAGCGTAACTGCCCATAGCATTCTCGGGCTACTGCCCAAGCCAGCCGGGTGCGTGACCGGAGGCACTATCGAACTCGATGGGATCGATATGACAACCATCGAAGAAAGCAGACGCCGCGAAATTCGCGGACAAAAGATCGGAATGATTTTCCAAGAACCAATGACCGCACTCAATCCGGTCCACACAGTGGGACGGCAGATTAGTGAATGCCTCTTGACCCATGGGATTTGCGCTAAAAAAGAGAGCCTGGGCCGAGCCCTCGAAATGTTGCACAAAGTCGGAATTCCCGCCCCGGAACAGCGAATCTCTGAATACCCGCATCAACTCTCCGGCGGGATGCGACAGCGGATCGTCATCGCGATGGCACTCATCTGCGGTCCAGACCTACTCATCGCCGACGAGCCAACGACCGCCCTCGATGTGACCACTCAGGCGCAAATCCTGGATCTTCTTTCCGAACTCAAGGAATCCCTCTCCATGGCCTTGATCCTCATCACCCACGATCTGGGCGTTATCGCCGAGACCTGCGACCGGGTCGTTGTCATGTATGCCGGGAGGGTTGTAGAGAGTGCACCCGTGCGGGATATATTCGCCAACCCACTCCACCGATACACCGCTGGGCTCATTCGCTCTATCCCCTCGCTTGATACCGTGCCCAAAGCAGAGCTGGCAACGATACCGGGTCGCGTTCCCGGTTTGAGCGAATTACCAGTGGGAGCGCGCTTTGCTCCCCGATCCGATCATCCCGACATTCAGGAATACCTCGACTCGGAGGATTATCGAACCGTCCGCCCCGACCTCATCGAGGCCGAGCCCAGCCACTGGGTTGAAGACTGCGACTACGTGAGGACTGATCGATGAAAACAGGTATTGAGATCCGCGACCTTCAGGTCCACTTCCCACTGCGCGGCGGGTTGATCCCCCGCGTCCGAAAAGTGTGCCGGGCGATCGACGGGCTATCACTCGACATTCGGCCCGGAGAGACTCTGGGAATCGTAGGGGAATCCGGCTGCGGTAAAACGACCCTCGGCAAAGCGATCTGCCGATTGGTCAAGCCGACCCAAGGGGAGATTCTCCTCGATGGTGAGAACGTTTTAACCCTGCGCGGGCGATCACTTTTGGCCTTTCGTCGCCAGGTGCAGATGATTTTTCAAGACCCCGCCGAGTCTCTCAACCCCCGCCAGACCGTGGGACAGATTTTGGAAGAACCCCTCCTCATCCACAAACTCGGGGACCGCGCGGAGCGGCAGCGGCGGATTGCGAAAATTCTCGACGAAGTTGGCCTGGAATCAGCGGCGGCCGACCGCTATCCCTTCGAGTTCTCGGGAGGTCAACGTCAACGAATCGGGATCGCCCGCGCGCTCGTATTGAAACCCTCTTTAATCGTCTGTGATGAGGCCGTATCCGCTCTGGATGTATCGGTCCAAAGCCAAATTTTAAATCTATTGCTCGAATTGCAAAAAGAGCACGGTTTCGCCTATCTCTTCATCTCCCACGACCTGGCTGTGGTGCGACACATCTCCGACCGAATCGCGGTAATGTACCTCGGGAAAGTCGTGGAGCGGGCGACCCGCGAAAAACTATTCCGGCAACCTCTCCACGCCTATACCAAAGCGTTGATCTCCGCGATCCCCAAGGCCGATCCGCTCGCCCCGAAACGCCGCATTCTCCTCGAGGGAGACATCCCCTCGCCCATCGATCCACCACCGGGTTGCGCTTTCGCATGGCGCACCTACCTACCCTGCACGGAAGAGCAAGCCCGGCAACCGGGCCGCTTCATCGAAGCCGAACCCGATCACTGGGTAGAAGTCCATCCGGGAACGATTGAGAACTACGAAGAGCGATTTTCCTCCACGTAGGGACCGCCGCTTGTCGGCGCGCCTCCCCTGTCTTCCAAAACTGTGGCTGGTTCGCTTCAGCGCCCGGCAATTTTGGATTTTCCTGATGTGCCAAAAGCCTCGGACTCAAATCGACCCCGAAAAATTGATTCGATTCACCCGCCCTGCTTCTCTTAGTTTGTAGGATTGCCAAGAATCATGAGCGCTAACACAAGACCACTGACCTACACGGACAACGAGTCTCCCATCAAGCCAGCCGACTTGCGGGGGATCTTAAAATATGTCCCCATGTTCCGCGGGCAAACCTTCGTGGTTTCGGTTGACGGAAGTGTTGTGGCAGATGAGAGTTTTCGAAATCTGCTCATGGACCTTGCTGTCTTTCGTAGCCTGAGCATCCGCGTCGTTCTGGTTCACGGAGTCGGTCAACAGATCCGCTCCCTCGGCGAGCAACGCGGGGTAACGATCGAGGATGCCTATGGTTCCGGGCCGACGAATGCAGAAGTTCTTCAACTGGCAGTAGAATCATCAGGGAAAGTCAGCTCCCGGATCCTCGCCCAATTTACCGAGCTCGGCGTGAGCTGTGCGATCCCCAACGCAATTCGCGCTACGGAACGGGGCATCATCCGAGGGGAAGACTATCTACTGACCGGTAAAGTAGAGAAGATTGATGCAGCCATGCTCGAAGAACTCCTGTCTGCGGGAATCACCCCACTGATCAGTCCCGTGGCCGCCTCACGCAATGGCACTGTTCTGCGGGTCAATTCCGACACCATTGCGGCGGATATCGCAGCGGAATTGAAGGCCTCCAAATTGATTTTTCTTACCTCTCATCCCGGATTGTCTCTGCACGGTGAGTCACTTCTCAATGTGCCATCCGATGATTTGAAAAAAACTCTGGCCGAGAACCCCAACGCAATCCCTTCCGAACTCGTATCCAAAGTTGAGGCTTCCCTAAGTGCCCTGTCGCGCGGCACACCCCGGGCTCACATCCTAGATGGGCGGGTCTTCGGTGCACTCCTCACCGAGGTATTCGACAAGGTCGGCCTCGGCACGATGATTCACAGCAATGAATACGATCAGATCCGGTCCGCACGAGCGGACGATCTTCATGCGCTTCACAATCTTATCCGCAATGCCGCCTCGAGCGATGCGGTTCGGGCGAGGTCAGTCGAGTCCATTGAGGCCGGGATTGGCGACTTCTTTCTCTACGAGATTGATGGCAGCTTGGTCGCGTGCGCGGCACTCCTTCCCTATCCTGAGGAAAACGTGGGCGAGATTGCCTGCGTCTTTGTGCAGCCCTTCTACCAAGGGCGCGGTGTGGGGTATAAAATGGTAAACTACGCGACCAAGGAGGCGATGGCCAAGGGATACCATCGCCTCTTTGCCCTGAGCACCCAGAGTTTCGCTTTCTTCCGCGAAGTATGCGGCTTCGTTGAGGTTGGCCTGGACGAATTACCCGCCGCCAGGCGAAATATCCTCGAACAAGAGGGGCGCCGGTCGAAAATTCTGGCCAAAGAACTCACGCCCGCAAAAGCGTCGGAATCTTGATCCTATTATAAATATTTATGTACCTGACAGACCTTAATCGCGCCGGAGGAATCGGTGCCAATAGTCAATTCCTGGAAATCGGTCCCTTTCGTGTCCTCATTGATGCCGGATTGCACCCAAAGTATTCCGGCCGAGAGGCTATGCCCAGATTTGAAATCATAAAGGACGTCACCCTCGACCTCATCATTCTAACCCACTGCCACCTGGATCACTTGGGGTGCCTGCCAGTCGTGGCCAGGGAACACCCGAGCGCAGAGATATGGATGTCGCGGGAATCCGCTGTCCTGGCTCCCCGGATGATGCGCAATTCCGTGCGCGTCATGAGCCGTCAAAGAGAGGAATCCGATATTCCGGAGTATCCACTCTACACCGACGGCGAAGTCAAGATGCTCGAAGAGCGATTCACCGCCTTACCGATTGGACGCATCAACCAGCTTCACCAAGATGGCGAGGTCCTCGAGGTGCAATTCTTTCACGCTGGACATGTGCCCGGTGCCGTAAGTGTTCTTCTGAAGCACGGAAAGGAGTCTGTCCTATTTTCCGGAGATATTCTCTTTACCGACCAACACATTTTGCCCGGCGCAGTTCCCGGCGAGGAAAAATCGGTCAACACCCTGGTTCTCGAAACCACCCGTGGTGGAACCTCCCGCGCTGAAGGTCAGAGCCGACCGGAAGAAATTGAGCGACTTGTTACGACCATCGGCGAAACGATTCGGCATGGGGGCTCCGTTCTGCTGCCAGTCTTTGCCCTGGGTCGCATGCAGGAAATCCTTTCCGTCATCCACGAGGCCTTTGCCCATGGAAAGATTCCCGAATGCCCGGTTTATACGTCCGGACTGGGAATGGATTTGGCCAACTACTTCGACTACCTGTCTCGAAAAAATAGTCCGCTAAATTTCAGAAAGCGCATCCTCAAAGACATGGGTGTCCGCCGCATGCCGAGAGAGTTGAAGCCGGGAAGAAATCCGGCTGGACCTGCGATATTTGTCGCCAGTAGCGGGATGGTTGTAGCCAATACTCCCTCCTATAAACTGGCGGCTGCCATGATAGGAGAACCCTCAAACACCGTCTGCTTTGTGGGCTATTGTGATCCGGACGCACCCGGATACGATATCCTGAGTGCCAACCCAGGCGAACGGGTCCTCTTCAAAACATTAAACTACGTCACTCCATGCCGGGCACGCATTGATCGGTTTGATTTGAGCAGCCACGCGGACCGCGAGGAATTACTGGACTACGCTATCGCCCGCAACCCAGGCACGGTAATTCTCAGCCACGGCGACCCGGAAGCGCGCGCCTGGTTCGAAGAAGAGCTTTATGCGAGCGTTCTCGACAGTCGCGTGATCGACCCCGAGCCACTCAAACGCATACATTGCTAAGAAAGAATATGGGTTTAGAAAACAAAGATACTCCCCCTGATTTCCTCTCAGCAGTAGCCGACCTGGTCGAGAGACGCGAAGGAAGGCCCTCGTGGGATGAGTATTTCATGGCGACTGCATTTTTGATCGCCAGTCGGTCGGCCTGTGGGCGTTTGCACGTTGGCTGCGTCCTCGTTTCAGCCGGAGACCACCCGAATCGCATTGTCGCCGCGGGTTACAACGGCTTTCTTCCCGGCTCACCCCACCTCTCCCGCCTCCGCGACGGCCACGAGCAAGGGACGGTTCACGCCGAGCAGAACGCCATCGCCGACGCTGCCCGCCGGGGGATTTCAGTCCAGGGTGCCACTGCTTATGTCACCCACTTCCCTTGCATACAATGCGCTAAGGTGCTCTCTGCTGCTGGGATACGTAAAATTAAGCATTTTCATAATTACCGAAATGATCCTTTGGTAGTGGAAATACTTGAAGAGTCTGGTATCGTGCTAGAAAGTTTATCAAAAGATGGACAGCGCACCTAGATTTCAGAACTTATCCGGTCTCTCCGGCTCACTACTCGTTGCCCATCCAACGCTCAATGACCCGAATTTTGAGAAAACGGTTATCCTACTTCCAGTTCACTCGGATGACAGCGGGGCATTGGGGGTCATACTGAATCGACCGACCGGGCAGACCTTGGGCGAAAAATATCCGGAACAGGCCTTTAACAAGCTGGCGGGGATTCGAATTTTTGAAGGGGGGCCGGTAGATCACAGTCAATTGATCCTGACCGCCTGGAAATGGGATGCTGAAGAAAAGTCACACAAGATGTTTTTCGGAATTTCCAGCGAGCATGCGATGGAACTCATCGAGAGCGACGAACCCGTGACGGTTCGCGCCTACCTCGGCTATGCAGGTTGGAGTGCCGGTCAATTGGAGGCCGAACTCGAGGCTCATGCTTGGATTACCAAACCCATTATAACCGAAGTTTTGGATCAGGAGAGCGATAGCAGCCTGTGGAGCCAACTGGCTGATCCTGATGACCCGCCAGCGGCGCAAGAAAACCGACAAATCGATCAACTCCCCCCACCTCCGCAGGATCTCGATTACAATTAATCGTTGATGGGATGGAATGCTTGCCTTGTCCCCTGGAGAAAAGCAACATTCAGCAATGCTTACCTTTCTCCGACGCGCTTGCTTTTTGATCGTAGCACTCAGTCCTGTTATTGCGACAGCCCAGAGTTCCAGCAGCGACCTACGCAGAGAGGTCGCCAACCTGACTCAAGATGTGCGAGCGCTGCAAGGGCTTCTCGGCACTCTACGAATTGAGATTGAGGATCTTCAGCGTCAAAACGCTCAACTGAGAGCTTCTCTCACTAACGTAAAAGCCTCACAAAGCGGAGATTCTACCATTTTGCGCCAAGTCGACGCCCGTTTGGCCGCAATGAAGGCCGAGCTTCTGAACGAAGACGCCGAAACCCGAAAAGAGATCATTGCTTCTGTGAAAAAGCAGATGGATTCGCTGGCCTCTCAAGTACAGGAATCTCTGCGGAAGATAGCCGGTGCCTCCAGCGGTAGGGCTACAACCACCCCACCGAAACCATTTACCGAAGAATATCCTAAAAATGGAATCATGTATCTGGTGAAATCGGGCGATACCCTCAGTGGCATCGCAAGCCAGCACAATAGTCGAGTGACCTGGATCCGCAGTGCAAATAAAATTGTCGACGCCAGTCGCGATCTTCATGCAGGAGATACCATTTTCGTGCCTCAGGAATGAACCGGGCATTGCATCCAACGAAACACCCCATTCAATAAATTTATGGCGAAACCCAAGCCCAGACTAGGCCGCGGCCTCAACGGCATTTTATCCGGCGGCAAAGAAGCGGAAACCGATAGCGGCGCTGAGAAAAAGACCTCGGCGAGCAAAACTCCGTCGAGCCCACCGAAACGCCCCCTCCCCCACGCTCCCGGCTACCAGGAAGTGCAGGTTGGCAGCGTAAAACGAAGCCCTTTTCAGCCCCGCAAGGATATCCCAAAAGAGAAGTTGGAGGATCTCGCCCGAAGCATTCGCTCAGAGGGTCTGTTACAACCCATCGTAGTTCGAACGGTTGGGGACGGATTTGAGCTCATCGCCGGGGAACGTCGATTGCGCGCCTTCGAGCTTCTAAAGATCAAGAGCATTCCCGCAAGAGTCATGGAGATAGGCGATGCCTCCTCGGCAGCTCTCGCCCTCATCGAGAACTTGCAACGCGAGCAACTGAACCCGGTTGAGGAAGCTCTCGGCTATTCCAGTCTGATGCAGGATTTTGATCTCACCCAAGAACAGACTGCCGAACGTGTCGGCAAGGGCCGGGCTACCATTGCGAACTCCCTGCGCCTCCTCCAACTCAATCCGGAAATCCAGGGATTTCTCGGGCGCGGACTCCTCAGCACCGGTCACGCCAAAGTTCTTCTCGGCGTCGAGGACCCAACTCTGCGGAGCCTTCTCGCCCGTAGAATTATCGAAGAAGGTCTCAGCGTTCGGGAGACCGAAAAACAAGTAAGCCGACTTCGTTCCCGCGGTTCTTCCAGCTCTTCTACAAAGAACGGCGGCACCCCCGAAAATTCAACGGCTCTCGATTCTCTGCGCAAAGACCTGGAACAACACCTCCGCGCACCCGTACAGGTCAAGCAGACCGGAAAGAAAGGCCGCATCGTCATCCAATATAATGGCAATGATGATCTGGAACGCATCCTCCAGCAACTGGGCTTGCGGTAAAGCGACGAGCTTTTGCAGCAATCAATGCAGAGGGCGACCGCCACAGTGGATGAAGTTCTGCTGCTCGCTCGCGAGCGTCAACGGCGGAGTCCGGTCTTCAGGCAGCCTACGGACTAAACACAACGCTGGCGTCCGCAAGCGGACACGCCACAGGGTATACGATTCTGTAGCGTGCTCGCTCGCGAGCGCCAACGGCGGATTGTCTTTTTGAAACAGCTTCCTTGCTGGGAATGGCATAAACCATACAGACAGCTGATATTAAAAATAAGCCTACCTCATGAATCCTCATTAGTGCCCTTCCTAGGTCGATGAAACTGGACTTAAAACTGCCTCTTATTTATAAATTGTGTAATGAATAGTGGAAATCCTGACCCTGCCAACGACCTCTTCATGATTCTTGAGACGAAGCGCAACTCGTCTTTAGATGCTTGCCATATTGTCTCCGGGGCATCCGCATGGATGAAGGCTCAGTTAAAAGGGGCAAAGATTGGCTTTCAATACGGAGCTTGTCAGACTGAAAACCAGTCGACTTTCTCCTCTTTCACAATCCATAGATCTACCGACAAACAAAAGTTGTCGTTTGAGCTAAAGATTGCGGAAATCAACAAGGTTCCCTTTGCATTCATTGATGTTCATCCTGTGGGGAAGCCAACTGAGAGGCTCTTTCCGTTTTTCGGGGAAATAGGCAGCGAAAAAGGGAAATCGCTGGTTCTGAACTACATAGCTGATTTTCTAATCAGCAGCGAGACGGGTTCGTAAGCAAATAAGCTTTTCGTCCGCCATATTATTTACGACTCTAAGCGAGTCGTAATTACTATGCTCTCGTCACCTTGGATTCTTGCCTCCCGCCCCCGAACTTTACCCGCTGCAATTGTGCCCGTGCTGGTAGGAACTGCTCTGGCCGAGTCGATTGGTTCCTTCCAATTGCTACCCGCACTGATCTGCTGCGCCTTTTCCGTCCTCATTCAAATCGGCACCAATTTCGCCAATGATTATTACGATTGGAAGCAAGGTGCAGACACCGAAACGAGGATTGGACCGACACGGGCTGTAGCCAGTGGATTGATTGCCCCGCAGACCATGAAGCGGGCAGCCACGGCAACCTTGGCGGTAGCATTTGCCGTTGGGCTACTGCTTATGATTTGGGGTGGATGGTGGTTGGTGGCCGTCGGCGTCTTAAGTGTCGTTTCAGCAATAGCCTATACCGCTCAACCGATCGCTTTGGGCTATCGGGGTTTGGGTGACCTCTTTGTTGTCGGATTCTTTGGGATCATCGCAGTAGGTTTCACTTTTTATGTGCAAGCTGGGTTTTTCATTTGGTACATTTGGCCGACCGGCATGTGCATCGGTTTGCTCGCAAACAATTTACTGGTTATCAACAATTATCGTGACCGGGAAACGGATCAATTAGCAGGCAAGCGCACCCTCATCGTTCGCTTGGGCCCGGCCTTTGGTGAAGCATTGGTTCTCACCAGTATCTTCCTAGCCATTGGCCTCTGTCTGGGCTTTTACCTATTAGGCGATTGCTGGCTAGTGCTAGTAGCAGTGCCGGGTTTATACCCAATTTACCAAGCGTGGCAGCGCATGCCAAGGGCCTTGCGGAGATCCGGTTACGGGTCACTCCTCAAAAAAGCCTCTCTCGGCTTAGTTCTTTTTGGCGTTCTCTTCTCACTTGGGATTCTTTTTTCCTGAAGGCTCTGCGGTAATTTCTGCTTCAGTTTTAGATTGGAGGTTCCCCTGGGAAACGGTTGAGTAATCGGAATGTTTCTCTTGGTCCGTTTTCTTTCCGCTCTAATCCGAATCCTTCCTGAATTCGCTCTTCGGGGGATCTGCGTTGTGCTCGGAACCGTCCTTTACCTCATTCCCTCCAAGCGCCGGATCCTCCACTCCAATTTCGCTCACGTTTATCCCCACCTTCAGCAGACAGGTTTTAAGAAACTGGCATGGATCAACAGCTGTCGGACGATAGAGATGGGGCTCTTTGCTCTGGCCTCCCCCGCATTCAGCAATGAAACAATTCGAAAACGCCTCGAATTCGCCGATGGCTTTGAAGAGAACTACCATCGGGTCGCGGGTGATTCTCCGATGCTGATCCTTCTCCCCCACAACTACCTCAATGAAATGGTTATTTTCGTGCCATTGATGCTGGGGTTACCCGAGAAAAAGGCGGCCGCGATTTTCCGCCCCATGGATCATCCCAAACTGGATGACTGGATCCGATCCACCCGGGAGCGGGGCGGATTGAAATTGCTCTCCAGACGGGGTGGACTGGAAGCTGCCATTGCTCATTTGAGAGCCTCCGGGCACTTGGCTATTCTCGTGGATCAAAACGCGGGTGACTCGGGGATACTCGGACGGGTTGCCGGTCGGTCGGCATCGCTCTCCCCTTTCCCAGACCTCCTCGTTCGCAAGTTCCCGGTGCAAATCGCCTTTGTTTACATTGAGCGGACTGGATTTTTCCGCGGGCGGCTCCACCTGGAGAGTCCGGAAAACCGAGACCAGGAACCTTCCCTTCTCTTCGCCGATTGGCTTTCGAAGAAACTGATCGATTCTTCCGACTGGAATGCCAACTGGCTTTGGATGCATCGCCGCTGGAAGTCACAGCGCAAACCGGAAAAAAGATTACGCCTGGAGCTGAAACGAGGGATCTCCAAAGACTTTTTTCCGATTCCTGATGACCGTTCCCAGGCAGATCGTTTTTATATACGCCTACCAAACTGGCTCGGGGACATCGTCATGGTGACTCCTGTAATTCGGGCCTTACGCAAGGGTAGACCCGATGTTCGCATAACGCTCGTTTTCCGCCCCTCCTTCGCTCCTCTCATCGATCTTTTGAAAATCCCTTACGACGACCTTCTCCCTGCGGATAGTCGGAACAGCAGCGGACTCAAACCCTTTAAAGACAGACGCCTTGAATACCCGGATACGGCCATTCTCTTTACCAATTCATTCCGCGGGGACCGGGAGATGCGAGCTACCGGAGCCGAACAGCGCTTTGGAATCCTGCGCCAGGTCGGCCGACGTCCTCTTCTGACCCACACTTGGAAACTACCAGCAGATCTCGACGAGAAGAAAATTCACCAAACAGAACTGTGGACACAATTCCTGCAGCATTTTGGCCTCCAGGAGGATCCTGACTTCACACCAGTTGAAAACCTGAATACGGTAACAGAACATGAGATCGCACTCTTTTGCGGATCCGAGAATTCTCCGGAAAAACGCTGGCAAGAGAACCGTTGGATCGAGCTCATCCGGATGATTCTATATGCCGACCCTGTAGCCAAAATAACACTTTATGGGACGACAAAGGATCAACCCACAACCGCTTCCATCGCAAAGGAAGTCGATTCGGAACGGCTCCATGATCTCGCCGGCAAAACAGATCTCGAACAACTCGGCAAAGAACTGCAGCGCTCCCAACTCGCGATCGGCAATGATACTGGAGGAATGCATCTGGCCAACGCACTTGGGTGTCCAGCCGTAATTCTTTTCGGTCCGACCAATCCACTTCGCACGAAGCCTATCTTTGAGGCACCCCTGAAAATCGTTCAAGCGAATGACGCCACAAAAACCGGAGGTGGAACTATGGAAGCGATCACAGTAGAGGAAACTTTCAAGATCATAGAGGGGTTGCTCTAGTGGGCCAATCGAACGCCGAGGAATTTGCAGAGAATAGAGGGGCTACGGATAACGGGTAAGACTGGGAGAGACTGAGTTATGGAGATCTCAGGCGGCAGTCGATGGACAACGCTGGCGTCCGCAAGCGGACACACCACAGTGAAAGACTACGCCAACTCCTCGACGCTCACCTCATGGCTCTGGCCCTCGAGATTGATGCGCATGCGAGAGGTCCTACCGGTCCCTGCAGGTTTCGCAGCCGCGGGTGATGCGGGAGCAGCTTGCTGTTGGTTCCCTGGTTTTTGAGGTTCCGTTTTTGGATCCGCTTTTTTCTGATAGAGTTTATCTATGCCCTGCGGAAACATTGCGTAGATCACGCAGTGCTCTTCATCATCCGGATAACCCTTCTCCCGCAGTTCCGCTGCTAGTTTTTCCATTCGCGGTTTTTGTAGGTCAGCGGGCCGAATATCGATGGGGTCCTTCGCAGCTTTTTTGGCCGCAAGGGTGCGAACCTCACTGTTTACGGGGGCGGGCGTTTGGCCGTAGTAACCGAGCGCGATGTCCATGGCTTGTGGGGAGAAATTCTTCCAACGTCCAAATTTGACGTTAAGCATAGCTTGCACCCCGACGATTTGCGAGGTTGGTGTGACGAGCGGAATCCATCCCAAGGCTTCGCGAACTACGGGAATCTCAGCAAACACCTCTTCAAAACGATCCTCCATCTTCTGTTCTTTCAGTTGGTTCCGAAAGTTGCTGAGCATTCCGCCAGGAACTTGATAAAGAAGCGTATCACTATCGACGATCTCATTCTTGTGGCTGGTGAAGTCTGAGAGTTCCTCGTAAACTTTTTCAAAATGGTCGCGGAGGGCAGTAAGCATGTCCAATTTCTCTTTGCTGTTGAAATCCGGCCTGCGACTATTCCCCTCAAGCATTGCAAGCATCCGAATGGTATCCGGTTGTCCGGTTCCGTTTGCAAAAGGAACAATGGAGGTATCCACAGCATCAACACCCGCGTCGATCGCCGCCATGTACGTTGATGCACCCAATCCGGCCGTATCATGAGTGTGAAGCCATACCGGCACTTTGATTCGCTTCTTGAGTCCCGAGACAATCGCAGCCGCGACGTAGGGAGGTATGAGCCCTGCCATATCCTTGATGACGATCGCATCACACCCCATCTCAGTTAATTCTTCACCCAAACGGATGAATGATTCCACGTCGTGAACCGGGCTGGTGGTGTAACAGATGGTGCCATGAGCTTGCTTGCCGGCTTTCTTTGCAGCTTCAATCGCACAACGCATGTTCCGGGGATCATTCAGAGCATCAAAAATACGGAAGATGTCCATCCCGTGTGCAGCTGATTTAGCGACGAATGCGGAGACAACATCATCGGGAAAGTTCTGATACTGCACAATGTTCTGCCCCCTCAGGAGCATCATGTGGGGCGTCTTTGGGGCGGCCTTCTTTAGTGCGTCCAAACGGGCAAATGGAAATTCATTTAAAAACCTAAGTCCGGAGTCTATCGTCGCCCCTCCCCACGTCTCCAGGGCACCAAAGCCGAGATCATCGAGTATCGGCGCGACAGGCAGCATCTGTTCGGTTCGCATGCGAGTCGCGGCCAAAGACTGATGCCCGTCTCGCAAGACGGTGTTGTTAAACTGGACTGGTGTATTGTTTCCCATGCTTACCAGTGTACCTTTTTTACACCCGCACGCGCAAGCACATGATTGTTGGAGTCGCCGGAAAACGGCTCTTTGTATTATTTAGAACGCAGGTAGCAGTAAATCTATTGATTGCGATTACTGGCACTATTCCATAGCGCCCTTATCTCTGGCTTCCCTCTCAATATTCCAACTGCCATCGTCTTGGTTGGTCACATCGGAAATCGGACGTTCAAAAGACATCGATAGGACTCCTGCATTCAAATCCATATCCTCGAAAGTGATGAGACTGTGAAATTCGCCATCATGCTCAGTGAGGACAGAAAACGGCTGCCGCAAGGAAGCAATGCTTCGATAATTGGAATAAGTTTCTACAATTTTAGTGTCACCCTGCACGTTTTCCATGCGCAGTAAGTCTAAAGATTCCACATCGACGAAATAACGAACTACTCGCATCCCGGGACCATCCCCCACATCTATGCGCAGAACAGCTGACTCATTTATTTCATCCTCTTGAATCTCCAGCACCTGTCCCTCGTCATTTAAAAAAGACTCCATCAGCCCGCCAAAAAAACGGGCACCATAGCGTATGGACCGAGCATTTTCCCCTTCGAGTAAAATGACCTTAAGGATTTGCCCGTCTTTCGAGAAGGATTGCCAAACCGTATCACCATTCGTTCCAAATTTGACTGAGGTATTTTTGTCAGACAATCTGAAGACCATCTGATTCGGCACTCTTTTCAGAATGAAAATTGTCCGCGTTTCCCCTAATGTTTCAAACGTACCGTGTGCACGAGCAGATCGAACTGATTCCAAGAATTCCAGGCCACCATTTGCTGCAATGTATTCGCTCTTCAAAATCTGTGGGTCGAGCAGTCTCTCCACACCTTTGGAGACATCTGAATTTGGTACGGGCCCCGAGGCTTGAAACTTGTAAATGACCGTGCCGATAAGGAGGCATATTCCCAGACCCAGAACAATCAGGATTACATATTTAAACCAAGCGTAGAACCGCTCCTCACCGGTATCTTTTACATCCGGTCTAGAATCTCGCCTCTTACGGCCAGAACCTTTGACGATTTGACCCGGCACGGATGGATCTGACGATGGATCATTTGACTCATTTGGTAGTTTTTCTGGTTTTTTGAGCGTGCCTCGCACGGGTTCAGCCAAAAGATCGTCTCCACGCCTTGAACCAGTCGGTATTGGATTCTTATCTGAAAACGGTTTTCCTCTAAATTGCGGGTTTTTAGGCACTGTGAGTAGTTTCTCCTTCAGTGATTCTCCTCGCAAGTAAAATTGGAACTTGAAACATTCCGCAATTCCCCAACGATTCTCCACTAAACCAATGTTTTTCATCAATCGTATTCCACGTGGCCTTCTGGCACTCTTTATATCCTTAGGCCTGCTTACAATGGTATCCTGCGCTACTACGACGAGCGAGACAGCACCAGAAGAAGTTATTGCGGACCCTGACAGGGTTGAGGTGGGCCAAAGAGATACGGTTCAGGCCGAGCTGAACAAAGTTTTTGAACCGATTAACAGTCAGTCTGAATTATTGCGGAAAACATCTCGATAAATTCATTCCCTTTTCCCAATACCATGCGTGCTTACATCACTATTTTCATCCTGATTGCGGCTTCCGCAATTTCTCTAACCGCCAGCACAACTCCCGAAACGATGCGGGATGCACGGGATCGTATGATTGAGCGCTTGCCTGACATGGAAAATCTTTGGAATCGAGGTCTCACTGGCGAATCGAACGAAGGATTTGTTTCGGCCCGCTCCTCCCTCAACCAAACTCAGATTGGGATGATCCAATCCGAGAATCGTGATCGCGCCCTTCTGTTCTCTTTCGTCGCAGAGAAAACTGGCACCGACATGTTTCTAGTCGGTAGAGAGAGAGCCATTCAAGTTTACAAAATGGCAAAAGACCGCCTCTGGGTGCAGGAATCAGACGGGCGCTGGGTTCGCAAATAAAATATAATACGATATTGCTAGAAAGATTCCGTTTAATTTTGAGTCTAGCACTGGGGTACCTGAATGAAGCGACCCAGAGAGGTTCATCTCTCGAACCTCTCAATCCGTTTTGGGCGGATAGTAAAATGCGCTGGACAGTGCTGGATATCTGTAGATAGCTAGCAATAGAACTGAATTCATCCGAAAGCTTTCGATTGCTGAGTACTCCCGCTTTTGCGCTGGTTTAATCGATTGCTCCTGAGATTGGTTAAACGTAAAAGACTGGGGCGGAAAATACAGATCCGCTTTGTCTTGATCGACCATTATCCAAGAAGCATCCGATATGATCTCTTCTTCGAATTCCTTCCAAACAGATGAGTTTTTTGCAGATGACGCGAGTGTGCAGAATACAAGTAGACTGAGGGTTATTAATGTTTTCATGGATTTTGAGGAACCCTGTAACGATAGTATTGATGGGGGTTTATCGTTTCCTAGGGGTTATGTAACCGCTTATTCTCGGCTATTGTGACAATTTTGTCAAATAACTTATTGAACCAAATTACTCTCGGGTGCTATTATTTCAAATGGGCAATTGCGGGCGTTCCGGGCCAACCAAAGCGTTCTGCGGCAACGCCGCAAGCGGCGGCCCTACAGAACATAATCGTAGAGCTCGCGCTTGTCATTGATCATGAGCCTGTCGAATGGCGCGATTGCCGCCTGACGTCATAATTCACCCCGCACTTTTAATTACACCCTTACTCTCATCTCTCAGGTTCTGGGCAGCGTAAGGTTAGCCATTGGTATCTGAATAGATGCTAACTTTGCCTATCGTCTTCTCTGAATAATGAGTGAGCCTAATAGTGACTATAAACTTTCATTCCCAGAGGCTATTCTTGTTGCCCGGTCGGTTAGCCCTGACTGTAAGGACAGAATATGCTTCTCTGTTAGGTAATACTGTGGCCTAACGTCGGCCTTTGGCCAATCGCTGCGCGATGGCAAAACGGAGACTGCCCTGCATGGCTTCTAGCTCCATGGGGTCGAAGTCGTCCTGACCTTCCGCCTCTGCAATGAAATGGCGAGCTCGCTCCTCCGCTTTCGCCACTGCCTCCAAATCGATCTCTTCCACATCAATCGCCGCTTCGGTGAGAACACTGATATGGTCGTCACTGACTTCGGCAAAGCCTTTGTCTACGGCAAGATAATCCTTTTTACCCTGATACTCGATAACCACATCACCCGGGCGTAAGAGCGTCACCAACGGTTGGTGGCCGGGAAGAATACCGATTTCACCGGTCTCCGTGCTGAGGACGACGGAATCAGCCTCGCCGTCAAAGGCGGTTTTCTCGGGAGTGATTATGGTGAGTTTCATAAGAGTATCGCTTGGGATCGATGCTTACTTTGATTTTCCGCCGGCCTCAATGGCCTCGTCAATGCTTCCCTTATAAGCAAAGTCGTTCTCGGAGAGGTGATCGAGTTCACCGTCGAGGATCATTTTAAATCCGCGAATGGTCTCGGAGACCGGAACATACTTACCAGCAAAACCTGTGAAAACTTCGGCCACGTGAAAAGGCTGCGAAAGATACTTCTGAATCTTACGAGCACGGAAAACGGACTTTTTGTCTTCTTCCGAGAGCTCGTCGATACCGAGAATCGCAATGATGTCCTGCAGGTCTTTGTATCGCTGTAAAACGTCTTGGACACCACGGGCCACACGGAAGTGCTCCTCACCGACAATCGCAGGATCGAGGGCATTGGAAGTCGAACCGAGTGGATCCACCGCTGGGTAGATGCCGAGTTCTGCGATCCGTCGCTCAAGAACGATGGTCGAGTCAAGGTGAGCAAAGGTGTTTGCCGGTGCCGGGTCGGTCAAGTCATCCGCTGGCACGTAAACGGCCTGGAAAGAGGTAATCGATCCCTGCTTCGTGGATGTGATCCGTTCCTGAAGGTTGCCCATCTCCTGTGAAAGAGTCGGCTGATACCCCACAGCGGAAGGAGCACGACCCAAAAGGGCCGATACTTCGGATCCGGCTTGTGAGAAACGGAAGATGTTGTCGACGAAGAGGAGCACGTCCTGTTTTTCCTCGTCGCGGAAGTATTCCGCCATGGTCAAACCGCTCAGCCCGACGCGCATCCGGGCACCGGGTGGTTCGTTCATCTGCCCGTAAACGAGAGCAACTTTCGAGTTTTCAATATTCTCCTGATCGATAACACCGGCATCCGACATTTCGTGGTAGAGGTCATTTCCTTCACGAGAACGTTCCCCCACTCCACAGAATACCGAGAAGCCACCGTGGGCTTTCGCGATGTTGTTGATCAACTCCATGATGACGACGGTCTTACCAACACCGGCACCACCAAAGGCACCCACTTTACCACCTCGAATGAAGGGGCAGATCAAATCAATGACTTTAATTCCGGTCTCGAGGATGTCGGCGTCAACCGCTTGGTCGACCAGCTTCGGTGGGTTGCGGTGAATCGGACTGCGCTTGGTATATTTCACCTCGCCCTTTTCATCGACTGGGTCACCGGTAACGTTGAAGATCCGCCCGAGAACGCCGCGTCCCACGGGCACGGTGATGGCATCGCCCGTGTCCTTCGCGTCGAGGCCGCGAACGAGACCCTCTGTCGAAGTCATGGCGACCGTCCGAACAACTCCTTCACCGAGGTGCTGCTGCACTTCAAGAACAACGTCCTGTGTTTTCCCGCTCACTTCAAACGAAGTTGTTAGGGCCTGATAAATCTTCGGCACATTCTTTTCGTCAAACTTCACGTCAACGACAGGGCCGATTATTTGTACAATCTTTCCGATATTTTCCATGGGAGGGTCAGTAGATTTCTTCTATTAATTGAAAAAGGTAGCGGCGGAGATTTCGAGGATCTCTTGCGTGATCGCCGCTTGGCGGGCTTTGTTGTATTCCAGAGTGAGGTCGTCGACCAAACTCTTGGCGTTATCCGTAGCTGCCTTCATGGCAACCATTCGTGCACTGTGCTCGGAGGCTTTCGCTTCGAGAACACGTTGGTAAATTGATTTACGGATAAAGAGGTCGAGGATCTGAGAAACGACTTCAGCAGGGCTCGGCTCAAAGATCATCTCCCGATCATCTGCGGAGGATTCACCAAACTCACCAACATGTTCTTCCACGAAGGTGCGAAGGCTACCGAGGGGAACGAGTGGCGTAAGGCGGGGCTCCTGTGTCAATGTGTTTACAAATTTGGGGAAGAGAACTTCGATCGTGTCGATATCTCCTTCACGGAATTGCTTGTCCATCGCTTCAATGATGGGACGGATCTCGGCGAAGCCCACGTTGTCAGTCACTGTAAAATCAGCGGCCAAGTCCAGTTTGCTGCGGGTAAGGAACTGACGTCCTTTCCGTCCTATATTGAACCACCGAACCGGAGGCTCCTTATCCAAAGAGAGGACCTTGCGGAACAAATTGGAATTCAGGGGGCCACAGAGTCCACGGTCTGAGGTTACAAGGAGAATACCGCGCCGTTTAACTTCCCTCTCTTCCAAATAAGGATGCCATGGCTCGTCGTCTTCGAACTTTTCACAGAGATTGGCCAGTACTGAAAGCAGACGACTGGAATATTCCTGTCCTTTAACTGCCGCACTCTGAGCCCGCTTCATCTTGCAAGCCGCGACAAGCTGCATCGCCCTCGTAATTTGGGCGGTGTTCTTGACACTCTTGATCCGATTCCGGATGTCGCGCGTATTAGCCATACCTATCTACTTTTCTATAACAATTTTAGGCGAAAGTCCGTTTCCACTCCTCGACAGCGCCTTTCAGTTCTTCGATGATTGGATCGGTCAGTTTCGCTTCGGTTCGGATCTTACCGAGAAGATCCATCTTTCGGTTCCCGAGGAATTCATTCAAAGCCTCGGTTGCATCCTGAATCTTATCCACCGCAATGTCGTCAAAGAACGCATTTTGCACTGCCCAGAGAATAGAGACCTGAATCTCGACCGGCTTCGGCGAGAACGCGGGTTGCTTAAAGACTTCAACGACACGAGCTCCACGATCGAGTTGGCTCTTCGTTTTTGCATCCAAATCGGAACCGAACTGTGCGAAAGCGGCGAGTTCCCGGTATTGGGCCAACTCCAACTTGATCTTACCGGCCACTTGCTTCGCTGCCTTGATCTGGGCCGCAGAACCAACCCGCGAAACAGAAAGTCCCACGGAAATAGCAGGACGAACGCCTTGGTTGAATAGATCTGTTTCGAGGAAGACCTGCCCATCCGTGATCGAAATCACATTGGTAGGAATGTAGGCCGATACGTCACCAGCCTGCGTCTCAATGATCGGGAGAGCGGTCAAGGAACCGTCGCCGTATTTAGGAGCCAAGCGGGCAGACCGCTCCAAGAGCCGGCTGTGGAGATAAAAGACGTCACCCGGGTAAGCCTCACGACCGGAAGGACGTTTGAGGATAAGGGAGATTTGGCGATAGGCGACGGCGTGTTTGGAAAGGTCGTCGTAAACGATCAGTGCATCCATGCCGTTTTGCATAAAATACTCTCCCATTGCCGCCCCGGAGAAAGGAGCGATGTATTGATTCGCCGGATTGTCCGCAGCGGGAGCTGATACGATGATCGTATATTCGAGGGCTCCTGCCTTTTCGAGAACTCCAATGGTTCGAGCCACGTTGGAATTCTTCTGACCAATAGCGACGTAGATCGAATAAACAGGGCGGAAATCAGGATCGCCGGATTCGATGCCCTGACGGTTGATGTTCGCTTGGTTGATGATCGTATCGATTGAGATGGTTGTTTTCCCGGTCTGGCGGTCACCAATGATCAACTCGCGCTGACCACGCCCGATTGGTATCATGGAGTCAATGGCCATGATACCCGTCTGCAGAGGCTGATCGACCGACTTGCGGGGAATTATCCCTGGTGCGATCTTCTCAACCGGGTAATTCTCACTCGATTCGATAGCACCCTTGCCGTCGACCGGGCGACCAAGAGCATCGACCACGCGGCCGAGTAGCTCCTTGCCAACTGGAACGGAGAGGAGACGACCCGTGGTCTTGACCAAGTCTCCTTCCCGAATGTTTGCGGGATCCCCCAGGATCACGGCACCCACTTCGTCCTCTTCCAAATTCAACGCAATGCCGTAGACCCCCTCGGGGAATTCAATCATTTCGTTATACATCACCTTGGAGAGGCCGCTTACGCGGGCAACGCCATCGGCGACGGAGAGGACGGAACCTACGTTTGATTCCTGTGTCGAGGTTCCCAAATTGGAAATCTCCTGTTCGATCTGTTCGACAATGCTACTCATGATGGGAAGTGAAGTGGATTAAAAATTGAGTTACCGGACGTCCGTAATTCCGGCGAGACGTGCGGGGATGGATATTTCGTAAACGTCGTCTCCAACCTGAACGCGTGTTCCCGCAAGCAAATCGGGATCTGCTGAAGTAGCAACCGCAATGGAGCGGCCATACTTATCAGAGAAACGGGAGCGAATCTTTTCAATGCTCTCGGGAGAGAGTTCGCTGCCAGAGGTTACGCGTGCCGTAGATGCGGCGATTTCTCGCTTGGCCAGAAAAGAAAGATAATGGAGGACCGCCCGATAATCGCGGGGTGGTTTCGACCGGAGTGTCTTAAGTAGTTCCGTTATCCGATCCGAATCCAAGCGGTTGCTGTCATTCCTACATATTGTCAGGAGACGGCTGGCCAGCCTTCTTGCTCGGGGATTCTTTCGCATTGCTCGCGGTTAGTTGAGAGATTCGGTTAGTTCGGATGCAGCGCGGTCGCTGAACGAAGACTTTTCTTCTGCTGAAAGCTCGCGGTCAAGCACCTTGCGGGTCGTAGCAACAACCAAGCGGGAGACTTCGCCGCGTACCTCTTCGAGCATCTTCTTCCGCTCGGCGACGAGAGATTCCTCCCCTCGGCGAATGATATCCTCTGCTTTTGTGCGGGCTTCCTCGGTCTTGGCTTCGATCAGCTCGGTAGCCTGACCCTTGGCTTCCTTAAGTATGTTCTGCGCTTCGATGGAAGCTTTGCGAAGAGTCTCTTCATGACTTTTCTCGGCATCGGCAAGTTTCGCCTTCATCTCTTCGGCGTATTTGAGGCCGTCTTCAATCTGCTTCTGCCGTTCATTAACGGTTCGCAGGATGGGCTTGAAGGCAAAGAAGTAGAGGAGACCAGCCACCACAAGGAAGTTGATCACTTGCCCGATAAAGAGGGCTGGATCCAAGCCAAAACCCTGGCTGATTACCTCGATAGGACCCCGGGCCGAGCCCGCAGGAGCGGCGGCGAGAAAGATGGTTGTTGGAAGCGAGCTGAACATGGTTTATTAAAAAGGTGCCATGCGGGGAAATGCCCCGCATGGCGGATAAGACTCTTACTGAGCTGCTGCAGCTGCCGGACCAATCAGTCCGTAGAGGAACAGCGAGTAGAAAGCGACCGCCTCGGCGAGCGCCATACCGATAATACTTTGAACAAGGATCTTGGTCGATGCCCCGGGGTTGCGCCCGACGGCTTCAACTGCCTTGGTGCCGATGAAGGCAACGCCGAGAGCCGCGGCGGAACAGCCGAGAGCGGCGGTAAGACCAGCTCCGATGTCACCGGTAATCTGTGCGAATATTTCTAACATGATGTTTTTGTAGTTTGTTTATTAGCGTTTTTCCGACGCCCGGCACACGGTGGGGATTGGTTACCCCTGGCACCGGTCCCGCCGGAGAAATTCAGTAAATTAGTGTTCGTGTTCCTCCTCACCATGATTGCAGATCAGACCAATATATACGGCCACGAGTAGAGTGAAGACCAAGGCTTGTACGAAGCCGATTAACACTTCGAGGAAATAAAACGGGATCGGTAGCAGGTAGGCAAACAAGCCGTGCATACTCACCAAAAGATTCTCGCCTCCAAACATGTTCCCGAAAAGGCGGACCGAGAGCGACACCGGTCGGAACATAATCGAAATGACCTCAATGAATCCGACGCCGATGAAGATAAAGGTCAGTAGATAATAGATCGGGATCGGCACTTCCTTCTTGTCCGCTTTGTTCCCAAAAAGATCCTGATAGACCCCCTTCGGACCCGTGTAAACCAAGATGTAATACAGCCAGGCAATCATTGAAACCGCAGACAGAGCCAAAGTTGTGTTGAGGTCTGAATTCGCCGGGCGGATAAAATAGTTTAGGTGCTCATCAACTCGACCCTCACCCTTTAAATCGGCTAGAATCTTGCTCCTCTCTTCAGATCCCACGGCCAACCCGTTGAAGTGAGCTTGGTCCTCCGCTGATTCAAACTGAACCTTCAACTGATCCTCACCGACGGTTCCAACTCCGGGAATCATCCCGCTCCAGTTTGAAATAATAATGAAGGTAAACAATCCGCTGAGAAGCCAAAACGTTGGCATCACCATCCTTTTGCCCACGATCGGCTCAATCAAATCCCGCACCCCAATAACGAGAGCTTCGATCACAACCTGCCCTTTCGAAGGAATGAGTGAGACTTTCCCAATCATGAGACGAATCGCCACGACCAATATAATGGAGATCACCCAACTGGTAACCATCGAGTTAGTGATGGGAAGACCAAAGAGATCCCCGATTTTATAGGCATATGGGGAAACTCCATCATCAGCAGCCGATAGCGTGGCCACACCAGCAAAGAGGCTGGTCATAATGAGGAGATTTTTGAACTTCATTTTAATAAGGTTTTACAAGGGGTATCGTATGTTATGGAAAATCCGCGTCGGGCGGGTCAACTCTCAAAGGGTCATAATTTTCCGATTCTGCAAAAATATCAGGATTCTTCCTGACGGACCGGTTCCACATTCCGAATAAATAAGTCTCGCAATTGCTTTTCGCTAACGGCTGCAGGTGAATTCGACATCAGATCCTGCCCTTTTTGCGTTTTTGGGAAAGCGATCACATCGCGGATGCTCGCACGCTCGGCGAGAATGGCGACCAGTCGATCCAGTCCAAAAGCAATCCCGCCGTGAGGTGGAGCCCCATAGGAAAAGGCCTCCAGCATATACCCAAACCGCTCCTGCACGACTTCCGGGCTGAGACCGAGGACGTCCTCAAACACCTTTTTCTGCAAGTCCGGTTGGTGGATACGAATGCTACCACCTCCGAGTTCGACACCATTCAGGACAAGGTCGTAGTGCTGGCCACGAACCGCCTTGGGATCCGAATCGAGAAGATCGGCGTCCTCCGGGACGGGAGCCGTAAAGGGATGGTGAGCTGCCGCATAGCGCCCTTGCTCTTCGTCGAAGAGCATGAGAGGGAATTCGAGGACCCAGAGAAAACGGTAATCCTTCGGGCCGCGGGTCAATTTGCCCCGCTTTTCCAGGAGCTTTGCAGCATCCAGACGAACCCGGCCGAGAATGGTCGCCGCCGATTCCCAGCCCCCAGCTGCAAAGAAGACGACATCGCCATCTTCAACCTCTAATTCGTCCCGCAGGGCCGCTTGCTCATCCTCGGAGAGGAATTTTAAAATCGGAGACTTCCACTCACCACTTTCTGCCTTAATGAAGGCCAAACCCTTGGCTCCAAGGGATTTTGCAGCCTCTTCGAGACTTTTGAGCTCTCCTTGCGTCAAATCAGCCAAGCCTTTCGCATTGAAGGCTTTGACAACTCCACCCGCGGATACTGCTCCGGCAAAGACCTTGAAACCAGACTGAGCGAAGGTCTGTGAAAAATCCACGATTTCCATCGCAAACCGCGTGTCCGGCTTATCGCTGCCAAAACGGTTCATCGCTTCCTGGTAGGATAGCCGTGGGAATGGAGTCTGAATCTCAGCCCCTACCGCGTCTTTCCAGACGCGCTTCATCAATCCCTCGACCAGTGCATACATATCCTCCCGGTCGATGAATGACATTTCCAGGTCGATTTGGGTAAACTCGGGCTGACGATCGGCTCGCAGGTCCTCATCGCGGAAGCAACGGGCGAGCTGAAAATACTTTTCCACGCCTGCTACCATCAACATCTGTTTGTACTGCTGCGGTGATTGCACCAGGGCGTAGTATTCGTTCGGATTCAGGCGACTGGGAACGAGAAACTCGCGGGCGCCCTCCGGTGTGCTCTTGAAAAGCGTGGGAGTCTCCACTTCGACAAAACCCTCCTCATCGAGAAAGTGCCGAACCGCCTGACTCGTGCGGTGGCGCAGGCGCAGGATATCCAGATTCTTTGGGCGGCGTAAATCCATGTAGCGATAACGCAGCCGAAGGTCCTCGTTCACCTTGTCGGCTTTCTCATCCTCCATGGGAAACGGAGGGGTCTTGGAACGGTTCAACAACTCGACACGAGCCGCCTGGACTTCGATCTCCCCGGTTTTCATGCGCGGGTTGATTGTCGCCGGCTCTCGGAGCACGACCTCCCCTTCCACTTCAAGGACAGACTCCGGCTTAAAATTGGCCAAGGCCTCGTCGATCGTCTGATTGCCCGGATGAACAACCAATTGGGTCAATCCCTCCCGATCCCGTAAATCGACAAATAAGACTCCGCCGTGATCACGGACAGAGTCGATCCAGCCAGAAAGGACAACCGCCGTTCCCGACGCGTCTTTTCGCAGCTCTCCACAGTTATGAGTGCGCTTCTTCATGAAAAAAAGAGTAGAGAAAACCTGACGGGTCGGTATGGGACAAGCGCAAAACATATGCGTTTGATTTCTGGCAATAAAGAAAGCAGCATCCAAACATGCCTCAAAGCCCGCCTCACCTGTTTCCGCATCAGTTTTCTCACGGAGCTGCCGCCGTTCTAAATTGACCACCTTCTTCTATCGGCCATTTTGAATTCGTGAAATACCTCCCCTCCCTGTTTCCAATTTATTTAATGGCGGCACTGCTCTTCAGTGGCTCTCTGCTTCATGGCGAGGACTTGGATACGCAGGATGATTGGGTCGATCTTTTCGAGGAGGATAGCTTTGCACTCTGGCAACAGCACAATGGTGAGCCCGTCGACGCTCAGTGCTGGTCAATAGAAGACGGCGTCGTACATTTCGTCAACGCCCGTTGGAAGTCACAAGGCATCACCACCCGGGCAAGCTATTTGAATTTTGAATTGCGCTTCGAATGGAAAATATCAGAAGTGGGAAACAGCGGCGTAAAGTACCGCATCAGTCCAAATATGAGCCGGTTGGGGCTGGAATACCAGCTCTTGGACGACCAGAAACATCCGGACAGAATCATTCCTTCCCATCAAGCCGGCTCCCTCTACGATCTATTCGCGGCACCTGCCGAAAAACCAATCAACCCCGTCGGCGACTGGAATCAGGCTCGCATCCTGGTCAACGGAAATCAAATCCAACATTGGATGAATGGAACCCTGATCATCGATGTCGAATACGGGTCTGACGTATGGCGCACTGCCTTCGAAAACAGTAAATACAGCCAACACGATGGCTTTGGTTCTTGGGAGGGCCCAATTCTGATCCAAGACCACGGCGATGAGTTCTGGATCCGCAACATGCAGATCCGAGAGCTCTAATCCTGACACGAATGATCAAGCAAAGACTAAGACCAAAACCCCAGTTGCGATAAGTAGCAGCACGGAAAGGATACGGTAGTTCTTCCACCAGGAGATTCCAGC
>Ga0222662_1000372_pt1 | contig 38649 bp, 29 predicted proteins | sample AntAcemetagen600_FD_179821 | JGI IMG/M metagenome (GOLD analysis project Ga0222662, IMG submission 179821) | Saline water microbial communities from Ace Lake, Antarctica - #600 | ecosystem: Environmental > Aquatic > Non-marine Saline and Alkaline > Saline | place: Antarctica: Ace Lake... | reverse complement strand
GGTCAATAGAACACGCACAATACTTTGCCAGAATAAGAGGGTATATCTCTACGGTAAAGAAAAATCACCAAAATGTACTCCATAGTTTAGCTACCGCTTTTCAAAATGCTCACTTCATTCCTGTTTTGGGTGAATAGTTACAAGAATCCCTACTATTTCAGCAAAGAAACCCGCTGTACCGACTCTGTACCTTCAGCTCTAACTTTAAGAAGATACTGTCCAGCGTTTAGTGCGGTCATATCCAGCAAAACAACTTCAGATTGTCCACGGGTACTCATACTTTGGGTTAGGCACAATCTCCCACTTAAATCAAACACCTCAATATCCAGTTCATTAAAAGTGTTGCTCATACTGATGGTAACCAGTCCATCGCTACTAGGGTTTGGGTAAACCAAAAACGTGGTCTCGCTATCTTCAGAAACACCTGTAATCAACCCATCAAAATAGCCTTTGGCATAGTTAAAAGCATCCACGCCAACTTCAATACCCATTAAGCGCCCGGGAATGTCATCTGCTGGTGGGTGTATGCCTCCCCAAATACGCGAAAGGCTACATTGGTCTGAAGCATCTCTATAGGTTGCCCATTGTAGCGTAATGGTATCACTTGGACCTTCTTCAAATACAAGAAATTCATCTTTTGGAGCTACAAACTCTCCCATTCCTCCTGGGAAATAGGCATCGCCCGTAAAGGCGGTCATTATTTCTGCTGCAGCACGCGAAAACGTAGAATGCCCAGAAACATAACCCGCGAATGGAGGTGTAACGAAAGATGGTCGCTGATAGGGCCACCAATTCTCAGCTAAAATCCAGCCAACCCCAGCATAATCTGTTGCTGGTGAACCTACGTAATCTGGCCCTCGCCAAACATTCATTTTCACCTTACCAACATGTTGGTAGGTAGCTCCTGCAAGGGCGTCAGTAGAATCTACCAACTCTATTAAACCATCCACCAACGCCAACCCAGCTGGGTGATAATTAATAGAGTCTGGGTAAGTTGATTGGCCACGGTCTGCCATAAAACGAATAGCAGAAATAGGCCGGACATAATCGTACCAGCCTTTTACACCCCAAGCAGTAATTGCAGCATCATGTAAGGCTCCTCCCAAGGTAAAGTAAGACTTAACATCCCATTCCAAATCGGAAAGAACAGCGCCTATTCCCATGTAACGTTTCTCCAAATCTGGATGATCCGTAACGTAATTAAGGAGTGTAAACCAATGTCCTGGTGGTGTTTCTGAATGTGGGCCATCAGCCCAAAACTCAGCTAAAACGCGCGTAAAATCACCTCGTTTCGCTAGCTGTGGCTCGTAAGGTTGGCCAGTGGCGGGATTTACGGAATAACCAATACTTGGGTCGCCTCCATTTTCAAAATCATAGAAACTGGGGTGGTCTTCCAACGCAGTTGGATAGCTCTGAATATTCCCGATAGATGCAGGAGATATGTCCCATTCCGTAGTATCTTCTGAGCTAAGCTGTGATGACCATGCAGCCACCAATTCAAAATTCCATTTATAAAGTTCTGAGTTCACTCCTGCAGACGCGGTATCCATTAGTGGCGGCATACCTGGGTCATGATACATTACATAATCATAACCATCTCTATTATTAACGGTCTGGTCCGATTGGCTCAAAGCAAAAGGCAATACCTCGCCCCATTCCGGATTTAGAAATTCAGGTGTGTTTATTGGATAAACGTTTCCTGATTGATCTATGTAAATCTGGAGTGTAAGCGGCTGCCAACGGTTAAGGTCAATCATATCTGGGTTACCAGCAAACACAGGCAGCAACGTTGGATTGATAGGTGCGTAGTATTGGTTTTCGTACAACTCGCCCTCATTGGCGCCATCCTGAAAACCAAAAGCGATGATATTTGCCGCTAGATGATTTCCAAGCGCAGCGTAAGAATCATTAGAATAATCAGTAATGGTAAAGTTGATGTTGTAGCCCAAATTGGTCATGAGGGTATCAAACATATGCTGAGTAATTACCGCGTTGGGCGAATTGGCAAACCGATGAGTAAGTACACGGTAAGCAGCATAGCTCATTACGGTTTCCTGTGCACCCTGCACATCCATTGGATAAGCGATTCCATTAAACGGACATTCAAAATCACGTACAATTTTCCCTAACATATATGGCTCAGCTACTGGGTCAAAAATGGCCCAGCCATCATACAACGCAATAGATGTATGAAACAGATTACGCGAATGAATCGTGGGACGAGCAAAATCCTTTCTAATTGCCTCAAGCAGTACCTCGTTCCAACGCCTAGCTACAGAATGCTGTTGAGCAAACGTTTCGGGTACCAGCGTAACAAGTGCCAGAAATATCAAAAAGGTTCGTTTCAAATCAGGATTTTGATGAGTATTAGTAGATAAAGGTAGAAATTACAAAAACCTTAACGGTTACTACTTCATAATAGAATCATAAATCACCTGTTGAATGTTCGTTCTGACATCCATTTTTAGCAATTTCTTGTTCTCCGCATCTGGGTAAACGCGATTTGAAAGAAAGATGTAAACGATATCCTTTTCAGGGTCGGCCCAAGCCATTGTTCCAGTAAAACCTGTATGTCCAAAACTGAGCATAGAAACACACTCACAAGTTGGGCCACCACCGCTGGGTTCAGGTTTGTCAAACCCAATTCCTCTGCGGTTTCCGTCCTTACAGAACTGACATTTGGTAAACTCGTTGATAGTTTCTTTAGATATATAGCGTTTTCCGCCATATTCACCCTCGTCCAAGAACATTTGCATCATCACGGCAAGGTCGTTCGCATTTGAGAACAAACCAGCGTGGCCTCCTACTCCACCCATCATGGCTGCACCCGGATCATGTACATCCCCTTGCACTAATTGCTTTCTGAAAGCCATGTCGTATTCTGTTGGAACAATTCTGTTTAATTCAATGCGCTTACGCGGATGAAAACCCATGGTAGAAAGACCGAGCGGTCGGTAAAAAGATGAAGCTGTAAAGTCTTCCAATTTCTCGCCCGATTCCAACTCCACCACCTTTTTCATGTAGTAATACCCAAGATCGCTGTACTTGTACTTTTTATCTCTCCTGAGTTCCGAATCGTTAATAATTCCATAAATCGTATCAGGGTAATCCTTTCGCATATAGATATTCTGAGCTACATGATGCGGAAACTCTACCGACTGCTCGGCACGATAATAAACACTGTCTGGCCCACCATCTTTCAATGTAGCGGTATAGAACGGAATCCATGCTGCCAATTGCGCGTAATGCGCTAGCATATCGCGGAACTTCATGCTCTTTTTGTTGGTGGATTTGAGTTCCAGTAGATGTTCTGAAACCTTATCATCAACAGATACTTTTTTCTCATCAACCAGTTTCATAAAAGAGATAAGCGAAGCACCAATTTTGGTGATAGATGCCAGGTCATAAACATCATCCCTCCTAACCTTCTGCTCGTTTGCGTATGTGTGATAACCGAAGGTTTTGTCATACACCACAACGCCATCTTTCGCGATTAGCAATTGGGCCCCTGGAGTTGCCTTTTTATCGATAGCATCTAGGGTTATTTCATCAATTCTAGCAAGCACCGTTTCATCCATTCCTACCTGAGCAGGTTCGCCATATGCGAAACGAGTCTTACTGGTTTTTACCCCATCGCCATAGCGGAATTGCCCGTTTGCCGTAATGGACATTGTTCCTGAAACACCAATGCCACCAAAAATGGCCTGTGCTGCCATTCGTTCAGAAACATCTGATTGTTCGTGTGAAAAAAGTAGCGCGTTGGCATGTTCAATCCCTGGTATTCTACCCAGCGAATATGGATTTCCAAATACGTTAACGATGAGTTCTGTTTTGAATGACAACTCAGCAAAAACATCAAGAAGTTGCTGTGTAATTCCGTAATTCCTAGAACCTCTGGTGCTCATGCTATGAACACTCACAATTACCTTATCGTAACTCTTAACCTGATTGAGAGCCTCCCATAATTCTTCATTACTCGAATTGCTTGGAAGCACAAAATGATCTACAGAAGCATATTTGGAAAGTGTAGTCTGAAATTCATTCCCAACTGTATCGCCAATAACCAATGAAGCAATGCGAGTTGTGTCTAAATTTTTGATGGGAACAGCATTCTTGTTGATTAGCAGCGTGAGCGAATTAGCGACCAATTCATTGTGTACCGCTCTTGCTTGACTGTTGTTCAAATCTGCCGTTAGATTCTCCAACTCAATTGGCTCGTAATCATCCAAGCCAAACCACGCCTTGGCGTGCAAAACTTTGAGGCAACGCCTATCAATTTCTTCTTGCAAAATCGTCCCTTCATTCACCGCGTTGCGGATAAGCTCCATCGCTTTCGGAACATCCTCGGCAAATTCCATTACATCGTTTCCTGCAATAAAGGAGCGTAATTCAACTTCGCCCGGACCGTAATATTTGCTCACACCTTTCATGTTGAGAGCATCGGTGAAAATCAATCCCTCAAATCCGAGTGAATCTTTCAAAAGTCCGCTCACAATCTTAGGACTGAGCGTAGAAGCTTGATTCTTGGTGTCGTCTAACTCTGGAATGTAGAGATGCGCTACCATCATACTTCCAATTCCTTCCTTAATCATTTCCTTAAATGGATAGAGTTCCAACGAATCAAGTCGTTCGTAAGAATGTTTGATGACTGGAAGCGTCAAATGCGAATCCGAATCCGTATCGCCATGACCCGGAAAGTGCTTGGCGCAAGCAAGAATACCGTTGTCTTGCATTCCTTTCATCACAGCAATTCCTTTTTTAGCAACAGCCTGTTTGTTCTCTCCAAAACTCCTTGTTCCGATAACCGGATTTTCGGGATTGCTGTTTACATCCACTACGGGTGCGAAGTTTACATGCATGCCCATACGCTTCATTTGGCGAGCGGTTTCTGCGCCAAAATCGTACAGTAACTTATCGTTTTGAATGGCTCCAAGTGTCATTTGCCGTGGATAGTCGATGGTAGAATCTAATCGCATGCCTATTCCCCACTCAGCATCCATGGCAATCATCATGGGTACATCTGAAATGGATTGTAACTGGTTACACATTTTGGCTTGTCTGATTGGGCCGCCTTGGAAGAATATCAATCCTCCAATTTTTTGCTCTAGAATGAGTTTTTCAAGTTCGGCAACATGAGACGTATCCTTGTTTGAATAGGCAGCAACCATAAAGAGTTGTCCCAATCGTTCGTCTGGCGTCATAGAATTAAACACCGAATTGACCCATGCCTGTTTGGTGTGGTTGAGGAAGACTGGCTTTTGCTGGGCTTGCGCTGAGAGGCTAAGTATCACGCAGAGAAGAAGAGAAAAATGAGGAAATGAGATAATTTGCGAAAAGCTTTTTGAGAGTGATGAGCCCCATCCCACTTTAAAAGGGGGTGGCACGAAAGTGGAGCTTGCGGAACATTTCGTGACGGGGGATTTTTTATTGTAATGATCTGACGCGATAGTTTTTTGCACGCAGAGAAGAAGAGAAAAAGAAAAAGAAATTTTCTCGCAAAGACGCGAAAACGCGAAGAAACTAGATACCAAGACCTTCCAGGTTTTTGAAACATTGAAGGTCTGAGCTTGAAGGTTTTGGGTTTTATGATTCGTTCTCAACATGTGTTTCTCTTTCGTGTCAGATGTATGCAATGCAATCGGGTTCTACAGAAAATTGCTCGGAGTGCGCGTTAGGGATTGAAGCGGCATCCTTTTTCTCTTCGTTGAGCGCAGTCGAAACGAGAAGAAAAAGATACAGCGTAAAGCCCGACCCATGCCTTAAAGCGTGGGTAACGCCCAAACCAAGAAGTTAAGAACCAATTGGCCGAAGGTGAACAAATAAAGTGCCGTGGAATTGCGTTGATTGTGTTAATTATTCACACCTTTCTGTCAGATCAATAACTTTGCAGCATGAGTTCTGGACTTCCTTCCATGTTTAAAACGCCAAGGCATCGCAGCTTTGACTACAAGCCTGTCTATTATGACGAACAAAAGGAGCGTAAAGCTGAGTTAGATCGATTGGTGAAAGAAAGCCAATCGGGAGAGGTTTCTGATGAGCGTAGAGTTGAAAGACTCCGCGGTAAGTTGAGCGAAAAATGGTCGGCTGGTTCTCGTTCTGGCCAAAAGCCAAAAGGTTTTAGTCAGAAATTCAGATTTGTTTTAATTGTAGCTGCACTGGCTGGACTGGTCTGGTTTTTCTTTAACTGGGCTTGATAGGCGCGCTGCATGGGTGATATTATCCGTTTACTTCCTGATTCTGTTGCCAACCAGATTGCTGCTGGTGAGGTAATTCAGCGTCCGGCTTCGGCTGTGAAAGAGTTGCTGGAGAATTCGGTGGATGCTGGTGCAACGAAAATTCAACTGATTGTTGAAGACGCTGGCAAGATTCTGATTCAGGTGATTGACAACGGCAAAGGCATGAGCGAGAATGATGCGCGCATGTGTTTTGAGCGTCATGCTACTTCTAAAATTCAAACTGCCGACCAATTGTTTGCGCTTACAACCAAAGGATTCCGCGGTGAAGCAATGGCTTCTATTGCTGCTGTAGCACAAGTAGAAATGAAATGCCGAACAGAGGAAAACCCAATCGGAATACAGATAAACGTTGCTGGTTCTAGGATTACGAAACAAGAGCCGTGTCAGGCTCCCGTTGGAACGAGTATTTCTATTAAGAATTTGTTCTTTAATGTTCCTGCAAGGCGAAACTTCCTGAAATCGAATCAGGTGGAAACGCGCCACATTATGGATGAATTTATGCGTGTAGCCTTAGCGCATACAAACATAGAAATGAGCTTGCATCAGAATAGAGATGAAATCTTCCATTTGCGACCGAGCAAGCTGCGCCAACGAATTGTGGATTTATTTGGAAAGGGATACAACGAGAAGTTGGTACCAATAAGTGAGGAAACGAGTATTGCCAAAATTGAAGGGTTTGTTGGAAAGCCTGAATTTGCGCGCAAGAGGCGTGGCGAACAGTTTTTCTTTGTGAATGACCGATTTATACGCAGCCCGTATTTGAATCATGCCATTTCTTCTGCTTACGATGAATTGCTGGCTCAGAAAACCTATCCAGCGTATTTCATCTTCTTTACTGTTGAACCGTCTTTTATAGATATCAACATTCATCCGACCAAAACGGAAATTAAGTTTGAAGATGACAAGTCGATTTATGCCATTCTGCGTTCCGCAACACGGCAATCGTTAGGCAAGTACAATATCTCGCCAACTATCGATTTCAATCAGGAAATGAGCATGAATTTTTCGGCTCCGCCAAAGAATGTGCAACTGATTCAGCCTGAGTTGCCTGTTTCTTCGGGTACATCTTACGGTACAAAGGGTGCGCATTCTGCAGCTATTACCAGAACGCGGTCTGAAGGTTGGGAAAAACCAGCCGATGGAGATTGGCAGAAGCTCTATGAAGGTTTGCCTGAAGAAATGCCGATTCAGCAGGAAGTGACAACTGTGCAAAGCAAATTGTCTGTTGATGATGAAACGGTTAAACGCCCGATGCAGATTCATGGTAAGTATATCCTGAGCAGCATCAAATCGGGAACAATTATAATTGACCAAAAGCGTGCGCACGAGCGAATTGTTTATGAAAAGATTGTGCAGAGTTTGGCTTTACAGCAAGCTCCAAAGCAGCAGCATCTTTTCCCCATTAATATTGAGTTAAACAGTGCAGATAGTAAGACACTTTCAGGTATTCTGAATGATGTAAAACTGCTGGGAATGGACATCGAACCGTTCGGAAAAAACACCTTCATCGTTCAGGGATTGGCGACATATATCAACGAGAAAAACGTCAAAGAAGTAATTGATGAGATTCTTGAAGAATACAACGAGTCTGGCACTCTGACTGCCAGCAAGAAGATGGATAAATTGGCGCAAGCTATGGCGCGCAGAGCTTCCATTGAATACGGAAAAGTGCTGCAACCAGCAGAAATGACGCAACTAATTGACGAGCTCTTTGCTTGCGACCTTCCCTACTCTGCCCCAAGTGGCAAACCAACCATGGTTACCATGACGTTGGATGAGTTGGAGAAAAGGTTTGGGTGAAAAGAGTTACAGTTTATCCGGGTTTGGCTGTGGGGCTCTTTTCTCGTTTCTTAAAATGAACGCGCCAGCTAAATCCACCGCCCACATACCAGTCTTTACGTCCATTTTCATACCCACCATATCCTGCGGAAATATCCAACTGAACATCCTTGTAAACAACAAAAGCGAACCCACCATTTACACGGCCGTACCATATAAGTTCCGCATCCCGACCAGCACTGCTATTAAAGTTTTGGGTAAAAAACTCACCATAGTGTTCCACAAAAATCTTTGCTCTTTTAGACATATATGCTCCTAAGTTTACAGTATAAATACCTGTTGGTGTATAAGACCACCTTGCTCCAATATTCGAGGCCAGCGTTAAACGCTCTCCAATTTGTTGATTGAGCATAAGGGTAAATGTGGGAGCAATGAAGTCGGTATATCGTTCTGTTTGTGAGTCAGGAAACCTCACTTCTATATCCATACCCAACGATGGTCTTCGTTTGTTTCCTTCCAAAAAATTAACTCTTCCTCGCAGCGTAAAAGATGTGCTGCTAGATCGGGTATTCAAACGTGTTGATTGGATATCATCTGTAGTAACATGGCGAAATCCAAATCCAAGGTCAAAAGACCTCCATATTCCATAGCGTACTAATAGGCCAACTACACCACCATGTATGCCGTTTTTGAAATCTGAGTTACGATTAGCCACTTGTGCATACTCGCCTCCCATTTGCATTTGCAAAGTTCTTGCTCCAACCGTGTTTGCGCTGATACTCTGCCCCGGCCTATCGCTATTGATTACTTCTGAGTACTGTGCAAAGCTAATCTTGGTCGCAAACAGTAATAGAATAAGGAAAAGGTATTTGTTTTTCATTTTGCTCATCTTAGCCATAGATGCAAATAAATAAAAAATAACAAGAAACCACACTATTATTCATCTACGGCCTACTCTGCCCCAAGTGGCAAACCAACCATGGTTACCATTACGCTGGATGAGTTGGAGAAAAGGTTTGGGTGAAAAGAAACCCCACACAACTTTCGCTATGCGGGGTCCTTACGATGGCCAACCAAAACCATCCTTCATGAAACTTCTTTTACATCATGGCCTGCACACTATTCCAAGGGCCTCCGTTTTCTACTTCAATACCTGCTTGTCTGAGCTGATTTGCGGCCATTCCACTTCTAGCACCCGAACGACAGCAAACAACAATCGGTTTGTTCTTGCGCTTCAGCTCATTTGCTTTCTTCGGGATTAGGTTTAGAGGGATATTCACTGATTCCTTAATGTGTCCACCACGATATTCGTCAGGTGTTCTTACGTCAATAATTAGTGCTCCTTTATCAAGAAGCAACTTTACCTTCTCCTTCGTTTTACTATTCTCGAATAAAAATGAAAATATACCCATGTCTTTTTTGTTTTTGCTGACACAAAGGACGGTCGCCAACTTTGTACGAATAGTGACTATAGTTACACAATCTGTTTGTCTCGCCTCCATTTGTAGCGTTTGCGTCTGATAAACAAGGAGTGGGCAAATGTCTTTGCTTGCCAGAATTGTACATATCCCTATTAACTTTATCGCTTAAACCTTTTTATTATGCCATTCCACTTGTTATTCACCTTTACGCTGCTATGTGTTTTTTCACTTGGGTGTAACTCACAACAGACAGATAACGATAAGCAGAACAGCACTGACCAGCCAATTAATATCATCCTATTAATTGGTGATGGTATGGGAGTTTCGCAACTTTCAAGTGCCTATTATTTTGGGGATGATGAACCGAACTTCTCCAAGTTTCCTATCGTTGGTCTTTCAAGAACCAGTTCCAGTTCTCACAAGATAACCGATTCTGCTGCGGGTGCAACTGCGTTTGCCAGTGGCATCAAGACTTACAATGCGGCCGTTGGGGTGGATGCTGATACCAATGCTGTACCAACTATCGTAGAACAATTGTCTGCCAAGGGATGGAATACGGGTGTGATTGCTACCAGCTCGGTTACGCACGCTACCCCAGCTTGCTTTTACGCACATACAGCGCTACGATCTATGCAGGAGGAAATTGCACGGCAAATGACGTATTCTGAACTTGATTTTGTGGCTGCAGGAGGCTACAAATGGTTTCTTAATAGAGCTGATTCGGTCAATTACCTCGACTCGCTTACGGCAAATGGGTTTGTGGTAGATACCACTTCTATCAACACAATTTTGGGCGATGGAGACGAAAAACCTGTTTACCTACTTGCAGCTGACGGGATGCCAACAATAAATCAAGGACGGGGCAGTTTCTTACTTGATGCCACTAATAAGGCAATCGCACATCTTTCTGCAAAACCAGAACCCTTTATGCTGATGATTGAAGGATCGCAGATTGACTGGGGAGGTCATGCAAACGATGCCGATTATTTGATTACAGAGCTCTTAGATTTTGATAAAACAGTAGGTGCGGTATTCGATTATGCCAAGGAACAGGGCAACACGCTCGTTATTATTACAGCAGACCATGAAACGGGTGGATTTACATTAGCTGGAGAGCAAAAGACCAAGGCTTACAGACAGGTTTACAACGACTACAACAGTATCGTCCCTTCCTTTTCTACATCGGGGCACAGTGGTGCAATGGTGCCCGTACTGGCATTCGGGCCGGGCAGCGAAAACTTTATGGGGATTTATCAGAACACCCATATCTATACTGGGATGATGCAGGCGGCAAACGTTAAACCTTGATGTTGTAGTAGTTCATCGTTCGATGAACTAAAGTCTTCCTTTCTCTTTGGAATAAGTGTTCCGCAATGTGCCTCGCTCATTAATACCACCCCAGTAATTCCACTTTACTTGGTTGCATTAACCTCTTTAACCTTTTAGTCTCTAAACTCGCAAGAACATACTTTTGGATCTTTTAGGTTAAAAGACAAATAGCTAACAAACATTTGCGAATGGAAATCTGTTATTCGCTAATGAAACTTTCAGAGAAGGAAAAGGGATGTCGTTAACTGTAACTAGCTGAGCAGACTAAATTGATTGAGCCACCAATGTTCCAGGGAAGAAAATTAATCATCGCTACAAAGCATCAAAAAGAGAATGTAATCGCACCACTTTTAGAGGAGGCGTTGGGTGTCCGTTGCTTTGTAGATGAACGTTTTGACACCGATACATTAGGAACTTTTACAGGAGAGATTGAACGTGAGTTGGATCCAATAGCAACGGTTAGGAAAAAGTGCCTTTTGGCAATGGAACTGAACAATTGCAATCTAGGTGTGGCAAGTGAAGGTTCTTTTGGCCCTCATCCTTCATTATTCTTTGTAGGTTCTGATGATGAGTTTTTGATTTTCATTGACAAGGAGAACGATTTAGAAATTATTGCCAGAGAACTGAGCTTGGAAACCAATTTCAATGGTAAACAAATTGAAAGCGAAAGTGAACTTTTGGAATTTGCTCAAGCTGCCAAATTCCCATCGCACGCGCTTATACTTCGTAGGTCGAAAAATGACTACAACGAAATCATCAAGGGAATTACTGATACAGGACAACTGAAAGAAGTCTTCAAAAACTTGTTTAAAAAATATGATTCAGTTTATGTAGAAACAGATATGAGAGCATTGTACAATCCGATGCGCATGCAGGTGATTGAAACGGCAGCCAAAAAATTAGTGGCCCAAATAAACTTGGTATGCCCTCAATGCAACAAACCAAGCTTTGGAATTACCGATGCCAAACGAGGACTGAAGTGTAGCTTATGCAGTTCGCCAACTAATTCAACCATAAGCCATATTTACGTTTGTAAGCATTGCCAGTTTACAAAAGAAGAAATGTATCCGAATCAAAAAACAAGGGAAGACCCTACGTATTGCGACTACTGCAATCCGTAATTACTGGAGACAACTTAGCTTCTAATTTGTGAACTAAAAACCCAGTAGGTCTTATAAAGGTCTGGCATATAGTAGCGACTCAGTAAACAATACCGTAAAAAGAAAGACCCAATAAACCAGCTTCAAATCGTAATCTTGTACGCGATTCGTGTATGTCTTATTCAACATCTTATTCACTCGTTAAATAGATGCTTAGAGTTGCTAGGTTTCTTTTGCTTTGGTCGGTTATTCTGATTCAGTTCTCCTTCTGGAGTATGGAAGCGAATGGGCAAACACTCATCATCAACGAAGTCTCTAACGGCCCCACAGGCAACCAAGAGTTTGTGGAGCTTGTGGTTGCCAATGCCAACCTGCCTTATGATTGTGGAGCAAATACGCCTCCATGTATTGATATTAGAGGCTGGATTTTTGACGATAATTCTGGTTATCATGGTACAGGCGGAATTGCTACAGGTGCTTTACGGTTTTCCAATGACCCATTTTGGAGTTGTGTTCCTGTAGGAACCATTATTGTGCTGTATAATGATGACGACCCAAACGTAAACCTTCCATCTGATGATATTTCGCTAACAGATGGTAATTGCAGCATTGTAGCGCCTATAAGTAACACAAGTTTATTCGAACAAAACCTAACTACACCGGGCGATGCAGCGTGCAGTTATCCTGCAACTGGTTGGATAGCAGGTGGAGATTGGGATCTTACCCGTCTCGCCAACTCTGGTGACTGTGCCCGCTTGGTTGACCTTTCTGGTTGCGAGGTTTTCTCTGTTTGCTGGGCAAGCTGCAATAGCAATACCGTTATCTACTTCGATTCGAACGGTTCTGGTTCGCAAAACGTTTGGCTGTTTAATGATGGCGATCCGAACATTCAAAGTAATTGGAGCGAAGGAACTACAACTGGCAGTTCTGCGGAAACTCCAGGAGCTCCAAACAATGCCGCCAATGCTGCATACATTGGTCAATTAAATAACATCTGCACGCCCATTGACCCAATTGATGTAACCGCCACCTCTACTCCTGCCACTTGTGGTTGTTCTGGAACGGGAACAGCCGTAGCTACAGGTTCAATTCCTGGTTATACGTACCAATGGACGGATGCTGTTTACACTCCGCTGGCTGGGCAAACCAATGCAACCGCAACTGGCTTATGTGTTGGAATTAACCATGTAATTGCCACATCAAGTCTTGGTTGTAGCGATACCGCTTCCGTTACCATTACCTCAACGGGAGGTGGAGTCATCAACACAACCGAAACAATATCAGCTTGTGTAAATACGACTGTTACTTACCCTGATGGAACTACCGAAGTAGTAACCTTGCCTACCTCATATATTTCGCAGCTTATTTCACCTACCGGCTGCGATTCAATTGTTACTTCTAATGTACTAGTTGTCCCCTTTTTGGTTTCTACCAATCTCGAAGCTGTTTGTGCAAATACAACACTCACATATCCTGATGGAACCTCTGAAGTCATTACTGGAAACACAACGCATATCTCCAATCTTGTAGCTTCAACTGGTTGCGATTCTGTGGTAACAACAGTTGTTACCGTTATTCCAAGTTTTACAGCCACAGAGGCAGTTTCGGTTTGCCCAAACAATTCGGTTACTTATCCTGATGGAACTACCGAAGTAATCACAGCTCCTACTTCGCATGTTTCCAACTTCACAGGAATTTTAGGTTGCGATTCTATAGTGACAACTAACGTTACGCTGTCTCAAGGATATGACGGACAATTATCGGCAAGTGCCTGTTTAAACTCAAGTTTTACGTTTCCTAACGGTGATGTTCAAACTATTACAGTCCCAACAAGCCATGTTTCCACCTTTTCTACAGCAAGCGGCTGCGATAGCGTAATTACAACCACGGTAAGCATAACACCAGGAGCATTTGTAGAAGAAACCATCGAAATATGCGCAGGTGATTCATACACTTTTCCGGATGGAAGTACCCAAGATAATATTGAAACCAACGTGGTTTATGCCTCTTCCTTCCCCAACAGTAATGGTTGCGATAGCATTGTAGAAACCACACTCACGTTAGCTGCATCTCAAACTCCAGATTTCAGTTTTACGCCAAGCACACTTGGGCCATTCGATTTTGAAGCGGTATTCTCCATCGAAAATTCACTGAATGCAGCATATGAATGGAGCATTTACGATGGCGATAGCTCATTAATTTTCACTTCGCCTGACACAGGCTTTACCTACACCTTCAATAATGTCGGAGACACCTACAATATTTGCCTCACCGCTATTTCAGTAGCTGGCTGCCCTGTTTCTGAATGCAAACCATTGACGGTAGAAACAGAATTAACGGTTTATATCCCTAACGCTTTTACACCTGAAATTGACGGTGAATTAGACAGACTCAATGATACTTTTCATCCCATAATCGGAGGCGCAATCATTGAGAACTTTGAACTAAACATATTCGACCGTTGGGGAAAACGTTTGTTTACTTCTATAGATGTAAACCTAGGATGGGATGGACGAAATAAGGATAGATCGATTCCTTCAGACCTGTACGTTTACACGCTAACTTTTACTACCAAAGGGCTAACGTTTTTACACCAGTATAGAGGAACGATAACAATTGTGCGGTAGCGAACGGTCTGCTGAAACAGTGTAAAACCATGCACCCAACGTTAAAAACTTTCAAATCAATCAACCGTCAGAAAAAGGGAACAAATACCTTTGCGGCAATTCTAAGACAAAGACCAAATGGACATATTTGAACGTATAAAGAACAATCGTGGCCCTTTAGGCGAACACGCTAAATTGGCACACGGATACTTTACATTCCCTAAGTTGGAAGGCGAATTGAGCAACCGCATGATGTTCAACGGAAAGGAACGCCTAGTATGGAGTTTGAATAATTACTTAGGATTGGGAAACCACCCTGAAGTAAGAAAAGCTGATGCCGATGCAGCGAGAGATTGGGGCATGGCTTACCCAATGGGTGCTAGAATGATGAGTGGCCAGACCAAATATCATGAACAACTAGAAGAAGAATTAGCGGCTTTTGAGAATAAAGAAGCTGCCTATCTTCTCAACTTCGGATACCAAGGAATGGTGTCTGCTATTGATGCCTTGGTAACGAGGAAAGATGTGATTGTTTACGATGCAGAGTCTCATGCTTGTATCCTAGACGGTGTTCGTTTACACATGGGAAAGCGTTTCGTTTTCCCTCACAACAACATCAGCAATCTTGAAAAGCAATTGCAGCGCGCTAAGAAACTGACTGAAGAATCTGGAGGTGGAATTCTTGTGATTACCGAAGGTGTTTTCGGAATGAGTGGAGACCAAGGCAAGCTAAAAGAAGTTGTTGCTTTAAAAAAGCAGTATGATTTCCGCTTGTTTGTAGATGATGCACACGGCTTTGGCGTTCTTGGTAAAACAGGAGCTGGAGCAGGTGAAGAGCAAGGCGTTCAGGATGAAATTGATGTGTACTTCGGAACTTTTGCCAAGAGCATGGCTAGTATTGGAGCGTTTGTGGCAAGTACAGCAGATGTAATCCAATATCTTCAATACAATATGCGTTCTCAGATTTTCGCCAAGAGTTTGCCGATGCCATTGGTAATTGGTGCTCTAAAGCGTTTGGAATTGCTGCGCGAAGACCCGAGCCACAAAGAGAAGCTTTGGATTATTGTAAACGCACTTCAATCAGGATTGAAGGATGCAGGTTTTGAAATCGGTAACACGCAATCTTGCGTTACACCCGTTTATCTGAACGGTACAATTCCGGAAGCAACAACTCTAATAGTTGATCTACGAGAGACCTACGATATTTTCTGTTCAATGGTCGTTTACCCTGTTGTTCCTAAGGGAGTCATTTTATTGAGACTTATTCCAACAGCGGTTCATACCTTAGAAGATGTGGAATACACGATTGATGTGTTTTCAAAAATTCGAGAGCATTTAAAGGCAGGTAAGTATAAAGCAGACGTAATTTCGACCACTATATAAGCGCGTTAGATGAAAATTTTAATTCCTACAGATTATTCAATACTCGCCAGAAAGGCGGCAGAATACGCAGTTTCATTATCAGCAAATCTCGATGCCGAGTTTATCCTTCTGCATTGCGATAATGTACCGCGCCCCTCCTACTCGTTTATAAACAAGTTGGATGATATTCTGAGAGATGAAGCACTGAAAACTGGAAACGAATTAGCTGAGTCAATTCGTCAGTCAACAGGAATCAACGCAAAGATTACTTGCGATTTCACGTTCGGAAACCCAATTGAGATTTTAGAAGAGTACAGTCAAAAGCACCATGTGGATTTGATTGTAATGGGAACCAAAGGCGAAACCGTAATTCAGAACAGATTATTTGGTTCTGTAGCTTCTGGTGTTTTAGAAAATGTTAGTTGTCCAACGCTGTTTGTGCCTGCTGCTGCTGAAGGCAACAAGCCACAGAATATTGCTTTTGCAACTGACCTTACAAATGTTGATGAGGAAATTCAGGAACTAATCGCGTTTGCTCAATTCTTCAACGCTACAATTCATGTGGTTCATGTTTATCCCGACATGATTGACCCAAGCACGTTTGACGAGGAAAGCACGAAGCTGGAATTAATCGCAAAGACCAGTTATCCGAACATCACATTCAATGCTGTTATGGATGATGATATTATTGGTGGTTTAGATGCATTTGTTCAGTCTGATAACCCAGACCTAATTGCCATGTTTACCTATAAATCGGGAATTCTGGAATATCTCTTTAACGAGAGTTTATCTGAAGAAATGACCATGCACAGCAAAACGCCATTGCTTATTATGCGGAAGAAGTAAGGTCAGAGTCGTCAACTTTTTGAAAGTTGACGACTCTAATAAGACCGATTCTAACCTTTACTCAAGCCCCAACCCTTCCTCCAAAACCACTTGACGATATCCTTCATGTGCTTCTTCAAACCCCTCCAGTTTACTAAACAGTTGCAAGACACTCTCTCGTTCTAACTGAGTAGGAAGAGATGAAACAAGTGAGTTATACGAACTCCATGGCCATTGCCGAAAATCCTTTATCAATCCATGTGCCTGAGGATTAGCATGGATATAATAAATAAGCTTTGTCAAATAGTTGTCTGAATCAACCTTAACCCGTTTGAAAGGTGTTTGAAGTAAGGTACCGTGCCGTTCTTGTTGCTTATTGAACGCCATGACATAAGATTGAAAGAACTTGCGAAATTGACCACTAACCATTTCATGATTCGGAATCGTTTCGGATTTATTAAAGTCGTCAACTTTTGGAAAGTTGACGACTTTGTCCACATTGATAGCTTTATCTCTCACTCGAATAAGTAAGTGAAAGTGGTTTCCTAAGAGACAATACGCATAGGTTTCAACCCAAGGATGCAGATACGTTGAATACTGCTTAAGAAAGAAACGATAATTCGCACTTGATGCGAAAAGCACTTCATTACCAACCGTACGATTATAGATGTGATAGAAGTTTCCTCCGACCAACTCAGCTTGATGAAGAATCTTATTGCGCTTCATTAACCCAAGGTCGGTAACTTTTCTCATACTCGTATTTAGAGTCGTCAACTTTCAAAAAGTTGACGACTCTCCTAAAAAGGAAACTCTTTTGCCTCTGGTACTTCTCCAATAATAAATCTGAGTGCTTGCTGTTGAGAAGTGAAAGTTGCTGGGCCCATACCTACAAATTCACCATCAGCTTCAATATAATCTGGCTTATCCGTTCTTGAAATTTCAATCTTATCCGTTCTGAAGGCCTTAATCTTTGGATTCTTGAAAATAGTACCCGCGCGTAGCTTCGGATAATCCTTCAGCACCATATACTTAGGCATGTTTTCAAATACGGTTACGTCAAAAATCCCATCTGCTGGATCTGCATAAGGCGCAGGAAGCATTCCACCTCCATTATGTCTGCAAATGGCAACGCAGAGGTTGAAAATCTTCTCCGTTCGTACTACATCATTGTACTTCAAAGTCAACTCTGGAACTTGAAACGAGAACAATCCTTTCAAAACGATGTAATCGTAAAATAACTTGCCTTGAAATAGGTTTGAGCTTTTCCTTGCCTCATTAATTAGAACAGCGCATTGAGATTCGTAAGCCACACCAGCGATATTCACGAAATAATGTTTAGCGGCCTTGCCGTCTTTCGTTAAGTCAATAACCCCTAAATCGTGCTTAAACTCTAACCCTTTGTTGATGGTAGCCACCCATTTCTTCGGAGTATCAGGTATTTTGAAGAAACGTGTCCAGTCGTTGCCCGTTCCACTTGGGTAATGGCTTAACAAAACATCATCTGGCTTGCAGGTATTCTGCGTCATCAATCCGTTTACGGCAGCATTCAAGGATCCATCTCCTCCGTAGGAAGTAATTTTCCGGTAGCCTTGCTCGCAGGCCTGCCTCACCAATTCTTCTATATGTCCGTTGTAGTCTGACGTCCAAACATCGTGCGCAAAACCTTCTTTCAAAAGCTCTTCATGAATCGAGTTCCATTTAGCTCCTCCTTTGCCATCGGCAGATACGGGGTTGACAATAAATAACCAGCAATCTTTCATGGGTGACAAATATAATAGTGCAGGCGCTATGCTCACGTCTGCTTAATCAACATAAACGCAATGTTTTAGAGTCGTCAACTTTTAGAAAGTTGACGACTCTGCCGAATTGAGACGCAAGAAACGCAGACGCGATGAATCGCGTCTCTACGTCTTATTTTCGCATCATGCGAATTGCTCTCATACATTATCGGTTATTGCAGAAAGGTGGGCTGGAAACCCGGTTGTTCAATTACATCCAGTATTTCTGCGCTAAGGGGCACGAAGTTCATCTTATCGTTTCTAAGATTGACCCTTCCGTAGTAATTCCTGATTCGGTTATTATCCATCAAATTGACTTGAAGCGTGTACCGAAACCTATTCGTATGTGGTTTTTCAACTCAGGATTGAAGAAGGTTATGCAGCAAGAGTCGTTTGAGCTGAGCCTGTCGCTTGGGCGCACATCTCATCAAGACCTTGTGCTTTGCCCTAGAACACATTTGGGTTATATGGATGCGCTGAACATGAAGTTTAAAGGCCCCATAGACCGTATGAACGTGTATTTGGATAAGCTGGCGTACCGCAATTCGAAGCTGATTCTTGCGGCTTCGGAGAAAATCAGAGACGAGCTGACGCATTTTGCAAACGTACCAGAGAGCAAGATTCGCATACTCTACCCTCCTACCGATACATCCACGTTTAACCAATCTGGGAAGGAAAAACGAGAAGAATGGCGCAAGAAGTATGGCTTTTCATCATCTAAAAAGAGCTTATTGTTTATCACTACGGGTAATCATCTAAAGGGATATGGCTTTCTGTTAGAACTGATGGCTTTGCTGAAAGATGAACCTATAGAGTTGGTAATTGCTGGCGTAAAGCCAATGAAAACTGCGCTTCCGAATGTGAAATACTTGGGCTATTCTGAGCATGTAAATGAGTTGATGTGGGCTGCAGATGCCCTCATTCATCCTGCTATTTATGAAGCATACGCCCAAGTGGTGAGCGAGGCTTTGCTTTGCGGTTTACCGGTAATTGTATCGGATAAGGTGGGTGCCAAATCGGTAGTTTCAGATAAAGAAGGACGCGTGGTAAAGGGCTTTGATAAGAAAGACTGGGTTTTAGCGGTTAAGGAAACGCTAAATACAACATGGAATATTAGTCCAGACTTTGCGGTGAAGAACCAACTTACAGTAGAGCAACATTGCCAGAGGATACTTGCCTTGGGTAGAGGATAAAGAGAGTCGTCAACTTTTAAAAAGTTGACGACTCTGATAATCACGAACGAGGACGCTCGCGAAAGCTGATAGCGAAAATCGCAAAAGCAGAGAAAGTTGACCGCTTTGGAGAACTCTTTTAATTTTGGATGTATGAAACAAGTAATCAACTCTATCCATCATGTAGATTATTGGCTTTCAGTTGAGACTTATGGGCGGGAAAGTAAAATAGGTAATCGCGCAGTATACCAGAGGATCAAACGCAAGGCAATCTCCTTTATCCGAATAGACGATTGGGTGGTAATTGATGCTCGCCTAAGCCGTCCAGCTAAACAACTAAGTCCCAGGCAAATTGCACCTCCATTTGTACTTCTGGCAGGTATGCCTCCGTATTCAGAACTTATCCGTATTACCAGTTTCTGCGAAAGGGAGGGAATACGTGGTCATACACTCTTTACTGCTATTATTCTAGGTGATTTGCCTGCTTGGGCCTTTGCAGATCAGGTGTTTATTAAGGACGGGCCAGAACTGGATCAGTACGTGACGCACCGCAGAAAAAGAAGGTGACTTTTGGGCACATACAGATAACAATTCTGTACATAAACAGCCTTTGGAAGCTCTTACGGATAACATATCTGTACAAAAGTAGCCCTCGGAAGTCCTTACAGATGACATATATGTACATAAACATCTCTCGGAAGTCCTTAGGGATGACATTTGGGTACAGAAATAGCCTTCCCAATCTATTAGGGACTACACTTGCGTACAGAAATAGACGTTCTAATCTGCATTTACACCTGTTTTTGTAGCCGATTGTCTTCAAATTGGTAGGTAAGAGTTCCTTGGGTTCTCAGGAAATGGAATAGAACCGTTTTCTTTCTATAGTTTGACACCTATCAACCCTATCGCTTCCCTAGTTCAATTACTTCCAAGTCTTTGATGTTGCCAGCATCGAGGGTAAACCTGAGCAACGTTTTTACCTTATGAAAACCGTGTATCCCTACTGCCCCGGGGTTCATGTGTAGGCAATTATACTTCTTATCAAACATCACTTTTAGAATATGCGAATGGCCACAGATGTACAACTTGGGCTTCTCCTTTTCTATTAAGGCTCTAACACGAGGATTGTACCTACCGGGGTAGCCGCCAATATGGGTCATTAGCACTTTAACACCCTCTAACTCAAAAACCTGATTCTCTGGGTGAACCACTCGTAACTTATCTCCATCTATATTGCCGTAAACCGCGCGTAGGGGTTTCCACTTTTCAAGCGTATCGGTAACCTCTAGCGTGCCAATATCGCCCGCATGCCAAATTTCATCACAACTCTCTATATACTTTGGAAGGGCTGGGTCTAGGTAGCTGTGGGTGTCTGACAGCAGGGCAATTCGCTTCATTAACGAATAAGATGTATTTCTCCGGAATACTGTTTTCTACGAGAATTTATGTCTTCAATTATGAAACGGTAAACGAAAACACCGCTTTCTACTGGGCTGCCTTTGTAGGTGCCGTTCCATTTGTAATCCATATCGGCAGAATGGAAAAGGATTTCTCCCCAACGGTCGTAAATGGTCATGTCGTAGGATACTATCCCTACTCCATTTCCGTAAAACTCTTCATTTATACCATCATTATTAGGCGTAAAAGCAGATGGGATGTAAAAGGTAATGGCAGGTTTAACCACTAGCGTGGTGGAAGTGGCATCATCACAGCCATAATCGTTATTAACGGATTGAATAATGCGATACGTACCTGGTTCTAGGTACTCATGAGTTGGATTTTGTTCTAAGGAAGAACTACCGTCACTGAAATCGTAATACCATTCAGTTGCGCCAAAACTCTCATCGATAAAATCAACTTCTGGAAAGAGGATGATGTAACTTTCCTTATCTGTTGTAAAACCGGCAACTGGACGTGGCCAAGAATGAATAGCATCGGTTACTAGCAACGTATCGTCACAACCATCTAAAGTTGTCGCTATTAGCTGCACATCATAGAAACCACTATCAGTATAAACAGTTTGCGGATTGGTTTCTGTTGATGTAACGCCATGACCTAAATCCCATTCATAGGTTGAAATCTGATAACCACTGGTAATCTGCGATTGGTTGCTATAGAACACGGTTAATGGCTGGCAGCCCGCATCTGGAGACGCTACATAGCTTATCTGTGGCAACGGATATATTTCTACTTGATGTGAAACGGTCTCTGTACAACCAAAGTTAGATGTTGCTATAAGCGTGGTTGTGTAGATTCCTTCCGAAGTGTAATAATGCGTTGGAGTTGGGAGGGCTGATGATTGAGCATCGCCAAAATCCCAATCGTAAAAATCAATGGTTCCTTCACTTATCAGTGATTGGTTAGCAAAGGCTACAATGTCCTCAAAGCACGTATCGTTGTGGGTAAACTCAGATTCTGGCAGCACATACACCCGAATTTCTTTGGTTATCGTGTCTTTACAGCCAAAGTCTGATGTTACCGTAAGGAACACTGGATTATAACCCGCTTGTGGAAATGTGTTTGTTGGGTTAGGAAGGTTGCTAGTAGCTGAAAACCCGAAGTCCCAGACATTATTGTCAATAGAACCCGTTGAAATAGTGGAAAGGTTGCTGAAGTTGGTAGCCTCATTAAAGCAAACACTATCTGCCGTGAAATCTGCCACTGGCATCGGGTGTATGGTAATTGTCTGTTCTAGCGTATCAGAACAACCAAACCCGATTTCTACAATAAGTTCAACATCATAATCGGCAGCTGCTAGGTAATCATGGGTAATTGGTCCTTGGCCTGTTAGAATGGTTCCATCTCCCAAATTCCAATTCCATGTATCAATGGGGCCTGAGTTGCTCGTACTCTGATCTGTAAACGTAGCTGTAGTTGTCAGGCATACATCGCTAAATGTGAAACCGGCTACTGGCAACTGATATACTTCCACCTGCTGTTCTGTTGTATCGCGACAGCCATTATCGGTTTCAACCATTAGCTCAACCGTGTAAGTGCCAAATGTTACATATAGATTGGAAGTATTTTCAGCCACATCGGTATTGGCATCTCCAAAGTCCCACTCCCATGATACAATTGAACCAGACACCACAGATGATTGGTCGGCAAATGACATCAGGTCATTCAAACATACATTCTGCGTAGCAAAATCAGCCACTGGTTTGGGGTCCACAGTGGCTGCCACTGTAATAGAATCAACACATCCGAAGCTGCTTGTAACGATTTGCTGAATACTAACACTCCCTTCATTAGGATAAGCATGTGGCGGATTCTGTAATGTAAAAGAGGTGTTGTCTCCAAAATTGTACGTCCACCCTACTACAGTTCCTTCCGCAACAGTTGATGTATCTGTAAACTGCATAGGTTGCAACTGGCAGATTTGCGGAATCTCAAACCCAGGTACAGGAATAGCATGTAAGATAATTTGCTGTGTGATAGTGTCGCCACAGCCTTGATTGCTCAACGCAATCAACGTTACATCATACTGACCGTAATTAGAATACGTGTGCGTTGGGTTCTGAGTAATTGATGTGCCGGTATCACCAAAATCCCATTCCCACGTATCCACAGTTCCGGTGGTAATTGTAGAAAGGTCTTCGAATGGATAATTAGGTCTAAAACAATCGTCTATTGGTGTGAAATCCGCTTGCGGCAAAGGGTAAATTTCCACGTCTTGTTCTACAGTATCAGTGCAGCCATAGGAGTCTTCGAGAGCAAGTCTAACCGTATAGTTATTGGGAAGGGGAAATTGATGAGTAGGATTTTGGTTACCCGATGTTCCACCATCTCCAAACTCCCAGTTCCAGTTTGCAATCGGGTAATCACCCACGATAGAAACGTCTGTAAAAACTGTATTATCCGAAAGACATTGATCTGCGTATATGAAGTTTGCCGTTGGGTTTTGCAGAACGAAAATCGGCTTGTAAATGGTATCTCTGCAACCTAGCGTGTCTTTTGCAATGAGTTGAACTGTGTAGTTTCCTCCATTCTGATAGATATGGGTTGGATTCGCATTTGCTAATGAAATGCTCGAAATAGTTTCAGTTGTTCCATCTCCAAAATCCCATTCCAACACATCAAATTGATTAAGGTTATTAAAGTTGCCGCATTGCTCTAGAAAAGTAAAATGTGCGGTATCTCCAGCGCATACCTCTGGGTCTTCTACTGTAAAGTCTGTGAATAATTCGTATGTGAAATCCGAATAGTAAACATCCTGCTGCGAATAGTTGTAAAACCCGAATCTCCCCGGCTCAAAGCAATCGTAAACATCAAAAATTGTGTCTCCATCAACCAATATAATTGCTCGGTTTATCGTGTAAGTAACTTCAATTTCGTGATCCACATTTCGGGTCCAACCATTGTTACCGTAGTTGGTAGCGACTACTGTAAACTCGGGCGTGTTGGTGTGGTCATTAAAAGTCGGGCCATAATTCGTAATGGTTCCCAATGCACGATTGAGCGTCATCCCCTCAAGGGCATTCCCTTGAGGCCCTTGTTTCCAATCGAATAACCACGTATCAAAATAGTCGGATGCACCAATCGGGTCTTTAAAACCAAACACTACTCCCATCCAATCATCATCGCCATCGGTGGTACGCATTTTACCCTTCATCCTCACATTGATGTAATCTTCTGGTGTGACGAAAAATGCGGGGGCACCATTAATGGTCTGACGCACTTGAGCTCCCGCGTTTTGCACCACCCAATTGCCATTAGCAGGTTGTCCTGCTTCCTGCCATGTGTAAAAGTCAACATCCGTTAGGCAGGCCGGAATATTAACAGTGATTGTTTGCGTTCCAGTACAACCATTTGCATCTGTTACCACAACGTTGTGCGCTCCTTGGCACAATCCAGTTGCAAGCTGTGATGTTTGCCCGTTAGACCAACTGTAAGTGTATGGCGGTGTTCCACCAGATGGATTGGTAAACCCACTACCATCACATTGACCAGGTCCGCTCACAAAATTGGAAAATGCATTCGGCAACACAGGTGTAGGTTCCGTTAGCGTAACGCTTGCCGTGGCAATGCAGCCTCCAGCATCAGTAAGAGTTACGGTATTATTTCCAACAGAAAGGTTTACTGGATTCTGCTGTGCACTTCCGGATGACCAATTATACGTGAATGGTGCATTTCCGTTGTTGATAGTAAGTGTTGCCGAACCATCACTACTACCGAAACACAGCGGGTCGGTAGCATTTGAAATGGCTGCTGTAATAGCTGGAGGGGCCGAAAGAGTAATGCTTTCAGTAGCCGTGCATTGATTGGCATCGGTAATTGTAACCGTATTGTTTCCAACTATCAAGTCTGTTGGGTCTTCGGCCGTACTTCCTGTTGACCATAGGTAAGTGTAAGGAGGCGTTCCACCATTTACCGTTAAATCTGCTGTACCGTTGCCTGTAACGCAGCTTGTAGGGTCGGTTCCTGTAATTGATGTTGGAATTGCTACAGGTTCGCCTATAGTAACCGGTATAGTTTCTACACAACCTGTGTTTGAGCCAGAGCGTGCATACACCACGCCTGCTCCTACTGGCAGCCCAGTCAATGTGTTGGCCGTTACGTAATTAACACCATCGGCAGAATACTGATAATTGGGATGACCTCCACTACTGGTGATGGTTGCAGTTCCATCAGAGCCATTATTGCAACTTACATCTGTAACAGTAACAGAATTCTGGAAGCTAAGATCAACATTGGTACACGCTGCATTAGTCTGAAGCTGTGGTGCTCCTATTGGTGTTCCATTCCAAGCTGTATTTCCTTGTTCGTTGGTGTAATTCCCGTCAAACTTATAATAAGCCAACAAACCCGCTTGAGTTGTGGGAGTCGGTAGGTTCATCATGTTTGCCTGAATCTCCGCTTGCGTTCGAGCCACATTCCAGATCCGCACTTCGTCAATGTATCCAATCCAAGATTCGCATTGACAATTCGATTGGTTGCCAATGGCCGTAGTAAAGTCATTCTGAATCAAGGTGCCAGTATGGGGCGTGGAAGAGGCCAGACATCCATTCACATAATAGTCCAGACTTGTTCCATCGTATGTAAAAGCTAAATGATAACATTCGCCAATCACGAGATTGAACCCAGAAATAGCATTCACATAACCATTGGTTGTGGTCAATTCTACCGACCCCGGCCGCATGAGGTAATTGACATTTCCAGTTCCTGTATGCTTAGAAACGATATTTACACCCACGGCAGTCATAGTTATAACTGCCTCAACTGTAATCTGATTTCCGGTAACATCTAAATCTCCTACATCAACATAGTTTGCTCCGCCCGGCACAAAGAGTGATTGCGACATAGAATGCTGTGCTCCTAACAGGAGAAACAGGATGCATAATAAAGCAATTGAAACGAGGTGTTTCACAGAGTGAAAATGGGGTTAGTTCTGTAAAGCTAAAAAATGTGTTCAGCAATATAGACGAACAAAATCAAGATGGATGCTTGATTTAGATAGAAACCACCGAATTTTCAGGAATCCAACCTACGCTACCATTAGAAAGCTTGATGCGAATCCAGCCATTAAGCGCATCCGAAACACTTACCACAAGCCCTTCATGAATAACGAAAAGGTCTTTTCCCTTCTCGTTTGGTGAACTTTTGGCATTGATGGTGGAAGCGAATACAACAGCTCGCTTGTCATTCACGGCATGATTGAAGTTTTTCTCTGCTGAATAAATGGAGAAACCAAACCAGAGCAAGGAAAGAACACCTACGTAAAACGTAAGTCGCTTCATCCCCTCCTCGTTAGAAAACCTGAACAGCAACAATCCAACAAGGGCAAGAATGAGAGAAATAACCGCACTCCAAGCCCAACCATCCGTAGAGAAGGCTTTTACAATAGCTTTCCACCAGACGATAAAGAAAAGCTGTGGTATGTCTTCTATTCTATCCTTCACACTCAGGTTGGCAAGCTTTAGATTGAACTGAATATCTTCATCCTTGGGAGACAATTTCAGCGCTCGCTCATAGTTTAGAATGCTTGGTGCAATCTGTCCTGCTTTGAAGTAGGCGTTGCCCAAATTATAATGCACTTCGGCAGAAACATATTCCTGCGTTAGTATTTCTTCATAACCTGTAATTGCATCTGAATATCGTTCTTCAATGAACGCGGTATCTGCTTCGGCCTTGGTTGTTTCTACCTGTGCCATTATTGCAGTTGGCAACATCCAAAACAAGCCAATCACCACCGCAATCCATTTCAAGTTTCGAGCCTGCCCGTTCGGCAGGCGGGTTTCGGATTTCCGTCTGTCATGCTGAGGAACGAAGCATCTCATATTCATTTGTCCGCAATAAAGAGATTCCTCGTTCCTCGGAATGACAAGCGGGGTGTAAGTTTCATACCTGCCCGTCCGGTAGGCGGGTTTCAAGTTTTCCTTTTCGAGTTTTTTATTTCGAATTTCGGATTTCTCTTTTCCGATTTCATATTTGAGATTTCTGTTACGCATGATTCTCCACGTTTACAATTGCTGCTAAAGCTTCATCATACACACCTCCCATTTCCTTATCTGCGCCAGGTGCAAAACGGGCAAACTCAGTTTTATCCAATACGCCAATAAACGCTGTAATTGTTTCTTCAGGTACATTCTTTTCAGCCAAAACAGCTTTGATTTTATCTTTACTCAGTGCAGAAACAGGAATTTCAAACTTGTTTGCTGCATAATCGGAAAGCGCTTTAAAAACCTCCTCATAAAACGAAGCCGTTTGCTTATCGTCCCAAAGCTTTTTGGCTTTGGTCAAGCGTTTTTTGGCAAGACCCGTAGCACGTTTGCTTTTTAAACGTACCACGTCTTTCCCCTGTGATTTCTGATATTGAGCATACCCTAAAAACAGGAGGAACAATAAAACTGGAACTCCAATGGCTGCATAAAAAGGGACTGAACGATAGAAGAAAGTTGTTCCGCTGAGGATTGGATATTGACCTTGCTTGATGTAACGAATGTCACTTCCGATTAAGCGAATATCTTCCTTGTTTGCCATGTTTACAGCAGGTGATGTAGCTTCTTCCCCCTCGCCTTTCTCCACAATCAAATCGAATGCTTCCTGTGTAACCGTTTTAAAATCTCCAGCGCTTGGATCGAAATAACTGATCGAAAACGGACCAATCTTAAAATCTCCCGCGTAGCGTGGAATAAGCACGTATTCAAAGCTTCTGCTCCCCGAAATGCCGCTAGGACTAACCTTGATATTGTCAGCTGTTTTAGGGTCATAGACTTCAATATCTGGTGGAAACGCTAAATCAGGTGCTTGTAATTGATACAAGTTACCATCGCCACTAATGGTCACCTTCAGGTTTACTGCTTCATTCGATTTGGTTTCTGCTCTATCGAGCGAAACCTTCATATTCAAGTTACCCGTCAAACCGCTAAAATCGCCCGGCTTACCAGATGGATAAGGCTTCACGTTAATCTTAACTGAATTGGATTTGACAGGACGTTTAGAATCTTCATACCCTCCAAAAAACTGGTCAAACACCGAACGGCTTCTGCCAGACGAACGCTCTCTGACAATCACACTCAATTCCATTGGGTCAATGCTTATCTCGCCTGACTTCTGTGGATAAAGCACCAATTGCTTGATGAGTCCTGTTTGATACATCACACCATCAATAACCTCATTTTGAAGTTGGATTTGCTGACTTGATGTTGTCTCCTTCGACCAGAAACCTTCAAATGATGGCATCTTCCAATCATCAAAATTGACAATGGTAACTCGGCTATAAATTTTGAGGTCGACAGTAATTTTTTCTCCCAAATACACATTGCGTTTACTTACTTCTACCGTTGCAAAAAGTTCTTTTCCATCGCTTGATGAAGGTTGCTCTGCAGTCTTTTCCTGACTTCTAGTATCGGTCTGTTGTTGTCCTTTTACAACGCTGACTTTCAATTCGTTAGATGTGATTATATTTCCTCCAACTTGAATCTTAGCAGGAGCAATTACAAACTCACCTTCTTTAGCCGCGCGAAGAACAAAAGAGAATGAAATGGATTGCGACATGCTGCCATTTACATACTGCATGCTTGTGCTTTGATTCGGCCCACCAAGCACTTGAAAATCAGAAATCTGAGGTGCTGTAAAATTGGAGGCATTTGCATTTACCTCCCAGGTGACCTGAAAACGTTGTCCTAACTGCACTTGGCTTGGTGCAGAAGCTGTCAACTTCTGAGCAACCGTGGTTCCAGAGAAGAACACTCCCAAGACGAATAAGAAAAGATATGTGGCTTTTGCCTTCAACTATTAGTTCTTAATTATTCATTCTTTCAAAAAAATCCTCCGGCTCGTTCCTCGCCACCTCCTTTTAAAGGAGGAATCGCTGTCTGATAGCTTATTGGGGATTTTTAATCATTCATTCTTCATTTTTAATTCTAAAAGGACTACCAGTCCTTTTCAATATTTCCTTTAGCACCCTTCCTCACCTTCTGTTCTTCTAGTCGGTCACGTATTTTCTTTTCATCTTGGTTCAAAGCATCTAGCATTCGCTCGGCATCTTCCTTAGAGATTTCTCCCTCTTTAGGCTCTTGCTCCTTTTGCTCTTCTTGTTGCTGTTGATCCTTTTCTTGCTGTTGTTGATCTTGCTTCTGCTCTTCGTCTTTTTTCTCGTCTTGCTTTTGATCTTGCTGATCTTGTTTTTGCTGGTCGTCCTTTTTCTCTTCGTCTTTCTTGTCTTGGTCCTGATCTTGCTCCTGTTCTTGTTCCTCCTGCTGCTGCAACATACGCTTTGCATAAGAGTAATTGTACTTGGTTTCCAAGTCTCGTGGATTGTTCCTTAGCGATTGCTTGTACGCATCCAAGCTTTCTTGGAACTTCTCTGCTTTTAAGAACGAATTGCCCAAGTTGTGGTATGCAGATGCCTTTTGCTCTTTATCGTCTGTAAGATTAGGCAACGCTTGAAATGCGGTAGCTGCTTCTTCGTATCGCTCTTGTTTAAATAGCGCATCGCCCAAGTTAAATCCAGAAATAAAAGGGTCTGCTCCTGCTTCCTGCCCTTCACGATAGGTTACCTCCGCTTCGCCAAACTTCCCTTCATCATAAAGCTTATTGCCCTTGGTGATGTTCTCGTTTGGTTCTTGTGCAAATGCTGATGATGCAGCAAATAATGCAAGTAAAACCGTCATTGCGAGCGAGGTACTGCCTGTCCCGTTTTTACAGGAAGCGTGGCAATCTCTCATAAAATGAGATTGCTTCGTTCCTCGCAATGACGAGGCTGTCGTAGTTTGGGCGTATTTCCATACGCCCCTACAAACCGCTATTAACTCCTTCAACTTCATCAACTCTATAAACTTATTTCCCTTTAAACAGATTTAATCCCCCAAACACTTTCAGCTTCCGAGATGGTAGCAAAACTTCAATAAGTAGCAATAGCAATGCCACGGCAATGAAGTACTGAAAGCGGTCTTCATAACTCGTAAACATCTTACTATCAAACTCCTCGCGCTCCATTCCTTCCAATTCGTCCATTAGGGTATTCAACCCAGTTCTTGAATTATTGGCGCGAACATACGTTCCTTCCCCAGAAGCAGCAATCTGTTGCAACATGGTTTCATTCAACTTAGTAACAACCGTATTGCCTTCTCTGTCTTTGCGATAACCCAACATCTGACCACGTTTATACATCGGGATTGGAGTTCCATCTAGCGAACCAATTCCAATTGTATGCACTTTAATTCCTTGCTCCACTGCTGCTGCAGCTTGCTTCAATGCATCGTCCTCATGGTTTTCGCCATCTGTGATTACAATAATCGACTTATTGGCCTTTGAATTTGTGCTGAATGAACTCATCGCCAACTCAACAGCCTTTCCAATTGCCGTTCCCTGTGTTGCAACAACATCCGTATCAATGGAGCGGAGAAACAACTTTGCTGCCGAATGATCTACAGTCATTGGAAGTTGGATGTACGCCTCTCCCGCAAAAACCACTATCCCAATCTTGTCGTTCTTCAATCTATCTACCAAACGAGAAATGGCCTGTTTGGCACGCTCCAAACGATTTGGTGTCAAATCCTCAGCCAACATACTGTTTGAGACATCCAAGCAAATCATCAACTCAAATCCTTCACGCTTTACTTCTTCGTACTTGGTTCCAATTTGCGGGTTTGCCATTCCAACCAACACAAACACCAAACCGAGTGTGAACAGCAATCGTTTCCAGCGGGGTAATGCAGTTGAAAGTGTAGGCATCAGGTTTTGAAGGATGTTTGCATCGCCTAGTTGCTTCAGCACCTTCTTTCTCCAACGTGCGTTAAACCAGAATACGAGCAGCAGCACTGGAATTACCAGCAGCACATACAACCATATTTCGCTCTCAAATCTGAACACTTCTCTTGTAATTATGAATTATGAATGATAAAAAATCCTCCGCCTCGTTCCTCGGCACCTTCTTTAAAAGGAGGAACCGCGCCATTCCCCCTTTCAAAGGGGGTGTTCCGAAAGTGGAGCTTGCGGAACATTTCGGAATGGGGGATTTTCTTAACTGATACGATCATTCTTAATTACTAATTCTTCATTTTTAATTACCTAAGATCAAACAATTGATCTTAAAACGGTTTGTCTCAACAATACTTCGCAGGCCAGCAGCAGTAACGCTGCAATGGCAAATGGTAGAAATTCCTCTTTCCGTTTACGGTATTCGGTCACATCAATCTTAGAACGTTCGAGTTCATCAATCTCTTTATACACCGCCTCCAGGCTTTCATTATCCGTAGCGCGGAAATACTTACCATCTGTCATGTCTGCAATTCGCGTGAGCAATTCCTCATTAATCTTTACCTCCACATCTTGGTAGCGCATTCTTCCAAAAGCATCTGGATAAGGCATTGGAGCCATTCCCCTTGTTCCCACACCAATTGTGTAAACACGCACACCAAATTCCTTCGCAATCTCGGCAGCGGTTGCTGGCGCGATGGATCCTGAATTATTGTCCCCATCCGTAAGTAGAATAACTACTTTGCTAATGGCCTCACTGTCTTTCAATCGCTTTACAGAAGTTGCCAATCCCATTCCAATAGCTGTACCATCTTCGAGCATTCCACTCTTCACATCATTGAATAGGTTCAGGATAACCGAGTGGTCTGTAGTCAGCGGACACTGCGTAAAACTTTCACCAGCGAAAATCACAAGTCCTAATCGATCATTGGGGCGATTGCCTATGAAGGTTTGCGCCACTTTTTTGGAAGCCTCCAAACGGTTAGGTTTTAAATCCTCCGCCAGCATGGAACCAGAAATATCGATAGCCATTACAATATCAATTCCTTCGGTAGTTACATCTTGCCAACTACTGGATGACTGCGGACGAGCCAGAACCACGATAAGCAGCGATGCAGCTAACATTCGTAATACGAAAGGCAGATGTATCAATTTGGCCTTAATATTCGCCTCAGCACCCTTAGAAGAGGCGACATTTGAGTATTTAAACTCTACACGGCTTTTCCCTTGTAGGAAAACGTAGTAGGCGATCATTGGAATGAGCACCAACCCAAGCCAAAGCAGCTCCGGGTTCTTGAATGTGATATCAGCCATCATCCTTTCTGCTCTTCCTTAGGTTCGTCTAATGGCATTACCAAGGTGGTGCTAACAAATGTTCGGGCAATATCAAAGCACTGCTCGTTCTCATTTCCCATTGGCGTGTACTTGGCAAACTTGGCCAAATCAGCCATTTGCAAGAGTTGCATGAGCGTTTGCGTTTTAGAATCATCCATTCCACTCAATTTCAATGCTGAAATGGTTTCGTCTGTAGTCATTTCCAATGCCAACACATCAAACCTAAACTCAATGTATTCACGCGTAATATCTGAGAGTTCGATATAGAACTTCTTGGTCTGATTGTTTTGCCATAGCTTCTTGTTACGCAACTCTTCCAGCTTCTCCATCGCAATTTCATGCGCAGGGCGTTTTGGTTTTGGGCGGGCAGCAAGAACTTCCGGCACTTTACGGTACTTCTTCCAGAGGAAAAAAGCAGCTACAATAAGAACAATAATCAACCAGACAAGCAATCCCCACTTCAACCACTTCTTCCAATTGAATGGCACATCTAAAGGTTCTTTAATGTCCTTAATCTCTGCCTCCATCTCAACAGGCATATCCGATACGAAAATGAGCATCGGTTCGGTTGAACGCGTTTGCAGCGTATCGTTATTGAAGACAAAATGAATTGGTGGAAGAACAATAAAACCCGTATCGAAACTGGTAATCACCAATCGTTGATGAATAACTGTTTCTCCCGTTTCCTTCTTAACTGTATCGGGAATGGAGGCTTCAATAATCTCTAACTGTCCCGTGATGGTATCCTTGAAAACAGGCCATGCAACAGGAACTTCTTCGTTGAACTCAACAGAAAGGTCAAGATTTATTTGGTCTCCAATCAGGATTTCCTGACTATCAAGCACAGCTTTAACAACAGTGTTTTGGGCAAAGCCGCTGATCGTAAAAGCAAGCAACAATACAGTGGGAAAGGTGGTCAGGCTGAGTGATTCGACCAAAGGAAGAATCGTATCGAAGCCCTTACGCACACCCTTCGATACATTCCGATAAAAATCGGAACACTCAGGGTGACCCACCCTCGCAAGTGCGTGCTGCTTGAAACTTGAAGCTTGGAACTTGTAGCTCATCATCGTGCTCCTCTACGTTTAAACAAGTTCATCAACGGTTTTATGTACGAACCATCCGTTCTCACTTCGGCCATATCTACACCCGATTTAATCAATGTATCTTTCAATTCAGCTTCAAATCGAAGTCCGTTGGCTTTCAATTTTGTTCTTGTTTCCTTACTGGAAGTGTCTACCCAAACCAATTCGCCTGTTTCTGCATCGGTTATAGGCAGCAATCCCACGTTCGGAATCTCCTTCTCCAATTGGTCGTAAACTCGGATAGCAACCAAATCGTGTTTCTTATTAGCCAGCTTCAAAGCATCTGAATAGCCGTTATCCATAAAGTCGGTAAGTAGGAAAGCAATGCTGCGCTTCTTTACCACGTTGGTTAGGAAGCGTAACGCCTCACTCAAGTTTGTGCCTTTGTGCTCAGGTGTAAAGTCAATCAACTCCCGGATAATGCGCAGAATATGACTCTTTCCCTTTTTAGGTGGAATGAATTTCTCCACTCTATCGCTAAAGAAGATGATGCCAACCTTGTCGTTATTCTGAATGGCTGAGAAGGAAAGTACCGCACAAATCTCCGTCATTAACTGACGTTTGAGCATCACCTTGGAACCGAAATCTCCCGAGCCACTTACATCAACCATGAGCATTACCGTTAGCTCACGTTCCTCTTCAAATACCTTAACGTAAGGGTCTCCTGTTCTGGCAGTTACGTTCCAATCAATAGTACGTACATCATCACCCATCTGATATTCACGTACTTCAGAAAAAGCCATACCACGCCCCTTGAAGGCAGAGTGATACTGCCCTGAGAATATCTGATTACTCAGACCTCTGGTCTTTATCTCTACTTTTCGGACCTTTCGGAGTAAATCGGAAGTATCAGTTACATCACTAGGCCCGAGGGACGAAGGTAAAGGGGCAAGTGACGAAGAAGTGAAGCCTCGCAACATCACAAATAACGCAGCACCAAGCACCACGAGCAGAATAATAATCAATATGATATACTCCGTTTTCACTTATTCTTTTCCTCCAGTGTCTTAATCGTTTTGCTGAGCATGGCTATAATACCATTTAGTCTTTGCGCTCTATCACTTATTAAATCGTTATCCAAAATCTTGTTTGACCGTTGATACCAACCTTTGGTTTCTCTAGCCGACCCTCTCGATATTCTTAGAAACTGAGGGTACTCCTTCCCGTAACCTCGGCCATAGCCCTCTTCAATATTCGCTGAAACAGAGCCGCAACTTCTGATTAGCTGACGAGCTATCTCCTTTCCTCTGAAATCCTTAGACAAAACCGCACAATCCTCCCAATACGCATCATACAACTGCATGGCCTGCTGGTAGAATATCAGATTATCTAATGGATCACTCATTTTAGCTGATTTTTTCACTTATGTCAAAGAATCTGGACTCTCGCCTCTTGCCTCTTGTCCTTCGCCCCTCACTAGGAATCCGTCCCCTCGCCCTTTGTCCTTCTCTCTCGTCCCTACAGTCTAAGGAACTTCGACTGTATTTAAGATATCAGCAATAATTTCTTCCGAGGTGATGTTCTCCGCCTCAGCCTCATAGGTCAATCCAATTCGGTGACGCAAGACATCGTTACACACAGCACGAACATCTTCAGGAATTACGTAGCCTCTACGCTTAATGAATGCGTATGCTTTTGCAGCTTTTGCCAATGCAATACTTGCACGTGGAGATGCACCAAAGCTGACAAGGTCTTTCAATTTAGCAAGTCCGTTATCTTCTGGGAAACGACTAGCAAATACGATATCAACGATGTACTTCTCAATCTTCTCATCCATATACACCTGACGTACAACTTCGCGCGCCTTTATGATGTCTTCTGGCTTAAGAACCGAATTCGCTGTTGGAAACTCACCCGCTAGGTTATGGCGGATAATCTGTCCTTCGTCTTTCTTGTTTGGATATGTGATAACCACCTTCAGCATAAAACGGTCTACCTGCGCCTCTGGCAATGGGTAGGTTCCCTCCTGCTCAATCGGGTTCATGGTAGCCATTACTAAGAATGGCTCTTCCATTTTGTAGGTAGTATCTCCAATGGTAACCTGCTTTTCTTGCATGGCTTCAAGCAGCGCACTTTGCACCTTGGCCGGAGCACGGTTAATCTCATCTGCAAGAACAAAATTGGAGAAGATTGGTCCTTTACGAACGTCAAACCCACCTGTTCTCTGATTGTAAATCTGAGTACCCACAACATCGGCAGGCAGCAGGTCTGGTGTAAACTGAATTCTACTGAAATCGGCACTAATAGTTGATGCCAGTGTATTAATGGCCAACGTCTTTGCCAACCCAGGCACTCCTTCTAGTAAAACATGTCCTTTAGAGAGTAACCCAATAAGAAGGCTTTCTACCATGTGGCTCTGACCAACAATCACCTTGTTCATTTCGAGGGTAATGAGGTCAACAAAAGCACTTTCCTTCTCGATTAGCTCATTGATCTGCTTAATATCAATTACTTCACTCATTGTATTTGAAAATTCATTTGGTGATTAACTTGTTCAAAGCCGCGTTCACTGGTTGAAAAATAATTCATTTTCACTCACTCGAATCAGCTTTGAGCAAATTCCGTGCAAAAATATAGATCGCGCTTTACCACCAAACAGTTAAAACCATTAAGTCGTGTTAAGTAGTTCATAAAAAGTGTTAATGGCTTTGGTAGAGAGGCAGATAAAGAGAAGCAGGAGTTTTAGAAATCATACCGCAGCTAAGGTTTATTTCTAGTCTTAGAACATTTATGTAGTCATCTTATTATAAGAGACACCTCTGTCTCCACATCCCTTTCTTTGAAGTTGGAACACGTAAGGTTACTACCCAGGCCCTCAGAATTAGCATGGCGCCAACGGTACTGTTTACTCCAAACCCGATGCTTTCTGCCGTTACTAAAAACGATTGAGGAGAGATTGTATTGTCCTTGAAGTGCGTGTATCCCACAGCTAGACCCAGAAGAAACCTTACACTAAGGCAATACCAGCAAAAAGAGAATACCTCAAAATATTCATAGCTACAGGAGCTATGTTCTATTAGAAACAAACCCCATTAGCATATTGATACGTGTTTTCTAAATCATCTCTTACTACCTCAGCCAAACCATTTTGGCTTTCTAAAAAGAAATCGTTCTCTAAAACAACAGACCTATAAGACCATCCAGAGGGTAAGTTCAAACGGTTGCCCAAGATTTCTAAGTCTTCTAATTGGAGATTGACATCTACCTTCTGAGAATAGGACTGCATGATATGGCACCTACCTGAAGGGTCTTCTAAAATGTAAGCTTGCTTGCCCTTAAAAAAATACCAAACTGTAACCCTTTCAACCGTTACCGATTGATAAGCGAGATTGGCAGTTAAAGTATTTGCGGTAATGGGAATTGTGGCAACTAATGAGGTTGTGAGATTGCCAAATGTGAAGTCACAACTATTTGTAATCGTTTGGCTAGAAATACTATCTAAAACCCAATATCTCGGTCCATTTAATCTAGCATAAGGAGAATTGTATTCTTCTTGCAATGAGTCTGTGTTCAATGCACTCCATTCTTCTTCGGGGCAGGAGTTGCACCCTATGGTATTGTATGCCTCTAATGATACGTCTGGAGGATTAACTTTAATCAAAAGCACCTCACAGTATCTCTGATTAAAAGAAGGTCCAGTTTGAGTTACTTGCTCGTCCGGATTAGTTTCTACACTATCATCTTTTTGACAAGATGTGAATACAAGAAGAATTGAAAAACATAGTAGGGCCTGAATAATTCTAGTTTTTTGCATCATCCCTTTTTTTTTAAATTTTTGATTCTAGTACAAAACTAAATGTCTCTCGAGAAAGAAAAATTAACAAAAGATAAAATCGAAAATTATCTGTTCTTTATTTTGAGTCAATTCGACTTCTGATTCTGCCTAAGGAGACTGGTGTAATACCCAATAGATTAGAAAAATACTTATTGGGAATCCTATTCTCAATATCAGGTTTTGTTTTAATGAAATCTAAGTATCGTTGTCCTGTCGATAGCACAACGAATGAGCCAATACATTGCACTCTTTAACTGCTGGCTTCTGTGTGATTGTTTCATTTGGCTGCACAAAACATACACCGCTTGACACCACTAAACAGTAATACTTATTAGTAGTGTTACCGAGTTCTTAAAAGTATTAATGGTGATGGTTTTGGAGAGAACGAACGTGTGAAATGATACTTGAGACTAGTTACTTACTGAACACGTTCGATTTATGGCGGTACACCAAAGCCTTTTAAGAAATCTCTTTTACTTCTATGGCCGTGCCATTTTTAGCGGCACCTAGTTTAATGCAATCAATATATGGTCGAATATTAGGGTCTGCTAGTACGGAAACCGCATAAAACACAAGCTTGGTAATGCCCATTTCTTTAAGCTGAGAAGCAACTAATTCTACGTGCTTTTCAACTTCCGATGGTAACAGAAGGTGGTCGTAGTAATCAATCTTATGCTGGGCATCTATAACGCCATATTTACCAGAGAGGATTACAAATTTCACGCTTGCTGCATTGGCGCTAGTGTATACAGCGGTAATTCTAGAACTCTTGTATCTGTTTATGGCAGATAGAGGGAATTCCGAATGGTCTTTTTCTGCCGAGCAATAGGTACAATAAGCAATCATGTTTCTACCAAGGTTTTACAACTATGAAAATAGGGGTTTAACGCCTTCGTCCTTTTGCCTGATGACGTAGAGAGACGCGAAGCATAGCGGTTCTACAGAACGTGCAATGCAGACGTTGTAAAAGATCTATTAGGTTTTGGAAACCTAGTTGGTATTGGTAAGCACGCGTTACAAACGCGCGCTATCGGGGGGTTAGCTGTTGCACGCGTTACAAACGCGCGCTAGCGGAGGACGGGCTTCGGAATGGCACGCGGATGACGCAGATAGCGCGGATAAACGCTGATGGGTTGCTACGCTCCTTTTATTTCTCGCAAAGACGCAAAGGGACGGATTTATCCCGTTTTTGGGATGCTCCGTGATGGTGCACGCAGATCTATCTCGTTTTTTCGGGAGAACGCGGAGAACGCAGAGAAGCGGTGCAGCCCTGAAAGGGCGTTATCTTTTAATATAGGGTGGTAGCCCTGTGATGCTGTGCCCAGCACAGAGCCAAGCCCTGAAAGGGCGTTATATACGAACGATGGGCATCGCCCATCGAAAAAGGGCGCAGCCCTTAGCAGCCCTGAAAGGGCGACATCCTGAATGGTATGGTTAGGGCACGCGTTAGATAAACGCGCGCCATCGGAGCGAAATGAAGAAGATCAGTTGCAAACTGATTGTGTTCTGTTGCTCACAAGTGACGCTACGCTTAACACTTGCGCGAGCGGGGGTATTCGCTTTTTGTGGTTCTTTGATGGCGCGCGTTTGTAACGCGTGCCCTAGTTGCTAATCTTGTGTTAAGCACGCGTTACAAACGCGCGC
>Ga0222662_1000371_pt1 | contig 38666 bp, 30 predicted proteins | sample AntAcemetagen600_FD_179821 | JGI IMG/M metagenome (GOLD analysis project Ga0222662, IMG submission 179821) | Saline water microbial communities from Ace Lake, Antarctica - #600 | ecosystem: Environmental > Aquatic > Non-marine Saline and Alkaline > Saline | place: Antarctica: Ace Lake... | reverse complement strand
GCGGCAGCGGACGCGAAGGCGGCAGCGGACGCGAAGGCGGCAGCGGACGCGAAGGCGGCAGCGGACGCGAAGGCGGCAGCGGACGCGAAGGCGGCAGCGGACGCGAAGGCGGCGGCCGATGCGAAGGCGGCAGCCGAGGCCCAGGCCCAGGCCCAGGCGTACGCCACCGCTCGGGCCGCGGGCGACGCGAGAGCCGCGAAGATGCAGGCCCACAAGGAGAAGGCCCTCGCCGCGCCTCAGCTCGCGCTGTTCTTGGGCGGTCAGCAGGTGAGTACGTTTGACGCCGGCTGGGGTTCGCTCGCCGACAGCCCCCGTGTGGACAGCTTCTCGGGCGAGCTCGACGTGTGGTTCCACCCGAACATTGGTCTCGCGATGGGCTGGTCTGACAGCAACGACATCAGTGACTCCGTCAGTGACCCCCAGGGGGATGGGCGGCTCACGGTGTCGGCCCGGGTGCGCTCGTTTGACGTGGGTGGCAAGGCCGCGCTCGCTCCGAAGTGGCTGTTCGTGCGGCCCATCGTGCGCGCGGGCTTCGGCGTTCGCACCATCAAGATGACCGTGACCGACGAGAGCGTGTCGAACAACCTCAAGGGCCGCCAGGCCAGCGGCGCCGCGCCGTTTGGCCGCATTGGTGGCGGAATCGAGCTGACCACCCCGCGCTACTTCGGCAAGGGCTGGGCGACCAAGGACAGCAAGCGTCGCCTGCGCTGGGCAGTGGGCCTGCTGGTCGAGGCTGGCGCGGAGATCGGCGGCGGTGGCGACGTCCCGGCGGCGTCCAGCGTCCCGCTGGGCGAGTTCGGCAACCTAGACATCGGCCCCTGGTACTTCCGCTCCGGCGTCCTGCTGATGTTCTAAGGGGGCGGCGGTCGAGATTGGCTCCAGCCGAGCTCAGGCCGGGGCGCTGCGGCCGGCCATCACCCGACCCAGGGTGCCGAGCACTCCCAGGACCAGGGCGACCAGCCCGACGAGCGCCGCCGTGGCGACGAGGGTGGAGCCGTCCTCGGTGCCCCCCGAGCGCTTCAGGTAGATGCCCAGAAACGCCCAAACGACGACCAGCGCGTACGCCACGTCGCGGCGTCTCCACAGCATCGCCCCGGTGATCGCCACGGCCACCGCGAGCACCACGACCGTGAGCACCGCAGGGACGGTGCCAAACGGAGGCGCACCCAGATCCACCGCGACCGTCGTGACGTTGGCGATGGTCGCCACGGTGATCCAGCCCAGGTACACGCTGACCGCTGCGCGCACGAGCCAGCGCTCCCCCGCGCCCGCGGGCCGCACCCCGATACCCAGCCGCAGGTACATCACGATCAACGAGCCGAGAATCGCGAACATGATCGCCAGCGAGAGACCCACGAGCCGCCAGTGCCAGGCGAAGATCCACGCCGCGTTCGCCACGCAGTTGATGAGAAACCAGGGCCCGATGGCCTCGAGGTGACCCGGGCCCTCGGCGCGCAGGCGCACAAAGCCAAACACCACGAACGCGATCAGCCACAGGTAGATCACCCCCCAGATGGAGAACGTCAGCCCCATGGGCACAAAGAGATTGGGGTAGAGGTCCGACAGCTCGCCGGTGTTCATTCCGTTCAGCGGCAAGGCGTTGGCCAGCCCGTTGGCTACCAGGGCCACGAGCAAGCCCGCAGCGTTCAGGAACGCCCAGGTCGAGGGTCGAGTCGTCATGCAGTCCTCCGGTTCGTCCAGGACAATAGCCCGTCGCCCAGCCCCCCAACGGCGCACCCAGAAGGGCTCGCTATAGTGCGTCGAGAGCCGACCGTTGCCGTGGAGTGCCCGTGACCGACCCGCCCGCCGCCGGGACCTACTCCCGCTACGAGCGCATCTATCTCCTGCTGGCCTCGACCTTCGTCGTGCTGCTCGTCCTGACCAACATCGTCGGCATCAAGCTCTTCCGGGCGCCGTTCAACCCCGACTTCGCCCTGACCACCGGCATCCTGGTCTATCCGTTCACGTTTCTCGTCACCGATCTGGTGTCCGAGGTCTACGGCAAGAAGCGCGCGGACTTCATGGTGCTCATCGGCTTCCTGATGAGCATGGTGATGCTGGGCATCGTGCAGCTGGCCCTCGCGGTGGACCCACACCCCTACTGGGTCCCAGGCGAGGCCGCCTTCTTCGGCACCGAAGTCGAGTACCAGCACGCGTTCCGCTCGGTGTTCGCCCTGAACGGCATCCTGCTCTTTGGCTCCATGTCCGCCTATGCAGCCGCCCAGCTCACCGACAACTGGCTCTACCACTTCTGGAAGGACCTGACGAAGGGCAAGCACCTGTGGCTGCGCAACAATGGCTCGACCTGGGTCAGTCAGATCGTCGACACCGCCATCGTCAACTCCATCCTCTTCTATATCGGCTTCAAGATGGAGTTCCTGGTCGGCGTGAGGATCATGGTCACCATCTACCTCTACAAGCTCGTCATCGCGGCCATCGACACGCCGTTCATCTACCTCGGCGTCTACCTCATCAAGCGCAGCCTCGGCGTACGGTGGGAGGATGACGTCGTGGCCCCCGGGATCCCCTCATGATCGGCACCATCGGCCTCAAGAACCTGCACATCCAGTGCATCGTTGGCATCTACCCTCACGAGCGCATCGACGAGCAGCCGCTCTTCGTGGACATCGAGGTGGACCACAACTTCGACCGCGCCGCCTCGGCCGAGCACGTAGACGAGACCGTGGACTACGACCACCTCGCGAAGTTCCTCACCGAGCTCGCCACCGAGAAGCGCTACCAGCTCATCGAGACCTTCGCCAAAGACGCGGTGGACGGCATCCTCGCAAAGTGGTCCGACGTGCTCGGGGTGCGCATCGAGATTCGCAAGCCCAACGCCGTCCCCGCCGCGGCGGCTTCGTTCGTGCGCGTGGCGGCTCATCGGTGAACGGGCGGGTCGCGCTGATCACGGGCGGAGCGCGCCGCCTGGGAGCCCACCTCGCCCGGGTCCTCGCCGGACAGGGCTGGACAGTGGTGATCAACTACCGCACGAGCTCGGGCCACGCCGAGGCACTGGCTTCCTCAATCGTTGAGGCCGGCGGCCGCGCGTGGGCGGTGCAGGCTGACGTGAGCCAGCGGGATCAGGTGAGCGCGATGTTCGGGCAGATCGCCGACCGCGAGGGGCGCCTCGACCTGCTGCTCAACAACGTGGGGGTGTACCAGCCCAAACCCCTGTGCGACCTCACTCCAGACGACTGGGACGCCGCCATCGGCGCGAACCTGTCGGGCTCGTTCTACTGCATTCACGCCGCCATTCCCCTGCTCAAGTCCCAGGGCGGCAACATCGTGACCATCGGCTACGCCGGCATCGACGCCATCACCGCGGCACCCGAGGCCGCCCCCTACCAGGTCAGCAAAGTCGGCATGCTCGTGCTGACCAAGGCGCTGGGCAAGGAGCTGGCACCGTTTGGCGTGCGCGCCAACATGGTCTCTCCGGGACAGCTCGCCAACAGCGTGGACCTGCCCGACGATCTCGCCGCCGCCATCCCCGCTGGCCGAGCCGGAACCCTCGATGACATCGCTGGCGCCGTGCTCTACCTGCTCTCGGCGGACTACGTCACCGGGGTCAACATCGACGTCGCCGGCGGCTATCGACTCTGACGCGCGAGCCGTGATCAGCCGGCCATCAAGATCCAGCGAGGCTGGACAAACAGCTCCACGAAGCCGCGTCCGAACAGCGCCCACTGGCTCAGCACCAGAAGCGCTGCGACCAGCAGCACCATGCGCCGCTCCGACACCCCTCGCCCCCCCGCCCAGCGCGCGCCCGCGCCGACCACGACCAACACGAGGATGGGACCGATCAGCTCGAAGTAGTGCAGGCTGAACGGGAACGGCGAGCCATCCGCCATCTGGGCGATCTGCAGCCCCCAGGTGATGCCCGCGAAGCAGCCCAGGGACGCCACCGCCGCGCGCTGCGAGGGCACCGCGAGGGCCGGGATCAACGCGGCGAGCAGCAGAGGGTTCGCCCACTCCCACGTCGCCGAGCCAGGGTCCCCCTTCGGTCCGCCGCCAAAGCTCAGCACCTCCCACAGCCCCAACAGCGCGCTGACTGCGAACAGCCCCAGAAGCCACGCCAGCACCCGCCGGCTCCGCGCCGGCTCGCCGCCCCGCCCCATCAGCACGCCCCAGGCCAGGAGCGGCCCCAGGAGGAACCAGGACGAGAGGTGGATCTCCACCGCCAGCAGCGCCGTCGCCACCGCCACGCCCACCGCGACCCGCGGCCGCTCGGTGCACATCACGAAGGCGAGGAGCAGCGCGAGGCGCGCCAGCGGATAGTGCTCAAACGGGCGCAGCGTCTGCGGATCCAGCACCGTCAACGCCGCCACGAGCAGCGCGGGGTTGCTCCCCCAGCGCCGGTGCGCGACCGCCACCGCGAGCAGCGAGCCCATCAGAGTCAGCGCGCCGCCGCCAAAGAAGATCAGCGCGTCGGGGCTGATCCCCGCCCCCCGCGCCACCGCATCCGCCGAGTTCATGAACAGCGAGTAGCCCGGCGGGTGGATGAACGGGACCCAGTCCAGCCAGCCCGGCTGGGCGCCGTGTACCCACAGCTCCAGGATTCCCCGGTCCACCACGCCCAGGCGCACCCCGCTCCACACCCGGCTCTGCACGATCAGCCACACCGGAACCAGCAGCAGCAGCGTCAACGGCCAAGGGGTCTTCAGCCAGCGCCACGCCACGCGATCTGATTTGGCCTGGGGTTTGGGGTCCTTCACCGGGGGATCGTAGCCTCTCGGCATGCCCCTTCCCCACAACGTGTTCCGCGCGACCAAAGACGACTGGCAGACCAGCTCCTGGCCGGCCCCCTTCACCGTGCACAGCCTGGAATGGCGCGACCACCTGCCGCTCAAGCGCCTCGGCGGCCACATGACCACCATGCCGCCGGGGCATCGCTCGGGGCCGATCCACGCCCACGCGTTCGAGGAAGAGGTGTTTGTGGTTCTGGAGGGGGTGCTGACCGTGAGGGAGCTCGAGCCCGGCGCCGCCACCGCCCGGCTCTACGACTTGCGACCGGGGGACCTCGTCGTCTATCCGCCGGGTACCTGGCTCGCCCATGGCTCAGAGAACCCCTACGTGGACTCGGTGACCTACATCGGGCTGTCCGACGACCACCCCGGCGAGGTCGCGACCTTCCCCGAGTCGGGCAAGGTTCTGGTGCGCGCGCTGCGCTCGGTGGGCGTCTTCTCTGAGCAGCCTGCGGCCGACGTCATCGCTGCTGCGAACAAGGCGGCGGGCGATCGCGACGTCAAGCGCCTGCTCGATGGCCATCTCCCCTCCCACGTCGCCCGCGACGTGCCCGCGCGTCCGCTGGGGAAGATGATGGGGCAGCGACTCAGCGCATCGGCCGGCGCCACCTCGGTGATGGTGAATCGGGACTGCATCTCGCCGGGGGGCCGCTCGGCGCCGCTGCACTGGCACAGCGCCGAGGAGGAGCTGATCTTCGTGGTCTCCGGCACACCCACCCTGCGTCAGGTCCGCGGAATCACCGCGCGGGACCGCGGCGACGGCCGCCCAGCGGGGATGCCCGACTTCACCTCGCCCTCGGAGCAGAGAGTGCAGCTCCAGGCCGGCGACGTCGTGGCGTTTGGGCCCCATCTCCCCATCGCCCACCAGATCCTCAACGAGTCCGGTGAGGAGTGCGAGCTCCTGTCCATTGGGCTCGCCGACCCCCAGGACGTGGTGGTGTTCCCCGAGCGGGGGCGCGTGTTCGTCAAGGCGCTGGGCCGCTCCGCGCCGCTGCAACGCACGAAGTACTTTGATGGCGAGCTACCGCCGCCGCGCGAGTTCTAGACCGATGAAGCTCTACGGCGAGCTCTCGTCGTGGTACCGGCTGCTGACTCCGCTAAAGGACTACGAAGGCGACGCGGCGACCTACCTCAGCGCCCTGCGCATCGAGGCACCCGTCGCGTCCCTGCTGGAGCTCGGCTGCGGCGCCGGGCACAACGCCCACTACCTCAAAGCGGAGCTGAGCTGCACCCTGACCGATCTGTCGCCGGAGATGCTGGCGCTGAGCGAGGAGATCAACCCCGAGTGCGAGCATCATCTGGCGGACATGCGCACGCTGCGGCTGGAGCGCACGTTTGACGCCGTCTTCGCCCACGACGCGGTCGCCTACATGCGCACCCGAGACGATCTACGCGCCGCCATCGCCACCGCACGGGCCCATCTAAGCCCCGGCGGCGTGGCGCTCTTCGCACCCGACGACCTCAAGGACGACTTCGTGGAGAGCACAAGGCTGCACCACGGGACCGACGGCGAGCGCACCCTGCGGTGCATCGAGCGCAACTGGGACCCCGATCCCGAGGACGACGACGCAGTCAGCGACTTCACGTTCGAGCTGAGCGGGCCAGACGGCGTAGTGACCGTGGAAGACCGGCACGTCTGCGGGCTCTTCTGGGCGGCGACGTGGTGGCAGCTGCTCATCGATGGCGGCTTCGAGCCCCGAATCCTGCCCGGCCCCGATAACACCCGGATGTTCTACGCCACGCTCGTCCGGTAGTTCTTCTCTCCTGGCAAGTTGCCCGGGACCGCGCCGGCGATGACCGGCGAGCCGTAGCCCCGCACCCGGCCCAGGTACTCGGCGAACGCGGGCACGGCGCGCAGCAGGTTCTTGAGCCGGCCCTGGCGTCGGTAGCCGTTGAGCGCTTTCAGGAACGCCTGGGGGCGTAGATAGAACAGCATGTTCGCCCGGTAGACGAACGCGCTGAGCTCTTCGCCAGAGACGTGGTCGAGCTCGAGGATGCTGGTGCCGCTGTCCTGCGAGTACGCCGACAGCTCCAGGGTCTTGATGATCCCGCGGTCCTTGCTGTACTGGTACAGCGGGCTGCCGGGGTAGGGCGTGGCGATGAAGAACCGCGCGAAGTGGGGGTCGAGGCCGCGGGCCAGATCGATGGTGTCCTGCAGGTCCCGGTGGGTCTCCCACGGGTAGCCCATGATGAAGTTGCACCACACCGCCATGCCCGCCTCCCGGGCGTGGCGCACAGACACGTACGCCTGCTCGACGGTGATTGCCTTCTTGAGCAAGTCGAAGTTCTTCTGGTTGCCGCCGTCGATGCCGAACACGACCGACTCGCAGCCCGCGCGCTTCATCTTCTTGAGCAGCTCCAGATCCACCAGATCCACCCGGGTCTGGCACTCCCACTCGATGTCCAGGTTGCGGCGCAGGAGCAGGTCGCAGAAGTCGTGCGCCCACTGCTTGTTGATCGTGAAGACGTCGTCGTTGAAGTAGAGCTTCTTCTTGCCGTAGCGACCGAACAGCTCCGCGACTTCCTCCATCACGTTCTCGGGCGTGCGGAAGCGGACCTTGCGGTGGTCGGCCGACGCGCCGCAGAACGAGCAGCGGAACGGACAGCCGCGCTTGCCCACGACCTCGTACAGCGAGTAGGCCGCCTGGTGACGCTCGTTGCGCACCGGGAACGGCAGCCGATCCAGGTGGTCGTTGTACTCCCGGCCCTTGCTCTTGCAGAACTGACCGTCGGCGTCCCGGTAGGCGATGCCCGCGACATCGGCGAGCGTGCCGGTGCCGTTCCACACATCCAGCAGCTCGAGGATGGCGTCTTCGCCCTCCCCCACGATCGCCACGTCCACCGCCGCGTTCTGCAGGGTCCACTCGGGCTCGTAGATGGCGTGGGCGCCGCCCATCACCACGGGGATGTCCGGGCAGATGGCCTTGACCTGCTCGGCGACCTTCCACGCATTGGGAACCAGCACGCTGGTCGCGGTGAGTCCGACCACATCGGGCTTGATCTTGCGAATGGACTCGGCCACCGCCGCGTGGTCCAGGCCGTCCACCCAGGCATCGACGATGGGCGCCTCGTGACCGTTGGCCTCCAAGGTGGACGCGACGTACTCGAGGCCAATGGGCTCGGCGAAGCTGCCGCCCTTGTTGCGCGTGGCGGCGGGCGGCTGGATGAGAAGGACGCGGGCCACTACGCCTGGGCCGCGGCGCGCCGCGCGTCACGCCACCATCCGAACTTGCGGCTGGGGCGCATCGCGGTCTGCACGGCCTTGACCGCTGCGGGTCGGTGCTCGAAGCGCACCTCAGCGGCGTAACGGAACAGCCCCTTGAGGTAGTTCACGTAGCTGCGGGGCTGCTCCTCGACCCCGCCGAGCAACGACTTCGCCACCCGCGGAATCAGGAAGATGCTGGGCAGCCAGAGCTTGTCCATCGCCTTCATCGCCTTGTGCAGGTCGTGGCGCACCGCCCAGTGCATGAACTCCGGCGGCACCACCGTGAACAGGGTGTAGAGCTGGTAGTAGCTGCGCCACTGGGGCATGTCGCCGACGCCCTTGAACAGCCAGCTGTCGATGTGGCCGCGCTCCGCCGCCTTGAGCTTCTCCAGCGTCCACTCGCCGGCCTCGATGCCGACCGCGTTCATGTCGGTGCCCGGCAGATACGTGAGGAAGAACGCCTTGATGACGTTGGGCTTGATCTCGCTGTAGAACAGCAGCGCGTCGTCCTGGTCCTTCTCGGTCTCGCCAGGGATGCCCAGGATGTGGTCCACGACGGTCCACACGTCGTTGGCGCGCAGCGAGGTGACAGCGCGGCGCACGTCCTCGTTCGTCTCGGTACGGGCCAGCATCTCGCGGCTGTCCTCGTTCACCGTCTGGGTGCCCATGATGCAGTGCACGCAGCCGGCCTTGCCGAGCAGCGCGGCGATCTCCTCGTCCACCAGATCGGGGTGGGTGATGATCGAGAACGGCAACCCCACGCGGTCGGGCCAGATCTCCGCGAACTCCCGCAGCCACCGGCGATTCGCGGTGAACACCTCGTCGTGGAACGTCACCGTGCGGATGGACGGGTACTTCGCCCTCGCCTGCTCCAGCTCCTCACAGACGTTCGCCGGGCTGCGCATGTTGCGGAAGCGCTGGCCGTAGACCTTCTGGATGGGCTGGTAGAAGCAGAACGAACACGAGTACACGCAGCCCCGGCTTGCGTTCGTGTGGTACTCGTAGCTCATCTCGGGGACGAGGTCGTAGTGGATGGACTTGTCGAAGAACGGCAGCGCATCGAGCGACTTGAGCAGCGGACGCACCGGGTTCTGGATGACCTCGTCGCCGACGCGGGCCCAGATGTTCCCGATGTTGCTCGTGTCTCCGCCGGAGTCCAGGCGCGCGAGCAGCTCCGGCAGCGCTTCGTCCCCCTCGCCGACGCACAGGTAGTCGAAGCAGCCGAAGTCCATGACGACCGCGGGCACGGTCGTCGCGTGCACCCCGCCCACCGCGATGGTGAGGTCCGGGCGCCGCGCCTTGAGCTTCTGGGAGAACTCCACCGTCCAGGAGAACGTGTTGATCTCGACGTTGAAGCCGACCACGTCCGCGTCGGTGGCGAGCACCGCCTCCAGGCTCAGGTCATCGGTGTTGAGGTACTTCGGCAGCCACTCGCCAGGCACGATGCCCGCGGACTCGAGGCCCGGGTCGAACACGTGGCTGACCTGATGCCCGGCCTGCTTGCAGATGGCCGAGAGCAGCTGGATACCGAGGTGCTCGGTGAGCCGGGTGACAAAGCAGATGTGCATGGAACCCGGAGTGTAGCCGCGGGCGCAGAGACCGCGATCCGCCCTTGCACTACCAGCTCAGGATGAACTCCTCGGTGCTTTCCACCTCGGAGCCCGGGTCGCAGACTCCGTTGCTGTCCAGATCGAAGCAGTAGTAGTCGCCGCTGTTGTCGTCGATGTACTCGCCCTGGTACGCGCCGCTCACCGAGTTGCCCGATGCCGAGCCGGTGCCCGCATAGTTGCCCCAGCCACTGCCGCTGTTGAGGAGCAGCAGGTCCGCGGAGATGTCCACGCCCAGCGAGATGGTGTCCCCGGACGAGCTGGGCATCCAGTTGGTGGGGCATCCCACGCTCAGCGACTGGAAGCTCACCGTGCCGCTGATGTCACAGCCGGGGCAGCCGGTCGGGGCCGCGCCGTTGTTGGCGAGGTTGTAGGTGTTCTGGCAGTCGAAGAACCCGTTGCTCGGGTTGGTGAAGTCCAGCCCCGTAATCAGCGTACCCCCGAGCGTTACTGCGCCATCGTCGTCGTCGTCGTCGTCGTCGTCATCGTCGTCGTCGTCGTCGTCGTCGTCGTCGTCGTCGTCGTCGTCGTCGCCGGTCGCGTCGTCGTCGTCGCTGGTCGCGTCGTCGTCATCGTCGGGAGCCGAGTCATCGTCGTCGTCGCCGCTGCCGCGACCGCCGTTGCCGCTGCGCACGGGACAACCTGCGAGGGCCATGGAGAAGGCGAGCAGCAGCATCATCAGAAAGGTCAGTTGGCGGCGCATAGAGTGGGTTCCTTTTGCTGGGCGGCCGGTCGTCGGAACGTGCCCAGAGCGAGTTGCGGGGATGAAGTAGCCCGCTTTCGCCGGGTCCCGCAAGGGCCGTGACATGGTGTGACGAAGTTTGCGACAGGATCGAGCCGCGCCGGACGTGCCTACAGCCAGTTCCAGGGCAGCAGCGCCTGCGTCCACATCCCCGTCTGCTGACGCCAGAGCCACGTGAGTCCATCGGCCCATCGGTAGAGCTGGCTGACCACGAGGACCAGAGCGACCAGCGCAGCTGCCTTCCGGACCCGGCCGCGCTCCTGCCAGGCCAGGGTGAAGCCGGCGACGCCACCGAGGGCAAGCAGCGGCTCCACCAGCGCGAAGTAGTGCAGAGAGCTGGGATAGGGCTGCCCGTCAGCGATCTGGCTCACCTGCAGCCCAAAGGTGATGAGCGCATACACCATGAGCCCCAGGGCGAGCGCCGCCCACCTCCTCGCCGCGTCGCCAGGCACCGCGAACAGCAGGAGCAGGGGCAGGTACATGCCACCGTTGAGCCAACCCACCGTCCACGTGCCGCGCTCTCCGCCGACGCCGCCACCATCGAAGAGCTGGCGGTACAGCCCCGGCCACGTCGTCGCCATGAACGCCACGAACACCAGCGCGGACGCCGCAGCCAGCGGTCCCCGCCGATCCGGAATCAAGATCCAGAGCGCCACCAGCAGCGGACCGAGCAGGAACCACGGCGACAGGTGCAGCATCAGCGCAAAGAATCCCAGGCCGGCAGTCAGGGCGACCGCGCCTGGCCCGCCCCGCTCCGCCAGCCTCAGGCTCGCCACTCCCGCCATCGTCGCCGCAAACGCCGAGATGGGGTAGTGCTCAAAGGGGCGATACGACTCGGTGCCGAACGCCAGCAGCCACGCCGCCGCGACCGCCGGCCAGGGCCCCAACCATCGCCAGGCCGCCAGCCCGATCAGCCCGACGCCACCTGCATGCGCGGCCGACCCCTGTAGGAACAGCAGCCGCTCCGGCGGCATGCCCCAGGGTCCACTGAGCGTGTCGGCGGCCCACAACACCACCGAGTACAGCGGCGGATGCACGCGCCCCGACCAGGTGCCAAACGGCGGCGTCTCGTGCTGAAGGAGCTCGAGGATGCCCCGATCGATGAGCCCGTTGCCGAGCCCGACCCACAGCGTGAAGTGCAGCCACAGCGTCCACGCCACCGCCGCGATGACGAGGACATGGGGCAGGAAGCGGGCCCACGAGCGGGCGCTCAGGCGAGGAAGCCCGGCCAGAGTCGGTTCAGGGCCATCTCGGAGGCCTGCTCGATGGTGACGGGGTCCGGGCAGTCCTGGCAGATCGTGAGCGAGTAGGTGCCGTCGGTCATCTCAGCGCGCAGGTCCTTGAACGGCTGGCCGCGCCACACGCTGCTGAAGTCACCGTCCTCGATGCGCCCCATGGTGCCTTCGTCGGGGTGCCAGGTGCAGTTGCAGCAGGGCAGCACCGAGCCATCCACCCGAATGAACACCGACAGCCACGGGATCATGCAGCGCCCCGAAGGCGGCGGACGCTCGCTCGGCTCGACCTTGCCCACCCGGCGGATCTCGCGCACCCAGTGGTCCAGGTTGGTGCGCACGCCGTGCTCCTCGGCGAGGCGCTGACCCGCGCCCACAGCCTCGCTGAGCAAGTCGATGTCGTGCTCGGCGGCGAGGCCGGAGCGGCGCCCCTTCTGCACGAGCGCGCCCTTGAAGTACACCGCATCCATGTTGGTGCGCGCCGCGACGTTCACCGCGTCGGGGATCTCGGTGAACGACTGCTCAGACACCACGTAGTTCATGCGCACGGACGGGCCGTGGCCATGGCGCAGCCGGGCCTCGTGCAGCGCGGCGATGCCGTCTTCTACGACCTCGAGCTCACGCCCCGAGGCGAGCCGGGAGAAGGTGCGGGGCTTCGCGCCGTGGAAGCTGACCTTGACGAGCCCCACCTTGCTCTTCACCAGTCGGTCGGCCTGGGCGCGGAAGTGGGTGCCCGTGGTGGCCATGCCGACGCTGGCCCCGTGCACGTCGATGGCGTGCCGCGCGATGGCGTCCCACTCGGGGTGCATCAGCGGCTCACCGATGCCGTTGAGGCTGAGGAAGCTCGGGCCCACCGAGTCGATGTAGGTCTTGGCCTCCTCGACGGGCATGTCCTCCTCGCCGTCGATGCGCACGGCGCGGATGCAGGTGGAGCAGACGTGATCGCAGCGCGTGGTGTGCTCGAGGTGCATGTGCACGGGCTTCGCCCGCGGCGCGGTGCGGCCGAGCAGCGCTTCGGGGAGCACCCGCAGCGCCTTGCTTCTGCCCAATGTCTTTCTCAGTGCCATCGCCGGGGAGCATAGACCCCAGTGTTTGAGGCTGCGCCTCCCGTGGGCGGGAAGTGCGCGGCGCGCCCGCGCTCCCTGCCATGGGACAACGGTCCCCACCGCTTGCGCTGACAGGGCCGCATGGGGTTGCATCGGTGTGTGACGGCCCCCGATCCACCCCGCGTCCGCGCCTCGGTCGTGCTCGAAGCGCTGCTGACCCTCGGGCTCGTCGCGGTGCTGGGGCCGCTGATCTACGACGCGTTCTCGGCTTCGTTCCACGAGCTGGCCGCCCGCATCGAGCACGGCCTGGTGCAGGCAGTGGTTGCCCCCGCAGCGTACGCGGCGCGCTTTGGCCTGCTCGATCCCACCTGGACGCGATGGCAAGACCTGCGCATCCCTGCAGGAATCGTCGGGGGCGCGGCAGTGACCGTGACCGCCCTCGCCGGCCTCATCGACCCTCCGGTCGGCACCGCTGCTCCCTGGTGGCGGCGTCTGCTGGCCCTCCCCCTGCAGCTGGGGCTGGGGCTGCCGGCCTTGCTCGTCACCGTGGTGACCATCCTCTTCGGGATGTTGCTCGCGCCCGCGGTGTTCGCCTTGTGCCTGGGCGCATCGCTGTTCGGCGCGCTGCTCGGTTCGCGTCGCCGTCGCCAGATCCTGGAGCACGAGCACAGCCTGTCGGGGTTGCCGCCTGCGATGTGGGCCACCGACCATCTGCTGCGGTTCGCCCTGGTGCTCATCGGGTTCGAGATCATCTTCCTCACCGCGGCCCTGGGCGTGACCGAGTCGGATCTGCTGCTGCGCTCAGTCCTGCTCGCCATTGACCGTCAGGGGCTGCTGGGACCCGCCCTGCTCGGCAACGGCATCACCATGACCGTGGTCCTGTTGCTCGTGGCGGCGCCGCTGACCCGGCGCACCCTGGGCACGCTGACTTGGGAGCCGTGGGTGGCGGGCCTCGCGGGGCTGCTCGCCATGGGCGGGCTGATGTCGGCCGACGGCGGCTGGTGGGAGATTCGCCTCGGCGCGCCCATGGGGTTCGCCGCGGGTCTCGCGGGCACCTTGCTGGCCGCCGCGGGCATGCCAGCGGTTCCGCGGCTGGCGGCCAACCCGGTGAGATCCATCGGTCGGCTGCACTCGCTCATCACCGCGGGCCTCATGGCGGTCGGCTATGCGCTGTCTAGCGGCTTCCTCGGATGCGGCACGGTGCTGGCGGACTCGCGGATCGAGGCGCTGAGCCGCTCATCTGGCGCATCGGCGGTGGCCTGGACCGACGGGGATCTGGAGTCGGCGGCCCTCATCGCGCTGCCAGAGGAGCACGTCGTCGCGCGGGTCGGCATCCCTTCCGGCGATACCCGGATCCTCGATCTCGACACGCTGCCGCTGGAGTCCCTGCGCGTCTCACCGGATGCGCTGGGCGAAGGCCCGCGAGTCGAGGGCGGCATCGAGCGAATCCTGCCGGCGGGGTTTGGCCGGGACGGAGCGGGGCGCACGCTCATGGGGTTCACGACATCCCGGGGGTCGGCGTCGGGGATCGCGGAGTTGAACCCGTCCACCGGCGCGGTCATTGGGCTCGCTGAGGTTGCTGGCGGCTGTGCGCCCGGCATGTTCGCCTGGAGCCCACTGCTCCACCTCGGCGTGGTGACCTGCGCGACTCGCGCGGAGTTCGGGCTGTACGAGCCCAGCCTGGGACGCTTCCTCACCCACACTCCACTCGCGAGCGGGAACGCCCTGACGGCGGCGGGCATCGACCCCAACACCGGCGCCCTGCTCGGTCTCGCCGGGGGGACCTCGCCCTTCCTGATGCGCTTCGACATCGAGACCGGGCGCCCGCGACGGTGGCGGTTCCTGGGGAGCAGCAACGTGGCGATGGCCATCGACGTCACCGGGACCGTGCATGTGCCCCGGCTGCTGAGCCGGCAGGTCCTGAGCATGAGCGCGGAGACCCTGGAGCCGGTCCTCGTGGGTCACGCGGGGTTTGGCTCGACGGCTGTGGTCGTGTCGCGGCGGCACGCCCGGGTCCTCACCGCGTCGTCGGTGGACGGGCACATCTACGCGTCGCGCCCGGCGGATCCTGCGTCAGCGCCCCGAATCCGCGTCGGCGGAGGCGTGCGGCGCATGGCGCTGTCCACCGACGAGAGCACCCTGGTGGTGGCTGGGTTCTGCGGCGTTCTTGCGGTGGATCTGGACCGCTGGCTGGGCCACTGAGCAGACTAGGATCGGTTCGGAGCCAGCTCCCCCTAGACGCGAGGCACTCCGGAACTTACGTTAATGCCCATGCGCACCTTTCTCGCCACGATGCTCTTTGTCTTCTGCCTGCCTGGCTTCGCCGTGGCGCAGGAGAAGAAGAAGGGCGGCGAAGCGTTGGTGGTGGACGCCGACGACTCCGAGACGGACAAGATCTACAGCTGGGTGGACGGCCGGGGGGCATGGCACTTCGTGGACTCGCTGGCGATGGTCCCCCGAGGCTACAAGTCTCAGGCGCGGCGCAACGCCACCCGGGCCACCCGCGCCAGAAACGCGGCAGCGACCACCCCGTCCGCCGCGCCGCCCACCGGCCCGACGCGTCCCGACCCGCGGGTGCTCGCGACCGAAGCCCCGATGACCGACGGCGAGCGCACGATGAAGATTCGTCAGCTGCAGCGGCGCTTGATGGAGCTGGAGAGCGAGATCGCCGCCATGGAAGAGGGCAGCGTGCCCCGGTCCTACGAGAAGGCGGTCGAGAGCGACGACCAGCTCACCGACGCCAAGCTCGACGAGCTGCTCAGCCAGACCGAGGACGAGATCGACCGGATCAAGGTGGAGATCGAAGCGCTCAGCGAGTGATCATCGGAGCCGCACCACGGTGACGCCCTCGCCACCCTGACTGCGGGTGGCCGACGTGCTGTCCGCCACGTACGGGCTCTGCTTCAGGTGGTCGCGCACGGCGTTGCGCAGCGCCCCCGTGCCGTGTCCGTGCAGGATGAACGCCCAGCCATCCACGCTGAGCGAGCGCGCGTCGAGGAAGCGGTCGACGTTGAAGATGGCCTCGTCCACCCGCTGGCCTCGCAGATCGAGCGTGTTGTCGGGGCCGCGGAACGCGGTCTTGGGGTCGTTGTCGTCGGCGGCGCGGGTGGGGCGCGGACGCGGGGCGGCGGAGAGCTTCTTGTGCTTGCCCTTGGGGGCCTGTCCGCGCACCCGCTCGAGATCCGAGACCTTCACCTGCACGGGCAAGCCGCGCACGCTGACCGAGACGCGGTCCTTGTTGTCGGGCAGCGAGATCAGCTCGCCCTTGGTGGCGAGGGAGACGACGAGCACTGCGTCGCCGATGGCCAGCGTGTCGGGATCGAGCCCCACGACCGGCTCGTCTTCGGGCTCGATGCGGTCCCTGACCGCGTGCGCGCCCTCGGTGATCCGCTGCCGGGCGCGCTCAGCGGCGCCTTTGGACTGGTCCTTCTTGAGCTGCCGCAAGACACCTCGGACCGTGGCGCGGTAGCCCTCGACCTCCTGCTCGAACTCCTTGCGCACGTCCTTCTCGACGGTCTTTTGGCTCGCCTCGAGCGTGCGGCGCTGGGCCCGCGCGGCGTCGAGCTCGGTCTCGGCGGTCTGGCGCAGCGCCTGTGCCTCCTCCCGCTCCTTGCGAGCGACCGCGAGCTCTTGCTCCAGACCGGCGAGGAGCCGCTCGACGTTGGCGGCTTTCGGGTCCAGCAGCTCCGTAGCCCGCGCGAGGATGCGGTCGTCCATGCCCATGCGCACCGCGACATCGAGGGCATGGGACGATCCGGGCCGACCGAGACTGAGCTTGTAGGTGGGTCGCCCGGCGCTGTCGTCGAACTCGACGCGGCCGCCAAGGAAGCGGTCGTCTTCGGAGCCCAACGCTTTGAGCTCGGGGTAGTGGGTGGTGGTGGCCAGGACGGCGCCGCGCTCCAGGAACGCTTCGAGGACCGCGCGGCCGAGCGCTGCTCCCTGGACGGGGTCGGTGCCGACGGCGATCTCGTCGAGCAAGACCAGCGAGAAGCCGCCGTCGGTGCGCCGATCGAGGGTGTCGAGCATCTCCTTGAGGGCGAGCACGTGGCCGCTGAACGTGGACAGGTCTCCTTCGACGTCCTGATGGTCGCCGATGTCGGTCAGCACATCGGGGAACCAGCCGACCAGCGAACCCGGCTCGCACGGGAACGGCAGCGCGGCCCGCGCGAAGAGCGCCGCGAGGCCCAGGGTCTTGAGCGTGATGGTCTTGCCGCCGGTGTTTGGGCCGGAGAGGACCAGCGCCATCTGCCCGCCGCCGAGCCCGAGGTCGTTGGCGACGACGTCGAGGCCGCGCAGCGCGAGGATGGGGTGGCGGGCCTGCTTGAGACGAAACTGCGGCTTCGCGGTGACCTCGAGCACGGTGCAGTTGAGATCGACGCCGAGCTTTGCCTTGGCGGTGACGATGTCGAGGCGGACCGCGGCCTCCATGGAGTGCGCGATGTCGTGGCCCACGCGGGAGAGGCGCTCGCTCAGGTCACGCAGGATCTGGCGCTGCTCTCGCTCGAGCTCCGCCTCGGCCATCTTGAGATCGTTGTTCAGCTCGACGAGCTCGAACGGCTCGATGTAGACGGTCTGCCCGGTGCCCGAGGCGTCGTGCACGATGCCCAGCCCGGCGCGCTTGTTGTTGGCCTTGACCGGCAGCACGTAGCGGTCGTGGCGCAGGGTGCTGAAGTCGTCTTGCAGGGCGTCGACGTAGCGGTCCTCACGGCGCAGGTTGTCGATGGTGTCGCGGATGCGCGAGTGCAGGCGGGCCTTCTGGGAGCGCAGGTGGGTGAGCTGAGGGTAGGTGGAGCTCGAGAGCTCGCCACGCGCGTCGAAGCTGGAGAGGAGCCAGGCGGCCAGATCGGGCAGCGGGTGCAGCTCGTGGGCCATCGCCCAGACCGCGGGGGCGTCCTCGGCCCGGTTGCGCACGGTGTCTTGGAGTCGCTGGAAGCCCTCGAGCGTGTGCGCGACCTCGAGCAGGGTGGGGCCGTCGAGGATGACGCCCTTGCGGGCGGCCTCGAGGTAGGGGCGGATCTCGGTGATGCCGCCAAGGGCGGCGCCGGCGCCGTCCTTGAGCAGGTGCATCATCTGGCCGACCTCGACGAGGCGGGCGGTCGCTTCGTGGGGGGTGTCGCAGAACGGCAGGTCGGAGCAGGTCTCGGCGCCCGACGAGGTGGAGCAGCGCTCGGCGAGCGCGTGCTCGATGCGTGGCCAGTCCAGCGACTCGAGGGCGCGGCCGACGAGGTCCTGGGGGACGCGCTCGGGCTCGCTGTTCTGGGGGTGCGGCTCGGTCATGGGGCGCAGTCTGCCCGATGATCCGGCGGCGGGCGGGCTGGGACTGCGTCGGGGCGGGGGATCGGCGTCGCGGGGGCGATCGGCGCCGCAGCGGGGATCGGCGCCGGGGCGGGGGCGATCGGCGCCGCCGCGGTCAGGATCGGCCCCACACTGGCAGTGTGGCGGGGGTTATGTCCGGAAACCGGCGCCTCGCGGGGGCGATCGGCGCCGCAGCGGTCAGGATCGGCCCCACACTGGCAGTGTGGCCCCACTTATGTCCGGAAACAGGCGCCAACTCCGCGCGGAGCGGCGCAACCGCGGTCAGGATCGGCCCCACACTGGCAGTGTGGCCCCACTTATGTCCGGAAACCGCCGCCGGGAGACTCTGCGGCTTCGGCTAGAGCACCGAACGACTTACGGTTGGTCGCCTCGCTCGTCCGAGCGCAGCCTGACTGCGTCGGCTCCTCGTCGCGGGCCCCGGCCCGCTTCCTCGTCGCTCCTAGCCAGCCAGCACCCTGCCGTCGCGATGCTCGGGCCCGTAAGTCGTTCGGTGCGCTAGGGAACGGTGACAAGCGGTCCAGCGCCGACGTTGTTCCACGTGGCGTTGGTGACCTCCATTGGCGAACAGGTCTGCAGGCCCGTGCTCGGGCAGGTCTGGCACGTGAGAAACGAGCACGCGGTGGCGGCGAGCGAGCCTAGATCCATCAACGTCGTGATGGACGAGCCGGTGATCTCTGTGCCCGCACCCGCGATCGTGCCGGTCACCACGGTGCCGTTGGCATTGAACGCGCCGGCGGTGAGATTGAACGACAGGTTCACCGCGTCCGTGGCGAAGGTGGGGTCGGTCCAGACACCCGTGGCCTGAGCGGTGGAGATGCTCAGGTCCTGGGCGCATGTGCCGTTGAGCCCGGCGCTGACGATGGTGTCAAAGCCGGGGCCCACAACGGTGGGGCTCAGGAGCATGGGCAGGTCTTCGATGTCGAAGCCAAATGCCGGGAAGTTCACCACGATGGCGGGCGGCGGCGTGACCCACGTCACCGACGTCCAGTCGAGGCAGAAGGTGTCGCCCTCCCAGGGCACCCCGCTCGCCGCCGAGTCATCGTCGTCGCCGGAGTCATCGTCGTCCCCTGCCGAGTCATCGTCGTCGCCGAAGTCATCGTCGTCGCCGGAGTCATCGTCGTCGCCAGAGTCATCGTCGTCGCCAGAGTCGTCGTCGTCGTCGCCGGAGTCGTCGTCGTCGCCGGAGTCGTCGTCGTCGCCAGAGTCGTCGTCGTCGCCTGAGTCGTCGTCGTCGCCGGCTGAGTCGTCGTCGTCCGCCGTCGCGTCGTCGTCGTCCGCCGTTGCGTCGTCGTCGTCCGCCGTCGCGTCGTCGTCGTCCGCCGTCGCGTCGTCGTCGTCCGCCGTCGCGTCGTCGTCGTCCGCCGTGGGGCATCCGGTGAGAGAGAGCGCGAGGAGAGAAAGGAGGAAGATGCGAGCGTGCATGCGCGGCAGAGTACGGACCGCGCCCCCCGTTGCCCAGGCCGTCGGATCGCCCACCCCCTGGCGGTTCAGCCCCGCACAGGCATCCTCACGGGATGCGCCTCTTCCCATTCCTCCTCGTGCTCCTCTGCGGCTGCTCAAACTCCTCGCCGGTGGATGGCCGCTCCCTCAACTCGGTGGTCACCCTGCGCGACCTCTTCACCTCGGCGTTCCTCGTCCCCACCGATGACGGAGCCGTGCTGGTGGACGCCGGGTTCCGAGCCAATCGGATCGAGGCCGCGGTGGAGGCCGCTGGCTTCACCCCGGACGCCATCACCGACATCCTGCTCACCCACGGGCACGGCGACCACACCGTCGCCATCGAGCGCTTCCCCAACGCCACGGTGCGCGCCCTCGCCGCCGAGCAGCCCCTGCTCGACGAGGAGGAGGTCACCCTCGACGTCCCCCTGGAACCAGGCCTCATCACGCTGGGCGGGGTGGAGTTCGAGGTGTTCCCCACGCCCGGCCACACCCCCGGCAATGCGATGTTCCTCGTCGACCAGGTCCTGTTGATGGGCGACTCGGCCATCGGCAACACCGACGGCACCCTGGGCCCGACCGGCGACAACTTCTCCGACGATCCCGAACAGCTCAACGCGTCCGTCCGCGCCGTCGCCGCGACCCTCGCCGCACGCCCGGATCCACTGGACTTCCTCGCACCAGCCCACTCGGACGCGCTCAGCGGACTGCAGCCCCTGCTCGACTACTAGCAGCCCCTGCTCGACTACTAGGGTTCGTCAAGGAACAGCCCTTAGGAGGAACCGCCGGTGAACACGCCGAGGACCGAGACGCCATCGTGGTCCCAAGCCAGCGGCGGCACCTGAAGAGCCCCCGGCGCGGCGATCAGCGACAGCCCCTGCACCCCCAGCCCCTGCACCGCCTCAGCGTCCACCCCGGCGAGCGCCAGGCCCTGCAACGTGTGCCCCAGCGGCCCCACCTTCGCGCCCACCTCAGCCGCACTGCCCACCGGCACAAAGCACAGCGTGCGCGCCGGTGGCGCCGGCTCGAGACCGGCCTGGGCGGACACACACCACCCCGCGCCGGCATCCGCGATCCCACCAAAGCCGACCACCCCCACGTACTGCGCCCGCGCCGCAGCCGCCGCGTCGTCCAGCGGTCTGCCCGGCAAGCGCGCCGCCACCCCTGGCGCGAAACTCATCGCCCGCCGCGCCAGCGCGATGGCCGCCGCCATGTCCCCCACCGCGAACACCCAGCGCGGCGTGAGGCAGCCCGCCCCGTCGTAAGCTAGGCAGTCCTCGAGCAGCCCCACCAGCGCGCTGTCGTCTACATCTGCGGCGACGAGCCCCACCGACACCCGGTGCCCAAACCCGTGCACCTGGCACCCGTCACGAGCCATCCCGCGAACCGCCGACACGCTCGCGTCATCGCCAAAGACGAACGCCAGGTCCGCCCCCAGCAGCGCCTGCGTGCTCAGCGCATCGTCCCGAGACCACGCCGCCGCCCCAACACAGGGCCCAAACTCCGGCGCATGCAGCGCGACCGACTGGGCGAACAGCGCCGCGAAGCTCGGGTACTCCGACGGTGCCTTGATCAGCGCCGGCACGCCCGCCAAGAGCGAGGCCATCACCGGTGGAAGCCCCGCCACGAACACGTTGCCCGCCCAGATGTGCGCCGACAGCCCCGACCCAACGTCGCCCCCATCCCGGGACCACCACGACGCGAGCGCGTCCCGCGTGACTACGGAGAACGCGGCGTCCAGGGCCCACTCCACCATCTCCGGGCTCAGGCCCAGCTCATCGGGCAGCTCCGCCACCGCACGCCGCCGCAACGCATCCGCTGGATCCCGCCACGACCGCGCCACCCGCGCCAACCCTGCGATCCGCACCTCCACCGGCAGCCTCGCCAGCCCCCCGCCAGCCAGAGCAAGCAGCTGCGCGCTCGCTCGTAACCCGTATGGCAGGGGGATCGGCGGGTCGGACCGCTCGCCTTCGTCGTCGTCGAAGCCGGTGCTCAGGTGCGCCACGTCCTCGGCGCCGGGGCGAATGCGGAAGGCATCGGGCTCCCCGCCTGCGCCCGGCAGCCACCGCGCGGTCACCGGGCCGCCGCCAGGATCTCATCCACCGCCAGCGAGCACCCCCGCGGCGTCGAGCCCGGCGCCCGCCCCGCCAGCAACACGCCCTGAGGCAGAACGATGCCCACGTCCGCGGTCTGCACCGCGAGCACGCTGTCCACGTTGCTCAGGTCCCAGAACCGGAGCAAGCCGCGCTCCCCATCCGGCAGCAGCTCCAGCGTGTCGGGGTCCACCGCGCCCACCCGGCACCATGGCGGGAACACCAGCACCCGAGGAACTCCATCGGGGTCCACGCTGTCACCAGGCCAGTTCAACGTGGGGGAGCCGAGCTTACGGGCGAGCGCGCGGTCCGACAGCGCGCGGAACCCGGGCTGATACCCCTGGCTGCCGAGCTCAGTCATGCCGTACTCGCTGATGATGGCGTAGCCCGGCACCGACAGCCCCTGCCCCAGCGCGACGTAGAACCCATCGCGCTCCAGAGTGCGCGCGGCCCCCTTGAAGCCGCCGGTCTCCATCACCCGGGACCCCGCTGGCAAAGGCAAAGCCTGCCTCTGCAGGCGCTCCTCGAGCAGGTGCTGAAGCGCGCGGGCGGTGCCCAGCAGCAACACGGGACGGTCGGCGTTGGACACGGCGTCGGCGAGGGCCTCCAGATCGGGCCCGTCGCTCCAGCAGTGCCGCGAGCCCGGAGCCCCCTGCTCCACCGCCCACTGCACCATGTACCCGAGCGAGCTGTGCGGGTCCTGATCCAAAGGCGCGATGAGCGCGAGTACGACCGGCTCGTCGCCTCGGGGGATGAGCCACCGCCGTAGCCACGGCTGCAGGGACGCGTCATAGGTGGCGGTGGTGCGCAGCAGGTGCCGCCCCCGGGTCCCCACCGTGGTCCCCGAAGTGAGGAACGTCACCGTCGCCTGGTCCTCAGGGAAGGTCGCCAGCGGAACGGTCTTGAAGACATCGGTGGGCACGGCCGGGATGTCGCGGTAGTTGCTCAGCATGCTCGGCGTGACGCCGCGCCCCTCGCAGTAGCCGCGGTACGGCGCGCATCCGTCGAACTGGTGGGTGAACAGGCGCCGAGCCAGCGCGTCGAACACCTCGTCGGACCAGCCGAACGCCCGAGACCCCTTGGACGCCGCGATGGCCTCGGCCACCGCACGATGCAGGCGTTCGCTCTGGACAGCTTCGTCACTCACAGCAGCTCCTCCAACGCGGCCATCGCCCCCGCCCACTGCCCCGCTGTCAGTGTCAAGGGTGGTGTAAACGACAGCACCTCGGCCTGCGCGCCCGCCGGGAACAGCAGGAAGCCGCGCTCCAGCATTCCCCGGCACAACGGCAGCGTGCGGGCCGCGCCGCCCAAGACCTCGAGGCCCCGCATGGCACCACGCCCCCGCACCGCTCCCAAGGCTGCGGGGTGACGGCTTGCGAGCTCGGTCAACGAGCTGCCCATCAGCTCTCCCAGCGCGTTGCCCCGCTCCACGAGGCCGTGCTCGTCGATGAGCTCCAACACCGCGAGCGCGGCGGCGCAGCCCACCGGATGCCCCAGGAATGTCGAGGTATGAATGGCCTCGCCGGTGCTGTTGCCCCAGGCCGCCATCACCGCCGTGGTGCCCACGCACGCGCTGACCGGGAAGCCCGAGGTCATGCCCTTGCCCAGGCACAGCAGGTCCGGCACGACCCCGCCCACGAACGCGGTGCCCGCCTGCACGAAGGCGCCGGCTCGGCCGAAGCCGGTGTAGATCTCGTCGAAGATGAGCAGCGCCCCGCGCGCATCACACAGAGCCCGCAGACCCGCGAACCACTCCGGCGGCGCAGTCCGGTCTCCTCCGCGGCCCTGGATGGGCTCGACGAGCACCGCAGCGACGGGCTCACCTGCGTCCAGCACCGCCGCGATGGCGTCCAGGTCCCCGCCAAACGGCACCCAGTCAGCCAGGGGACCCAGCAGCGGCCGGACCGGCTCGCGAAACGCGTCCTTGTAGTGGCTGACGGTCAGCGCTCCGAGCGAGAGCCCGTGGTAGCCGTGCTCGAACCCCACGATGCGCGAGCGACCCGTCGCCAGCACGGCCGTCTTGAGCGCCGCCTCCACGGCGTCCGAGCCGTTGCTTCCGAAGATCACCTGGGCGAGGTCGCCGGGCAGCCGCTTCGCCAGCGCTGCCGCGAGATCGATCCGCACCCGCCCGGGGAACGCGTCCCCCATGCCGTGCACGTGGGTCTCGACCTGCTTCTGCACCCGCTGCACCACCAGCGGGTTGCTGTGCCCCGCCGACGCCACGCCGAACCCCGCGGTGAGGTCCACAAAGCGGTTGCCGTCCGCGTCCCACACGTTCGCCCCGCGGGCGCGCTCCCACACGATGGGGTCCTGCTGCACGCCGGACGCCTCGGCGCGGCGGGCTCGGCGGGCGGTGATTCCCGGACACTCGTGGGCGGCCAGCAGATCGATCAGCGACCTGCCCTGGGGCCCCGGAACCTCGGTCACCAGCGCTGGCAGCGCGGTCCCCAGCAACGCGTCCGGGGAAGCGTCCAACGGCACGATCGCGGAGGGCATTGCTAGAGAGGTGATCACCTCTCTAGAACCGAAAGGCCCACCGCACACCGGTGGCGGTCGGTAGAGGGATGAGCTCGCGCTTGTCGACCTGAAACGGGCGCAAGCGCGGGGGGAGCGCAGCCTGCTGCTGGTAGTACGGGTCCACGTCCTTCTTCAGCGTCTCCATGCGGTCCTTCGCGTCTTTTTGGAGCACCGCGCCCAGCACGATCATCCCCGCGCCACCACCGAACACGCCGGCCACGCCAGCCCAGATCTCTGGCTCGTAGAAGTCCGAGTCCACCGTCGCCACCGCCCCGGCCACGGCCACGACGCCGAGCAGGACCGCGCCGCCGCCGCCCACCGTCAGCGCCTGGCCCGCCTGCCGCTGCCCGTACAGATCCCAGTAGAGGGCCTCGTTGGCCACCGTGCGCGCCACCTTCGGCGCGCCCTTGATGGTGCGCTTGAGCTGCTTGGTCGTGAACGAGCCCGTCGACGCCATGGGCACCCCCGCAGCCAGCAGCGCCACGCCCACCCCGAAGGTCGCGCCGAGCACAAAGCCGGTCTGCTCGCGGTTGCCGATGCGGAGCTCCTCCCGCGCCACCGACGATCCCAGAAACAGGCCCGCGATCATCGCCGCGCCGCCCACCCCAACCATGGACAGGCCGCCGATCGTCTGGCCCTGGGCCCGCTGCAGCAGCGCGGGGTCCGGGAACGGACGGCCGAGAGAGTCCACCGGGCCGGGCTCTTGCGCCCACGCCGCCGCCGGGGACAGAGCCCACACCAGCGCAGCAACGATCAGGAGTCCTCGCACGCGCGGGAGTCTATACGCCAATGTGGACCGCCCCAATGTGGACCGACGGATCGGAGCCGGATACCGTGCCGCCCATGCGCTACGCGGTCCTTGCCTGCCTGTCCCTCCTCGCCATCGGCTGCCCCACGGGCCCCAGCGGTGCCCCCGCCGCCGACGTCACCCCCCTGTCCCTCGACTTCGGCGCGGTGGAGGTCGGGGCCTGGCAGATCCTGGAGGTGTCCATCGCCAACGTGGGCACGTCCCAGCTCAACGTCGAAGCGGCCACGGTCACCGACGACGGCGCCTACACGTCTGGCGGCGCCGAGATGCAGCTGCGCCCCAACGAGAGCGGCACCATCAGCGTCTCCTTCCAGCCGAGCGAGCCAGGCACCTTCGCCAACACGCTGGTGTTCGCGACCAATGCGCCCCGGGATCCGCTCTTCGAGATCCCGCTCAACGGGACCGCCGTGGCGCCCGCGCTGAGCGCGAGTGCGGAGAGCATCGACTTCGGCACCCGCGCCGACGGCTGCATCACATCCAGCGTGATCACCCTGACGAACTCGGGCGACGCGGCGCTGGTCGGCCTCGACGTGCGCGTCACCGGGGCGGATGAAGGGGTGAGCATCGATGTCAGCGAGCCCGTGGACCTCGAGCCCGGCGCCACCCAAGACATCACCGTCTCGTGGGAGCCCACCGACGCCGAGGCGGTGGACGCGCAGCTCGAGGTCAGCCAGGGCAATGAGACGCTGCTGAGCGTGGGCATCGAGGGCGTCGCGACGGCCCTGACCACCAGCGAGTCCGACGTGTTCTCCGTGCCGGAGGTCAGCGAGGTGGACTTCCTGTGGGTCATCGACACGGGGCTGACCATGGACGTGGTGCAGCCGCGCATCGGCAACGGCAGCTTCGATCTGATGGACGAGCTCGAGGACCAGTTCTACGACTGGCGCTTCGCGGTGGTCAGCGCGGACGCCGACGGTGGTGGCGAGCTGCTCGCGCCGGTCATCGAGCCGAGCACGGCCGACCGGGTGCAGACCTTTGGCGCGGCAGTGAGCCAGTCCGGCGGCAGCGTGATGCCAGGCTGGGGGCTGGAGATGGCGTGGGCCGCTCTGAACTCGCCGAACACCGACAGCGGCGGACCGAACGAGGGGATCCTGCGGCCCGGCGCCGGCCTCGCCATCGTCTTCGTCTCTACCGGGGTGGACCAGAGCGCGATGCTGGGCGGCAGCGGCGAGGCATTCCGCGACGCGTTCATCGCGCTCAAGGCCGACCCAGCGATGGTCTCGATCTCCGTCATCACTGGTGGCGAGCAGGGCTGCAGCGGAGCCAATGTCGCGGCCAGCCAAACCCCGGAGTACATCGCCGCCGCATGGCGGGGTCAGGTGCAGAGTGTGTGCACGAACCCGCAGCCCCTGTGGCCGCTGACCTACTCGGGACCGCACAGCAAGAGCGCCTTTCCCCTTGACCCGCCGGCGCTCAACGCGTCGATCGAGGTGACCATCACGCCTGACGGAGGCGAGCCCGCTGTGGACACGAGCTGGAGCTACGACGCAGACAACGACTGGCTCGTGTTCCCTGACGGCTCCTTGCCGCCCGCGGACTCTGAGGTGAGCGTGCAGTGGGCGCGCGCCGATGTGTGTGAGGACTGAACGATGAAGAACGCGCTCCTGATGGCCGGTGCCTTGCTCCTTCTCTTGCCTGGCTGCGCCGTGCGCGGCGGCAGCGGAGGGGGCGGCGACGACGATGATGATGACGGGGGCGGCGGCGGGAGCAGCACCGCTTGGGTACGCACGAGCTACGCCGGCGAGTCCGGGACCGAGTACGACCACGACTTGTGGATCACCGATGGGGCGTCTGCCTGCGCCAGCATCCGGGAGATGCAGCAAGTCAGCGACGCGCTGTATGCCACCTACAGCGCGGACTACGACGCCATCGAGGAGGAGTTCGGGGGGACCGAGGGGCCCGGCGCACAAGAAGCGCTGTGCGAGTCCGACCAGCGCTACTACTCCGGGCTGCTCGACGCCGACCTGCCGCTCTACGCCCAAGGCGCGCAGTCCACGACCTTCAGCATTTCTGGCGTCGAGGACCCGTCGCAGCTGCAGATCCCCCCGGGCGCATACGTGGACTGGGACGGCGAGGCCGACCGGTGGTTCGACGGTTGGCGTTCCCGGGTGGACTCGCTCGACTGGCTCGAGGGATGGAGCAGCCTCGACTGCAGCGACCTCGACGCCTACGACGACTACAACGACATAGACGACATCGGAGTCTCATCGTCGGACATCGGCGGTGGCACGCTGTGGCTGAGCAACCCGTCGTCGTCGCAGACCGATGCCATCGGCGAAGACCTGGTGCTCACCGATGAGGACGGCAACGAGTCGAACTTCACGCTGGATGCCAGCTTCCCGCTGTGCGAGATCAGCGGCGACTGAGCGGCTGGGGCATGTCCTTGCGCTGGGCGAGGATGTAGGCGCGGCGACTCGGGTACTCCACGTCCTCCCCATAGGGCGGCCGCTCCATCGAATCGAAGACCTTCCACCCGGTCTGCCGCAGGATGGCCGCCACGCCGCCGCGGGGGTGGAACGTGAAGGTGACGTCTACGTCGTAGCCCCACCACTCGCTCATCTGCCGAGTGACCTTGCGGGTCGCCGGGTCGCTGCCGTGATGGAAGGCGAGCAGCAGCCAGCCGCCGAGCCTGGTGACCCGCGCCCACTCGAGAAGCGGCCGGGCGAGCTTGTGGGTCGGCGTGTGCACGATGGAGTAGAAGGAGAGCACGCCGTCCAGCGAGGCGTTCTCGTGCTCCATCGCGGTCATGTCCCCCACCGAGAAGCGCATCGACGGGTTCAGCGCCTGCGCTGTGGCCACCATGCCCGGGCTCACGTCCAGCCCAAACACCCCAGTGGCGCCGGCGTCGTGCAGGTATCGCCCTACGTGTCCGGGACCGCAGCCGACGTCCGCGACGGCTCCATCGCCCACCTTCTCGGCGAACTGATCGAGCATCAAACGATCGAACGGCTTGCCTTCCAGCTCGCGCGTCAGTCGGCGGGCGTACTCCTCTGCCACCAGATCGTAGGTGCCAGCCAGCGTGCTCGGTGTCGTGTCGGCCATGAGGTGCGACCGCGCTGAGCTAGTTCGAGGTGGCCCTCTTCTGGGCCCTGGACGCCTGCTTGCGCAGCGCGGGATCGAGCTCCTTCTTGCGCACACGGATGTGGTTCGGCGTGACCTCGACGAGCTCGTCGTCGGCGATCCACTGCAACGCCTCTTCCAGCGTCATCACGCGCGGCGGCGACAGGATCTGCGCCGCGTCCTTGTTCACCGTGCGGAAGTTGGTGAGCTGCTTCTCGCGGACCGCGTTGATGTCCAGGTCGTTCGCCTTGGCGTGCTCGCCGACGATCATCCCGTTGTAGATGTCGACCTGGGGGCCGAAGAACAGGATGCCGCGGGGCTGGATGTTGAACAGCGCGTACGTCGTCGTCTTGCCCTGGCGGTCGGAGACGAGCGCGCCGTTCTTGCGGTAGCTGATGTCGCCGGCCCAGCGGTTCCAACCCTCGAACAGGGTGTTCATCACGCCGGTTCCGCGGGTGTCGTTGAGGAAGTCGTTGCGGTACCCGATGAGCCCGCGCGACGGCACGATGAACTCGGCTCGCTGCCGGTCGCCGCCGAGCTGGCGCAGGTCGTCCATGCGGCCCTTGCGCAAGGCCAACTTCTCGGTGACCACGCCCAGGTACTCCTGGGGGATGTCGATGACCACGCGCTCGAACGGCTCGAGCAGCTTGCCCTGGGCGTCCACCTTGGTGACGACCTCGGGCTTGCTGACGGTCATCTCGTAGCCCTCGCGCCGCATGTTCTCGATGAGCACGGACAGGGCGAGCTCGCCACGACCGACCACCTTGAACTTGTCGGCCGCGTCGGTCTCTTCGACCTTGAGGCTGACGTTGCCCATCAGCTCCTTGTCGAGGCGGTCCTTGATGTTGCGCGACGTGACGTACTTGCCGTCGAGGCCCGAGAACGGGCCCGTGTTCGCCATGAAGAACATCGCGATGGTCGGCTCGTCCACGGTGACGCGCGGCAGCGCGACCGGGTCCTCGGCGCTGGAGATGGTGTCGCCGATGGTGACCTCATCGATGCCCGCGATGGCGAAGAGCTCGCCGGCCGGTGCTTCCTTGACCCGCAGGCGATCGAGGCCATCGAACACGTACAGCTGGCCCAGGCGGACCCTCTTGTTGCCCTCTTCGCCCATGACGGTGACGAAGTCGCCCTCGCGCAGCGTGCCTTGGAAGACGCGACCGGTGCCGAGGCGACCGATGTACTCGTTGTAGTCGAGGTTGGTGACCAGGGCCTGCAGCTTCGCCTCGGGGTCGCCGGTGGGCGCCGGGATTCGCTCGATGATGCAGTCGAGCAGCGGCTCGAGGCTGGTGCCCGTCTCGTCCGGCGTGTCGCTGGCGAGGCCTTCCTTGGCGTTGGTGTAGTAGACGGGGAACTCGATCTGCTGGTCGGTGGCGCCGAGCTCAATGAAGAGGTCGTAGACCTCGTCGAGCACCTCGGCCGGCCGCGCGTCGGGCCGGTCGATCTTGTTGAGCACCACGATGGGCGCGAGGCCGGCCTCGAGCGCCTTGCTCAGCACAAAGCGGGTCTGGGGCAGCGGTCCCTCGGACGCATCCACCAGCAGACACACGCCGTCCACGACCTTGAGCATGCGCTCGACCTCACCGCCGAAGTCGGCGTGACCGGGGGTGTCGGCGATGTTGACCTTGTGGCCCTTCCACTGGATGGACGTGGCCTTGCCAAGGATGGTGATCCCGCGCTCGCGCTCGATGTCGTTGCTGTCCATCACGCGGTCCACCGCGTCGCCCCGCTGGTCGTCGAAGCTGCCCGACTGAGCGAGCATGGCGTCCACCAGGGTGGTCTTGCCATGGTCCACGTGGGCGATGATTGCGACGTTGCGGAAACGATTGTTGTTCGACATCGGGCTCCTTGCCGGGGGCGGAGACAAACTCCTGGCCCGAGGCGGCGGGAGGGTAATGGAGAGGTCCCGGGAATGCGAGGTCAACGCAGTGGTGGGGCAAAACAAGTGGCAAAACCACCCGGGGTCCAGGGACGATCGTCACCCCAACCCCGTTTGCCGGTTCTAAACTGCAAGGCCCCGTGATTCCGAGACTTCCCCAGATCGTGCTCCTCGCCACGCTGATGCTGAGCATTGGCTGCCCGTCGGCCGAGCCGGATCCAGACGTGGAGCGCCCCACACCGGTGTTCGATGCGAGGGTGTGGATCGCGCCAGCGTCGGGCTCCGCGGGGGTGCCGCGCACCGTGGAGATCTGGGGAACCCGCACCGACTTTGTCCCCGGTGACGTGGACGCGGACTTCGGCGCCGGCGTGGAGACCCAGGTCCTGCTCGTGGACAGCTCCTTCCACATGCGCGCGCAGATCATGGTGCAGCCAGGCGCAGACCTCGGCCCCCGAGACGTGACCCTCACCTGGGGAAGCCACCGGCGCATCCTGCGCGACGGCTTCGTGGTGGAGACCGGCTCGGTGGACGTCTTCCCCAAGACCGCGGCGCTGGGCGAGACGGTGAACGTGGAGGTGACCGGGTGGGGCACGTCGTTCAGCCCGGGCCTGACAGTGGCGTCGCTGGGCGAAGGCATCGAGGTGCGCAGCGACATCGAGGTGACCTCGTCGTCACGGCTCGAGTTTGTCGCGCACGTAAGCCCAAGGGCGGACGTGGGGCCGCGGGACCTCATCGTCTACAACGGGCCCGAGGTGTGGACGCTCAAGAGCGCGTTTCACGTGGACCGAGTGGATCGGGCCATGACCATCACCCCGAGCGAGGCCTGGCAGTCCAGCACGCTCGAGGTCCGCATCGAGGCCGAGGACGCGGGATTCGTGGACGGAACCGAGGTGGACCTGGGCACCGGAGTGGTGATCGAGGCGGTCACGGTCATCGACGCCGAGCACCTCGCGGCGCGCATTCGCATCGGGAACAACGCGCGCATCGGTCCCCGGGACGTCGGCGCCGTGGTGCCCACGAACGATGGACCGCGCACCAGGTTGCTGCTCGATGGATTCGTCGTGCACCCGGTGGAGGCCAATCCGCTACGCGCGCGCGTCTCACTCAGTTTTGGAATCACGCGGCTGTGGGAGCCCAATCTGTGCGGGTGGAGCCCGCGGGTGACGGCTTCGGCGCTGTTCTACGAGCCCAACGACTTCCCCTGCCCGTCGAACGGGTCCAGCTCGTCGCTGTCGGCGCCGGCCCGCTACGACATCATCTCCACGGGCTTCTCCCAGCCATCGGGCGGCTCGACGGACTGCCCCGGGGTCAAGACCTTCGACGCCGGCCCCACGGTGTCGTTCACGAGCGAAGACGGAGAGGTGGTGCTGCAGCGCGATGTCGCCTCGCTCACTCAGCGCGTGACGTACTCGGGCGTCAACCTGACGGTGAACGACTTCATCGAAGACACGTTCTTCGACTTGGTCACGACCGGCGGGGACATCGGGTTCAGCGAGCTGCCGCCGTGGACCATTGAGGACGCGCTGCTGACGATGCCGCGGGATTACCAGCAGACGGGGCCGGACTATTGCGATCTGCTCCATCCGCTGACGGAGCCGCTGGAAGTGCGCTGGACGCCGGCGCAGACGTACGACACCGCAGACCTGTATCTGTACGTGATCGGTCCTCCGCAGCAGGAGGGCATCCCGCTGATGTTCATTTATCCGTGGGACGACGGAAGCTTTGACGTATCTCCGGCCGATCTGGCCTTGTTTACGTCTGGTCCCGCCCTCATTTATCAAGTCGGCAGCATCCGCAACCGATTTGAAGTTCCGGGCAGCGAATACCCCTTGGCAGGAATCGGATCCAGCACGATTTTCTGGCGGGGAGAGCTGATCTTGGAGTAGATAGACCGGCCGATTCGGACCAAACAAGACATTTGTACCCCCCTCGTGCCTTGTAAATTCCGAGATCGGTTGTTAGGACACCCCCCATGCCTTCGATTGACGACCACAATTCTTCGAATGATTCCAACCAGACCGGGGACGACCCTGGTCGCATGGGTGCGATCGTCTCGCTCCTCGTCGATGTAGGAGAGCGCCAGCGCACCCCCAAGGCCGAGGACGAGCTCGCAGAGGCACGGCGGCGACAGCTCGCCGAGCGCACCGAGTCGTTCTTTGGACGCCGCGAGGAGCCCGCCCAGCCGCGTGCCGGCGTGGACCCCCTGCGCGTGTACCTCTCTGGCATGGGGCGCTACGAGCTGCTCTCCCGCGACGGCGAGGCCCGCATCGCGCGGCGCATCGAGAAGGCTGAGGTCGCCTCGGCGCGCATCGCCTTCGCCACCAAGCTCGGGCGCGCCGGCGCGCTGCAGATCTTGGAAGAGACCAAGAAGACCATGAACGAGAAGGCGTTCAAGAAGCTTCTCGTCTTGGTGCCCAAGAACGAGGAAGAAGCCGACGACGTTCATGACAAGGCGTGGGAGGTCCTCGAGAGCCTCAACATCGCGCGCGGCAAGGTCGTTGAGATCGTGGAGACGGTCGCCGACCAGGCCCTGGCGTTCATGGCGGTGGACCGCGAGGTCTCGGCCATCGCGCGTCGCTGCGAGATGACCCCGGCGGCGCTGGCCAAGCGCCTCACGAAGATGGGCGCGAGCGGCGGTGACCTGGTCGACGACCTCACCGATGAGCTGAATCGCTGCCGCAACCGCGCGGACGCCATCTGCGACACCCTCGGGATGGAGCCGCCGGAGGTGCGCTCGCTCAACGAGATCATGCGCACGCTGGACGCGTCGAACCGGGCGGCGAAGGAGGAGATGGCCCAGGCCAATCTGCGCCTCGTGGTGGCCATCGCGAAGAAGTACGTCGGCCGTGGGCTTCCCCTGCCGGACCTCATTCAGGAGGGCAACCTCGGCCTTCTTCGCGCCGTCGACAAGTTCGAGTATCGGCGCGGCTACAAGTTCAGCACCTACGCGACGTGGTGGATCCGCCAGGCCGTGAGCCGCGCGCTCGCCGACCAGGGTCGGACCATCCGCATCCCGGTGCACGCGGTCGAGACGCTGCACAAGATCGTGCGGGCACGCCGCCAGCTCGAAGCCGAGCTCGGGCGGGAGCCGACGGACGAGGAAGTGGGCGCGCATCTGGAGCTCGAGGTCGAGAAGGTGCGGCACCTGCTTCAGGTTCGCCGTTCGCCGGCGTCGCTCGATGCGCCGCTTCAGGACGACAGCGCGAGCACCCTGCGTGACTTCGTCCCCGACGAGGACGGCATCGACCCCGAGGGCGCTTGCGTCGCCGGGGCCTTGAACCGCGAGACGGAGCGCCTGCTGGCGACCCTGACCCCGCGCGAGGAGCGCGTGCTGCGCATGCGCTTCGGCATCGGAGTGGGCGAGACGAGCACGCTGGAGCAGATCGGCCGGGAGTTTGGCGTGACGCGCGAGCGCATTCGCCAGGTAGAGGCGAAGGCGCTGCGCAAGTTGCGTCACGTTTCACGCCGAGGCCGCCTCGAGCCCTTCTCTGGTGGGCCGTAGGGCGGGGGATCTCGGCGTCAGCTGCGCTCGGCGCTCCGTGCGGCGTACCTGAGTACGCCTCCTTCGTCGCCTCCCTTGCTTCCTTGACCTCCCCCGCCCTACGGCCCACCAGGCGTCTGATGGCGTGGTGGGCGTTTGGCGCTGGCGGTGGGGCGCTGGCGGTGGGGCGCTGGCGCGCCCTCACCGTGGAGCCTGCGGCTCTTGGAGCCTGCGGCTCTTGGAGCCTGCGGCTCTTGGAGCCTGCGGCTCTTGGAGCCTGCGGCTCTTGGAGCCTGCGGCTCTTGGTCGCTGACGCGACTTACTTGAGGGCGGCGTCGATGGCCTTGGCCAGCTCGTCGCTGTTGGGCTCGGTGCTGGAGCCCCAGCGTCCGACGACCTTGCCGTCCTTGCCGACCAGGAACTTCTCGAAGTTCCAGCGGATATCACTTCCGCCGCCGGCTTCGCTCGACACGAGCGCCGTGTAGAGCTCGCTGCGCTTCTTGCCGTTGACGTCCTGCTTGGACAGCAACGGGAAGCTGACGCCGTAGTTGCGCTGGCAGAAGGTGGCGATCTCCTCGGCGCTGCCGGGCTCCTGGCCGCCGAACTGGTTGCACGGCACGCCGACGATGACGAGACCCTCGTCCTTCTTCGACTCGTACAGCGCCTGCAAGCCTTCGTACTGGCGGGTGTAGCCGCACTTGCTCGCGACGTTGACGAAGAGCGTCGCCTTACCGGCGGTCGTCTCCTTGGGCACAGCGGTGCCGTCGAGGGCGGTCAGGTCCATGGTCGTGGGTCCCTTCGGCGCGTCACCGGCGAGCGCCGGGAGTGCCAGGAGGAGGATGCAGAGGGGGAAAAGAAGGCGGAGTGAACGAGTCATGACCGCAGGTCTAGCCCGTTCTGAACGGAGCGGGCGACTTTGGGCGGTTTACCCGGCGCGCCGCAGCAGCCACTCCTGCGCCAAGGCCGCAGGCTGGGGCCGCCCGAAGTGCCAACCCTGGCCGAACCGACAGCCAAGTCCGCGCAGGACGCGCTCCTGCTCGGGCGTCTCGATCCCCTCCGCCACGCACGCCATGCCCAGGCTCGCCGCCAGCGACACGATCGCGGTGACGATGACCGGGGTCGTTCCATCATCGTCGATCTTTGAGACAAAGCTGCGGTCGATCTTGATGTCGTCGAATGGCATCTGGTGCAGGTAGCCGAGCGAGCTGTATCCCGTGCCGAAGTCGTCCAGCGCAAGCTTGACTCCCTCCGCCTTGAGCTTGTGCAGCGTCGCCGCGGCCAGCGTGGGGTTCCCCATGATCGCCGTCTCGGTGACCTCGAGCTTGAGCTGGTGCGGCGCGAGACCCACCGCTTTCAGGGTCGCAAGCACCCGCTGCGCGAGATCGGCCTGGTCGAACTCCCGAGCCGACACATTCACGCTGATCACCATGTGCGCCGCGTCGGGGAAGTCCGCCATCCACGTGTGAAGTTGCCGCACCGCCTCGCCGAGCACCCACCGACCGATCTGCACGATGAGACCCGTCTCCTCCGAGATGGGAATGAACAACCCCGGCGGCACGAGTCCTCCGCGGGCCTCATTCCTCCAACGCACCAACGCCTCGAATCCGACGATCGAGCCATCGGCGAGCTCCACGATCGGCTGGTAGTGCAGCTCGAACGCCTCGTCCACGATGGCCCGACGCAGGTCCGTCTCCAGCTCCAGCCGCTCCTTGGCCTGCTTGTGCATGTCGCCATCGAAGTACGCGAACCGGTCCTCGGCGCTCTCGCGGGCCCGGCGCATCGCCGTCTCCGCCGCACGAAGCAAGTCTTCAGGGCTCTCGATGCTCGGCCCGATCAGCGCGATACCCACGCTCGCCGAGGTGTAGACGTCCTGCTCGCCCACCCGAATCGGGTCGGTCAGCGCTTCGTGCAGCCGCTCCCCAACCCGCGATGCGTCGGCGTTGTCTCGCAGAGAGTCGAGCAGGACGCCAAACCGCGCCTCGCCGATGCGCGCGACCGTGTCGCCGGGCCGAAGGGTGCGCTGCAGCCGCAGGGCGATGGATCGCAGCATCTCGTCGCCTGCCGTGTGCCCCAGGCTCTCGCGCACCACCGCGTGACGGTCGATGTCGAGCACCAGCACCCCAAACGGGACCGGGTCCCGCACGCCGCTCGCGAACATCTGACTGAGGCGGTCCTTGAACAGCAGCGCGTTGGCCAGACCGGTCGTCAGATCCGTCAGCTTGCTCTCGGAAACATCGGAGAGAGTCCCGGCCACCGAGATCGCCCGCCCCGGCTGATCGCGGGTGACGACCCCTCGGATCTGGACCCACCGCCACGTCCCATCCCCGGCCAAGAGCCGATGTTCGGAGCGCAGCCGGTCCGTGGTTCCGGTCAGGGCCCCGCGAATCGCCAGCCGAAGGCGCTCCCGATCGTCGAGGTGCACCGACTCGAACCACTCAGCAGATGTGAAGCGATGATCGGTGTCCAACCACCCGACAGTGCTCAGCCACTCGGGCGACAGGTCCATCAGATCGTTGGCGATGTCCCACTCCCAGTAGCCATCGGCGGCGAAGCGCACCGAGGCAGACACCGAGCCGCTGTGGTCCTCTTGCTCCGACCGGTCGGTCTGGCGAGCGGACAACACAAAGCCCCCGATGTTCGGGTCCTTCCGAGCATCGCGCAGGAACGTGTCCAGCCACTGCCAGCTACCGTCCGCCTGGCGCAGGCGCCACGCCGCCCGCACGAGCTGCTTCTCGCCAGACCGGATGCGCTGGACCCAGCCAAACACCTCCGCGCGATCCGCAGGATGCACCCGCTCGATCGACAGCGTCAGTCCGCGCAGGTCCCCGTCGCCAAAGAGCTGGATGGCTGACGTCGAAGCCCACCTCACCGCCCCCCGCGGTGAGATCACGACGATCGCGTCAGGGAGAGAGGTCAGCAGCGAGGCTGCGTCGAGATGGTCCGGTTGAGGCATCAGCCCCTGTATCGGCGCACCCCGCGAAGACGTGAATCTGTTTGCTGTGTGTCTTCACCCAGCCATGCAGCGTCACGCCACCGAGGTCTCGGGGGTGGGCTTCTCGTCAGGCAGCCACGGCTGCGGCTCCGTCGGCGCGGGCGGCATCGTCCGCACCGCTTCCCGAAGCTGCGCAAACGTCGAGTTCTTCGGCTTGCCGAACCAACGCAGCTTGTGCAGACCCTCGCCCATCTTGATGTAGGCGGCGGTGCCCAGGAGGCGCACGAAGTACTTCCAGGTGCGGAACTTGAACAGCGGCGTCACTCCGAACGCAGTGACCTGGAACCTCATCCACCAGATCGCGACCATGAAGAACGTGCGCGACAGCGACTTGTAGATGTTGAGCCGGCCGGGCTCCGACTCCACGTTCTCGAGCCAGTGGGAAGCGTCCGACGGGGGCTCGTAGCCAAACGCGAGCTGGTCGGCGCGGTACGGGTCCATGAACGGAAGCGCATTGCCCCCGCCGTCCACGAGCTTGTTCATGTCGTCGTAGATCTCAGCCAGGAAGTCCCGCTGACACAGGTTCAGCGTCGAGTCGATGTAGCTGGGATCGAGGAAGTACTTGCCCAGGTAGGTCGGCACCCAGGCCCCGAACCACCACATGTACTCCAGGTAGACGCGCCAGCTCATCACGCCGGCGTGGCCGAGGTGCTTGTGGTGGTCGCGATACAGGTGCACGACGTTGGCGCCCCACCACAGGTTGAAGCGGTCGTACGCGTCGCGCTTGCGCTCGACCATCGCGTCGCTCTCGCCAGCGCGCTCCGACCGAATGAGCTCGGTGATGCTCTCGGCGGCGAACGCGATGGTGCTGGTGCCTTGGGAGTAGAACGCGTCGCCGAAGTAGGCGGCGTCCCCCAGCGCGTACCAGCGGTCCTTGCTGAACATCTCCTTGCAGTAGTGCGACGGCCGCGCCCAGTGCACGAAGTCCTCTGTCTCCTTGCCCTCGATCAGGTCGTGCAAGACGGTGTGGTTGGCCTTGAGGAAGGCCATGAACTTGGCCTCGGTGTCGAGGTCTTTCCCCTTGATCACCTGGTGGTGGTACATGACGCCGACCGAGAGCTGCATGGTGTCGCCCATGGAGATCGGGATCATCCACAGCCAGTGCCCCGGACCGAAGAAGTGGTTGGTGGCGTAGTACTGCGAGGTGACCGTGCGGTCCTTGTCGATGCCCTTGATGAACTTCTGGCGATCGACGCCCCGCACCCGGACCCACGCCGCGCCGTTCTTGAGGCCGAAGAGGTTCTTCGGGCCGAACAGGATGTTGTCCTTGGCCTTGCCGGTGATGAACGCCCGGCCGGCGGCGTCGATGAAGTGATCGCACGTGTGGTGGCTGGTGCCGCCCGCGACGAGCTCGACGGTGGTTGCGTTGCGCTCCTTGCCTTCAGTCAGCTCCACGTCCTGCAGCGTGCCCTGGATCCAGGTCACCCCGTCGTCGAGGTTCATCTGCATCATGTCGGCCTCGAGCTTGCCCCGGTGCACCTGCCAGCTGGGCAGGGTCGGGTTGCGCGTGGGCCACAGCGAGGCGTAGTCGTCGATGGAGTCGGTCTTGGTCGCGTCCTTGGGCCAGTGAAACGCCAGGCCGACCTTCGGCTGATGGTTCTCGATGAGGTAGTCGTACAGACCAAGCTCGCGGCCCAGGAAGGTCGCAGCGACCTCCACGGTGGACTCGCCGATCTTGTGGATCTGGGAGATCTCTTCGACAGTCTTGGGCTCCACCAAGGCGATCTTGAGGCCCGGCACGTTCCGGAGCAGGTGACGGGCCTGGCACTGTCCGGCGAACCCGCCGCCGACAATGAGGACATCCCAGTGAGTGCTGTTGGTCTCGGTCATCGCTCGCTCCATCCGCGCCGGGGCTGAGGCCCAGTCTCGCGCGCCCGGGACTCTACAGGCCGATCGGGGCCCCGCCCATGAAAGTCTGCGGGGAAAGCGTCCAAGCGTCGTCACGGGCCTGGCCAGCTACAGGCCGAACTCGACCCCGCCCACGATGCGATTCATGAAGCGCACCGGCGGCTGCCAGCCCGGGGTCTCAGCGACCGCGGCGTCGATCTCGGCGGCCGTGAGGTCCAGCGCAGCGTTGGTGAACGACGGCACCCAGTGCACCTTGATGGCCACGCGGGGGTGGGGGTTCACGCCCACCGAGATGTCCCCGCCGACCGTGCCGAGCAGCCACGGCAGGTACGGCTGATCCGTGACGTCGCGCAGCAGCATCATCGCCGAGAAGCGAGGCATCAACTGGATCGTCACCGGGCCCAGGGGGATGCGGAAGGTGGGGCCGACGCCGAGATCGAGCATGTTGGTGGCCGGCGCGAGAAGGAATCCCTCGTCGTCCGCGGTCTCGGGGAAGAGCCCGTAGGTCAGGTCCGCGCCGAGGCCGATGACCCGGGCCACCGGAGACCGCCCGCCGAAGCGCAGGCCGTAGCCCACCCGGACGCCGTACGCCTGGGGTGCCTTGTCGGACTTGAACTGCGCGCCGGGGACCCAGCTGTGGGCGTAACCCACCGACACCATG
>Ga0222662_1000370_pt1 | contig 38952 bp, 32 predicted proteins | sample AntAcemetagen600_FD_179821 | JGI IMG/M metagenome (GOLD analysis project Ga0222662, IMG submission 179821) | Saline water microbial communities from Ace Lake, Antarctica - #600 | ecosystem: Environmental > Aquatic > Non-marine Saline and Alkaline > Saline | place: Antarctica: Ace Lake... | reverse complement strand
TAGGCGAGCCGAAGTCTCGACCCGAGCCGGCCCACCCGGGCGGCCGCTTCGAGTGTCACGGGAACGCCAGGAAACACCGTCACCCCATTGGCCAACGCCTCGATGCCCTCCGCCAGATCAAATCCCAGCCGAAAGCGGACTGATGCGCCAGCCCGCATCGGCGCGAGCACGCCATGTTCGATGCCGTACGCGTGCTGCATGGGGAGCGTCGCGAGAACCTCGTCTTCATCCACCAACTCCAGAACTTTGAGCAAGGTGCTGGAGACCCGATCCAAACCGGCGGCGGTCCGTAATGCCACGGCCGGCCGGCCAGTCGTTCCTGAACTTCGCAACAACAGAGACCCCTTCGATCCTCGATCGAGCGATCCGGTCTTGCTCCCCTCCGACCTGCCGGCATCGTCCATCACCTGAAATTGAACCGTCGCGGGGGACGCGGCCCATCCGAAGACCGAATCTGTCTCGATGACCGCGTCGACTCGATGCGCGTCGTAGAGACTTGTTCGATCACGCGCCGAGGTTTCGAGACCGATGGGCAGCACGCGGCGCCCAGAACCCAGAATCGCCAGTAAGCCCGCCCAGTACCCGGCACCGCTCGGGCCATGAAGCATGACCACGCCGTCGTGGGGGACGGATCCGTCGAGGCGTTGGGCAGCCTGACCGGCAGCAGCGAGAATTTCGCCCCGACTGGTCGCCCGTCCCGACGTGAGATCGCGAACCGCCACCCGGTCCGGGTCGCGGTCTACCGACGCGATAAAATCTCGGATCAGCTCGGCTGCCACGAAGGTTGTCCGCGATGTCGCCTCTTAATCCCACGGAACACACCCGATCGCGACTTGGGCAACATGATGCCGCCCGACTGCAGCAAGGAATGCGGACGGATCCACTCCACGACCTTTCGGTGCCGATTCACTTCCTTGAGCCACCGCATGATTTCCCATCGCCAACGGACTCGTAACGGAACACCTTCAAAGATCTCTCCGGCGAGCATGTTGACCACCGCCGCATCGATTTCGAGCCGGCTTTGGCCGCTCACCAGAAGCTCACGAAACGAATGATCGTAGAAGTTTGAGATCAGCGATAGAAAGCTCGAACGCAGTCGCTTGACGCGCTTTCCGTACGCCTTCGATGCGGCGGCCGCCGACATTCGGCCCGCATCCACCTCGATGATCCGTTGCGCCGATTGCATGCCCCCGTCGATTCCCAGGCTCACGCCGGTTGACCAGACGGGGTCGATAAAGGCCGCGGCATCTCCGACCAAGAACCAACCGTCACCGGCGTAGGGCTCGCAGGTGTAGGAGAAGTCGCCCGCGACTCGATTCGTCTTGGGTCCAACCGCATCGCGGAGCCGATGCTTGACCAACGGGCAGTTCTCGATGCACCAGTCCAGTCTTTGGTTCGCAGGCACCGGAATGAGTCTCGCCAGCTTGTCATCAAGAACCACACCCACACTGGTCGTCTTCTCGTCAATGGGAATCATCCAGAACCAACCTTCGCGGCACATCGCCAGCGTGGCAAAGCCTTGCCGATCACCGCTCGGTCGATCGACGCCTTCGAAGTGCTCGAAGTACGAAACGTTTTGATATCCCTCAAGGAGCTTTCGGGTACCAAAATGCCGACCCAAGACACAAGCCTGACCGCTGGCATCGATCAGCCAGTTGGCTTGAATCGGTCCGGATTCGAGCTGCAAGCGGACGTCACCCCGAGCTAGACGATCGATGGAAACCACAGATTCGCCGAATTGATAGGTGGCCCCTGCCTCCATCGCAGCGTCTGCGAGCATCTGATCAAAGAGCGATCGCCGGACATTGAAGGTCTCCTTGATGGTGTCGCCGAGCATCCGGTCAAACGGAATCGCCGCAGGGTCCCGGCGGCCGTCCCCAAATGAGATTTCTAAACCCCGCTTGACCATATGGGGAAGTTCGCGGACTCGATCCATGAGCCCGAGTCTCTCCATCACTCGATTGGTGTGGGGAAGCATCGATTCGCCGATTCGGAATCGCGGAAACGACTCCTTATCGATGACCAGAACTTTCTTGCCCGCCCTCGCTAACTCAAGGGCTGCGATGCTTCCGGACGGACCGGCGCCGATGATCACCACGTCCCAAGACGTTTCCGGTTTGATTTCTTCAGGCTGCGCGATCACGAGCCACCCCCCGTGCCCACCGCGAACCCCGCGGCTTCGATCTCGACCAGTAGTTCCGGCCGACAGAGATTTTGAACTCGAAACTCGATCTCGATCTGATGACCGGGCCACCGACATTCGACGGCCGCCAGAACTTCTTGACGCCGGGTGCCATCCGGAAGGTAGACCAACCAGTGATCGAGTTGGCCCGGGGTGAATCCCGCTCGGCATGCCTCAACCACCATGCTCAGATTGTCGAGCGTTTCTTCGAGTTGGAGATCGAAGTCTTCGACATGCGCCGACTCTTCTCCGACCACGCTTGCGGTGCCACTCACCAGAATGTACTCACCGGCGGGCGACTGAATCGTCGAAGCGCGAATAAATGCCGGTGGCAGGGCTCCGTATTTCTCGGAGTACTCGGTCGGAAGAACTTGCCGAGGATTATCGACGGGGCGAGGCAGACCGTCACCGTGGAGAAGATGGAGGACCAAATCCTCACCGGCGTGACCAACGCCCGAAGCGACGGGAAACCACGCGGGACCTTCGTAGATGTCTTGGAAGGACTGAAACCGCCCGGCGTTGAACGCCATATATCGGTCACGTCGGTCACGTCGATCAGCTGATCCGTTCTTAACGTGATCTTCCGCAGAATCATTGATGCGCGGCACGAAGTTCCACGCACGAAGTAGATTGCCGTGCGGAATGTCCAACAACAGTCGCCGATAAGCCTGACGAGTCGCTCGCTCGAAACTTTGCCCGGACATCGAGGATGCCGCAGGCACCACGACCGTTCGAATCGCCCATTCACCGGATCGTCGTTCGGTCGCACGGATACCAGATTCGCATTCGAGATCTAGGTTCGTCGCGCGCTCTCCAACGAACGCGTTCGTCCAGATCGGAAGATCGGCGACTGAGCCTTGGGCAACCCAGTGCGTCGTCGGTTCGGGATCACCCTTCACGCCTGAGGATGAAGACGGCGATCCCTGCGATGTGCGCTCGTGGACACTGACACTCATGATTCAGATGATACTCCGCGGATCTTGAGGGAACCCGCACCCCCGGCCGAATCTGGCCATGCAATCACCCCAGCTTGGCCCGACCGCATCACATCCGCGGCCGCAAGCAACGGACCGACGGACCCGTTTTCGAATGGCCGCGACAGTGAACCACGCGTTCCGACCCCTAGGGGCCCACGTCTCCGCATCGCCAGACCGAAAACTCGACCCGCGAGAGTCTCAGCGGGCGGCCCCACGACCGATTGTGCGGCCCCCTCTGAAATCGCCCGAACCAGCGATTCAACACTGGCATGGGTCCCACCCGAGGCTGGCCAGATCACGGCCGAGTCAACCAATTCGCCTTTGGCGACACCACCTCGATCGCGAAGCGAAGATTCCCGTTCAAGAACGAAGGCCACCGCGCCTTCCGTATTCGGCAGTTCGCTCCCGTGCCCCAGGTCGTGGAGAATTTTGCGAACCATCGGATGGGTCTCTTCCGCCGCTACCACGATGGCGCGATCGACCTGGCCCGTCTGGAGGTGCCGCCGTGCCAGATGCATGGCTTCGATGCCCGCGATCACGGTCCCACCGACCGATAAGGTGAGTGCTTCGAGGCCAAGGCCCAGACTCAACTGGGCGCTCCCGATGTTGGGCACGCTCTCGGCAAAGTGCAGTGGATTCCCGGCGCCCAGACCATCGCGAATCAACTCCTGATAGAAGTCGAGCGTGTATTCCGGGGCGCCGAATCGCGTCCCGACAAATCCCGCACAAGCCCTGATCTCCTGGTCATCAAGCCCCGCATCTTGCACCGCGAGGATGCCGGCCGCTCTGACCAAACGCGAGAACCGAGCCAGACGGCGCACCGCCCGAGCATCATCGAGCCCATCCAACGCGTCGTCATCAAGCCCCAGTTCGCCGACTCGAACCGGCGTCTTCCCGACTTCCGGAACCAGCACGCCGCAGCCGGAGATCAGAATCGTCTCTCTCTGGGTTGACGACGCTCTTGCCGCCTGGCCAGGAAAATGCGGGGGGATCGGATCCGAAGTTTCTCCAGCTTCCACCAGAATCGCGGCGTCCGCACCGCCGAATCCCAGCGAAACGACCGCCGCATGTTCAACGCATCCAGCTCGTGAACCCTCGTGCAAAAGATCTAAATCCGGGAAGGACTCGCCATCGGCCTCGGCGTTCGCGGCTGCGGGCGACTTTGACTGCTCCATCGCGGCGAGCACCACGGCGAGTTCCACGGCACCCGCGGCGCCGAGGGTGTGCCCAATGCGACTCTTCAATGCGGTGACGGGGACGTCTCGCAGTCGGCCACCAAAGGCGGCCGACAACGCGGAGTACTCCGCCGCATCATTCGCTGGCGTCGATGTGGCGTGGGCGGCAATGAGACCAGGAAGTCGCTGCGAGGGTTCCAGTGCCCGAGTGGCCTCCCGGATCGCTCGCGCCGCGCCTCGCCCATCGGGCGCGGGCTGAGTTAAATGGTGCGCGTCACTGGCCCCACCCCATCCGAGAATGCGAGCGAGCGGTCGAGCCCCGCGAGCTTGTGCGTCACCCGCCCGTTCGACGATGAACACGCCGTACCCTTCACCGAGCCGCATGCCCGCGCGATCCGCGGTGAACGGACGAAGCGGCCCCTCGCTCACCAGCCGAAGACAGGTGAAACCAGCAAACGCAAACTCGCTGATCGGGTCGTAGGACACCGCCATCAGCAGATCCGCCTCATCAGCCAGAATCGCCGTCGCGGCGATCGCCAGCGTGCTCACTCCAGAAGCGCACGCCGCCGAGACCGTCGAGCCGCCAAGCGGAAGTCCAGTACCAGCCAACGCGGTTCGGGTCACCGTCGCGGTCGTCGTTCTTGAGAGCGATTCGAGCCGACCATTCCGAAGCCCCGCTCCGAGATGCCTCATCCCACCGAGCGTCGTCCCAAAGACCGTCTCGAAACGTGTTCCTTCGGATTGCATCCGTTCAATCGTCTGATGATCGAGGCTGGCCTCGGCCAACGCTTGATGGATGGAACGGCTCAAGAGTTTCTCGGCTCGATCCGCGACCGCTCCGACCTTGGGCTCGGATTCGGGGACCTGTGCGGCCCGGATCATTGGCACGGGCGCTCCCGGCGACTCCGCAACGAAGACTCCTTCAATCGCGGGCGCCTCGTCGATCGCGGTCTGATCTTCAAGCATGGCCGCGAGAATCTCGGATCGATGCTCCCCAAGCGAACAACTCGCCGCCGCCGCCGTGAGGACGAGGCCATCATCCGCGGCCCTCACGATGATTCATCCTCACGAGTGACCTGCAAACTCACCCCCACCGAGCCGCTGGCGACCCGAGCCCCGTCGACCGATGCCTCAAAATCAAACCGATGGATCGAATCAAACTGACCGATGGATGCCACCTCGAGGGTGATGGTCGCCGGCGGTTTGACGGGACGTCGGAACCTCGCGTCGCTCAGCACGAGCATGCCGTCGCCGTCGCCCCCCACTCGGCGGTGTGCCACCACGCCCGCGAGTTGCGCCGCCGCTTCAGTGATCAAAACTCCGGGCACGAGCGGGCGGCCAGGAAAATGGCCCCGAAAAAAGGCTTCGTCGCCACGGACGACCCACGCGCCACGGGCCGCGTCATCGCTCAGTGCTTCGATTCGATCAATAAATCGGAAGGGTGGCTGGTGCGGAAGATTCCGGAGCGCCGATGCAAACTGCTCGTTGACGGTATCGGTCACGTGTCGTTCCGGAGTGATTCGACGAACCGAACAAAGTCACCAATGGTGCTCATGGTGTCCTTGCCGAGCTTCTCGTTGGGGATCTTGATTCCCAACCGCTTCTCGGTACCCGTGACCACCATGAGAAGATCGAGCGAGTCGAGGCCCAGTTCATCACCAACCAATGGTGTCTCTGGACCAAGTTCGACCATCCCAAGCTTCAGGTCCGTGCGGAGAACTTCGCAGACGATTTCCTGAAGATCCGTGGTTTCGTTACTCATTCCTATCTCCATGACGGCCAGCGTGCCGCCGCCTTGACCTGCTCGACCGAGCGTGACATTTGATGGGGCTCATCGATCGTCGTCAACGAGCCCAGACTCACACTTTCTCCCGACTCCAGCCGACCCGCGTGGGTCAAAGACTTGATCGGACATTCGAATGTTGCTCAATGCCAGCGTGAAATCGCTACTCGAGCGCCGACCAGACAGACCACGGTGGTTCCGAAAATCAGGGCGAGTGCCGGACTAATCCGGCCCAGCATCGCCCCCAGCGTGTCATCCGACGAGGTGTACCAGAGTACCTGCTGCATGGCCTTAATGGCACGGGCATTAAAGGCCCAATCTCCGATCGCCTGCAAGCCGGGGGGCATCAGGAAAATTGGAATCATGCTCCCGCCGACTGCACTCAGGATCAGCACCGTGATGGTCCCAATGGTGGTCTGCTGTCTTCGAGTCCTCGCAATGCCAGTAATGAGCAGACCGAGGCCGGCGGCCGCGGCGGCGACCATCGGCACGAGGATCAAAAGTGCGATGACCTGGCGGAAGGAGAAGAAGCGGACACCGAAGGCGACCGCCGCCCACGCGAGCATCACCGCGATCTGAACTGACCCGACCATGATGGCGAAAACAAACCGATTGAGAAGAACCGCCCAGGGACCAATGCCCGATGCTCGCATGCGATCAAGCACCCCGCGTTCTTGGTCTTCGAGCAACCAGCCGGTGGTCGACAGGGCACTGAAGAGCATGAACATCACGCCGATCGCCGCGGTGTAATACGTCACCAGACTCGGCCCCCCCTGCCCGACGGTGACCGGGCTGCCATCGATCGGCACCTGAGTCGCATCGGCGAGGCGGGCAATCATCGGAGAGACCTTTGAATCCGAACCCGATTGGAACGATTGAAGGGAATCGGCAAGTTTCCGCTGCGGCGGCGTGAGTTCACCGGTGAGCATTTCCAGCACACGGATTTCACGGCCTAACATTTGTGGCGCTAACCCCTTCCAGGTGGCGCCTGCCAGCACACCCTTGGCGAAGTCCGGCGCGATCGGGTTGGCCGGATCAAATCGAACCAGCAGCGGCGGAATCGTTGCCGTTGGATCGGCCAACGCCTTTCCAAAACCGGACGGGATGATCACGGCCGCCGGGAAAGCCCCACTGGCGACCTGGCGATCCGCCGCGGCGACGTCCGCGCCCTGGATCGTCTCAAGATTCACCCGACTACTCGATTCCTTCACCGCTGCTTCCAACGCCTTGGATGCAGGACTCTGATCGAGATCGAGCAACGCGATGCGGACCTGGTTGTCCCCGTTTCGCCCGAATCCTTGGAAGACACTCGCAAAGATCGAGAGGAAAATAATTGGCACCAGCGCATACAGAAGGAGCCCGAGTCGATCTCGGTGCAGCGTGATCCACGCAATTCGGAGCAGTGCGAGTCGCTTCATGCGGCGCTCCGATCATCACTGGCGCCCGATGACGCGGCCTCTCGGCCCCGCCAGACGGGATGCACGTTGAGCCATTGCTCCGGCATGGCGCGGATTCTCGCCTCGACGAGTTCCACCCATCGCTGCATGGCGGGGTTCGAGCCCGGGTCGCGACGAAGATCTCCGTCCACCTCGATGGGCGCCTCCATCCGCATGCCGAGCCTTCCATCCGGCAGCCACCAGTTGAAGACCGGAATCAGCCTGCTCCCCGTGACTTGGGCTAATTTGAAAGGTCCGACCGGAATCTCCATCTGCCGGCCGAACATGGGCATGAAGGTCCCAGTCTGGCCAGGCTGAACTCGATCGCCGAGCAGGGCGACCACCTCGCCTTGATCCAGTACATCCCGGAGCGTCATCCACGCCGCCAGCCCGTCGTCGACCGCATGACCGGTGACCCCGAGTAAGCCTCGGGCCCGAGCCCGGATCGTTTCGAGGGTCTTGATTCGGTCTCGGCGGTAGAGCACGTGCACCGGTGCGTGCCGACTCATGAATGCCGCGGCGGGTTCGAATTCGCCCATGTGAATCGAGAGGAGGATCAGACCACGCCGCTTCCGGTCTTGAAAGTACTCACGAAAGTCGGTGAGACCCTCGACCGTGTCGATCCGCTGCAACAGCCGCTCGGGGTTCAACTGCGAGGCAACCACCAGACCTTCCATGTATCGCTGCATGTGTTCCAGCACGCCGAGACCATAGGCTTCCAAACGGCGATCGTCAGTCTCGTCCCCGAGAATAATCCGGCCGTTCTCCTGAAGCGCCGCTCGCCAGAAGGGAGCGTGACGCCACGTCTGCCGCACCATCAGTGGCCGGATCCGATGCATGAAACCTGGCACCCGTGCGTACCCTTGGAGCAATGAGGAGACTGCCAATCGTTCGGCTTTCGAGACGCCAGCGTCGTTCATCCCGCATGCTCCGGAGACATTTCTTCCGTCACGTGAACCTCGGATGTGGCCGGCGAAGTGGACAAACTCTCGATCGCGACCGCGAGCCGCCTGGTGAATGCCGTGGCCGTCTCGTCGGCCGCCGCCCTCAAAGGCTCACCGGCGATCATCCGTAACGGCGCGGCCCGGGGCCACCAGACGCCGGGAGGCAGGATGTGCTCGGTGCCTTCGATGCGGACTGGAATCACTGGCAGATTATTGCGCCGGGCGAGCTCTGCCGCCCCATGGCGAAAGCGGCCGGGGCGGCCATCTCGACTTCGAGTCGCTTCCGGAAAGATCACCAGACTCCATCCGGCCGCGATCATGGCATCGATGCGATCGAGTTCGGAGTACTCACCGCCAACACGATCGATCAGCATGACGTTCATGGCGCTTCGAATGAACCAGATCACGATCTTACGGAAACACCGTTCGAACCAGGGCTGCCCCGCTTCGGCCTTGAAGAAATCGAGGCCACCGACCGTCGCCGTCCGATTTCGACGATTCGACGGAATCGACATGAACAAGCAAGGCGTATCGATGAGGCTGTGATGGTTCGAGACGACGATTGACTGCGGCATCTCTTCGACGCGTTCGAATCCCGATCGTCGAATGGGAACCTTGCAGACCATCCGCCCAGCGAAGTGCAGGAACGACAAGACGCTTCGAGCCACGAACCGCGAGAGGGGCGGCATCGGAATTCGAAATTCGGCGATGGACTGAGGCGCACTCAACGCCCGACTCCGGGTTGGGCTTCATGGGACATCGCCATCCGGCCATGATCTCCACCGGGTGCCGAGACTTCACGCTGGCTCGAGAGTTTTCGAATCTTGATGGACGTCGTCGTCGAGGGCGGCACGAGTTCGATCGTGGCATCGCTGAACCGCGGGGGGCCAAACAGGACGGTGAGGTTGTTGGAGAATCCGTATGGTTCGCTCGGAATACCGAACAAGCCTCGCGCGAGATCGTCGTTCTCATCGACATCAATGAAGACCGAGATGGCGGTTGGCCGCACGGGCAGATCATCGAATTCGACGATGGTCAGCGGCGGCGTCACCGAGACAGATCGCGCCGCAGTCCATCCGGTCGCCTTAAGCCAGGCATCCGGCGACTGGACGACCGCAATCTTCATCTGCTTGCCCGCATCATTTGGGGTCGCGATCTCAAGCCGGAGGGTGGTTGTTCCGACCGGCGCTGCATCGACTTCGACGACCGGAGCGGTTTGACATCCCGCCACCAAGAACGATGTCGCGATCGAAGCCGCCAGCGACGCGGCCGTCACGAAGTGGGATCGAACCGAGCGAATCGGCGGGACGGATGAAAACTCACTCCACGGGGACTTGGGCACGAAATTCTCCAAGTAGGCCACCAACGTATCGATACTCGACATCAAGGAATCCAGAATCTTCCAACGACTCGACCACGAGATCCGGCGACTCGAAAGAGGATATCGAGTCCCAAAAATGCCGCATGAGTTCACCCGCCGCCCGAGAGCCGCAGGCCAGCGAGAAAACCCGAGATCCCAGCCCGGAAATCAAGAACTTCAGCACTCGCCGCTGCACGGGTGATCGAGGGACCATCATCTCAAGCAGAACTAATCGCCCCCCTGGCCGAAGAACGCGACGGGCCTCGGCAAATGCCTCCGAAAGGCCCTCGACGTATCGAACCGCGTATCCGCTCACCATGGCGTCCATCGAGGAATCTTCGACTGGAATCAGCGAGAAAGATCCCGCTCGCACATCGCGGACGCCTGCTCTGGACGCCATCGCCCGCATCTCCGGCGAAGGATCGACGGCGACGATCTCGGATGAATCGGGAAGGAACCGTTGCGCCGCCAGTGCCAGAGCGCCCGTACCGCTGCCCACATCCACCAGCGAAGCATCCGATGGGAGGTCGAGCGAGAGGATGGTCCGCCGCCGATACCAATTGCTGGTGCCGAAGCTAATCAGATTGTTGAGCCGGTCGTACCGTCGCGCGACACGGTCATACAGGCGCATGACGCTCGGGTCAGCGCCCATCGGCGTCACATTCTCAGCTTTGGCGTCATTCACTCCCGGAGATCCCGACCCGTCAATGCCAAGAAGACCTCTTCCAGACTCGCCTCATGGAGACGAACGCCTTCGACACCGCCAGGAATCGCCTCAAGGGTGGCCAGCGCCGAGTGCAACTCATCGCCAAGACCATGGAGCGGGACGCGAATCGTCCGGCCGTCCCAGGTGCCGATCGGAGGCGAAAAGTCCGGCCCGGCCGGCGCCACCGGACGGACTTCGAGCTCGAACGATGTGACCAGATGTTCTTTGGCAAGCGAGGCGGTATCGCCTCTCGCCACCAGATTGCCATGATCGATGATCGCCACGGAATCGACCAAGGTCTCCGCCTCCTCGATCAGATGTGTCGCATGCAGAATCGTCGCCCCATTCGCCCGCAGTTCCTCGATCATCCTCCAGATCGCTGCCCGGGCCTGGGGATCGACACCCTCCGTCGGCTCGTCGAGGAGCAGTAGGCGAGGACGATGTAAAATGCTGACCGCGAGGTTCAGTCGCCGTTGCATGCCGCCTGAGTAATGCCGAACTTGGTCGTCCGCCCGATCCTCGAGTTGGCTGAACGACAACGCCCACTTGACTCGATCGGCCCGGTCTTGACGAGCGACCCCGAGGAGATCGGAGTAGTTCACGAGATGTTCGCGGGCGGTCATCGTGTCGTGCAACGCGATCTGCTGCGGGACGAAACCGAGATCGCCTGCGGTGGGCCTTCCGGCGCCGAATGCAGAGATGGTTCCAGAATCCTCTCTCAGCAGCCCCGCGATACATCGCATCAGGGTGGTTTTCCCCGCCCCGTTGGGGCCGAGTAAGGCGGTCCATTCGCCTGACCCAAGTTCGAGATCCACCCCCGCCAGCGCGGCCACTTTTCCGAAGGATTTACGAACCCCTTGCACCCGAAGCGCGGGCGGTGACGACGGTCGCGATGGTGAATTCAAAGGCGCTCCTCCCGGGATGTTCTTGACGGCTTCAGACATCAGTCGAGTGACCGCCCGTCCCACTTCACAAAGGCTTCAACCGCCTCGTACTCGGCGAAGCCGAGTTGATCGAGGTGGGTTGCCGTACCGCGGTTTCGTTGTTCTGCTCGTTGCCAGAATTCTCGCTCGTCCGGCCCCGGGAACAGCGCCTTGTCTTTTTGAGACTGGTGCTTGAAAATCGCCGTGATCTTTCGTTTGAGCTCACCCGGAGAGACCGGCACCGCCATGTCGAACTGCTCAATGGCCCACTCCTGCCAAGCACCGCGATACAGCCAAAGCACGCAATCTGCGGCCCACGAGTCCTCGGCGATGGCTTCCATGCCTTTGAAGACTGCGGCCAGGCAGGTTCGATGGGTGCCGTGCGGATCGGAGAGGTCCCCGGCCGCGTAGACCTGATGCGGCGCCACCTCCCGAAGCAGGTCGGTGATGATTGCCACGTCGGCTTCACCCAGCGGCTTCTTGGTGACTCGCCCCGTTTCATAGAACGGAAGATCGAGGAAATGGAGCCGGTCGTCTGGTACGCCGCAACTCCGACCGGCATCCGTCGCTTCGATCCGACGAATCAAGCCCTTGATCTGCTGGACTTCAGGGATATCCACTTCACCGGGGCTCTTCTGTCGCAGGACGTCGGCCACCCGCCGTTCCAGCGCTTCAGCCTCGGCCGCCCCGAATCCGAACGTCGCGTTGAAATGCGCCACAAAGTCCGCGAAACGAAGCGCTTCGCTGTCGAAGACTGCGATATTCCCAGAGGTTTGATAAGCCACGTGCACTTCGTGCCCCTGATCGACCAGCCTGATGAGCGTTCCGCCCATGGAGATCACGTCGTCATCGGGATGCGGGCTGAAGATGAGGATTCGCTTCGGGAAGACCTCGTTGGTCGGTCGATCAATATCCCCGGACCGCTTTCGTCCGGCAGGCTTGCCGCCGGGCCACCCCGTGATCGAGCGCTGAACCGAGCGAAAAACTTCGAGGTTCAGATCGTTGACACTCCCTCGCTCGGCGAGAAGTTCCTGCAGGCCGTTCTCGTTGTAATCCTCGGCCTCAAGTTTGAGAATCGCCTTGGAGACTCGGTCGGCCAGCCAAATGACCGCTTTCTTGACCAACTGCTCCGACCAAACGACTGGCCCCACCGACCACGGCGTCGCCAGCCGAGAAAGCGAGGCGGCCGCCCCCTCGTCCAGATACACGGTCGCGTCGGCGTGTCTCTGAAGAAATGAGGCCGCGATGGCTTCGGTGATCTCGCCCTCAATGGCACTCGCCGCCACTCTTGCCTTCCCTTCTCCGAACGCCATGAGAACCACTCTTCGAGCGCTTAGGATCGAGCCCACGCCCATCGTCATGGCGCGGGTGGGGACATTCTCTTCGCCAAAGAAGTCGCTGGCCGCATCCTTGAGCGTGACGCGATCCAGATGAATCAGACGCGTTCGGCTGCCCACGCCCGAACCCGGCTCGTTGAATCCGATGTGGCCGGTGCGGCCGAGTCCGAGGAGTTGCAGATCGATACCGCCGGCGTCAGCGATCGCCTGCTCGTATGCCGTGCAATACGACCGAATCTCCTCGAAGGCGATGGTGCCGTCGGGGACGTGGGTATTGGCCGGATCGATGTCAATGTGATCGAACAGGTGCTCGTTCATGAACCGGCGATAACTCTGAAGCGCCTCTGGCTTCATCGGCCAGTACTCATCGAGATTAAAGGTCACGACATTCTCGAAGGAAAGCCCTTCCGTCTGGTGCATTCGAACCAGTTCTCCGTAGACCTGTGTTGGCGTCGATCCGGTCGCGAGTCCGAGGACGCAGCGAGCACCGCCCGCCTGCCGAGTGCGAATGAGGGTCGAAATTTCCTTGGCGATCGCGACGCTCACGTCCGCGGCTCGACCGAAAACGATTGTCTCAATCTTCTCGACTTCGAAATGGACGGGCACGTCGCAGGCCTGGCCATTGGACACGTACTGACCACCACGATGCTGGCCATGGACGGCCGGATTCCCCCCAAGGCTCGCGGAGGCATTCGGTTCGATGGTGGTCATGGAGGCCTCCCGACCGCTCGAAAAAATCGAGGAATCAGTTTAGATCGTGTACTCGATCACTGACACTAGCGGAAGCGGGCGACCTTGTTCAAGAAGCCCCCACCATGGTGGACAACTGGAGCCCAAAACGTTCAAGCCGGAGGATCAAGTCCGGCCACGTCCAACGAGCCGAATCAGCCGATCCGTTATCCTCTCAAAATGGCCAGAAACTCCGCGCAGATCATCGCCCAACTGAAGCAGGCTGCTGCCCTCTTCGAGGCTGGCCGGGCCCGCGAAGCGCAGCAGATCGCGTCGGAAGTCCTGAAGAAGGAACCTCGAAACGTCCAGGCCCTCCGGATCTTCGCCCTTTCCGCGGCCAACTCGATGCACTGGCCCGACGCCATGAAGGCGGCTGAGAAGGCACTGAAGATCGCTCCCACCGACCCCAGCGTCCTCACCACCAACTCGACCGTGCTGATCGCGGGTGGTCGCTTCGAGGAAGCATTGTCAAAGGCGAGGACCGCACGACGCCTCGCACCGAAGGACTCCCGCGCGTACGGCAACTTTGCCGAATGCCTCATCTGGACCGGCCAGTACCAAGAGTGCCTCGACATGCTCCAAGAGCGTGCGGACGCAGGACGGCTCACGCCGGGAACCGTCAGCACCTTTGTCGGCGCGTGTTTTGAACTCGGCCGCTATGACGAGGCGATTAAGGCCGCGCGGGAGTTTCTGGACGCCCATGGCGCCACGCAACCCCCAATGGTGACTCGGCCCCTGTATTCCCTCCTCGGCCGTTCACTCGAGAAGGCCGGTCTTCCAACGGAGGCGGTGATCGCCTATGAGAAGATGAATGGACTCATCGACGGCCAGTTCAGCGTCGCGGAAGCCGATGCACTGACGAATCGAATCATCGAGGCGTTTCCCGCAGAACTTTACCGGGGCCGAGGTGAGACACCCAACGCCCAGAGCGAGCTACCAGTGTTCATTGTCGGACTTCCCCGCAGTGGTACGTCGCTCCTCGAGCGAGTGGTCGGTGCTCATTCCGAGGCCCACGGCGTCGGGGAGACGACCCTGCTCGACGATGTGCTCATGACCCACCTCGGCGGCGGCGGCCCACAACTAGCATTCATGGTGGCCGCGGCCGACGACGCGATGCTCGAGCGTATTCGCGCGGACTACCTGCGGGGCCTCCAACTGCAAGGAGGTCGCAAGCAACGGATCGCGAACAAGAGCCTCATGCTCCCTCGACAAGCGGGCATCATCGGGCTGCTCTTTCCCAAGGCAACCATCCTCATCACCGAACGCGATCTCCACGACACCGCCATCTCGATCTGGGCCAATCTCTTTGATCCGATTCGCATGGCCTGGACAAGCCGGTTGGATTGGATCGGCAGTATCGCCGCCATGCACCAGCGCATGATGACGCACTGGACCGAGTCACTCCCGAACCCGATCATGACCGTCGACTACCGCGAACTGGCGAAGAACCCGGTGGAGACCGTGCCGAAGATCATCGAGGCCTGTGGCCTCCCGTGGGATGACGCCTGCCTTTCCCCCGAGACGGCCGCCACCGAGAAGAAGAGCGGCCGCTTTGCACCGACCCTCTCCGAGCAGCAACTCCGCCGTCCCATCAACACGTCCGCCATCGGACGTGCCGAAGCCTTCACGAAAAAAATCGCGGAGTTCCAGAAGGGATTCGACTCGATCCGGAAGGATTGATCCGGCGAATCGATTCGCGCCACGCTTCACCGTCGTGCCAGATTCATTCTGAGCCGTCGCCATCTTCGCCTCCGCCCGCCGATGCGGTTGATCAAGCGGATTCGCTCGACTTCGAGCAGCCCGATCGGATCGGTTTCGATCGGAAGGAGATCCTCCGGAATCCGATCGATCGGAATCTCCAGATCCTCCTTTGCCAGCCACTTCAGACGGTCGACCGGATCGAGCCGTGCGAAACTCGCCACCGCCAACTCCAGTAAGTCATCACGCTGTTGCTTGGCCTCCAATCGGGCCTCGTGGCTGGTCCGACGTTCCCACACTCGACGTCGGCGACGAACACGGGCCGCTCGCTCCGCCGTCGCCAGAGATCGCCGCCGCCGGTCACGGCGCCGCTCGGAATCAACCGCAGCCTGCCGCAGGTCGGCCATCATCTTTCCGGCGGGTGTGCCTTCGAGTATCGACTCAAGATTGGGAAGGACATGTGAGGCTTCCTCGAAGACAAATGCCAGGCCGAGCCCCTGCAAAAGATGACGATCGGTCGCACCCAGTCCGAACAATCCGACGGCGAACCCCTGACCAACGCACGCCTGATGCCCAATCTCTTCAATGCACGACCCGCTCTCGATCACTGCCCGCTCCAGGAGCCGACCGCGAAACTCGCCGGCACCGCACGTCGTGCAGCCGCTCCGCATACACAGCGTGGGCATGTCTCGGCACTCGTCCAGGAATTTCGGGATCCAGTTCATCGACCACCTCCCTTCGAGTCAACGCCGATGCCGCACGCCTCGGCGAGCATGGATGACCAAAGACAATCCGCCTCGTTGTGCTGCAACACCCGAGTCCACTTCCCTTTCGCCACTGGCGTGAGTCGCGAAAATTCGCCGCGACGTGCGACCTGCCCCATGACGTGGCGGAGTCGACTCGTCGTACATCCCTTGCCATAGGACGAGCGACGCGGCGCTTCCAAAAGTCCGGCGAAATCGAGCAACGTGTTTCCGTGGCCACCGACCCATCGGCCCGCTCGCTTTCGCCGAGCCCGGGATGCCTTCACCTTGGCGTCCATCTCGGAATGCGATTCCCGCCGCCACCGCCGACCGAGCGGAAGAAGATTGACGAACCGCGGCCGAAGCCGGTCGGACTCGACGCCGCGATCCTCAAAGACCTGAAACTCCCTCGTCGAAAATCCCGTGACCAAGCGATCCTCGGCGACCGCCCGATCGACCGTCTCCTTGAGAAACCCATCGAGGGTGGTGATTCGGATGCCCTTCGCGGTCGCCGCTGGCACGAGATTTGGTGCCACGTCACCGAAGACGGTGGCGGTCCAGACGCCATCGACCCGGATACCAGCGAAGACCGGCGGCCCTTTCTTGAAGCCCTCGAAATCGAGATGCAGAGCCCGAGCGGCGTCAGTGATGGTGAGTTGCGAATGAAAACGATGCTTGCGATCGGCCATGTCGACCTCCGTTTTGGGGAGGGAGAGGGCCGGCACCGTGCCGAGCCCCCTCCTCTCCCTTCCTTTCCCCTAACGGGGGGAAGGGAGAGGAGGGGTCACGACGATCTGAGTATCAAGTGCTGACGAGAATTCTCAAGACCAACGGTCGCCGCCGAGCGGAAGCGGATCTTCTAGCCCACAGAAAGCGGGCTTACTTCTTCGTGGTCTTTCTGGTCGTCGCCTTCTTCTTGGCGATCTTCTTCGTGACCGTCTTCTTCTTGGTCACGGTCTTCTTGCCGATCTTCTTCGTGACCGCCTTCTTCTTCGGGGCGGGTACTCGTGCTTGGTACACCGCCAGGAATTTCTTCACGGAGACCTTCTTGATCAACTTGCCGACCAACGGAAGCGGAATGCCCTCAAGCGATTTCACCCGCACGCAACTCTTCCCGGCGTCCCATCGCTTCCCGGTCTTCCGCCACTCCGTCTCGAACCAGGCCTGCAAGTCCGGATCCATGTAGACGCAGAGAAAATACAGTCCGATGTGATTCTTCTGACTCGCGACGCTTGCGAAGGGCAGCGGTTGCTTCGGATCGCAGTGATACCCGTCGGGAAACACCGAGTGAGGCACGAACCACGCCGGCATGCCGTATTGCATCCCTTCCTCGTAGCCCTTCGGGAGATTTCGATTGATTACCTCGCGAATCGCTTCGATCGCCTCTCGCCGATCTTCCGGCAGGTCATCGAGGTAGGCACGAACGGCGTTGGGAGGAATCGGCATGTGCTCTTTATAGAGATCCAAAACGCAAATCGCCAACGACCTTTCCTTTGACGCCGTCTTGATCAGGCCGTAAGTTTGGGCGGTTGGCCCGCGTGGGGCCGCCGCTTCGTCGCAAACCTGAAAGACCTGGAGAAATAATGAACACTCTTATTCGCACGATTTCGACCGCCATTCCGGCGATCCTGATCGCCGCATCCGCCTTCGCCGAGAAGCCCACCAGCGACAACTGGTGGAAAACCGTTAGCCGCTATGACGGCACTTGGACCGTCACCCTGAACGACGCTGAGACACCGGCGCTTCTGACCACGCACGAGTGGATGGTCCCGTTCGAAAAAATGAGATGGCATTTCTCCGAAGCCCCCGGACAGCCAATGGCGTTCGATACCGGCGCATGCTGGTGGAACGCGGAGACCGAGCGGGTTGAATTAGCCGGCATGCACACCTACGCCGACGGCGAAGTCGCCTACAAGGGATACATCGACGATGTGGATCCCGATGCCGAGACGGTCACCGTCAAGTGGTCGTTCTCGAACATCGACGGATCGAAGCGATCCGAAGTCACCATGGTCGACACCTTCGGTGACAACGTGATCGAACGCGCCTACGATGTGACGTCGGGAACGCCGTTCTCCATCAAGTCCGCGAAGTTTGAATCCGTCAACGCATTCCAGAAGGCGATGCCGCAGGCGTCACAGATGGTGGGCCGTTGGACGCGGAGCTTCACCAACGGCGACGGGAAGAATGTGACCGTGATGTTCGACGTCGCGTGGGGCCCGGGTCGACACACCCTCGACGGAACCATCCACCGCAAGATCGGCGACGCGGAACCCGTTCTGCGCGGCAAGCGCACCTGGATGCTCGATCGACGAAGCGGCAACGTCTGGTGCATGAATAACTTTGGCAACGGCATGAGGATGACCGCAAGGCCAAAGTTCTCAAAGACCGAGCAGACCACGGTCATCCGCGGCGACTGGACCGGCCGAAACGCGAACGGCAACAACGTCGCATTCTCCACCGAAGAGACCCTCACCGGAGACGAGTGGACAAACCAGTGGATGGACTTCACGTTCGAGGGTGTCAAGCCTCCGAACGCCACCGGTGAGCCCAGCGAAATGACCACGCTCAATCGAGTCACCGACTGAGCCAGTCACGATCAGCCCCGCATTCCGACCGCCCGCCGGCCCATGCCGGCGGGCGGTCGCCTTGGCGAGGACCGCGGAACCGATACCATCACTGACATGATCACCCTCCCGCTCACGCTCGCCGCCACGATCGCCCTCAACCCCGTCACCGCCGATCCCCCGAAGCTGCCCGCCACGGCCCAGACGATGCGAATCGGCGACCAGGTCGTGAAGAAGAGCGCGGCGACGCCGCTCTTCGACGGAAAGTCGCTCGAAGACTGGCGCGGTGACAAGCGGTTCTGGTCCGTCGAAAACGGCGAGATCGTCGGCCGTTCGACCGCCGAGAACCCCTGCACCACGACCACCTATCTGCACCACCCCGGGACCTTCGCAGACTTCGAACTCGAGTTCGAGATCAAGCTCGAGGGCGAGGGTGCGAACAGCGGCATGCAGTACCGGTCGACCGCCACCGGGCCCGAGGTCACCGACGGGTACGACCTCTCCGGCTATCAAGCCGACTTCGACATCAACCATCGGTACAGCGGCATCCTCTATGAGACCCGCGGCCGGGGTATCGCGGTCAACCGAGGCGAGTCGATCCGGTTCAAGCCCGATGGCACCCGCGTCGAGATCGCGCCGCGGCGTCCAGACCCGGAACTTCGGAAGAAACTGCAGGCCGTGGACGCAGACCAGAAGTCGAAGGGCTGGCACCAATACCGGATCGTGGCGTTCGGCCCTCGGCTCGAACACTGGATCGACGGCGAACGAATGGCATTGATCGAAGATCAATCGCCACAGGCGGCGTCGAAGGGGATCCTCGCGCTCCAGGTCCATCAGGGTGCGCCGATGACCGTCCGCGTACGGAACATCCGGATCCGCGAGTTGGCGATTCCCGAGGCCGGGGAAATCAGTACCGACTGACGCAATGACCGTCTCTCGATTCCCAAAAGGCTTGCAGGCACGTTGCACCGAATCATCTCACGACCACTGGAGATCCGATGGCTGAATTCACGGTCCAAGGCTCGACCGACCCCTTCCTCGCCGCCGAACTCGCCCAAGGTGAGACGGTGGTCGCCGAAGGCGGCGCGATGGCGGCGATGGATCACACCATCGTGCTCACCGGCAAGGCGAAGGGCGGCGTGCTGAAGTCGCTCGCCCGCGCCGCCACCACCGGGGAGTCATTCTTCATGCAGCACGCCACGGCACAAGACGGCCCTGGTCGAATCCTCTTCGCACCGGGTCACCCCGGCGAGGTCCGGGTGGTCGAACTGAACGATGACTCCTGGTCGTTGACCGACGGCGCGTTCCTCTGCGCCGAAGACTCCCTCGAGATCGCCACCAAGCGGAACAAGAGCATCAGCGGATCGTTCTTCGGCGGCACCGGCGGCTTCTTCATCATGAACGTCTCGGGCACCGGAAAACTCTGCGTCTCCGCCCTCGGCGCGATCCAAGAGATGTCGATTCCGCCCGGCGGCGAACTCATCGTGGACAGCGGTCACGTAGTCGGGTGGCCAAGTACCGCCGAAATGGCCGCCTCGCTCTCCACCGGCCAGGGCGGCGGCATCCTCGGCAAGATGGTCGGTTCGGTGAAGACCGGCGAAGGTGTGGTGCTCCGGTTCAAGGGCACCGGCAAGATCCTGGTCGCCTCGCGTGCGCAGCCCGCGTTCATCGGCTGGATCTCGAGCCGCATTCCGAGTTCGAGCTGAGCGTCTCCAGCCCGGCCGGGCATTTCAGTCAGTTGTGAGGTCGGTTCGCTCCGGATCCACATCGAACGCCAGCGACCGGAACCACGGGAAGAGATCCTCGCCGACCGCAACGCTCCAGACCGCCACCGCATCGTCCATGGAATAGCCGTCGCGACCGGGCTCGAGCAGGCGACGCTTCGCCTGAAAGTACTTCGCCATCGCGCCGGGCCCGTGCTGACGCTCGAGTTCCTCGAAGACGAAGTACGACTTGCCCCAGACCACGTCGCGGTGCGCGTCTTCGGCGAGCGGGTCCATCTTGTTCAGGTCCGGGTCACGACGCCGCGCCTTGGCGATCTGCCGAGCGATCGTCTCGTCGGCCTTCTTGAATCCCATTCGCCGTCCGGTCTCGATGCCGAGCCAGGTCGCGATCGGTTCGTTCCACAACGGTTCGGCGTGCGGCAGTACCCAGGAGTGCCCGGCTTCGTGGGCGATGAGTTCGATCATCGGGTATCGCTGCTCGGGGTAATTCCCCCACCACGCCCCGATCGCGATCAGGACGCCGCTTGAAAAACCACCCCCCCCGGTCGGAAGAATCAGCATCGTCTTGATCATTCCCGGTGACGGTTCAACACCCGTGATGTCCACCAGATGTGGACGGACTTCTTCGTAGACCTCGTAGACGGCATCCGCGAACGGCGCAGTCCCCTCCTGGAACTGCAGGGTGAGCGGCCCGATCTTCTTCGTCAATTCCGCACGGATGGGTCGCAATCGCTTCGAAGGATCAATTGGTTTCGTTTCGGCGCGGGAGACCAGCATCGGGGTAACCCAGGCGGCGTTGATCGGATCGCTCGCGTCGGGCTTGCGTCCGAACAAGCCGCGACTGCCGAGGACGACCTGCCCTTTTCCCAACGTTCGAGACGCGAGCACCGGACGATCTTCATGGTCCGTCGCAAGAATCGTCCACTGAGCGCCGACGTCGAGCACGTTGCCACCGTCATAGGTGATATCGACGCCCATCAGTTCCCCGGCGCCCGCGATCGGCTTCTTCGCCCGCGTGGTGCTAAACGCACCGCCGAGCTCACCCGCCAAGACTTGCCCCGGGGGCATCGGATCGCGACCGTCCCCCATCAGTAACACCGTGCCACCCGCCTCCACGAACTGCTTCACATGGGCGATCGATGCTGAGCTGTACGGGATCCGAGGATTTCCCGCGGTCAGCATCAGCAGGTTGACGTTGTCGAGGTCGAGCTTCGAGAGCGTGCCCCAGTTCTGAGTGCTCGCCGCCACGCCCTTGAGGTACTGCCGGTGGAACCGACCGTCCATATAGAAGGTGAACTCCTGGCTGACGTCGGCCACGGCGTGCACCGTGGGCGGCGCTGCCTCGGCGGCCCCGCGGTGCACGCCGAGCATGAGGATCAACAGCGGGGCGAACGAGATCGACGCAACGTGACGATGGTGCAACATGTGGTCTAGCCTACCGCCCCGCCTCCCCGATCCCGCCCTCGATTCAAAAACTCGCCACCACCGCGATTCCATGGCAGGATACGGCCATGATCACCGCACTCCTTGCCGTCGCTGGGCCCCTCCTCTTCGCTGGCCCGACTCCGCCCTGTTGCAATGACGCGGCGACCGCCTCCTCGGCCACCGTCGCCGGGATGCCGGCGCCACCCCCCACGCCGACCGCCGACTACGACACAGTCAAGATGCGAGGCTGGACGATCCGAGTGAACCCCGCGATCGCCGCCAAGGATCCCGCCCTGCTCGCCGCGACCCTCGAAGAACTTGATCACCAGCTCTACGCGATGACCCGGGTGATTCCGAAGCCCGCCCTCGCCCGGCTCAAGGACATCGAGATCTGGGTCGAACTCGACATGCACAAGACCGCATGTATGTGCTATCACGTTTCGAAGGACTGGCTGATCCCCAACGGCTACAACCCCGACAAGGAAGGCACGGTCGAGATCGGCAACGCCCAAGCATTCCTCGACTGGACAAAGGGTCAGCCGTGGATGGTGCTGCACGAACTCGCCCACGGGTATCACGACCAGGTCCTCGGCTACGACGATCCGGAGATCATCGCGGCCTTCGAACGGTCCCGCGACGACGGGTACTACGACAAGGTCGGCCACATCTCCGGCAACCCCCGCCGCCACTACGCCCTCACCAACCAGATGGAATGGTTCGCGGAGACCACCGAGGCGCTCTACGGCACCAACGACTTCCACCCCTACGTCCGCAGCGAACTCCGCGAGATCGACCCCGAGGGCGCGGCGCTGGTGAGATCGGTCTGGGAATTGAATCCGGTCCCCGCGGGCCCGGCACCGGGGTCCGCGACCAACGCCGACTCGTGAACGTCTTGTAACCTCGCCTTGAGGGATGGCGACTGAATTTCTCGCCATCGCAATGGCCGCGTGGACGGGTTTTCAAATCGACCGACATTCTGCATTGAATCGATTACCGCTGGTGCTAAGGTGGATCGGCTCCGATCACGCCTCCGACGCATTTTTTTCACCTTCTCGTCATCATGGAAATGTACGTATGCCTCGCTCGTCAACACGCTCCCTAAAGTTCTTCCACGGCCCTGCGGTCCTGATGCTGGCCTCCGCGATGAGCGGTGCCGCGTTCGCGCAGTGGAGCGACGACGCGGCGGTCAATCTCCCGATCGGCGCCGAGGCGGGATCGCAGAACCAAGCGTTGATCGCCCGGCTACCCGACGGCACCAGCTACGTCTCCTGGCTCACCAATCCGGGTGGTGGTTACGACGTCGCCCTCCAACGAATGACGCCCGCTGGCACACCAGAGTGGCTGACCGGCGGCATCACTGTGGCGGATCGCTCCTTCTCCTCGACCCAGTCTTATGGCCTTTCTGTTGATACCAGCGGCGCCGCATTGCTGGCGTATCGGGGCGACTCACTGCCGGGGACTCAGATCGTCGCCAACCGGGTGCTCGCCGACGGCTCCCTTCCTTGGGGCGACGGCGTCGTGCTCAATGGCGGAAGTTCACAGGACGTGGCATCGCCGACCATCGCCGCGACCAGCGACGGCAACAGCGTCGCGGCCTGGACACGATTTCCCAACAGCGGCCCGTCGGTGATCGAACTTCGAAAACTCTCCCCCGACGGTGACATCCTCTGGTCGCACACCATGGTGCGATCCACAGGGATCGCCGCAAGCTCGCTCGTTGCGTCCGACGCTCGAGGGGCAAGCGGGCAGTGCGTCCTCATGACCGTCGGCTTCGGCGGGTTCACTTCGCCTCGCCCCTTGAAGGCGCAGAAGTTCAACACCGACGGAACCGAAATGTGGGGCGCGAATGATGTCGGAATCTTCACCGCCGGATCGGTACAGATCGGAAACTTCCCCAAACTCATCACCGACCATGCCGGCGGCGCTGTCGCGACCTGGTACAGCTCGGTGCCAAGCCTCCGCTGCTTCGTGCAGCAGGTTCATGCCGATGGCTCGCTCCGCTTCAGCTCGTCGCAATACGGCGTCACCGGTATCGGTGAGAGCCAAGTGAATCCGGTGGCGTGCATTGATTCGACCTCCGGTGACATCTCCTGCTATTGGGTCACTCAGAATTCCAGCCAGAGCCAGTTCTCCCTGAAGGGCCAGCGATTTACCGGCACCTCACGAGTATGGGGCAATTCTGGGATCACCTTCCTTCCCCTTGGCTCCACGACACTTCAACCCGCGGGATGTCATCCCCGCGCCGACGGCGGCACCACCGCCATCTGGAACAGCGGCAGCATCCCCCAGCCCGTGATGATCACCGCCGCCAGCTTCGATGCCCTCGGCCATCCGATCTGGACGGGCGATGCCGGTGGGGTGAACGGCGGCGTCGCCATTTCCACACCCAACTCCAATAAGAGCCGGACCGCCACCGCGACCAGCCCGAGCGGAGAAATCGTCATTGCCTGGAGCGATGACCGATTGATCTTCGGCGGAAGCGGCAACCCGCGAATCTACGGACAGAACCTGCTGCCCGACGGCATGCTCGGCGACGCGGCCCTGGTCGGCGACCTCAATCACGACGGCTTCGTCAACGCGGAAGACCTCGGACTCCTGATCGCTGCCTGGGGGCCTTGCAGCCGAGGCGTGCCGTGCGACGCAGACCTCAACCTCGACGGCCTCGTCAATGCCGCGGATCTGGGCTTCCTGTTCGCCAACTGGACCTGAGCGAGCGGCTTCGAACCATCGACGGCTCCAGCGGTAGACTCGGTGCAACATCAGCCACCGAATGCCCCCGGAGCCCGACCATGAACACCCCGACTCCACGACCCTCGATCTTCGCGACCGTATGCGCTGTCGCATTGTTCGCCATGCCCTTGGCAACCACGAACGCCTCTCCGGTTCAAGACGCCCCAGTCGAGGCGGCAGCGAAGAAACCTGGGCTCTACCCGCAGGCCGACGATGCCCAAGAGCGAATCGACGCCGCGCTCGCTCGCGCCAAGGCGGACAACACCCGAGTCATGATTCAGTGGGGTGACGATTGGTGCGGTTGGTGCATCAAACTTCATGACCTCTGCGGATCGAACCGAGACCTCTCACGCAAGCTCCTCTACGAATACGAAGTGGTCTTGGTACCCGTCGGCCGCTTCGACCGAAATCTCGATATCGCCGAGACGTATGAAGCTAATTTCAAGGGCAACGGTGTCCCATTTCTCACCGTGCTGGCCGCGGATGGAAGTGTCATCACCAATCAAGAGACCGGCTCGCTCGAAGCGGGCGGCGCCCATGATCCGGCGAAGGTCATGGCATTTCTAGAGACCAATCAGGCACCGGCGAGAGACGCCGCGACCAGCCTCAAGAACGCGCTTGCGGAATCGAAGAAATCCGGCCATCCCGTGATGTTGCACTTCGGCGCCCCATGGTGCGGTTGGTGCCATCGCCTCGAGGGGTGGATGAACTCCGAGCCCGCGAAGTCGATCCTTGGCCGCCACCTGGTCGACTGCAAGATCGACACCGATCGAGACACCGGCGGCAAGGCGATCTTTGAGGCCTACACCCGCGGGAAGTCCACCGGCATCCCCTGGTTCGTGTTCCTCGCCACCGATGGCAGCACTCTTTCCACCAGCGACGGCCCGGACGGCAACGTGGGATTCCCCTCGACCGATGGCGAGATCGCCGCGTTTGGTGCGGCCTTGAAGAAGGCGGATCCGACTTTCACCGACGCAGAGCTCCAAACCCTCGCCGAATCACTCGTCGCGAACCGGAAGGCTCGCGAAGCTCAAGCAAAGGCTGCTCGCGAGGCACGGGCGGCGACGGAAGCCGTGAAGCAGGGTGGCGCGTGACCCTACTACCGACCTTGGCGGCGGTCGGGATCGCGATCGCGACGACCGCCGCGCCCTCGCCTCCCGGAGAGTCCGGCACGTTCAAGGTTTTTCTTCTCGCCGGCCAGAGCAACATGGAAGGCCAGGCGGTCGTCGACCTCGACCATGTCGAACATTACAACGGTGGTCGCGGCACCCTCGCCCGACTCGGCCAGGACCCAAGGACCAGCTCGAAACTCGCTCACCTTCGGAATGAAGACGGAAGCTGGGCCTCACGCGACGACGTGTTCTGCTGGTACAAGCCGGCGAATGGGGATCTCAAGGCCGGCCCGCTCTCGATCGGGTTCGCGGTCTATCCGGGGCAACATCACTTCGGTCCGGAACTGCAGATCGGACACATCCTCGGGGATGCGTTCGTCGAACCTGTGCTTCTCATCAAGACCGCGTGGGGTGGCAAGAGCCTGCACGTCGATTTTCGTCCGCCATCCGCCGGTGGAGCCGTCGGTCCCTTTTATAGAAGGATGCTGGAGGAATACGCGGAAGGACTTCGGGATGCGCGACGGCGATTCCCGTCGCTCGAGGGACTCGAACCGGATCTCGAGGGCGTCATTTGGTTTCAGGGGTGGAACGACATGTTCGTCGACGGCGGAATCGACGCGTATCCACTGAATCTCGTCCACCTCACCGCCGACCTTCGACGGCACTTCGGCAATCCTGGCCTGGCCATCGTGGTCGGGGAGACTGGAAACGCGGGCGACGATCGGTTTCGAACGCAGCAGCGAACCGGCACGGAACTGATTCCGCCGCCATCCGCCTTCGTTCCGACCCGGTCGTTTCTTCGAAAGCCTGAGGACTCACCAAACCAGGGACACGGTCACCACTGGTTCGGAAACGCCGAGAGCTACTTCCTCATCGGCGATGCACTCGGCCACGCGATGCTTCGACTGGTGGAGCCGATGTTGGAGCCAAAGGTAAAGCCGAGCCCCTGATCTCGAACGAACGATGCCGGAGTCCCTTCAGGAACCGACGGTCGGCATGAGCCACGACAAGTCGCCGCCCATCGCCGGTGCCGGGATCGACGCTCGAATCTCCGGCGCGGGCTTATTCGAGATTCGCATCAGTCCGTTTCGAACCAGATTCCGGCAGAGGGTCAACTTCGCGTCATTGGCCATCAGATCCGGGGCATCGGCGATACGGAAGATGGCGTGCTCCTCGAGGAAGCCCATCACCGGGTCGAGCTTGAGCGGGAGCGACATCGATCCGCCGCAGCGAATCCGATAGTCCATCGGCGTCCGCCGGACGCTCCACGGGCACCCCTCTGGTCGTTCGATGACGGTTTCGAGACTCATCGATTCCACACCGATCGCCGATTCGAACGAGCCGGTGGTGCCGGCTGCTCGCGCATAGGATTCCGAACTGATTGCCACGAGCCGATCGACGTCGATCGGCGTCTCAAGGCCATCGGCAATGGCCGCCAGTTCCCGGAACATCTCGGCGGCCGAATTCTCCTTCTCCTCGCCCTTCATGATCGCGGTTGAGACCCGTCGACGAAGCCCCTCATCCTCGAAGGCAAGTAAGTCGACCAGCCTTGACAGAAACTCGTGCCGTCGAAGTGGATAGAGCCCGATCGTGAGATGAATCGAGTGCTCGGTCGTCGATGCCGCCGAATGCGGCACACCTCGCGGCAGATAGAGCAGATCGCCCGGATGCAGCGTCACCTCTCGAACCGGATCACCGTATTCCGGCTTTGAATTCTCGAGCATGGAAAACATCTCTGCCGCAAGCGGCGTGCTCTCGAGGGGCAGCGTGTGGTCCACCTCGTGGAGCCGCCAGGTCTTCGAACCGTCGGTTTGAAGAACCAGCACATCGTGACCATCGACGTGGGTGTCGAAGCCCTGTGATTGTGGCGGCGTGCAATAGACGTTGCACCTGACGTCGCACGCCAGCGTTTCCTTGAGGTCAGCGATGATTCGTTCCACCGGCGGCCAGTACGCTTCCGCACCGTTGAAGATGATCGTCTTCCCCATCGCGAAGGAGGACGTGAGATGGCCCTCGCCGTTGTCCTCTGAGGCCCCCACCATCGCGTTCAGTTGCACCGTCTCCTCGGGATCTTCGCCTTTAGGAACCACTCGGACATTACCTCCGACCTGAGGTTTCATGTACCGGACGCAGTGGCCCATCGACTCGAGATCGAAGATGCCCTTGACGAGCTCTGGCGCCTTGCGCTCCAAATGCAGAATGTCCCGCTCCAAGTAATCTGAAAGAAACTCGGTCAATCCGATCGGGGCAAAGACTTTTGCGGCGGTTTGAATGGTCATTGGATATCCGTCAGGCTCAAGTTGAGCGAAGAAAACATGATCGTAGAGCTTCTCGTAGTAGACGATAGCAACAGCCGCCTCGAAGGTCACCATTGATTGTTAGGCTTTCGAAATCATGACGATGAATCCCGACAGAAAACTGGATGATCATCACGGGCTTGCCGAGATCGGCGTGCAGGACGGTTTCACGCCAATCACGATCCTGCCGTCGAATGCGGCGCAAGGAGCTCCTTTGCGGGTGATCTGGGCGGAGATCGGCCACGGCCCTTTTCATGCCCCATTCTTCGGCGAAGATCTCACGGTCCGACTGGCGGACGCGCGGTGGTTCGTCTCCACGGCCGCCCCTCTTCTTGCCTACGCCATCCGGTCACCCGGGGTGCCCTTGCGCGGCGCGATACTCCACATGTCCCGCTGTGGGAGCACGCTCGCTCGAAATCTTCTCGGAGCCACCGATCGATCACTGGTGATGTCGGAGGCCAGCCTCGTGAATTCTGCCCTCGCGGAATTCACCACCCGTTCACTCCAGCCCGCGATGTCAGGATTCCTTCGCCCGGATGGCGACCGGCTCCAACGTGGTTACTTGAAGTGCACGAGTTGGAACGTCCTGGCCGCCGATCGACTTCTCGATTCCTTCCCGGGATTGCCCCTGATATTCATCGAGCGAAACCCACTGGAAGTCCTCGTATCACTCAGTCGTACTCCGGGCTGGGGCGAAGGATTTCCGAAGGAATTGAATTCACCCGAGCTTGGTGAGTCTGATAACTTGATTGAACGGGTCGCCATCAGACTCCGCGACTTTCTCGTGGCGGCTCGCCGACTCGAACGACAAGGCCTCTGCCGGATCGTCAAATACCCCGACATCACCTCGCGATTCATCGACGGGGACCTGCCCGAGTACTTCGGCTACGACGTGGACGCGACGACTCGCACGAGAATGCTCGGCGTCGCCGAATTCAACAGTAAGAACCCCGAAAATCGATTCCGATCCGACTCCGCGGAAAAGCAGCAAGTCGCCAGGGAGAGCCCCGAGCTCAATCGGGCATACGAAAAGTACTTACAAGGTCTTGAGATCTGAGCAACGCTTCCGAACGGCGCTGCTGGCCTTTGCATTATCGGACGCTTTTCCCGTTTCGACGGTCCACGAGAACGGAGAATCACGGTATCCTCGATCTTGAACCTTCGTTCAGCCCCGAGACTCGAGAGGAAGACTTCGGATGTCCCAGCGGAAGATCCAAGCCATTACCAGATCGGAAGCCCAGGAGCATCTCTCTTCGGCGGAGCAGTTGGACCAGGCGATGGTGGTCGTGAAGGGACGCGCGTGGATCCTTCTTGCCGTCATCGTCGCGATTCTCGCAGCCGGGGTGTTCTGGGGCTTCGTCGGGCGCATTCCCCGGGAGATCGACGGGGTCGGAATCACTGCAAAGGGCAGTCTCCCGATCAGCATCGACAATCCCGACATCACCGGCGCCGTCCTGAGCGTTTCCACCAAACGAGGGGATATCCTCGAAGCCGGCGCCACGATTGCGACAATCGGAAGCCCCAAGGCGACCCAGGCCATCGTGCAGGCTAAAGCGAATGTTGATTCGCTCATCCAAGCGGACAAAGCCTCCACGGCCGCCGAAGAAACTGCGATGGCCAAACTCGCTGCTTCGACGAAACTCCAGACAGACACGGCGAACCGCAGCCTCGAAAGCAATAAGGTTCTGATAGCGCTCTACGAGAAACAAGTCGAAAACAGCAAGGCCCTCAGCGAGAAAAAGCTGATCCCCAAGAGCCAACTCATCACCGACCAATCCACCCTGTTCAGCACGCAGGAACAGGAATTAAGCCTCACCGCCCAGATCTCCCAGTTTCAGTCGACGCTGCAACAAAGCCAGACCCAGATCGACTCGAGCCGCTCGAGCCGCCGATCCGCCATCGCAACGGCCGAAGCACAACTCGAAACCACCCGGCAGGCGAAGGACGCGAACGAGAAGATCCTAGCGCCGATGCGTTGTGAAGTGCTCGCCATCCTCGTTCAACAGGGCCAATTCGTCACACCAGGGGCGGCGCTTGGCACTGTCATCTTGATGCCTGAATCGACGGACGACGCGGCATCGAACGTCGACGTCATCGATCACGTCATCGGCTTTATTCCATTCGCCAAGGGCGTCCAGGTGAAGCCCGGAATGACGGCGGAGATCGCCCTTCCATTCGCAACCTCCACGCAGTACGGATTCATTAAGGGAGTCGTCCGGGATGTCGCCACGTATGCCGCCAGCGAAAGCTCCATCACGGCGATGCTGGGAAACGCGAGCCTGACGAAGATCGTGACGGATACGACCGACGGCGTCGCCCTCCAAGTCATCATCGATCTGACGCCCGACGAGCGCACCGCGAGTGGACTGGCGTGGACCTCACGTCAGGGATTCCCGTCGAAGCTGCCCCGCATGTCGGAGTGCGATATCAAAATTTTCACCCTCGAGGACAAGCCGATCGACCTCGTTCTTCCATGGTTCAAGCAGATCCTCGGAATCGATGTGGATACCGGCCCTGCCGGCGTGGCCCCTTCCAGCGGCTGATCCGAACCCGGCGCAATAAGCAATTCGAATGACCCGAGTCCCGTCACCAAGCAAGAATCTCGTTACGACCCCAACCGTCCTCCAGATGGAAGCTGTCGAGTGCGGTGCCGCATCGCTTGCGATGATCCTTGCCTACTACAAGCGGTTCATACCGCTTGAGAAACTTCGGGTCGATTGCGGCGTCTCGCGGGACGGATCTAAGGCGAACCGGATCAACATCGCCGCCAAGATGCACGGGCTCGAAGCCAAAGGCATGCGGCGGAGCATCGACGAACTTCGTACCCAGTCCCTTCGACCGTCGATCCTCTTCTGGGGATTCGGACACTTCGTCGTCTTTGAGGGGATGAAGGGCAACAAGTTCCGCATCAACGATCCGGGCGGCGGTCGAAAACTCGTCTCCGCAGAAGATTTCAGCAAGAGCTTTACCGGCATCGTGCTTGAATTCAAACCCGGCAAGGACTTCCAGCCCGAGGGGGAACCGACGTCGCTGTTCTCCGGATTCCTCGCATGGACGAAAGGTAATCGGTCTGGAATCCTCTTTCCGATGCTCTGCGGCGCGGTCCTTGCGATTCCCGGCCTGCTCATCCCAGGTCTCACGAGCGTGTTCATCAATGACGTGGTGATCGGCTCCGAGCCTCTCTGGGCAGGTTCGATCCTGCTCGCGATGGGAATCGCCGTTCTGTTGATGGCCATACTCACCTGGCTTCAGCAGGTCACGCTCGCACGGGTCCAGATACGGATGTTCCTGCAACATTCCCTTGAAATGTGCGAGCACATCGTTCGACTGCCGATGCTTTTCTTCCAGCAGAGATTCCCCGGGGACCTGGTTTCCCGATTCGTGTCCAACCAGACCATCGCCCAGAATCTCGCTGGCGGCATCTCCAACGGGATCGTCCAGATCACCACGGCGAGCGTCTACGCGATGGCGATGCTCGCCTATGACTGGAAGATCGGCGTACTCTCGATCGTTGCCACGACCGTTCTCATCGCCGCGGTGAGATACACCAATCGCAAGGTCATCGACAGCAATAACTCGCTCCAGCAGGAGATCGGACACCAGTACGGCGCCCTCATGATGATGCTCCGGGATATCCCCGAGATCAAGGCGACGAGTCGGGAAAACGATGTCTTCTCCAACTGGTCGGGCTACCAAGCCAAGAGCTCCAATGCACAGCAACACCTCGGTCTGATCACCGCCTGGCTGGACGCCTGCCCCACGTTGATCAACGGCATCCTCCTCAACGTGATCATTCTCACCTACGGCTCTTTGCAGGTGATTAATGGCGAGCTGACGCTGGGTGGTCTCATCGCAATGCAAATGCTTGGTGGGCTCCTGATCGTTCCGGTCCAGCAGATCGTTCTGCTCGCAAGAATGCTACAGACCACGCGGGCCGACCTGGCTCGTGTCGCTGACGTCCTCCACTATCCAGAGGACCCGACCCTCCAGATGGGTGTCGGGGTGAAACCTGAAGGGGCCTCGGAGGAATCGATCCTTCCCGAACGACTGGCAGGCCGGATCGAATTCCGATCAGTTCAGTTCGGCTACGACCGGACCGCCCCGGCGCTTCTCGACGATATTTCCTTCGAGGTGGATTCCGGAGCTCGAATCGCGGTGGTCGGCGGAACCGGGTCGGGGAAGTCAATCCTCGCGAACCTGCTCCTAGGACTGAACCTCCCCTGGTCGGGAGAGATTCTCTTGGACGGGACGCCACTCGCCGAAGTGCCTGCGGCACAGCGTGTCAACTCTATCTCCGGCGTCAATCAGGACGTGACGATCTTCCGAGGGTCGATCCGCGACAACGTGACCATGTGGGACTCAACAATTTCCGACGACCTGGTGATCCGCGCCATCCACGACGCGTCATGCAGCGAACTCCTCGAACGGCCCGGAGCGCTCGATGCAACCCTGCAGGAAGGCGGCCGAAATCTCAGCGGCGGCCAGAAACAACGACTTGAGATCGCACGATGCCTCGCCCGTAACCCGACCATCTTGGTGCTTGACGGTGCGACTTCCGCACTCGATTCAAAGACCGAATCGCACATCGAAGAACGGCTTCGCGCCCGTGGATGCACTTCGCTGATTGTCTCCAATCGCGTGAACTCGATTCGAGACGCCGACGAGATATTGGTCCTCGGCGACGGCGGCATTGCCGAACGAGGCACTCATGAAGAACTCCTCGCACTTGGTGGCACGTACCACCGACTGGTCGGAGGGGCTGACGCATGAACACGCCCGACCATTCATCCTCCGACTCCGCGAGCCTCGGTGCCGCACTCCAGATCTCGGCGTCCGCCCACGAATTTCCGAAGAGCGTCCGAACCATCACCGTCCAGTCCGGCACCTTGTACGTGTTCGCACGCCGCCGGCGAGAGACGGGTTACTCGGCGCAATCCCGCATTCTCGAACTGCCCGCTGATTCCATTCTGGTACTCCCCGATTCTTCGGATTCCTCGATTCAATTCCGGATCGCCGGGTCGAGTTCGACACGGGCTCGCGGGCTTGGCCAGGATGCCACGGAAGCACTCCTGGCATCGAGCGACGGCGCCTCGTGCATCAACACCCTGTGCGACGCGATCACCAATCAGACCTCGGAGACGGTCGCCCCTGAGGGCGCACCAACGGTCGCGACGATCGGCGTCGATTTGGAACTTGATCCGGGCCGTTCATTGGTGGCCACATCCCCTGATCAACCGGTGACCTGGCTCTTCGAAGCAGAGGGCGGTGGCCTGATCGCCACGCCGGCAACCTCCTGTGGTCCCATCACCGTCGACGGTCCACGTCGACTGATGCCATTCGACACCCCCGGCGCCGTCGAACGGATGAGTCCGGCGGTCATGGCCGAAACGTTGTCGACCCTCTTTCTCGAGTTCACCGACCAACGCCTGCAGCTTGAGGACATCACCTTTGGCCAGCGGGTCCGCGCGAGCGAGCGTGCCGACGTGGCGAGAGTGGACTCGACCGCGAATGCGGTCGCGGCGGGAATTTCCCTCGGACGCCCGACGCCTCTCGCGGCCAACGCCAGTTCTGGGTTCGATGCCGCATGCCGCCGCGTCGTCTTGGAACTGGGCGTCACGATCAAGAACAAGATCGTCTATCAGCAGAACACGGCACGGTCACCGATCGAACAGTTCGCCCGGGCGGCCCGAGTCCAGATACGAGAAGTAACGCTTGAGACCGGATGGTGGAACAGCGAATGCGGCCATCTGCTCGGTTGGGTCGACGAGAATCGAACCCCGGTTGCGTTGATCCGCCAACGCCGCGGATATCTGGCTCATGTGCATCATGAGACCAACCAGGTCGAGAAGATACCGGTCGATGCCGCATTCGCGGCGAGACTTTCGGCCCGATGCGTCACCTTCTATCCGTCACTTCCGGCGCGGGCCATCACGATTCGAGATCTCCTCAAGCTCGCATTCCGAGGAAGCCGAACCGACCTGCTCAAAACCCTCGCCGCGACCATTTCCATCTCGCTCCTGAACCTCGTGACCCCCCTGGTGATCGCCCTGATCACCAGCACCGTGGTTCCACTCGCCGACGTCGATCTGGCCTACGCCCTCGGACTCGGCCTCTTGCTCGCCGCATTATCCACCGCACTCATCGGCGTGGTCTCCGGATTGGCGTTCCTTCGCGTCGAGTCTCGATCGAGCTACTTTCTGCTGGCCGCGTTCGTCGATCGAACCCTGCAACTCCCCTCAACCTTTTTCCGCGAAACCAGTTCCGGCGACCTGTCCCAACGAGTGATGGCGATCGAGCAAATCCGAAGCAAGCTCACGCAGTCGGTGATCATGAGCCTCACCAGCTTCGTGTCAGGATTTTCGTTCGTCGCACTCATGTTCACGTATGACAGCACCCTCGCGCTGTACGCGAGCGGGCTGGTGGTTGGGCTGATCGTCGGCTTAGTCACGATCGGAGTCCTACTCGCACGACGCGAGTACATCGAGTCGGTCAGCAAGGGCGAGCTTGACGGCACCGCCCTTGATCTGATCACCGGCGTGCGACAAGTGAGACTGCAGGGATCATCCGCCAGGATGATCGCCATGCTGCTCGAGCGGCTCGGCGATGTCGCTCGGCAGGCGTACATCACGCAGATCCTCAGCGCCATTCTCACCCTGTTCACCCGCGTCTACCCCCTTGCCGCGACGCTGACGATCTTCGGGATCTTCGCGTATGGAATCCAGCAGGGCGACAAGACCATCTCCAACGCAGATTTCCTTGGGTTTAATGCCGCACTCGGAGGATTCTTCGCCAGCACCACCCTCATCGGCATGACCTTCAATTCGTTGGTCTCGATCATCCCGATGTACCAACGTCTCCGGCCTCTGATGGAGGCGGTACCGGAAATCGCGGAGAACATGCCCTCGCCAGGTCGGCTCGACGGGCGAATCGAACTCCGCAACATCACGTTCCGATATGACGAGGCTCTTCCCCTCGTCCTCGATGGAGTCGACATGTACGCCGACCCGGGCGAATGCATCGCCATCGTCGGCCAGACGGGCTGCGGTAAGTCGACGCTGATGAAAATCATCCTCGGCCTGGAAAAGGCCGAAGCAGGATCAGTCTTCTTCGATGGCGTCGAACTCGAAAGCGTCGACGCCGCTCAGGTCCGCTCCCAACTCGGCGTGGTGATGCAGTCGAACACCCTCACCGGAGGCAACGTCAGGAGCACGATCCTCGGCCTCGGGACCGAGAAGTCGATGGACGTCGCCTGGGATGCCGCTCGTCTCGTGCAGATGGAGCAGGAAATCGACGACATGCCGATGGGCATGCTCACGATGGTCTCGGCGGGCTCTTTCTCTGGCGGCCAAGCCCAACGCCTGCTCATCGCCCGGGCACTCGTCGGCAATCCTCGAATCCTGCTGCTGGATGAGGCCACCAGCGCGCTCGATGACCACTCGCAAGCCGCCGTCACCGCAAGCATCATGCAACTGGGCGCCACCCGGGTCATCATTGCTCATCGTCTCAGCACCATTCTGGAGGCTGATCGGATCTACGTTCTCGACAAGGGGAGCGTCGTTCAGACCGGAACCTTCGAGGAATTGAGCTCGGTTCCGGGCCTGTTCCGCGAGTTGGTGGAGAATCAGAGACTGTGATTAACCCGCACCTCGACATCCTCGCTTTCCGACGCAGCCGCGCCGTTTCCTTGGTGATGCTCCTTGGCTTCGTTGGTTGCGCCTCCCCGCTCGACACCGATCATGAGGACATCCGCACGATCAAGGAACAACTTGGAGAGATCCGTGTTCTTGGTGAAAGCAAAGGTCTGACCGAAGGCAAGAGCCTCGATTCGATCCTCAATCCAGACACGGAGGACGATCGCAAGAAGCAGGACCAGCTTCAAATCGAGGAACGGCTCAACCGGATCGCAGATTTGGTCAAGCCTGGAAAGACGATCGACCTCACGCTTCAGGAAACCCGACGTCGGACTCTGGAGCACAACCTCTCCATTCAGGCCGTCCTTCTCGACCCCAAGATCGCGAAGCAGGCCGTGCGACTGCAACAGGCCAAGTTCGAGAACACGTTCAATCTCAGTGTCACCCAGTCCCGCACGGTGTCTCCGGGCTACAACAGCGTCGCGAGAAGAAATATCGACGTCGAATCCGACACTTTTGTCGCGGTGCCGTCGGTCAGCGTCCCGCTCCGAAGCGGCGGAGATCTGACGATCGACTGGACTTCCGAGTCGTACCTGAATTCTTCAGGTGGAACGGATTCCGGACTCGCGATCATTCAGCCGGGCGTCTCGATCACCCAGCCGATCCTTCGCGATGCCGGGTATGACTACAACGAGTCATCCATCGTGATCGCGCAGGCTGCCGAAGCCGAAGCTGAAGCCGCGACCCAATTCTCGATACTCAGCACGCTGCTCGCCGCGGAGACCGCGTACTGGAACGTGTACCTCGCCACCGAAACACTCGCCGTCCAGAAGGACATCTACACCTACACCAAGAAAACCCTCGACGATACCCGGCTACAGGTCAATGCCGGTTTCGGATCGATTTCGTCGGTTTACAACTTCGAAGTCACGCTCTCCAGCACGGTCTCCAACCTGATCCACGCGGAAGACAATCTGGCGACTGCCATTCGAAACCTGAAATCGATGATGCAGATTCCGGAACTCTCGCTCGATGGGTCGGTCATCATCACGCCATCGACCAAGCCGATTCTTCGAACATACGACTTCAATACCACGCTCCTGGTGGATGCCGCGGTCCAAAATCGCGCCGACCTGCTCGAACTCGAAGCGGAACAGATCGCCGCAACCATCGAAGTCCTCGCGGCCAAGAACCAACTCCTCCCTGAGTTGGACTTCATGGCGAGCTACACCCTCAATGGCTTTGACTCCAACGGCCGGTCACTGACCACCGCCCGGCAGGACCTTTTTGACGGCCTACGAACCGCCAACGAGCCAGGCTTCTCGATCGGCGTGAGGGCATCCGTGCCGCTCGGAAATGAAGCGGCAAACGCGAACTATCAATCTGCTCTGTTCTCCCGACTCCAGGCGATCGCCAACACCCGCCAGCAGGAGATCACCGTCGCGACCGAGGTCCTGAACGCGATCGACAGCCTCGAATTCGGCTGGGAGCAGATCCTCATCGCCCGATACGAGGTCGCGGCCGCCAACCGAAATCTGGAAGCCATGAGGACCTTGTTTCAGATGGGCGAGCGAAACAGTAACGATCTTGCCAATGCCATTAATCTGCTCTCCGGGGCTCGGATCAATAGCGCCACGCAGGATTCGGACTACCAGATCGCCCTCGCGAACCTTGCCGCCGCGACCGGCTGTCTGCTCGGCCACGCGGGCGTGGAATGGAGGGATGCGAGTCATCTTGAACTTCTCGAAGCCCCTCAGACGCTCTCGCCACCGATTCCCTTCGACATCGCAGACGGAACACCGCCGGCATCCAGCTCGAAGGAAGAGGCTCCTTCGGCCACCGTGGCACCCGTGCCCGTGACCAACGATGAGTGAGCCCGTCGACCTTTCGGCTTATCTCGCGAACGCCTTCCTCCCCGCAGCCAGCAAGTCGCTCCCGACCCTCCCGCTTGCGGACGAATCACACGTGGCGGGGTGGAGGTCATGGCGGCCCGACGGCCCCATGACCCCAGCGGACCTCGCCGAACGCATGCCACAGGCCGCCTTCGCAATCGAAGCGGGAATGGCGAAGAGCCCTGCCTATCGATCGGCGATTCTGGCGGCCGATGCTTCATCGATCCCTTCCAATCCAGTCCTACCCAATGGGGCACTGGACTTCTCGGTTCAGGCCGACTTCGCCGGGCATCTCCCGGTCGTCGGCACCCACGATCGCGACCTCTTCGAGTGGATGTTCCGAACCCTCGGCGCTCGCTGCGAGCCCGTTCCGATCTCGCCTCAGGTCCACGCCTTACTGATCACCGGACTCATCGCGCCCGGTCGAATCACCGCCACCCACGAAGCGTGGGACGCGGGCGAATTCCGCGACGACCCCGCGGTGACCGGCATCGACCAGTGGAACCAGGCCATGCCGTTGCTCGACAAGGCCGACCCGACGCGGTTTCGAGACCGGTTACTCATCATGCACGACGACGTCTACGCCGGCCTCGACGCGAGCAGCCTGACCCCCCCGCTTGACTCCGCCACCTGGCTTGCGCAATCAAGAGCCATCCGACGTCACCATGAGTTCGCCCACTACGCGACCAGGCGCCTCTTCCAGAATATGCGTCGGAATCTGCATGATGAAATCATCGCCGACAGCATGGGTTTTCTGGCGGCGTTCGGCCGATTTGACGCCGTACTCTTCCTTCGAGCAATGGGCATCCAGCCAGGTCACCTTCCGCCGCCGGACGCTCGTGCCTGGACCTACGTGCAAGGCTTGTCGAAGCCGGAGGTGCTTCAGGTTTGCGGGCTGGTGATCGACGCAGCTCGGAACACCGAAGCGTGGCTCGAACTCATGCCGAATATCTCCCCGCCGCAAGTACTCCAGTCCCTGGCCAGAACCAGCCTTCCCGAACTGGCCGGTCCTCAATCGATCGAGCTCCTGAATTCCACCCTGGAACGCTGAATCTCCCTCGAGCCATGCGATGGCAGGAGGCCCGGCCACGCCCGCGATGGTCTCAGATCAGGTATCAACTCCCGTATGAACCCGCTCGACGACCCGCTCCAACATCTGAAATCTCTTCCGGATCGAGCCACTCGGTACCAATGGCTCGACGGTCTCGACCGAACCGAGCGCAACGGCATTCTCAATCGACTCGCCGAAGACGACCGGCGTCGCTACCGCCAGCACGCCGACGCGAAACTCGCCCGGGAGAAACGATCCTTGAACTCCGCGGGCCGCGAAGCCCGTCGTCGAGATGCGATCGCCGGCCGGGCGACCGAGATCCCCGACATGATCGAAGTCCTCTACACCGTGATGCCCAGGCTCACCGAAGCCCAGCGGGACTGGGTCGAACGAATCGACCAGTCCGCGGCCGCGAGCAAGCGGACCGGCTTCACGCCACGACAGACGGCGATCATCCACGACCTCTACCGCAAGAACTTCCAGAAACGCCGCTGAAGTATCATGACGGCGATCCAACCGGCTCCACTCAC
>Ga0222662_1000368_pt1 | contig 38971 bp, 27 predicted proteins | sample AntAcemetagen600_FD_179821 | JGI IMG/M metagenome (GOLD analysis project Ga0222662, IMG submission 179821) | Saline water microbial communities from Ace Lake, Antarctica - #600 | ecosystem: Environmental > Aquatic > Non-marine Saline and Alkaline > Saline | place: Antarctica: Ace Lake... | reverse complement strand
CGACGACTCCGCCGGGTCCTAGCAGGGTGCTGAAAAGCCTCCCGTCGCCCATCGGGCCCCAGCCTTCGGCCGAAACCCGCCCCTTCGGGCTCGTCGGTCACCTGCCTCGGCAGGCTCCCTTCTCGGGGGCGCGACGAGCCACCGCCAGGCACTTCGTGGACTCCCGTCGGCCTTTTTCAGCAACCTGCTAGGGACCGTAACCCCCGTGGACGACTCGCCCTCCTATGAGGACTTCGGTGGCTACCGACTGACCCACTTGTTGGGGAAGGGTGGCATGGCGTCGGTGTATCGGGCGGTGCGCTCGGGACCCATGGGCTTCGCCAAAGAGGTCGCCATCAAGCGCATCCACGACGCGCTGATGGACAACGAGGCCATCCTCAAGGGGCTCATCAACGAGGCGCGCATCGGGGGGCAGCTCAAGCACCCCAACATCGTCGAGATCTACGAGTTCAACAAGGTCGACGAGACGTACTACCTCGCGATGGAGTTCGTGGACGGCTGGACGCTGGACAAGGTCGTCAAGCTGTCCCGCGAGTTCAAGATGCCGGTGCCGCCGACCGTGGTGCTCCAGGTCGGCAAGGAGCTGTGCGACGGGCTCGACTACGCGCACAACCTCGAGTCGCTGGACGGCATAGCGGTCAAGCTCGTGCACCGGGACATGAAGCCCGCGAACATCATCTTGAGCCGCTACGGCACCGCCAAGATCATGGACTTCGGCATCGCAAAGGCGGAGACCAACCTCTTCAAGACGACCATGGCGGACGTCACGAAGGGCACGCCGCACTACATGTCACCCGAGCAGGTCGCGGGCGCATCCGACCTCTCGGGCACCTCGGACATCTTCGCCCTCGGCGGTCTGCTCTACGAGCTTGTCACCGGCAAGGTGCTGTTTGTCGGCGACGCCCTGCCGACCGTGCTCTTCAACGTCGTCAAGGCCGAGGTGGGCCCGCAGATCGCCGAGGCCGACGCGCGGGTCCCGGGGCTCGGTCCGCTCCTGGAGAGGATGCTCAAGAAGGATCCGCTCGAGCGCCCGCAGACTGCGGGTGAGGTCGGTGAGTTCCTCGCCAAGCTACAGGCGAGCTCCTTCCCTGAAGGGCCGACCATCAAGCAGTACCTGTACTCCATGCGGGACCGTATGGTCATGGGAGCCACCCGCAGCGCGAGCGCGATCAAGGACGATCCGACCATTGCGGACAACACCGTCCCGCAGCTGGACGACGAAATCGAGTTTGCGACCATGATGGCCCCGGCCCAGCGCCCGGAGCCGGAGTCCAATGACGGGCTCGTCGAGGCCCGCCGCGCCGCGGATGCAGCCATCGGCACCGTGGGCAAGGTCTTCGCGTCCACCGGCTCGCTCCGGGTGGACACCACCGGCGAGACGATGGCCAAGGTGGCTTCGAAGACTGGGGTGCCCGCCGTCCCGATCGCGCAGCGAAGCACGGAGTCGCCCCCGACCCATCCCAATCAGAAGGCGACACGGCGGATCCGCAAGAAGAAGCGACGCTCCGCTGGGCTCCTGCTGCTCCTCGGGATGATGGGGTTGCTCCTGGCGGGCACGCTCGCGTGGATCGTCAAGGAGGCGGTGTTCAGCGGCGATGGGTCGGCCGACGCGGAGCCGGTCGTGGATCTGACCCTCCCCGACATGGAGTTCCCCGAGGACATCACGGTGAAGCCGCCCTCCGGCACGGGCGTGGGGACCGGAGCCCCAAAGCCGGTGGTGAAGCGGGCCTCGAGTACGCCGACCCCCGCGGCGAAGCCCGCTCCGGTCGAGTCCACCGCAGATCCCACGCCGCCCGTGGGCAAGGAGCCTGCGACCGCGAGCCCGCCGGACCTGCCCGCTCCGGTGGTCAAGCCCGAGCCCACGCCGGCGCCGGTGAAGGCCCCGGTGGAGCCTGTCGCCGCCATCAACCCGGTGGTGAAGGGGCGGGGGCGCCTCTCCATCAAGACCAGCAGCCCCTACTATGGGCGGGTGTGGATCGACGGCATCGACACCGGGAGGCAGACACCCCTGATGGGACTTGAGCTTCCGGCGGGCAAGCACACGATCCAGGTGATCGCTGATCAGGGGAATCGCAAGAGCCCCGTACGCACGGTGAGCATCACGGCCGACGGGCACGTCAAGCTCGGCCACTACGACTTCGAGGCGGGACAATGGGACGAATGATGCAACTCACTTTGCGCTCCATGCTGTTTCTGGTGGCCATTGGTCTCCTGATGCCGGCCTCAGCGCTGGCGAAGAAGAAGCCTGTGGTCGAAACGGGTCCCGAAGCGCCCGTGGTGGATGCGAAAGCTCTGCTCTTGTACGGCCCGACGGGCACCGACCACTCGGCCGCAGCGCTCGATGCGGTGACCGCGCGGCTCGAAGATGGCGAGCTTCCGCCTGAGCGCACGCTCTCGGTTCAGGAGTGGCTCGGCGCAGCGCGCTTCCGGCTCGATGGCTCCGCGAGGGAGCTGCCGTGCACGACCCCCGATCCGAAGCTCAAGTACAAGAAGGATGAGGAGACGGAGATCGCAGCGCTGAGCAAGAAGGCCAACGGGCTGCTCGCCGATCTCGAGCCCGAAGCGGCGCTCTCGACCTTCCAGATCGCCCACGGGCGCCTGTCGTGCCAGACCGCGTTCGTGGACCAGGACAGCTTCTGGGAGACGTTCTTCTACGCGGGGATCGCGGCGTTCTACACCGGAGACAGCCAGGGCTCGCGGGCGCACTTCCGGCAGGCGGCGGCCATCGCGCCGGAGCGCAAGTGGGACCCGAGCTACCCGCCCGAGCCCCAGTCCACCTTCCTCTCGGCAGTGCAGGACGTCGTCGCGCGGCCCAAGGGCAAGGTCTTCGGTGACTTGCGCGACACCAACTACAGCGAGGTCTGGCTGGACGGCCGACCGCTGGACCTGACCAAGGCGTTCGAGCTGGACGTGTACCCCGGCCGCCACCTCATCCAGGCGGTGGACTCCGATGGTCGCTGGTCCACCTGGGTCTACGACATCCGCGAAGGCGCATCGCTGACGTTCTTCTCGGCCGTGGGGCTCGAGGAGATGGTGCTCGACGGGCCCGACGGCGTCTTGAAGAAGACCGCCACCAACACGGTGCTCAAGAAGGCCCGCGAAGCCGGCCTGAACACGGTCTTCGTGGTGCGCGTGGACGAGGACGGCAAAGCGGTCAAGGTGTGGCAGTTCACGCCGCGCGACGCGTCGTGGGTGCGCCTGGAGCGCTCTGAGACCGGCCAGATCACCCGCACGGCGGTGGCCACGGAGGAGGTGGAGTTGAGCCCGGAGGAGCGCAACCGACAGCAGTTCCTGCGCAAGCCGGACTACCGCGCGTCCATCGCGGTGGGGTTCAAGTTCCTCGAGATCTACCGTTGCGGCCCCGCGGTCGCGACCCCGGACACGCTCGGCTCCAGCGGACGGGAGCGCTGTCCCGACGGGCACTACCGCAAGAGTCCCCACCTGGGCGGCATCATCGGGATCGACATCAACCTCATCCAGGGCCTCAACCTGGATGTGAGATTCGGCGCCCTGGCCACCGACTTCCAGGCAGGCGGCAACGTGCTCCCCGAGGCCGAGGTGGGCTTCCGCTACCGCTTCTTGCAGGGGGTGCTGCAGCCGTTCATCGCGGTGGCCGGTGACTTCTTCTTCGGAACGTTCCGTGAGAACTCCCGCTCGGAGGACAAGTTCGCGCTGTATGCCGGGCCGTCCGGCTATGGCGGTATCGAGTTCGAGTTCCCCGATGGCTTCCGGCTCACGCTGGAAGGCGGCGGTGGCGTTATCCTCACTGGCGAGGGCTCGGCGCAGAAGTGGCCGCACGGGCACGTGATGCTGGCGCTGGGGCGCTTCCTGCCCTAGCGGCGGAGCGACTCGGGGCACAGAACAGGGACAAGGGGGACAATGGCGGACTCGACACCCAACGAGCACAGCGCGAGCTATCGGCTGGGCGATCTGGACGCATCGTCTGAGCTTCCGAGGCTGAAGGCGCAGGTGGACTTGCTGGCTCCTCAGGAGCTGGAGTTCCTGCGCTCGATCGGTGTCTCGGGAGACGCCGTCGTCGCCGACGTGGGCTGCGGTCCCGGGTTCTTTGCGGAGAGCCTCGCGGCGGACCTGGGCCCCCAGGCGCGGGTCGTGGGGATCGACGTGGACGCGCTGATGATCGACGTCGCGAACTCGCGGGAGGATGTGGCGCCCAACGTCTCATTCTCCCTGGGGACCGCGCAGCGCCTGCCGCTCGACGACAACAGCGTGGACGTGGCGTACGCGCGATTCCTGTTCCAGCATCTGTCGGAGCCCGCCTTGGTGCTCGCAGAGATGCGGCGCATCGTGCGGCCCGGCGGTCTCGTGGCGGTCGGCGACACCGACGACGGTGGTCTGGTTCTGCACCCGGTTCCCGATGGCTTCGACGCGTTTCTCGCAGCCTCGCACCAGGCGCAGGTCGCTCGGGGCGGGGATCGGCGCATCGGCCGCAAGCTCAAGGAGCTGCTCATCGCGAGCGGTCTGTCCGAGGTGCACGCCACGACCCGAGTGATGACCAGCGAGGACATCGGCGCCCCCGCGCTGCTCGCCATCGCTGTGGGCTTCAAGGCCGGCGTGCTCGGGCCTCCGTTCGCGGACCCCGCCGACGTCAAGCGGATCCAGGCAGAGCTGCGGGTGCTGTCGTCGGAGCCGGGGTTCTACGGCCACGCTCTCGGCTACGCGGCGTGGGGTCGGGTGCCATGACGTCGAGGAGCGCCCCGCTGGATCCGTGGCTGCAGGCCGACCCAGAGCTCAGCGCGCGACTCCTCAAGCCCATCCTCAAGTTCTACGAGGTGCGCTTTGGGCGGGACGCCCTCATCCACCTCGCCGCGTCCCTCGGCACCACGCTGGAGGTGCTCGAGGACGGGGACCGCTGGTTCTCGGTCGAGAACTTCCGCGCGTTCTCCCACCGGGTGGTGGAGGAGACCGGAGACCCGGACATCAACTACAAGGCGGGCCTCGCGTTCGTCGAGCCGGGCATCCTCGGCGTCGAGCGGGTGTTCGCGAGAGCCCTGCTGAAGCCGCGCCACGTGTACGCGCGGGTCAAGGACATCACCGAGCGCTACAGCCGGGTGACCCACTGGACCATCGACGTGCTGGAGGACACCCGAGCGGTCGTGACGTTCCGGCCCATCACGCCGGACAAGGATGACTACCTCTTCTGCCGCAACCGCCAGGGGGTGCTGGAGAGCGCGCCGGTGGTGTTTGGGCTGCCCAGAGCGAGCGTGGACCACACCGTGTGTCTGCACGCCGGTGGCGACCGCTGCGAGTACCGGGTCCGCTGGACCAACCACGCAGCGGGGATCCGACCGCTGCTGTGGGGCACGTTCATCTCGATGGCGGTGGCCGCGAGCCTGTGGCTGAGCGATTCGCCCCTGACCACCCCGGCTGTGCTCGTCGCGGGGGTGGTGGCGATGGTCGCCCTGATCGGGGTGGTGCTCAACGCGGGGCGAGTGGTGCGCGAGTCCAATCTGTTCGCCGAGTCGCAGGCCCAGGTGATGGCTGTGTCGTTGGAGGACAACAAGCTCAAGGTCGAGCGGCTCATGCTGCTCCAGGTGCTCAACGAGGCGGCGGCGAGCCACCTCGAAGAGGACGAGCTGCTGACCGCGTTCCTGGACCGGCTGGCGAAGGGCTCGTCGTGGGACCGGGTCTTGCTGATGTTGGTGGATGTGCCCACCAACACCCTGGGCCGGACCCAGAGCCGCGGCTTTGGCGATGCGGCGGGGCGGGTGGAGGCGGTGACGTTCAGCCTGAGCCCCCGCGAGGACGGCGACGAGCGCCTGTTCGCGAACATCGTGGAGAAGCGGGAGTCCGTGCTCATCGATGATCTGCCGGGCTACGCGGCGCAGCTGACGCCGGCGAGCCGTGAGCTCATCGAGACGCTCGGCGGCAGCTCGATGCTGATCACGCCGCTGGAGGCGCGGGGCGATGTGCTGGGCCTGCTGGTGGTGGACCGGGTCTCGGACGACGGCCCGCCGCTGGATACGCGGGACCGGGACCTGCTGCGCAGCGTCGGGGCTGCCCTGGCGACGGCGCTGAGCAACGCGCGGCTCTTCGATGAGGTGCGCTCGGAGCTGCTCAAGAACCGCAAGTACTCCCAGTTCCTGCCCAGCCCGGTGGTCAAGCAGATCCAAAACGATCCCGAGGCTGCCCTGCGGCTCGGCGGCATCCGGCGCCGGGTGGCGCTGATGTTCTGCGACATCGCCGGCTTTACGGCCCTGAGCGCGCACCTTGCGCCGGAGGACGTGGTGCGGGGCCTCAACGCGTGGTTCGGCATCGCCGACCCGGCGATCGAGGCGTGCAACGGCATCATCGACAAGCGCATGGGTGACGGTCTGCTGGTGGTGTTCCTCGAAGAGGAAGACGGCGGCGACGGGCGTCACCCGGTCGAGCGCGCGGCGGCCGCGGCGGTGGGGATGCACGTGGCGCTGGAGTCGTCTCGCTCGCAGCTTCGGGACGTCACGCCGGCGTTCGCGAACATCATGGTGCGGTGGGCGGTGCACTACGGCGAGGTCATCGCGGGCAACCTCGGCAGCGAGGCGCGGGTGGAGTACACGGTCATCGGCGACGCGGTGAATGCCTGCTCGCGGCTGGAGGAGGTGACCCCTGCTGGTCTCGCATGGTTCACCGGCGATGCGGTGCGCGCGGTGGACGGCGGCCTCTCCGGCGCGGTGTTCGAGAGCGAGCAGCGGCTGCGCGGGCTGGGCCGCGACACGGAGATCTGGTCCATCGCTCTCGACGGTGACGACGCGACGCGCACGGGGACGTGGCGGGCCGACTCGAACACGACGTCGAGCTCGGTCGTGCTCACCAGCATGGATCTGGGCCCGGTGCCCGACGAGCCCTACGAGGGCGAGTAGGGACGAGGTCCGGCGCGCGGCCTACCCGACCATGCGCTCTCGGTGGCCTCGGGTCCGTCTCCAGTCAGACACCACCGCGTCCTTGAGCGGACCACTCTCGTCGCCCAGCAGCGAGATGGCGCCTGTGTCGAGCTCATTCCAGCCCAGGTACTCCATCACGAGGGTGTCGCGGCCCTCGAGATCCGGCAGGAAGCCGCCAAAGAACAGCCCGACATCCTCGAGCATCGGCACGATCGCGGCCACGCCCGGCTCGTCGATGGGGAGCAGCACGGTGACGTGCTCCATGTGCCCTGCCACCAGCCAGTCCACGGCGGTGATCACCTCGTCCACCACGTCCACGCCGGCGTCCCACACATGCACGACGCCTCGGCGGCGGGATGGCTCGAACCAGCGGGTGCAGCGGGTGGGCCCGCGCAGCACGGCGTCGCCGGGGTCCACGCCGCAGACTTGCCGACCGAGCATGCTGGCGCCGACGAGATCGGAGACCAGCGCTTCCCGCTGGCGCGGCACGTACATCGGTCGGGGATCGCTGGTGCAAGGAGACTGGAGCACGATGGTGGTCATGGGGTCTGGGCGCTCCCCCAGCTCGTGCTGGACCCAGTTGGGCACACTGCCGAGCAAGAGCGAGCAGGCCCGCCCCAGCATCGCGCGGCCCGCGCGCTGACTCGTGGTGTGCAGGGTGAGGCACTTTCCAAACAGGTTCTTCAGGCCCGGGTTCGCCGCCTGCTCGTTCATCAGGCACGCCAGACCGACCGCGCTCTGTAGGTCCCGCCCGCGGTGACCGGGGTGCACGATGAGCAGGCCTAGCTCCACGGCGGTCGGCGCCTTTGCCGCGATGTCCTCGGGGATGGACTCGAACCAGGGGCGGATGGTCGCCATGTGACCGAGGACCGAGCCGCGGTCGTCCTTGGCGATCGCCGAGCGGATCTGGCCGCTCTGGTTGAGGTCGAACAGCCGCTGCGGCTCGTACATGAACGAGCGGTGGTACGTGAGGCCGTAGGCCGAGTACACGAGGTCCTGAAGACGCTTCGCGTCGTCGAGGGTTCGCAGTGGTTGCGTGTCGATTGTCACCCAGCTCTCATCGGCCTCGTTGTGAGGTCCCTTGAGGCGATGGGGCTCAGTGATCAGGTCCGAACGGCCCGATCAGAGTTCCGATCAGCGCTTGATGGTGAGCTTCTGGCCCGGCTGCACGGTGTTGCTCTTGAGCCCGTTCCAGCTACGCAGGTCCGCCACGGAGACGTTGTGCTTCTGGGCGATGCTCCACAGCGACTCGCCGCTGGAGACCTTGTAGGTCGTCGATGCGGGCGCCGCTGCGGCGTGCACGCTCAGCTTCTGGCCGACCTTGATGGTGGTGCCGCTGATCCCGTTCCAGCGCTGCAGGTCCGACACGCGCACCCCGTACTTGCTCGCGATGGTGCCCAGCACCTCTCCGCTCACCACGGTGTGCGTGGTCTTCTTCGTGCTCGGTGCGGACGCCGTCGCTGCGCCGTAGACCTTGAGCTTCTGACCGACCTTGATGGTGGTGCCGCTGATGCTGTTGAGCTTCTGCAGGTCCCGCACCGACATGTCGTGCTTGCTCGCGATCGTGCCGAGCACGTCTCCGCTGCGCACGGTGTAGGTGGCGGTGCTGCGGCTGCTGCCCGACGATGCGACGCTGCCCGACCCGGGGATCGACAGCTTCTGGCCGACCTTGATGGTGTCCGAGCTGAGGCTGTTGGCCTTGCGCAGATCGTTGGTGGACAGGCCGTGCTTGCTCGCGATGCCCGAGACCGTGTCGCCCGATCGCACCGTGTAGCTCGACGCCGCCCGGGCCTTGCTCGGTGAGCTGACGCTGGCCGTGCTCGCGGAGCTCGTCGCAGCAGCCTCGGCGGACTTGACCGTCAGGCGCTGGCCGATCGAGATGGTGTCCGAGCGCAGGCTGTTCTCTTGCTTGAGCTGTCCCACGGAGACGCCATACCGAGAGGCGATCGCGCCCAGCGTGTCGCCCCGCGACACCACGTGGGTGATGGTGCGAGCCGACAGCGAGTTGGCCTTCACGGGGATGGTCAGCGTCTGTCCGATGCGCAGCTTGCTGGGGTCGCGGATCCCGTTGAGGCTGGCCACCGCGTTGGTGGGCACGCCGTACTTGCCTGCGATCTTGCCGAGGGTCTCGCCGCGCCGAATGGTGTGGCGCACAAAGGTGATGCGCTCTTCCTTGGGGACCTTGTCCCACTTCTTTGCGAAGGTCTCGCCGTCGCCCACGGGCACGTTGAGCTCGTAGTTCTCAAAGCCGGGAGGGGTGAAGCCGCGCTTGAGGTGCGGGTTCATGAACTGGAGCTCTTCGTCCGTGACGCCGAGCAGCTTCGCCACCGCCGCCATGTCCGTCGCCTCGTCCACCTGCACCTGGTCGTAGTCCCATGCGGGCAGGCGGTCCTTGTCCTTGATCTCTTCGAGCAGCCCGTACCGCTCGGGGTACTTGCTCAGGATCGCCGCCGCCATCATCTTGGGCACGTAGTGCTTCGTCTCGGGCTTGAGGTAGTTCTTCTCCTCGGAGCTGAGCTCCCAGAAGTCCCGGGTGCCGTACATCCGGATCGCCTTGCCGATCTTGCCCTCGCCCGCGTTGTACGCCGATGTCGCCAGCTCCCAGCTGCCGAACATCTTGTACAGATAGGTCAGGTACCGAATCGCCGCGGCGGTGGCCAGCACCGGGTCGCGGCGCTCGTCCACCCAGTAGTCGAGCTTGAGTCCGTAGTACTTGCCGGTGCGCGGCATGAACTGCCACACCCCCACCGCCGAGGCGTGCGATGTCGCGTAGGGGTTGAAGCCCGACTCGATCATCGACTGGTACAGCAGGTCTGTGGGCAGGCCGGCCTTCTTCAGCTCACCCTGGAGCAGCGGCGCATAGCGGTCTCGCCGCGCCAACCACTTCACGATGGAGGTGCGCCCGCGGGTGAGGAAGTACACCATCCACATCTGCACCCGTGCGTTGAGCACGATGGGGATGTCGAAGTCGCGGGGGTCCACTTGATCGAGGTGCAGCGCCGGCCGGGCGAGCGCCTTGAGCGGATCCTCGTAGTAGGCGGTGCTCGGGGCGCGGTGGTGGTCCGAGCTGCCGAAATACTGCTCTTCGAGCAGGCGCTCATCGTCCAGCTCGGCGCGTCCCGCGGCGATCGCGGCGTCCTGATGCGCTTCCAACCCGGCCAGGATCTCGATGAGCAGCCCTTCGAGCTCCTCTTCGGTCAGCGGCGTGGGGTCCTTCGCGATCGGACCGTTCTCTTCGGTGAAGTAGCAGGTGGACGGGTCGTCGCAGTCCAGGCGGATCCGATCGAGGATGTCCCCCCGGTCGTCGTTGTTGCGCTTGTTGCGCTGGCGCTTCTTGCGGGTCTTCGGGGGCGGGGCGGTGCGGACCGCCGAGGTCGGAGCCGGGGGGGCCTTGCCGCTCGCCTCACCCTCCTCCGGCGACTGCGCCTGCGCGTGTCCGACCGGGGCCAAGGGGAGCCCCAGAGCGAGGACCAGAGTCCACGCGCGGAGCGCACTAAGTCGGGGCAGATTCGCCATTCGCGCCGATATTGTCACATTTTCCCCACGAGGGCGTTCCCAAAAACGCGGTCAGCCCCGTGTGTTACTGATCGGCGCCTGCTCGCACGGGGTGAGTGCGGGCGGCCGGATTCCATGCTTTCTGACGACCCGCGCGTCCAACTGATCGACCACTTGCCGGACGGGCTGATGCTCGTCCGCGATGGTGTCGTGCAGTTCACGAACCACCGAGCCTGTGAGATTCTGGGTCTGTCCGAGCGTCGGATCCAGGGGTCGCGGGTGCGCGCGCTGAGCGCGGACGCTGGCGACGTCGTCGATCGGGTACTGCAGGGCTCAGCGGTGTGCACGGCGCGCGATCTCCCCTGGTCTCGTCCCGGCGGAGCCCGCCGCGTGACGTTGGTTGGCGCTCCCGGAGCGGATCCCCAGGATGTCCTGCTGGTCGTTCGCGAAGCCGGCGCGTCCTCGGATCCGGTGGCCCGAGAGTCGTTCCGACGGCGCCTTCTGTGGCTCGATGGACTGGCCGCGGGGATGGCCCATGAGATCCGCAACCCGCTCGGTGGCATCCGGGGTGCCGCGCAGCTTCTGCGGCGCGATCCGGGCGCTGAGGAGGTAGACGAGCTTACCGGCCTCATTATTCGAGAGACCGACAGAATCAACGCGATCGTGGAGCAGCTGATGCTCTTCACCCGGCCGCGACCGCTGCGTCGCGACGCGGTCATGCTCAACCGCCTGGTGCATGACGAGGTGGCCCTGCTCAGCGCAGAGAGGTCAGGGGTCGTCGACGTGGTGCTCGACCTGGATCCGTCGCTCCCGACCATCGAGGGCGACGCCGATCGCCTGCGCGAAGGGGTGGGCAACCTGCTCCGAAACGCCTGGGAAGCTGCGCGCACGCGCGTACACGTGAGCAGCCGCATCGACCCCGACGGACGGCTCACCGAGAGCGGGCGGAATCGTGGTCTCGCTGTGCGCCTCTCGGTTCAGGACGACGGGCTTGGGATCGAGGCCGAGCGCCTGCCCGGGTTGTTTGCGCCGTTTGCCACCACCAAGACCGGCGGCAGCGGCCTCGGCTTGTTTGTCGCTCGCCTCGCGATCGATGCCCATGCGGGCAAGGTTGAGGTCCACGGCGGGGCCGGAGTCGGCGCCCGCTTTGATCTGACCTTGTGGGAACACCTCCCGGAGACCGATGCTCTGCCACAAGACGCCAACCTGATGGAGCCGATCTCGTGACCGCCCGCGTGTTGATCGCTGAGGACGACACCAGCCTTCGCACCGTGATGGGCAAGGCGCTGGCGAGCCAAGGCCTGTCCGTGATGGAGACCGGCGACGGGCCCGAGGCCTTGGAGCGGATGCGCGAGGAGCGCTTCGACGTCGCGATCGTGGATATCAAGATGCCGTCGATGTCGGGGCTGGATCTGCTCGAGCAGCTCAAGGCGCTGCCCGACCCTCCGCACGTCATCATGATCACCGCCCAGAACACCATGAACAACGCCATCGAGGCGATGAAGCGTGGTGCCTACGAGTACCTGACCAAGCCTTTTGACATCGACCTCTTTGAGGAGCTGGTGCTGCGCGCGGTGGGAGAGCGTGGCGGCGCCGCAGCCCCGGCGAGCACCCTCGATGACGGGCCGACCGCCGCGCCGGACACCCGCACGCTGTTCGGGGAGAGCCCGGCGATGCAGCGGGTGTTCAAGGCCATCGGGCGCGCGGCCCGCAGCCCGCACGCCGTGCTCATCAGCGGGGAGTCGGGGACCGGCAAGGAGCTCGTTGCCCGGGCGCTGCACCAGTCGAGCGACCGGGCGACCGGGCCCTTTGTGGCCGTCAACGCGGCGGCGATCCCCACAGACCTGCTCGAAGCCACGCTCTTTGGTCACGCCAAGGGCGCGTTCACCGGGGCCGTCGAGGCGCACGCGGGCAAGTTCCAGGCCGCGTCTGGCGGCACGCTCTTCCTCGATGAGGTGGGCGAGATGCCCCTGTCGCTGCAGGCGAAGCTGCTGCGCGTGCTCCAGGAGAAGGAGTTCTATCCCCTCGGTGCGACCCGCGAGGTGCGCGTGGACGTGCGCATCGTGGCGGCGACCAACCGGGAGCTGCTCGAGGAGGTGCGCTCCGGGCGCTTCCGCAGCGATCTCTACTACCGACTCGACGTGCTCGCGATCGAGCTGCCGCCCCTGCGGGACCGCCAGGACGACATCCCGCGGCTGGCCCAGTGGCTCCTCGACCGGCACGCGTCCGGCGGCACGGTGCCCCGGTGTGCGCTCTCGGACGAGGCTGTGGCCTGGCTCTCCGGTTACACCTTCCCCGGCAATGTGCGCGAGCTCGAGAACATGCTGGTGCGTGCGGCGACGTTCGCGACGGGAGACGTCATCCGGGTCGCGGACCTGTTGGGCCCCACCGGCGCGCAGCGGCGGGAGACCGGCGCCCAGGAGGAGTCCATCGAGGATCTGCTTCGCCGGCGCCTCGGCCCGGTGGTGCGCAACTACGCCGAGCCCCCCAGGGGAATCAAGTCGGACCTGCATCCGCTGGTGGTGGGGATGGCCGAGCGGGTGCTCATCGAGCTGGCGCTGGAGCGGACGCGCGGCAATCAGGTGGCGGCGGCGAAGCTGCTCGGGATCAACCGCAACACGCTGCGGCGCAAGCTCGACGACTACGAGCTGGACCCCGAGTCCAGCAAGCGGCGCCGATGATCGCGGGGCTCTACGGCATCGCAGACGTCAGCGGCGCCCCGCACCGCACGGAGCTCGAGGTCGCCGACGCGCTCCTCGCTGCCGGCGTCACGGTCCTTCAGCTGCGCATGAAGCACGCGCCGCGGGCTCAGGTTCGCGAGGTGCTGGCTCAGTTGGTGCCGCGGGCCAGAGCGGCGGGCTGTGCGCTCATCGTCAATGACGACCTGGACCTCGCCGCGGAGTTCCCGGGCGTAGGCGTCCACCTGGGCCAAGACGACGCCGATCCCCGAGAAGCCAGGCGTCGATTGGGTGAAGGCCCGTTGATCGGGTGGTCCACCCACGACCTCGATGATGTGCGGCGGGCGGCGATCTTGCCTCTCGACTACATCGGATTCGGGCCCGTGTTCTCGGCTGCGGGCAAGCACCTCGCCGCCGGAGACGATCGGCCGCCCATGGCTGCGGTCGGCCTGGACTCCTTGTCCGAGGTGGTAGCCGAGGCTACGGTTCCGGTCGTGGCGATCGGGGGCATCACCGGCGCGCGGCTCGCCTCAGTCATGCGGACGGGAGTGGCTGCCGCCGCGGTGATCTCGGCCGTCGCCAACGCGCCGGAGCTGCACGTCGCAGCGCGGGAGTTGGTGCAGACAGCGGGGGTCCGTGCCGGCCCGAAGGACGCTTGAATGAGACTCCATCGCTCCCTGCTCGGCCCTGCGCTTCTGTTGACCCTCGGCGGTGCCATCGCGTGCACAGCGAGCCCCGACCAGCCCTTCCCGCGGGACGGCTTCGTGGACCCGAGCAGTGACGACGACGACGACGCGCACGACGGGCCGAACCACGGCGGCGATGCGGTCGCCGGGGACCGCGTGGCGTTCTGGGACTTCGTGCAGACCCGTGGGTTCGACGGCGGCGAGGCCGAGTACACAACCCGCGCTTCGTTCTTCGACTATCAGCGCCTGGGGATCCCCCAGCCTCAAGGGCCCGGCGAGTGCCTGCGCAACGGCACCGACGCGGATCCCTGGGAGCCCATGCAGTCCAACGATCTGTGGGGCCAGCCGACGCTGGAGGCTGACGGCGAGGAGTGGGACCTGGAGCAGCTCGGCGTGGACTACTGGGTGCGTGGCCTGCCCCCGCGGACCTGGACCGACTTCGACGACCTCACCATCGCCATCGCCGGCGACGTCCTCGGCGAGGCCACCGAGTACGAAGAGGCGCTGTCGTTGCCGGAGACCCTGATCGGCGTGGCGGCGAGCCTCGATCCCGACGACGGTCTCGTGGTCGAGTGGCAGGCTGGCGACGCCAACAACCAGCTCCTGCTGGTCCTCAAGGGCGACGACTCCGGTCGCACTGAATATGTGGTCTGCACTCCCCTGGACGACGGTGACTTCACCGTGCCCGCCGCCATGTTCGAGGACTACCCGGCGGGGGACGTCGAGGTGCTGCTCCGCCGCGAGCGCACCCGCGAGGACTGGCGACTCGATGACGTCAGCCTCGGTCGCACGGTCGGCGTGTCGCAGCTGCGGGCGTCCTTCACCATCTCATCCGAGACCTTCGGCGGCGGCTCGGACTGAGCCTCCGCCCCGCGGGGGCACGCCTTGACTCCACTCGTGCAGCGCCCTGGCGCGCTGTGGCTCGATACCGGCACCCCGGAAGGCAGCGCGGCTGGCAATAGCTATGTCGCCGCGGAGCCGGCGCTGTGGTTGCGGGGGCGCGGAGACTCGCTGGAGATCCTGCCGGGCCCCCTCGGCGATCGCGGCTGGGCAGATCGACTCGCCGCCGCGGATCCTGGCACCGGCGACGCCTTCGGTCGGCTGCGCGCCATCACCGCGACCCTGCAGCGCTCGGGTCCCCACGCGCTCGACGCGGCCGGCTTCTCGGGCGGCCTCGCCGGCTTCTTCTCCTACGATCTCGGGCGCCGCTTCGAGCGTGTGCCTCGCCGGATCGCCCACCGCCCCGCCGACGTGCCATGGGACTTCGTGCTCGGCCTCTACGACGAGGTGCTGGTGATCGACGGCACCACGGGGGAGCGCCGGGTGCACCGGCTGCCGGGCTCGGCGCACCGCATCGATCGACACACGCCGCTGTTGCCGTCCCGACGGCCCCAGGCGCCAGGCGCAGCGCGGGCCCCGGAGCCGGAGATGACGCGGCAGGAGCACGCCGCGGCCGTCGGGGCCATCCGCGAGCACATCGCCGCGGGCACCATCTACCAGGCGAACCTGACGCTCAGGTTCCGGGCGCCCTCGACCCATCCGGGCGCGCCGCTTGCGACCTTTCTCCGTCTGCAGGCCGCGAACCCCGCGCCGTTCGCGGCGTACCTGGATCTGCCGGGGATGGCGGTGGTGTCCACCAGCCCCGAGTGCTTTCTGGGGTTGGATGCGGCGGGCCAGGTGCTCTCGCGGCCGATCAAGGGCACCGCGCCGAGGGATGCGGATCCCGCGATCGACGCCCAGCTCCGCGCGGACCTGCTCGCCTCGCCGAAGGATCGCGCCGAGCTGACGATGATCGTCGATCTGGTGCGCAACGATCTCGGGCGCGTCTGCGAGCTCGGCTCCGTGTCTCGCGCGCCCGCGCTCCGCGGCGAGGCACACCCCACGGTCTGGCATCTGGTGGCGGATGTGCACGGCACCCTGCGCGAGGACATGGACGCCCTGGACCTGATCGAGGCGAGCTTCCCGCCCGGGAGCTGCATCGGGGCGCCGAAGGTGCAGGCCATGGCGATCATCGAGGGCATCGAGCACTCGCGGCGCGGTCCGTACACCGGGGCGATCGGCTGGCTGGGCGCCGAAGGCGGGTTGGGTCTCTCGGTGGCGATCCGCACTTTGGTGTTTCGCGAGGGGGAAGTGTCGTACGGAGTTGGCGGAGGGATCGTGTACGACAGCGACGCGGACCGGGAGTGGGAAGAGGCGTTGCTGAAGGGCCGCGCCCTCTCGGAAGCGCTCGCGAGCCCCTCGATGCCCTTGACTTCCCGCGTGCGTGCGGGAAACTGAGCCACCAAGGTCGGGTATCTATTCGGGATTCGATCTTTTTAATTCCCCTTCATCGGGGAAGACGGTTACGAGATGCGTTGGCCCCGCTCCATGCGGGTTCACGATCTGACTGGGAGGTCATCCACGTGCGCTTCACTTCTTTGACTCGCAGCCTCGGAATGGGTCTGGTCCTCGCGTCGCTCGGCGCGATGGCAGGCTGCTCCGAGACTGTCCTCATCTCGAACCCCGACACGGCACCGCCCACCCGCGTGGACGCCGTCATCGAGGTCACCTCTGACAACCCCGACAACCCGCTCCTCGTCGACTTCGGCGAAGTGAACGCGGGCGAGTCCCGGGACAAAGAGATCACCGTCAAGAACATCGGCACCGACACCCTGCAGCTGCAGGACTTCGTGCTGAGCAACCTCGCTTCGTTCGAGCTGCTCAACATCGATGACCTCGTGCCCCTGCTCGTGCCCGAGGCCTCCTGGGTCCTCCAGGTGCGGTACAGCCCCGCGCAGGACGAGACGGTCCAGGCCACGCTCATCGTGGCGTCGAACGACCGCGAGAACCCCGAGGTTCCCGTGTCGCTGCGCGCTGAGGGCCTCGCCCCGGCGATCGACATCGACCCGGACAGCTTCGACTTCGGCAACCGCGAGCTCGGCTGCGTCGGTTCCCTGAACATCCAGATCTCCAACGTGGGCCGCGCCCCGCTGCAGCTCGACGACATCGTCTTCGAGGATCTCTCCGGCAACGGCGAGATGACCGTGCAGCACAGCATCGCGCTCGGCGCGGGCAACGAGCTCGAGCCCGGCACCTCGGTGACCGCGGAGATCTTCTACGCGCCGTCCGATGTGCAGCCCGACACCGGCACGCTCACCGTGGTGAGCAACGACCCGCTGCGCCCCGAGGCTTCGGCCACGCAGTTCGGCATCGCCCACCTGGGTGAGAGCAACGTCGACCAGTTCGCGCAGGACGGCAACAACTCGACCGACATCCTCTGGGTCGTGGACAACTCGTGCTCGATGGGCGAGGAGCAGAGCTCCCTGGCCGTCAACTTCGCGTCGTTCGTCCAGATCGTCGAGGCGCTCGACATGGACTACCAGATCGCGGTGACCACCACGGACGTCGGTGACAACGGTTCGCTCGAGGGCACCACGCCCATCGTGACGCCGAACACGCCGGACCCCGCGGGCACCTTCGCGGCGAACGTCAACCTGGGCGTCAGCGGCTCCGGCATCGAGAAGGGCTTTGACGGCTCGTACCTCGCGCTGTCGGGCACCAACATCGGCCCCGGCGGGCCGAACGCCCCGTTCCTGCGGACCGACGCTGGCCTGCGGATCATCTACATCTCTGACGAGCAGGAGCAGAGCACTCTGCTGCCGACCACTCAGGATTACGTGAGCTACTTCGAGGGCCTCAAGGCCAACCCGGAGCACGTCGTCCTCTCGGACATCACCGGTGGCCTGACGGGCTGCTCCGGTGGCGGCGGCAACGCTGGCGCGGGCACGGACTACGTGCAGGCGACGGTGCTGACCGGCGGCATCTCCGCCAGCATCTGCGACCCCAACTGGGTGAGCACGCTGTCGGCCCTGGCCTGGCTCGCGCAGTCCTTCGCGGACACGTTCGAGCTGAGCGAGACCCCGGTGCCCGAGACCATCGAGGTGCGCCTGTCGACCGATGGCATCAACTTCGTGCCCATCTACGTCGGCTGGGTCTTCGACCAGGCTCTGAACGCCATCGTCTTCGACCTCGACCACATCCCGGACAACGGTGATGTCATCGAAGTTGAGTACACCGTGCTCGGCGACTGCGAAGACTAGACGCTCGTAAGAGTATGACCCCCCTCAAGGCGGCCTCGGACTTCGGTTCGGGGCCGCTTTGCTTGGAGACCGCCGGATGCCGATCACCGAGATCGTGAGGGTGCTGGCACGCGCGCAGTCCCCAACCGGTGCGCTGGAGCTTCTCTACGACGTCACGGGCGCCATGCTGCCGGACGAGGAGACCCTGGGTTGGCCGGCGTTCTGGGTGCGCCAGCTGCAAGGGAGCGCGCTGATCGCGACCCACGGCCCGTTTGACACCGAGGATGAGGCCGTCGAGTTTGGAGAGCTGAGCCTCGGCGCGGCGGAGTGGCGACCGGGCTAACGAGGTGGCGGCCGGGCTAGATCAGCCGCCTGCGGCCGCCATGCGGGCGATGCGGTCCTTGGTCGGTGAGCGCTCGGGCCAGCGCGAGCGCATGTGATCGAGCACCTCGCGAGCGCGCTCCATCCGCTGGCGGTGCAGGAACACGTCGAACGCCAGTGCGACAAACGGAAGGTGGTCGGGTTCGAGCAGGAGCATGCGCTCGGCCATCAACTCCCGGTCAGCCGCCAGGGCGCGCCCGTCACCGAGATGCAGCTCCAGCCAGAGCCTCCAGTACAAGACCTCCGGTGCGTCGGGCTCTTGCACATCGAGTCGGGCGAGGAGCGCCTCGGCCTCTTCACGGCGACCGAGCCGCGCCAGGGTCGCCGCGAGCACGAGCCGCGAGCTCGAGTCGTCGGCTTTTGCCGCCGCGCGGGCCCGGGTCAGCGACGCCGGCTCGGTCAGTTGCAGAGTGCTCAGGGTGCGCTGGCGAACCCGCTTGTAGGCGGCCCAGTGCTCCAGCGGGTGCACGAACTGCACACTGGTGACATGGGTGCCCCGGACGCACCCCACGTCCAGAGAGCGCAGGAGGTCTCCATCCACCACCAGGTCCGCCTCCAATGAGAAGCACCCGGCGAGGGGCTCGGGCATCCGTGGCGCAAGCGCCAGCGGTCGAGGCGCGACCACGGCGCCGCCCCGCTCCAACGCTGCGAGCCAAGCGGCCCGGACCGAGTCTCGAGTCGGGGGCTGGTGTTCCTCGGTCCACGCGCTCGTGGTGAGCCGGGCGGCGCCGGCGGGCGATCTCCAGCTGGGCGCGCCGTCGGCTTGCTCGGCGATCCAAGTGCGCGGAGGCGACACCGCGTATCCCGCCTGGGGGAACTCGCTGGGGGTCCGCGCGGGGATGACCGTGCCGATGAGGTCGAGCTGCCACGCAGCAGGGAGCAAGATCCCCGCGAGAGCGAGCAGACCCAGGCTCGCGCCGGTGCGCGCAAAACCCGGCCACGGCTCGCCCCGGGGCTCGATGTGAGCCGACGGGAGCACCAGCCCCAGCAGCCCCCCGGCCACGAGCCCGCCGAGGTGGCAGAAGTTGTCTACCCAGTCACTCCACATCGCGCCAAACGCGAGGAAGTAGATGACAAAAGGGAAGACGGACCATCCGAAGCGAGCCGCCGTGCGCCGCGGGAGCCACGCTCCGTACCGCCATCCGAGCGCGACCGCGGCCCCGAAGAGCCCAAACGTCACGCCGGATGCGCCGACGGTTGGCAGGGGTGTGGCGATGCTCGACACCGCCATCGACGTGACCGCCGAGCCAACGATGACCAGGAGCGTGCCCGACCGGCCGAGCAGCGACTCGACGTTCCACCCCACGTAGAGCACGTACAACAAGTTGGGGATGAGGTGGCTCCACCCCGCGTGCAGCCCAGAGGCGGTGACGAGGCGCCACCACTGGCCCAGCTCGACCTGATGCGGCAGGGACTTCGCGCCCTGGGCGATCAGCACCGCGCTCGTCAGTGGCGCGCTCTGCAGTTGCCAGGCGAAGGCGACCACCAGCAGGCTCGCGGCGGCCAGCGTCACCCACGGCGGCGAGCGCAGGCTGAAGCCCGCCATGAAGCGCGCCTGCCGATCATCGAGCAGGGTGGTGTAGAGCTCGAGCGAGCCGGCGAGCACAAAGGCGTCGGCGGTGACCGGGGCGAAGCGCACGCGGGCGTCGGGCCCGATGGCACCGGAGCGAACCGCCGCCTCGAACTCTTCGAACTCGAGAGCTTGAATGCCGCCGTCGTCGTCGAGGAGTTCGACCAGGGCTCAGCTCCCCAGCATGCTCGCGGGCCCGGGGCCCGGCAGCGCTCCCATGGCGCCGTGGGGCGCGTTCCCTGCGCCGAGCATCCCATCGACGAAGGCGACGTGGCTGCCCTGGGGCGCCGCGGTCTGCAAGCTGGTCAGGAGCTTGTCACGGACTGCGCGGCGCATCTCCGCGGCGTCTCGACCGGGGGCGCCGAGGGGCGTCTCCACCGAGCCTTCGTGCACGTGGCCGCCGTGCAGGAGCACGAGCACACGGGACGGCAGGGGGATGCAGGTCTGCTCCAGCGGCTGGGCGGCGAGATCGAAGGTGGCGGGGCGCTCGGCGGCCGGCAGGAACCGCTCGACGCCGCGCGCAGCCAGCTCGGTCAAGCGGGTCAGGCTGCGACCGAACAGGGCTGGCAGCTGGTCCGGCTGTACGCCCTGCAGCCGCTCCGACGCCAAGGCCAGGGGCAGCTCGGTCAGGGACAGGCCCGCTTCCAGTCCGCCAGCCCGCCCGGCCGTCAGCAGCTGCCCGGGCCCGAGCTCGCCGAGCAGGTCGTCCAGCCCGATGGCGCGCAGGCCATTCCATGTGCTGCGGGTGAGGCGCCAGTCGTGATGGAGGCGGATGCGCTCGGCCAGGGCTGCGATGGCCTTGGGGTCCACGCCGCGAGATGCCGCGGGGCTCCAGGTCCCGGTCAACACCACCGTGGCCAGGGCCGTCCGCACCGATGCGCGCACCGAGCCGGGGCGCCCGTCGCCCATGGCGCCGAGCAGCCGATCGACCGCGGTCGTCAGGGCGCCGCCGTCTACGTCGATGCGCTGGATGTCGTCGGGGCCGATGGTGCCGCGGGCCTCCTTCGCCTCGCCCAACGCGATCTGCAGCGCCTCCACGGTCGGTCCCAGGCTCGGCGCGCCCGGCACGCACTTGATCGCGAGCGACCAGGTCAGCCAGCCGGAGCGCGCCGGGTCCTCGGTGGGTAGCCCGCTGAGCCAACCGTGGGCTGGCTTGCCGCCGGCGAAGTGCTGCAGGAACTCCGACTCACCGTCGAGCAGGTCGGTGGGTCCGTGCAGACCCGCGGCGGCGAGATCGGCGAGCCGCCATCCATCCAGCAGCGGCTGGGCTGCGCACAGCACCCGCCCTGGCGTCGCGAGCAGGGCTGAGTCCACCCGAGAGGCTTGGGCCAGCGCCAACGCCATGCCCGAGGCCAGCTGCTCCGGTGTGGAGCCGCGCAGCAGGCCCGAGACCAGCGCTCCCCCGACAGCGTGCAGGAAGGTCAGCCGCTGGCCATCTTGTCGGCCTGCGATGCAGAGCCCGCCGATGCGAGCGAGGATCTCATTGGCGGCGAGCTGTGCGCGCAGGGCGTCGTCCCAGCCCAGCCCCCGATGGGCGGCGCCGAGCCAGGCGGCCCAGACCGCCGAGTGGCCGGTGTGGCCGCACAGCATCCAGTCGTCGTACTCATCGACCACCGACAGGGCGCTCCCCGCCAGCAGCGCCCCCTCCAGCGTCAGGCCGTCCACTCCTGGGGCCACCCGCAGACCGCCGGGACCCATGGCTCGCGCCGCCACGAGCGCCGGCTGCACCGCATCGGAGCCCAGGCCCGTCGCCGCCGCCGCGAACACCGACGCGGCCTGCATGCGCAGCCTCTCACGCACGCCGTCGGGCACATGCTCCATGCGCAAGGCGGTCGCCCACTGCGCCATCGCGAGCAGCGCGCTCACGGGCTCGCCTCGACCAGATCCTCGGGGCGTCCATCCCGCGCGCCGCCCCACCACACCCGCTCCGCGGGCACGGTCACGAACGTGCGCTCGGGCCAGCGCATGGCGCACAGCTCGCCACCAAACACCACGCCGAGGTCGATGTCGGCGACGTCGTTGCGCCACTGGGCGAGCCGCACGGGCACGTGCCCATGCACCACCGCTGTGGGCCCGGAGTAGTCCGCCGCCCAGTCCAGACGCTCGGGGTAGCCATCCACCACCTTGCCCGTCGTCTTTCCGTAGAGGCAGAAGGCGGTCACCGCGTCGCCGACCCGCCCGTGGTCGCGCTCTTCGAGTCCGGCGTGTGAGACAAGCAGTCTCCCTCCGTCGAGCCAGAGGTAGGCCGGCGACACCGCCATGACGCGCAGGAAGCGCTCCCGCAGCAGCCGCTCCTCCGGCACCGTCAGCTCCTGCCACTCCGCCACCGTGGTGGCGAGCCCGCCGGTCACCTTCACGGCGCGGCCTTCCAGCCAGCGCAGCAGCTTGTCGTCGTGGTTGCCGGGCACGAAGAGCGCGCGGCCGCTCTCGACCCACGCCAGCACCTTGCGCAGCACGCCCACAGAGTCGGGTCCGCGGTCCACCAGATCGCCGACAAACACCGGCCGCCGGCCATCGGGGTGCACCGCGTCTTCGTCGTAGCCGAGCTTGTCGAGCAGGCTCAGCATCTCGGACGAGCAGCCGTGCACATCACCGATGACGTCGAACGGCCCGCGCTCCTCGAACTGCACTGGGGGCAGCGGATGGCGGCGCACGGTCACGCTCTCGAGGCTCGATGCGTCCAGGTGGTCGATCCGGTCCCAGCGCTCTTTTTCGAGGGCGTCGGGCAGTCCCTGCATGGCCTGTACGTGCTGGGCGAGCACGCCATCGTCTACCTGCCGCTCGCGTCGGCTGTTGCGCTCCCGCACGAGGGCCAGGTCGGCGTCGATGATCACGAGGTGGGTCGGGAGACGCTTGCTGCGGGCGAGGCGTCGCAGGGGCAGCCGAGCCTGGCTGTCCAGGTTCGTGGCGTCGATGACCGTCAGGCGCTCGTTCTGCAGTCGCAGCTCGGCGATGCGATGCAGGACCTCGAAGGCGTCGTCGTGGATGCCTTGCTCGGACGCGTCGTCGCAGAGCATGGCCCTCATCTGATCGGCGCTGAGCACCTCGGTCGGGGCGAAGCAGCGCTGCGCGAACGTGCTCTTGCCAGCCCCGGCGGGTCCGCAGAGCACGATGAGCGAGGGCTCATAGATATGGAGCACGGTCACGAGGTGGTCCATAGCAGGGCGCGCGGCCCCCCGGCGTGCCGATGGGTCACGGAAGGGGGGCCGGGAGCACAAACGAATCGCCCGCCCGGGAGAGCCCGAGCACCCCGGCGAGCCCCGATCTTGCGGATGCGAGCGCCGAGCGCAGCTCTGACGCGTCGTGGGCGGCCAGCCTCTCGCCGAGGCCCGGGTCGGCGAGGGCCGCGACGAGCACGGGGATCTCCCAGTGGGGTCGGGCGTCGCTGCGGGGAGCGTCGAGGATGGCGGGGGAGAAGCGCGCCACGAGGTCGTCGGAGAGGTGGGTGCCGCCGCCGGGCGTGTCCGACGGGGGCGAAGCGGGCATCAGGAGGACCGCCTCGGGGGCGGGGGCGAGCATGCCTGGATCCAGGTGGGCAGCCTGGTGGATCCGGATCGGCACCGACTCCTGGCCGACACAGTGCGCCGCCCCGACGAGGTAGATGGCGTCGAGGTCCTGAGCGGTGGCCGCGTCTCGGTGCAGCGGGATCCCAGCGGCCAGCGCCGCGACGGTGCCCGCGCGGCCGAACAGCAGAACGTGCCGCACATCGGTCGGCCAGTCGTCGTCGGGTCCGCACGCGTGCACGAGCACTCCACGGGCGGTCAGCGGGGCCACGAACTCCGGCAGCAGCGGCTGGTCTCCGTCGGACACGACCAGCACCGAGTCGCCAGGCTGCAGCGCGACGGCGGCGGTGGTGCTGGTGGCGTGCAGATGCCCCAGGGTGTCCCGCGCGCGGGCTCGCAGTCGGCGCTCGGCGTCGGGCACGGCCAGGTCCAGCAGCGGCGTCGCTTGCTCCTCGTGTCGCCGCTCCATGGCCACCGCGAAGCGGCCCAGCTGGAACAGCGACTCCAGATCCATGTTCAGCGGGTCGATGCGCATGCCCCAGCTTGACTCTCCTCGGTCGTCCCGGAGACGGGAGCTGGCGAGGTGGGCGGCGTCATTCCACGAGAGCGGCGTGAACCCCGGGGCGCCGGCCCGACGCAGCATGGGAGTCGGGATCCGACCCAGCCCGCGCAGGGCCCGACGGGACAGCGAGAGCAGCGGCGCGACGTCCGAGAGGAGGTGGGGAGGAAACGGCAGCGCGGTCTCCCGGGTGAGCCGGGCGAGGCGTCGTGCGCACAGGTGGCTGCCGTGGGCGTCGTGCATACCGCTGGCCCCCAGCGAGCAGTCGCTGCACGCGCCGTGGCGCAGCACATCCCAGGCAAAGCCCAGACGGGCGCGTTGAGTCCACAGTGCACCGAGAGCGGGCGCCACGAGTCGGTCGGGTCGCATGGCGTGGATGCTATATCGCTGGGCATGAGCCGGTCCGGACCTCAGCGACGCGAGCCCGTCACCGCCCGCACGGTGCGGCGCCTCGCCCCCGACTCCCAGGACACCTGGGAGGACGAACTCGTGGTGGAAGAGCCGCTCGAGATCCGGCTGGGTGACGAGGCGCTCGCGGTGCTGATGCGCACGCCGGGCCACGACATGGATCTGGCGACCGGATTCCTGTTCAGTGAGGGGATCCTGCGGGACCCATCGCAGCTGCTGATCGTCGAGTACTGCGCCGACGTGACCGACGACGCAGCAGGCAACGTGGTGCGGGTGCGCGCCCAGGATCCGGATCGCAAGGCTGCAGCGAAGGCGCGCCGCGAGGTCTACGCCAGCTCGTCGTGCGGCCTATGCGGCAAGACCACGCTGGACTCGGTCAGGCTGATGGCGCCTCCGCTGGTGCCGCCGCCAGCGTTCACGGCGACGATGCTGCGCGGGCTCCCCGACGCGCTGGAGCAGGCCCAGTCGCTGTTCGCGCGGACGGGAGGGCTGCACGCCGCGGGGTTGTTTGATCTGCAGGGCCGCGTGCAGATCGTTCGCGAAGACATCGGGCGTCACAACGCGGTGGACAAGGTCTGCGGCGCGATGGCGCGAGATGACGTGTGGCCGCTGAGCGATCGGATCCTGGTCTTGTCGGGCCGCGCGTCCTTTGAGATGGTGCAGAAGGCGGCGATGGCTGGGATCGGCACGGTGGTGTCAGTCTCCGCCCCGAGCTCGCTCGCCGTGGATTACGCTCGCGCCGCAGGGATGACCCTGGTCGGCTTCGTGCGGCGGGACCGACTCAATGTGTACGCGGGAGACGTGACCCCATGAGCGAGCAGCGCATCCAGACCTTTGAGGCCTTCTGGCCCTTCTATGTCGGCGAGCACCGGCTGCCGCTGAGCCGCGCCCTGCACTACATCGGCAGCTTCGCTGCGCCGAGCACGCTGGTCTGGGTGATCGCCACCGGCAACTGGGCGTTCTTCCCGTTGGTGCTCGTCGCCGGCTACGGGCCGGCCTGGGTCGGCCACTTCATCCTCGAGAAGAACCGCCCGGCGACGTTCAAGTACCCGCTGTTCTCGATCCGCGGCGACTACAAGATGCTCGGGCTGGCGCTGCGCGGGAAGATGGCGGACGAGGTCACGCGGCTGTATGGAAGCGCCCATCCCGCCCCGGACGCGCCGCTGCTCGCCGACGCCGGCTGAGCAGCCCCGCTGCCACGAGCAGGGAAAGCATCGAGGCGCCCTGGGGATCCACCGCGCTGCACCCGCAGCCCGGGGTGACGGCTGCGCCGCCGCAGTCGGAGTCTTCGAAGAACTCAACTCCCGCGGGCGCGAGCAGGGCCGAGGCCACCAACCCAGCGTCGTCCAGGCTGACCGACACACAGGCGACCGCGGACTCCCACTTGTTCGCCTCGTTGCCCTCCAGGGTGTGCAACACGATGTCGGAGCGTCCCGGCGAGCCCGTGGCGCCATCGACGACAAAGCCATCGACGACAAAGCCATGGGTGCCGATCCCGCGGGAGCTCCACTGGAGAGGCGTTTGGTAGATCGGCTCCCCTGCGGCGTCGGTGACGACTGCCTGCAGATACCCCAAGGCGAACGAGGTGTCTCTTGTCACCTCCTCGGGCTCGGTGCGGGGAGGTGCCATGGCGCCCAAGGCGATGGTCGCGCCGGTCAGATCGACCGCCTCGACGACGTTGACCGCGAGCAGCTGTGCCCCGTCGCCGTCGCTGAAGCTGGACGTGCCAGGGAGACTCAGCGTCACTGAACCCACATCCTGGCCCGGATCCGCGTTCACAAAGTCGATGGCTTCGGGGGACCACGAGATCGCGCGGCCGCCTGCGTCGAGGACCTCCAGGGTCAGGTCCAGGCTGCTGCCCCCGAAGATCTGCACCGGGTCCCTGGGCTGGAGCAGCGGGATCTCGCCCCAGAACTCGTCCTCGCGGTCCACCATCAGGTCGCTCACCAGATCAGTCCACGGATCACGCAGGCTCGCGGTGACGCCGGCGACCACCTCGAACGCAAGCCGATCTTGTTCGCCTCCGTCCGCGGTCACCGACACCTCGGCGCTCCCGAGCTCGGTGGCGCTCACCGCCCACGCCTGGGCCGCGCCGGTCACTGCGGCCACGCCGGGGTCGTCGCTCACCCAGGTGGTCGTCGCGTCCTCGGCCTCGTCCACCAGCTCGATGGGGAACACCGAGTCCTTCATCAGCGGCCGCTGCAGGTCGTCGCAGGCCTGGAATGTCAGGACGCCGTCGAGGCCTTCGAAGGTCGGACAGGAGCAGCCAGCGCCGAGGAGGAGCAGCGCAGCGAGGAGGAACAGGGGGTGAATCCGCATGGGGGTTGACCATGCGCGAGCTGTGCCGTGCCGAGGGGCAACGCCCTACCCGCCGATCTGGATCATCTCGCCTTCGAACGGGTTGCTGCCGTCCTCGCCGGTGATGTGGGCGATGGGCTTGCGCAGGATCGCAGCGCGGATGGCCCGCTCCAGGTCGTCGTCGCTGCCTCCGCCACGCATCACATCGCGCAGCGACACCATCTTCGGGTCGTAGGCGAGGCAGTTCTTGAGCCGCCCGTCCGACGTGATCCGCACGCGGTTGCAGGCCTCGCAGAACTGGCGGGACAGCGCCCCGATGGCGCCCACCTCCACCGCCGTCCCGGCGACCGACCAGTAGTTGGCGGGCCCGCTGCCGTCGGGGCCCGCTGCGGGGAGCAGGGTGTACTTGCTCTCCAAGCGCGCGCGGGTCGCCGCCCAGGGCACAAGCGAGAACCGGGACTCGCCAAAGGGCATGTACTCGATGAAGCGAATGGTCACCGGCAGGTGCGCGAAGCGGTCCACAAAGCCGACGACCTCGTCCTCGTTCATGCCTTCGCAGACGACGACGTTGATCTTGAGCGGCAGCCAGTCCAGCGCCACCACCGCATCGATCCCGGCAAGCACGTCGTCCAGGCGGTCCACCCGGGCGAGATCGATGAAGCGCTGTCGATCCAGCGTGTCGAGCGAGATGTTGATGCGCGTGAGGCCCGCCTCCTTGAGCTCCGCGCCGATCTTCGCGAGGTTCCACCCGTTCGTGGTCATCGACAAGTCCGTCAGCAGCGGCAAGGCGCCCAGGCGCCGGACCAGCTCGATGATGTCGCGCCGCACGGTGGGCTCGCCTCCGGTCAGCCGGATCCGGTCCACGCCCATCTCGGAGAACACGCGGCCCAGTCGCTCGGTCTCCTCGAACGTCAGCAGCTCGTCCCGGGGCGTGAAGTCGATGCCCTCTTCGGGCATGCAGTACACGCAGCGGAAGTTGCAGCGGTCCGTGACCGACATGCGCACGTAGTGAATCCGACGGCCAAACGGGTCGATGATCGGACCGCGAGGCGGGTTCTCGCTGGGGAGTGCGCGTGCCACGCCCCAGGTCTAGCTGGCTTTCACCACTGCGGCCAGCGCCTCGGCCCGGGCGAGATCGCCGGGCGTGTTCACATTGAGGAACGAGCGCCCGTCGGGATGCACGGCGCGCCACTGCTCCTCGGGGATGCGCGCGACCCGCAGCGCCCCGAGCCATGTGCCCATGCCCAGCTCGCCGGACAGCATCGCCTGCTTGATCGCGCCGAGGCAGCGCGCGCCATAGATCGCGTGGGTGGGCTCGGAGTGGCCGTCCCGCCTCGGCAGCAGCACATCAGCGCCTCGGCTGGGGTGCCGGGCGAGCCAGCGGATCAGCTCCACATCGAGCAGCGGCAGGTCGCACGCGGCGAGGAAGACGAACGGGGTGGGCGCGGCGGCGAGCCCGGTGAGCAGCCCGCCCAGGGGCCCCATCCCCGGCACGAGATCCTCGACCACCTGGACGCCCGACAACGCAGGCAGCGACTGGCCTTCCCGGCGCACGACGATCACGTGCTCACAGCACGCCTTGAGTCGCTGCACCAGCTGGGGGAGGAGCAGCGAGCCGCCAAAGGTCAGCGTGGCCTTGTCGGTGCCCATGCGCTCTGAGCGGCCGCCGGCGAGCAGCACGCCGGTCAGCACCCGTGGTGGGGACACTGCAGCGGCGATGTGCTGGACCAGGAACTCGGCGCAGGGCCCGGGATCGCCCAACGGGAATCGGGCGACGTCCCCCTGAGGCACCGCGATGTCGTGGTCGGCCACCACCGCGACGAGGTTGCGGATGGCGGCGATGGTGCCGTCCGCCCAGGGGCGCTTTGGCGTCGCGTCGGCGCGGGCCACCAGGATCTTCGGCATCGCCGAGCTTCGGTACCCCTCGGTGATGACGAGGTCCACTCCGTCTCCGTAGCGCTCCACCAGGGTCAGGACCGGCACCTCGCCGTCGGCCTTGCCCATGAGCGCGAGCTTGTGGCGATTGGTGATCAGCACCCGGTGCGCGCCGGCGGCGGTGAAGCGGTGGGTGTCCTTGCCAGGGTGATCCACATCGAAGCGGTGCACGTCGTGCTTGAGCACCATCACCCGCAGCCCCCGGGCGGCGAGCGCGGGGATGAGCTTCTCCAGGAACGTGGTCTTGCCCGTGCCCGACGGAGCCACAAACGAGACGATGGGGGGAATGCTCATCGGATCTGCGCCGTCGGTGCACCCGCGTCGCCGGGCAGCAGGATGATCCGGACGGTGTCGCCGGCGCTGAGGCCCTCGCTCTCTTCGGGAGCGACGATGAGGCAGGTCGCGCGGGCCATGGAGCTCTGGATCCCCGAGCCCTGGGGGCCCGTGGTCCGCACCGAGACCACGCCGTCCTGCACGGTGTGCACGCCTCGGAACAGCACGAGGAAGCCGGCCCGCTTGCGCAGGTCCACGGTCAGCGCTGCGTCCTGGGTGGGCAGGAACGCGTTGGCGTAGCCCCCGAGTCGCCGCAGGGCTGGGCGCACGTACATCAGAAACGACACGTCGCACGACACCGGGTTGCCGGGCAGCCCGAACCAGCGGGTCTCACCGATGCGTCCGAACGCGTTGGGCTTGCCGGGCCTCACCTTCACCTTCCAGAACCGCTGCTCCCCTCCCAGCTCGGCGATCGCTTCTTTGACGAAGTCGAGCTCGCCGACCGAGACCCCGCCGATCGTGAGCAGCACGTCCGCGCCGCGCAGCCCGTCGAGCGCAGCGCGCAGCGAGCCTTTGTCGTCCCGGGCGATCCCCAGGGAGCGCGGCACGCCGCCCGCCTCCCGAACCCGCGCGGCCAGCGCCCAGGAATTCGAGCTGACGATGTGGCCCTGAGGTAGGGGATCGCCGGGCTCGTGCACCTCGTCGCCGGTCGCCAGGATGGCCACCACCGGTCGCCGCACCACGTCTACCCACGTCAGGCCTTGTCCGGCCAACAGACCGATCAGGCCCGGTCCGACGACGTCTCCGGCCTGGGCGATGACATCTCCTTCACCGACGTCCTCCCCCCGCCGGCGAATGTTGGCGCCCAGGGTCTCGGGCTGGGTGATCACCACGGAATCGCCGTCTCGCTCCGTGCGCTCCTGGGCCACCACGGTGTCGGCCCCGTCGGGAACGGGGGCTCCGGTAAAGATCCGCGCCGCCTCTCCAGGCTGGAGCGGGCGTTCGGGCCACGACCCGGCGGGGATCCGCATGACCACGGGGATCGGAGCGCCCTGGTCGGCGTGCAGCAGCGCGTATCCGTCCATCGCCGAGTTGTCGGCGGGCGGGAGAGAGCGGCGGGCCGTGACGCAATGTGCGAGCACGCGGCCCAGAGAATCCGCGAGGGATACGCGCTCCAGACCGAGCGGGGCGACCCCGGTGAGCACGGTGGCGATGGCTTCTTCGAAGGGAATGAGCATGGCCGCGGAGCTTACGGGCTGGGCCTGCACAAAGACATAGACCCCACTCCTGTTTGCCGGACTCCCCCGGCCCCTGCGACAATGGCCGCACGTGCGCCGATCCCTGCTTCCCATCCTGCTCTTCGCTCTGGCCGTCCCCGGCTTCGCGGACGCAGCCCCCCCTTACGATGTCGTCGTCTCGAACCTGTCCAAGGTCGAGCCCGCTCGCCGCCAGGCGCGCTTCGACTTCGTCGCTCGGGAGATGGCGCTGACGATCTCAGCGCCTCCTGGCTTCGCGGTCGCGGCCCTGGGCATGTACGAGGCGGAGCTGTCCTTCGACAACCGGGTGACCTTCCTGCACAACCGTCCCGCCGCGGGCGATGCCACGTCGCCCTGGGATGACCTCACCGAGAGCGGCGAGGCGGACTCGGTCGCGTTCTTGCCCCAGGTCACGATCCGCAAGGGGCTGCCGTTCTCGTTCGAGGTCGGCGGCCGCATGGGTTGGTACACCGGGAGCCGCCAGTTCGTGGTCGGCGGGTTTGGTCGCTGGGTGCCGTTCGGGAACTGGAGCAAGATCCCCGACGTGTCCATCGGCATGGGCTACGACGGGATGATCGGCAACGACCAGCTCGAGACCGGCGTGTTCCACATCGATCTGTCGCTCGGCTACACATTCAAGCTCAACCTGCGCGGCACTCGACCCGGCACCCGCTTCTCTCCATTCGCCGGATACTCGTTCCTTCAGTCCCACGCCAGACCCGGCGTCACGGTGGACGAGGTGTCCCCGGTGACGGGGTGGGCAGAGGATGCGCTGCCGGGCATCGACCCGCGCTCGTTCCGCTACCACCGGGGCTTTGTCGGCATGGAGGTGCGGGGCGGCGGCTTCGCCTTCCGCTTTGCGTTCGACGCGAGCTTCCCGCGCAAGGCGCCGGTCGTGGCCGGCCTCAACGTGACGATCGGGCTGCGCTTCTAAGGGCTAAACCGCCCGTCCGGCGAATGGATCGACGTCGGCGAGGACGCTCATGGCGAGGTCGGGGCGGTCGGTGATCAAGGCGTTGACCCGCAGTTTCACGAGCTCGCGCATGCGGGCCTCGTCGTTCACCGTCCAGGTGTTCACCGCCAGACCCCGGAGATGCGCCTTGCGGACGAGTTCATCGGTGACCACCCTGTGGCTCGGATGAAGCGCGTACACAGACAAAAGAGGGGCTGCCCAGGGGCGCCGCAGCACCCGCTCGCGCAGGCCCGGGCCATCGCTGGGGTACACCAACGCGAGCGGAGCGTCGCAGTTCATCTTGATGCGCAGCAGCGAGCCGGGGTTGAAGCTGCTGACGATGCAGTCGGCGTAGAGGCCCGTGGCTCGGATGAACTCGGCGACGGCCAGCGCCGTGCCATCTCCGCGCAGCCCGTCTTCCTTGATCTCGATGTTGAACCGCACTTGCCCCCGGAAGGTGTGCACGAGCTCATCGAGCAGGGGGATCGGCTCCCCCTTGAAGTCCGGCCCGAAGTGCGAGCCGACATCGACTCCCTTGAGCTCGTCCCAGGACATCGCGGTGACGTCCTTGCGGATGCCTGCGAGCCGCATCAGCGTGCGGTCGTGGTGCACGATCAGCTCGCCCGTGGCGCAGCGGCGCACGTCGAACTCGAACCACGGGACCCCGAGCTCGGCGGAGTTGCGGAACGCGGCCATCGTGTTCTCGGGCGCGAGCGCCGCACCGCCACGATGGGCCTGGACCTGCACGTACGCGGCGCGCTTGGGCGCCTCTTTGTGGGTCTTGCTGTGGGCGCGGCCCGGGGCGCGCGGAATCTCGGCGGGATCGGTCATCGCCGGGAGGGTAATCGACTTCCTCAGCGGTCGTTCGGCTCTGTGGTCTGCGGCCTGGTCTTCGCCGTGTCGTTCCTGCTTCTCCAGAGCCCCGCCCGGGCGGAGCAAGCACCGGACTGGAGCCTAAAGATCGAGGCGAGCGCAGACAGCCGCGAGGGCACGATCGCGGGGCGCGCCTGGGTCACCCTGTGGAACCCGAGCTTGCAGCCCCTCTCCACGATGCGGCTGTTCGTCTATCCCGAGTACTACGCCGACAAGCCCCTGCTCGACGACATCCTGTGGGAACGGGTCTACCCCGGACTGTGGGAGCCCGGGGCCCTGGGGCTCGGTTTTGTGAGCCACTCCCGCGAGGATGGCGGCAGCTCTGCGCTGAGCTGGCGACGGCTCGAGGGCGGGGCGCCGATCGTCGAGATCCAGCTGCCGACGCCGCTGCTCCCTGGCGAGTCGGTGACGGTGGCGGTGCCGTTCCTCACCCGCGTCCCGCACAAGTACGGCACGTTTGGTCGCGCGCGCGAGATCCTGACGGCGAGCGGCGGCTGGCACCCCATCCCGGTGCTGCTCACGCCCGACGGGGAGTGGATCCATGACGCGCCCCCGGCGCTCGCGGACTATGAGATCTCGGTGTCGGTGGACCAAGACCGGGCCGTCGTGCTGGGGGACTCGGTGCGCGGCAAGGCAGGCGCCGCGCCGTCCCGCTTTGTGCCCGACGCGAACCCCACGGGGGGAGAGGCCGGATCGCCATCCGCCGGGCCTGCCGCGGTGAGCTGGAGAGGGCGCGCGCGCTGGGTGGGGCTCTCCGTGCAGAAGCGCAGCGAGCAGCGCAACATGCCGCTGTCCGACGGCTCGACCCTGACCTGGGTGGGGCGGCCGCTGAACAAGGGGCAGCGACGCTGGATGCGGCGCGCGGGCGAGGCGGTGCGGGAGACCGAGCGCAGCCTGGGCATCGATCTGCCGCCACGAGACATCCTTTTGGTGGAGGCGTCGCTGCGGCGGCGACTCGTGGAGCTCGGCGACGGCGTCATCTACATCTCTGACCGCTACCTCGAGGCCGAGCGTCTGTTCTGGCGCTACCACGACGTGCACCTCGCCCGCGCCATCCTCGCCATGGACATCGAGCCCACGCTGCAGGAGCCGGCGCGCCTCGCGGACTTCGCCCTGGATGCGCTGTCCTGGGAGTTCGTGGGCGACTATCTCGGCACCCGCTGGCGCAACCACGTGGGGCTGCGCGGTCTGCTTCAGCGCTTCTCGTTCTTCCCCCAGGTCGAGTCCCTGCTGGAGACCCCGGCGTTCCCGTTTGCGGACCAGATCTTCGACAACCCATGGATCGTGGATCCGCTCGCCGCCGACATCCGACGGTTCAACCGGCCCCTGCGTTCGGGGCGCACGCTCTCGCTCCGGCTCGACGACCGCGTCGGCACGGCGACCAAGCGCCAGACCATGCTGCGCACCCTGCGGGGAGAGGCCCAGCACTCCCTCTTCGTTGAGCTCGCGCGGGCTTCGGGCCAGGACATCGATGGGCTCGCGACGAGCTGGCTCGGCGACGTGCCGCGGGTGAACCTGCAGCTGGAGTCGGTGCTGCGCGACCGGACCGAGGACGGCCTGCACCGCACCAGCGTGACCGTCCGGCGGGTGGATCTGGAGGGTGAGTCGCCCGATGAGGTCGTGGAGGTGCGCCTGTCGCCTGGATTCGGGCGCAAGAAGGGTCGGGTCACGCTGCGCTGGCAGGGCAAAGACGAGGTCGCCACCTGGGATGTGGTGACGAAGCGCCGCATGAACCTGGTGGAGATCGACCCCCAAGCTCGGCTGACGGAGCTCGACGAGAATGGCCTCAACCTGCGCCAGGACAACCGACGCCCTCCGGCGGTTCGGGTGAGCGGCTTCGGGTACGCCGGGCTGTCGATCACCGGCCAGGGATTCGACGCTTACGGGCTGCTGAACATCCGGCCCCGCCACAACACGCGGCATCAGGTGAACGTGCGGGCGTCGTCCAACCAGCAGGTCATCGGAGGGGGCGGCCTCACCTATGCGCACTACTTCGGCCCACCGCGTTGGGGGCTTCAGCTCAAGCACCGCGTGGTGTTCACCGCAGACTTCGCGTGGCTGAAGCAGTCGTTCGCCGAGACGGACGCGCCGCTGCTCGCGGAGTTCTCCGGCGGGTACATCTTCGAGACGCGCTCCAACAGCTTCATGCCCACGCGCGGCGGGCGCTTGTCGATCACGGGCACTGTCGGCCGGGACTTCGCCCTCAAGAACGACAGCCTGCGCTCGCTGGCGGAGTCGGGGTTCCTGGGCCTGGACGTGCAAGGCATACGGCTGTTCAAGCTGCATCCCAACCACGTGCTCGCCGTGAAAGCGAAGGCTGGGTTTGTGCTCGGCAACGTGAAGCACAGCCAATTCACCGTCGGCGGCGACCGCGACCTGCGTGGCATTCCAGAGAGCCACATCGTCTCGCCGGCGCGGGTGATGGGCGCGCTCGAGTGGCGGCATCTGTTCTTCAAGGAGGCCGACATCCCGCTCCCGTTCCAGCGGGTGAGGGGTCTTCAGGGGGCGTTGTTCATCGAAGGAGCGGCTGCGGCGCAGGCCCTGGACACGGCGCCCAGCGTGGACGATCTGCACGTCTCGGTCGGCTATGGGTTTCGCTGGTTCGTGGACTGGCTGGGCGTGCTTCCCGGCGTGTGGGGCATGGACTTTGCGTTCTCTCCGGGGGTGCCGCCGGGAAGGTTGCCGGTGTCGATCCGGCCGGATGAGTGGCCCGAAGTACCCTTTCAGATCTACTTTGCGGGCTCGCAGAGCTTCTAGGTTCTCTACCTGAGCCCCGACCCCGAGCCTCCGCTCTCTCCGTGAGTCCCCGTGCCGCGCGTTCCCCTGCTCCTGATTCTGGCGACGCTGATGGCGGGCTGTGCGACGACTTCGTCGGCGCGGAGGACGGATCGCGTGGTGCGCACCGTGCTGGACACGGCGACGTACATGCTCGGCCAAGACCGCCCCACGGTGGACAATCGGCCGTATCGGGCCGACTGCTCCGGCTTCATCGAGGCGGCGTTCTCGAAGACGGCGGTGCGGCTCATCGCCACCTCCGCGAGCGGGGGCTCCTCGTCCGAACACATGTATCGCACGCTGAAGGAAGCGGGGCGGCTGCGGGCGGACCGCAAGCTCAGGCCCGGCGACCTGGTGTTCTTCCACAACACCTGGGACCGAAACCGAAACGGGCTGCGCGACGATCTGTTCAGTCACGTGGGGCTGGTCGACAGGGTGGCGAGTGACGGCACGGTGTCGTTCTTCCACTTCGTCTCGGGGAGGGTCACTCGCGGCACGATGAACCTGCGCCACCCCGGCGAAGCGCGCGATCCGGAGACCGGAAAGACGTGGAACTCCCCGATTCGTCGCGGAGGGGGAAGAGTCTTTGCTGGTCAATTGTTCTTTCGAGGCGGACACCCGCTCGACCCCTAGGAACCGTGCTAGCAGCGGCATCCTTACAGGGCCTTACACCGGCTAGGGCCGTTCTGCGCCCGGGGGGATCGTGCGGGTTCTCTGGATCAAGCTCGCCGCCTTGGGGTATGACCCCTCTCATTCCCGATCCGCGTGCTCGTCTGCTGGGGAACAGCGACGCTCTCGGAATCGGACGGAGGTTTCGATGGCGTCGACTTTGCGAACACTGCTTGCTGCTTCCGCCACATTGGCGGTTCTCATCCCGGCTTCGGCTTTGGCCCAGGGGGGACCCGACGCGAGCGGGTACATCTGGTCGCCGGCCGCCTACGACTTCGTCGAGCTCGGTCCCACTGGCAATGCCCAGGGGACGCCGATCGGGATCACGGGCAGCAACTACGACATCGCCGTCGCGTTGCCCTTCGTCGCAGGTTTCTCGTTCTACGGGAACACCTACACCGACATCCTCGTCTCCGAAGAGGGCGGGATCCAGATGGGGACGACGGGCGAAATCAACACGTCCAACACCAACTTCCCCGACACCAGCAACGCGCCGGATATCGCGGTGTTCTGGGATAGCCTGGACGGCTGGAACGAGGCCAACGTGGCCCCCAACGGTGACGTCTACACCTGGTACGACGCCACCAACGACCGCTTCATCGTCTCGTGGGAGAACACGTCGGAGGGCGGCGACGACGCGACGCTGTCGTTTCAGGCGCAATTGTTCGGCGACGGCACCATCTCGCTGCACTACGCCGACGTGACGAGCGAGGACTTCATCTCCTCGACCACGGGCGTGGACTTCAACAGCTTCGGCAACAGCGCCACCGTCGGCATCCAGGACTTCACCGGCGGGACCAACGCAGCCGGCAACTTCCTGGTGATGTCGTACAACCAGCCCAACCTCGTGGACGGCGTGACCGCCTACTCCATCGTGCAGTGCGTGGATGTCGACCTCGACGGCGGCTACGACGCTGCCTGTGGCGGCGACGACTGCGACGACACCGACCCGCTCATCTTTGCTGGGCAGACCGAGGTTTGCTCCGACGGCGTGGATCAGGACTGCAACGGCTACGACCAGGTCAGTGACCAGGACCTCGACGGCGCCCTGAACATTGTCTGCGGCGGCGACGACTGCGACGACCTCGACGCGGCGGTCAACCTCTTCACCGACGCGGACGGTGACGGCTCCTTCGCCTGCGACGACTGCGACGACAACGACGCGACCGTGACCCCAGGAACGGGTGTCGAGGTCTGCGACGGCCTGGACAACGACTGCGACGGCGCGGGCCTGGTGGCTGGCCCCTTCGGCGCGACCGGCACAAGCTCCTTCGGCCCCCTCACGAATCAGTCGCGCGGCGGCATCTTCCTGGCGAACCGCGACACCTCGCTCATCGCTCTCGGCTACACGGCGGACGTGCCGGTCGGCGAGGTCCTGACCTTCGGGCTGTACGAGGGAGCCAGCCAGACCGGACCCTGGACCCTGCTGACCACCGCGACGCACACTTCGACGGTGACCGGCCTGGTCGATCGCGAGTCGACGGCCATCTCCCAGCCCATCGTCGAGGGCACCTACTACGCGCTGGGCGCGTTCTGGACCGCAAACGTCGCGTACGGGTACGCCAGCCCCTCCCAGCTACCGCAGGTCGGCCCGGACGTGACCATCACCAACGGGATTGGCTCCAGCCTCGGCGGTGACAGCGCCCCTGCGGCGTCCTACAGCAGTGTCTCGTCTTCGAGCACCCAGTACGCCATCCAGCTCTACTTTGGTGACCCCGCCGACGAGCTGGTGGACGCTGATGCGGACGGCACGACCGCCTGCCTCGGCGACTGCGACGACAACAACGCTGCGGTCAACCCCACCGCGACCGAGTTCTGCGGTGACGGCATCGACAACGACTGCGACGGACTGGCGGAGAACATCGACGCCGACCTCGACCTCGAGGCCCCGCTGCTCTGCGGCGGCACGGACTGCGATGACAGCAACGCGGCCATCAACACCGCCGCGGTCGAGATCTGCGACGGGATCGACGGCGACTGCGACGGGCTCGCGGACATTCAGGACGCCGATGTGGGGCCGGCTCCCACGCCGAACCCGGCCGAGACGCTGTCGGACGCGCCCGCAGCGCCCATCACCACGGGCGCGGCAAACGTCGTCAACGCGACGCTGACCTCTGTGACCGTCGGCGTCGTGACGGACGTGAACGTCTCGCTCGACATCACGCACACGTTTGACGGCGACCTCGACATCTTCCTGGTGTCGCCCTCCGGCACCCGGGTCGAGCTGAGCACCGACAACGGTAGCGGTGGCGACGACTACGTGGGCACCGTGTTTGACGACGAAGGTGTCGACGGAGCGATCACCGCGGGCACCGTCCCGTACACCGGTTCGTTTACTCCCGAAGGGTCCCTCGCGGACGTGGACGGTGAGCCGTCGGCGGGTGTCTGGACTCTCGAGATCACCGACGACGCTGGCGGTGACGACGGCACGCTGAACTCCTGGGGCCTCACCATCGAGTCGGACGCGCCCGGCGCGGATGCGGACTTCGATGGCTACGTCAGCGCGACCTTCTGCGCTGGCGGTGACTGCGACGACGCGGATGGCACCATCAACCCCGGCGCCATCGAGACCTGCGGCGACACCATCGACCAGGACTGCGACGGAGTGGACCAGGGCCTGGACGTTGACCTCGACACCTTCGATGCCATCGCCTGCGGCGGCACCGACTGCGACGACAACGACGCGAACGTCTTTGACGGCAGCGACTTCGACCTCGACGGTGCGCTGGGTTGCCAGGACGACTGCAACGATCTCGACGCCACGGTGTCCCCGGCCGGTGTGGAGGTCTGCAACGACGGCATCGACCAGGACTGCGACGGAGTGGACCTGGGCATCGGCGCGGTGGACAACGACCTCGACGGTGAGACGAACTGCACCGACTGCAACGACAACAACCCGGCGGTGAACACCCTGGCGACTGAGGTCTGCGGCGACGGTATCGACAACAACTGCTCCGGCACCGCGGACGACGTCGACGCCGACCTCGACGGCGACTTCAGCATCGAGTGCGGCGGCGGCGACTGCGATGAGCTCGACGCGACCGTGTCGAGCCTGGCGGTGGAGGTCTGCGACGGGGTCGACGGTGACTGCGACGGCCTCGCGGACGGCCAGGATTCCGACTTGCTCCCCGCCGGGCTGATCGTCTCTGGCTCGAGCGCGCCCGGCACGCCCATTGACGGCACGACGGCGACGTCGACGAGCCCGCTGCTGGACATCGTGACCATCGCGTCGGGAGCCACCACCGAGGTGGTCACGGACGTCAATGTCACCGTGAACATCACCCACGAGTGGGCAGGAGACGTCGAGCTCAACCTGATTTCTCCGCTCGGGACCCGCGTGTTCCTCATCGAGGGTCAGGGCGGCTCAGACGACGACATCATCACGACGTTCGACCAGCAGGCTTCGTCCGGCATCAACTCGGGTAGCCCCCCATACACCGGCTCCTTCCAGCCGGCTCCGGGTGACCTCTCGACGCTGAACGGCGAGGCGGTCGACGGTGCCTGGACGCTCGAGGTTGTGGACACCTACACCCCCGGCGACGTGGGTATTCTCAACAGCTGGTCCATCGACATCGAGTACGGAACGAACTCCGACCTCGACGGCGACGGATGGTTCGGCCCGAGCGTCTGTTCCTTCGGCGACTGCGACGACGACCCGACGCTCAACGTGGACGCGGCGACCATCAATCCCGGCGCCCTCGAGATCTGCGGTGACGGCATTGAC
>Ga0222662_1000367_pt1 | contig 39212 bp, 28 predicted proteins | sample AntAcemetagen600_FD_179821 | JGI IMG/M metagenome (GOLD analysis project Ga0222662, IMG submission 179821) | Saline water microbial communities from Ace Lake, Antarctica - #600 | ecosystem: Environmental > Aquatic > Non-marine Saline and Alkaline > Saline | place: Antarctica: Ace Lake... | reverse complement strand
GAGCGAGGAGGGAGCGGGTCGAGACCCGTGACCGACGAGCGAAGCGGCGATGGGTCCGCCGGGCAAGCGGAAACGGTCAGAACTTCTGTCGTGCAGGTCTACGTGAGCCCGCCGAGCGCCAGCACGAGACACGTCAGCACGACCCCGACCTCCAGCCGAGGCACCACGCGCTCAGGGATGACGCCGCGGAGCCTCTCTCCGAGCAGGTTCCCGGCAGTGATGCAGATCGCGCCGAGCAGCCCCATCGCGAGGATGCGCCAGCTCAGCATGCCGCCGGCCCCGTAGCCCGCGAGCCGGAAGACGTGCACGGTGGTAGCCACGACGGCGCCGGTGGCCACATAGGGGCGCCCGCTCAGGCCGCTGGCGAGGAGCAGCGGGCCGGAGATGAGCCCTCCGCCTCCGCTCGTGGCCGTGACGAAGCCCAGGGCCGCCCCTCCCGGGACCAGCGCGCCAGTGGGCGGCACGAACCGCCAGCCCAGAAGCACCTTCGCCGCGGCGGCCATGGCCAGGGCCACCAGCGCGAACCGCAGCATCGACTCGGGGACCGACACCGCCACGAGACCCCCCACCAGAGCCCCAGGTGCGGCGCCGAGCACCAGGCGCCAGGCGAGCGGTCGCTGCACGTGCTCCTTGTACAGCGCGACGCGGTGCAGGTTCCCGATGAGCAGCGCTGGCCCGGTCGTGGCGAGGGCGACCAGGGGATCGATGAAGAACGACAGGCCGAGCAACAGCACGAGCCCGCCCCCCATGCCGGCGACGGTGGTCAGGGCTCCAGCGAGCAAGGACAGGACGATCAAGACGAACATGGGCACCTCCGGGAACCCCCAGAGCGTGGTGGTTGCGTCATGTTCGGTCCAATCGATAGTTTGGCTATGAGCTATAAGCAATGCTTATGCTTGAGCCCCTGCGCCACTTCCTGTTGATCGTCGAGCACGGCACCTTCACCGAGGCGGCCCGACGAGCGCACCTGAGCCAGCCGGCTCTGTCGGCGAGCATCAAGCGCCTGGAAGAGCAGCTGGGAGGGCGGCTGCTGCATCGGGGACCGGGTGGGGCGGCGCCGACGGCGGCAGGGGAGGCGTTGATCCCGAAGGCGCAGGCGGCGCTGGCGGCGGTGGCCGACGGAGCCCGCGCGGTGTCCGAGGTGCTGGGCTTGCGGGTCGGCGAGGTCCGGCTCGGCGCGGGACCCACGGTGGCGACCTACATGCTGCCCCGCTTCATCGCCGCGTTCCGAGGAGCGCACCCAGGCGTGCGGCTCTACCTGCGCGAAGCCCACAGCCCGGTGGTCTGGGAAGGGTTGCGGCGCGGCGATCTGGACCTCGGAATCGTGACCGGCGATGGCGAGGAGGGGGCGCAGCCTTGGGTGGTGAGTGAGCCTTGGCGGGAGGATGAGCTCGTCGTCGTCAGTGCGCCCGGGGACCCCCAGCCCGATGCTTGGGTCTGCTTTCCCCCCGGCTCGATGCTGCGTCGGCTGCTCGACGACGCGTTCGACACGCCCGATGTGGTCATGGAGCTCGGTTCCATCGCAGCGGTGAAGGGCAACGTGCGGGCCGGCGTCGGCCGCTGCCTCATCAGCCGCGCCGCGATCGAGCGCGATCTGGCGGATGGGCAGCTCGCGATCGTGTCCGCCCCGCCCGCTCCGCTCCGCCGCACGATGGTGTTGATTCATCGGGGTGTAGACCGCCTGCCGCCCGCGGCGGCGCGCTTGCGTGAGCTACTCCTGGCTCGGTGACCTACGATGTAGAGCCCGTGATTCGACTTCTGGCCACGATCGCGCTGCTGCTCAGCGTCGCGACGCCGCGCTCCTCACTCGCCGACTCCGCGCCGGTCGCGCCGGTGAAGACGGACTCCGACACACCGGTCACGGCTCACCGCCCGCCGCCGGACGAACCTGTGCGTCTCGGGCCGTTCCAGCAGCGAACCCGCCATCCTCTGTATTTGCTGCATCTCCAGCCGAGCCCGCGGCGCGCGCGTGTGATGGACCCGGGCACGGTCCAGATCACCGTCCAAGGAGACTGGGCGAACGTGTGGGAGAAGTGGTCGCGAAGGGTGGCCGCGGGAGGCCAGCGCCAGGACTTCGATCTCGAGGTGGTGCGCACGGCGATGACCTTGCGCGTGGGTCTGCCGCGGGGAATCGAGCTGGGGATCGAAGTGCCGTTCATCAGCCTGACTGGAGGGGTCACCGACCGGACGATCCAGAGCTGGCACCGACTGCTCAAGGCCGAGAACGGCGGGCGGGACGGCGTGCGGGACGGCCGGTTCAAGTACGCCGTCTTCATGCCCAACGAGCTCGACTACACCGTCGATCGAGAAGTGGTGATGGGGCTGGGCGACATCACGACCGAGCTCTCGTTTCAGTTCCTCAAACCGAGCCGGACGGTGCCGGGGCTGATGGCGCGCCTGATGTTGAAGCTGCCCACCGGGGCCGTGGAGCGCGGACTGGGCAGCGGCGATCCCGACATGGCCGTAGTCGTGCACTTCGAACATGGATGGCGCCGCTTCGCGGTCTACGCGAACGCCGGGGTGATCGTGCTGGGCCGGGAGGGGCTGCTCAAGGACATCCTGCGCCCGGCGTCGTTCACGTTTGCGAGCGGGCTGGAGCTCGGGATCACCTCAGGTTGGTCGCTGGTCGCCCAGGTTCATGGGAACACGACCTTCCACGAGGGCTTTGTGCATCGGTTCACGAAGCTGTCTCCCATGGCGCTGACCGTGGGTACACGGGTGCGCATCGGTGAGCTCGATCTGGGGCTGGCCATGGAGCAGGACATCCTCAACGGAGACCCGTCGGCGGACATCACCATGGTGTTTGACGCGGTCGTCCGGGTGGGGCGGCCACGGCGCTGAAGCCTGTGGATTGTCGCTCCGACATGAAAGTGGAGATGCGGCCGCAAAAAAGCGGGTGATTCCGGTGGTATGCGGGTTTCGTTTCCGATCGGTGGGATCGCGACCCGGCAGGATGGGGGGCATCTCGCGGGATCCCTGATGGCACAGATCGCGTGCTGGCTACAGGTCACTTGCGCGCCGCACGCACTTGGGCGGTCGGGGTCAGGTTTTGGCCACACTCGAGCCCGAGAGGAAGTCAGAGAAGAAGGCTGCGCAAGTTCTTGCGATCACGGGTTTTTTCGAGGTGCGACCAGAAGCGGACACCCCTGTCATTGCGGGGTTTGGAGGGGGCCGATAGTGTCTTCCTTGTCAGCGCGGCACCGCACTTCGGAGCGGCTTCGCGGCGCTCTTTTACAATTCGGAACACACGTGAAAGGGACCCGATCAAGGTCCGGCACAGCGCGCCTTCGGGTGAGCGGTGACGGGTACGGGTTCCGCCAAGAGAAACCCATGAGGGAGCGAGTCCTGGCGCAAGGGAAACCAAACGCTGGCGACGACGGTCGGTTCAGGCCCGAACTTCGGTTCGGCCACACGAGCAAACCCCTGAAGGTCCACTGGTTCGGCGCAAGCGAGAGCAACTGCGGAGGCAGAGCCGGACAGAGAAGACCAGGAGGGGAAGACAGCGCCGGTAACGGCGAGGTCCTCAGGAATCGGGAAGACCCTGAAGGGATGAGAACCCCAAGAGTGTTGCCCGGGGAAACCCAGGCAGGAATGGATGCGGCGCGAGAGCGCCGATAGAGGTGGAGGAAGCCGTCGAGGCCGTAGAAACGGCGAGGACGGAACGTAGCGGCTGTGGAAACGCCGCGGCCTGATTCGGTCTTCGGACTGAGAAGGAGTAGACACCGCCATTCTCAAGCGCTGAAGGGGAGAGAAACCTCACGAGAGGAGCCCGCAGTGGCCAGCACCCTCCGAAGGGCTGGTTGCGAGTGGGCGGGACGTCGGAGCGATGCGGCAACGCGGAGTTCTTGTTCGATGTCTCTGAGACAGAGGTGCAAGTTCAAGAGGGGAGCAGACTGGTTTGGCAACAAACTGGGAAGCGGACGTGGGAAAGACGGTGAGGATCAGGCTGCGAAGCCAAGGTCGAGACCGGAGCGGCGAAACCAATGCCGTCGCTACCCGCGGTCGTGAGACCCTGCAGAACACATCAACTGTCAGAGGCGCTGTACCGGTTCGCCGGTGAGCAGAACAGACGTAGCGAAGCGGACCGGGCTTGCCCGGAACACCAGGCACTTCGCACCCTGAACCCTCTGAAGAGGAACATCACGTACCGCGACGATGGTTGGCGCCCCAACCCTCTCGACGCGGCCCACGCGACACCTTCGGGCGTCGCGATACCGGTCGCCCCGGTCGATCGACTTTGTCGGACGTGTTGGGGAGGCCGCCCCGGCTCATTCGACTTCGGTCGAGAGCCAGGGTGGGAGCAACAACGGAACAGCGTGGCTTCGGCCGGGCTGGGAAGCGGTTGACTCGCCGGTTGCCAGGGGAGAGCTTCGGCTCTGCGCTGGTTGGAGGGGTTCGACGCTGCTTTGTGTTCGCGCACATGAGCAGTGCGACGTCCCGGTTCGCCGGGGGGTTGGTTCTCGAGTCCTGTTCCGAGTAAATCAGCATCTGATACTGAGAGCGGTGGTCCCTTCGGGGGTCACCGCTCTCTTCGTTCTGGGTCCTGTCTCTTGACATCCGCCGAAAGCATCTCATATTTCGCATATGACATTCGACAGCGCACCGACGGTTGCGGAGAGAGAACTGGACGAAGTCGCGGCGCTGTTGGCCGCGCTGGCGCATCCGGTTCGGCTTCGCATCGTGCAAGGGCTTCTGTCGGGTGACTGCTGCGTGGGCACGATGGTGGATTGCCTCGCCCTACCGCAGCCGTTGATCTCCCGGCACCTGGCGGTCCTGCGAAGCGCAGGGATCGTCACGGCGGAGCCGGTGGGAAGACGAAGGGAATACCGGGTTGTCGATCCGAGGGTGGAGCGCCTCTTGCGCTGCGCCGTGAAGACCGAACCAACAAGGGCGGGACCTGCCGCCGAGGAGAGTTGAGATGAGCGACCGCATTGTTGAGGCCAACGACACCACCTTTGAGTCCACCGTTCTCAAGAGCGAGGGGACCGTCATCGTGGACTTCTGGGCGCCGTGGTGTGGCCCGTGTCGCATGCAGGGGCCGATCCTGGAGCGCTTCGCCGAGGCCAACACCGACGTCACGGTGGTCAAGGTGAACACCGATGAGTCGCCGAGCGTGGCCCAGGCTTTCCAGATCCGCTCCATTCCCACCATCGCGGTGTTCGAGAATGGGGTGGCGGTGCTCGGCGCCGCTGGCGTGCAGAACGAGAAGAGCCTCGCGAAGATGGTGATCGACGCCCGGGCCCACGTCGTGGAGCAGCCCACCGACGGCGCCGCGCAATGACCGTCCCTCGTCCAGTCGCGGTCAGGTCCCCGGGTCTAGCAGGGGTGGGCGAATTGAGGACCGAGGCCCGTGAGGCCGACCCGACTGACTCCGAGGCGCGATGAGAGAGTGTGCCGTGGCACACGATTGAAGAGCAACGACGGAGCCAGTCGGGCCGGTCCGCGGGGCGACCGACGCAATTCGCCCACCCCTGCTAGCAGGGAGCTGAAAAGCCTCCCGTCGCCCATCGGGCCCCGGCCTTCGGCCGAAACCCGCCCCTTCGGGCTCGTCCCTGGCGGTGGCTCGCCGCACCCTCGGCAACGCAGTCTACGACTGCGTTGCCGCCCCTTCGGGCTCGTCGGTCACCTGCCTCGGCAGGCTCCCTTCTCGGGGCGCGACGAGCCACCGCCAGGCACTTCGTGGGCTCCCGTCGGCCTTTTTCAGCTCCCTGCTAGCCCGAGCATCGACCGCGCCTGGGCGAGGCGGTCGGCTCGTCGGGCCCGGAAGGCCTCGGCGTGATCTCCGCTGTCTTCGTTGATGCGAAGCACCCCGGCTGCGTTGAACCAGGTGTGGCAACTGGACGACCGATTCCCGCGCATCATCTCGTGCGCCCGTCGCAACACCGGGCTCAGCGCCGAGCAGTCGGTCGAGTCGCCCCACACCACGCTGGTGGGTGCGTCGAGCTCCTCGAGCGCCGTGGCCAGCATGCCCGGGCAGGCGGTGCGGAGGCGCGCGATGTGAGCCGTGAGGGCCTCGTTGTCGCCCTGTTCGGCGCAGATGAGAGCCAGGCTGATCCGCGCGCCCATGCGGGACGGTCCGACCTGCACCGCATACTCCAGGTCGTGGCGGGCCTCAGCCACGCGTCCCAGACGCAGGAGCGCTTCCCCGCGGTACACGTAGTGGGACGGCCCATAGCCCTTCATGACGCGCACCCCTTGCTCGCCTAGCTCCAGGGCTCGCTCCGGATTGCCCAGGAACGACTCGTTCGCCAGCTGGCCGATCCACCCCCAGCGGGTGTGTCGATTGATCGCGAGGGAGCGCTCGAATCCGACCCTGGCCTGTTCGTAGTCACCGAGCCACAGCGACAGCTCGGCTCGATGCACCGCCCCCATCGAGCTCTCTGGCCAGCGTGCTTGCACCGCGTCGAAGCGCTCGAACACGTCGGCGGGTGGGCAGACGCGGATCAGCTCCAGCGCGTGCCGCGCATCCGACCGCGGCGACAGCGAGGGGCCGAGGGGGGTGGGCTCGCCTCGGGGGTGAAGCACGGTCCCGGCTCCGCTGCGGTTCCCCGCGAGGCGGGAGAGTGCGCGCTCTATCACCGCGGTGAGCTCGGCCGACGAGGCGATGGTCCTGCTCTCGGAGCGAGGGATCCCCAGTCGCGCCAGCCCTTCGTCGAGCTCATCGAGGCTGCGGCCCCCAAACCCTCGAGCCGCGCTCTTTCGCTGCTCGACCAGGTGGCGCAGGAGGACGCCGCCGAGGTCGAAGCCGCCCACCGCGGGGATGCCCGCGTCGATGTCCGCGAGGGCCGCCTCGTGGTCTCCCAGGATCGCGTGGGCGTGAGCCCGCCACAGCCTCGCCTCGCCTCGAAGTGGGTTGCGGGCGAGCACCGCGCTGAGGAGGTCCCGTGCTCTGGCGACCTGGGGGTGGTCGGGCACGACGCTGGTGAGCCTCGGGCCTTGCTGAAGGCGGCAGATCCCCAGCACCGTCTCCGCGCGGTCTCTGGCGTCTCCCGAAGCGCCGCGCTCCAACGCTTCGCCAGCAGCGAGGGCCGCCTCGCTCCATCGTCCCCACCAGGTCAACAGCCGCGCGCGGTCCGCGAGCACGGCAGGGCTGTCGTCGCCGAGGGTCAGCAGCTCCACCGCGTCAGCCACGGCGCCCGCGGCGGCGAGCCGCTCGGCCAGCCTTCGCCGCTGGCGCACCGTGAGACCCGGTCGACGCAAGGCGAGCAGGTCGGCCCGGGCGACGTCGTGATGGCCCAGCTCCCGCGAGACGCTCGCGCTACGCATGGGCAGCTCGCCTCGATGGACCCCGGTCAGCCACCCATTCGCGGCCTCCCACGCCCCGCCCCGGGCCAGCAGATCCACCAGCCGCCGCCTCGCGGTGGTGGCGCTAGGGTCGTCGGCGAGCCAGCGTTCGAGGGAGCCGCGCGCTTCGAGGTTCCAACCGAGCTCTCCGCAGAGGTCGGCATGGGTACGCAGGCTCAGCCTCCGAAGAGCGGAGTTGGCGCTGGGCTCGATGTCGCGCAGCGCGCGGGCCGACGCCTCGGGTCTGCGCAGCAGGTGCCAGGCGATGGCTTGTGCGACCCGCGCCGCGCCGGTCGCGGACGCACCGGTCAGGTGGTGGGCCGCGGCGACATCATCGCAGCCCTGGAGCGCGTCCAACGCTTTGGCGACCGCGGCGCTCACCAGTCAGCCTTGAGGCCGAGCCACGGCCGCACGGCGGGCCAGAATGTCAGGGGGCCGCACGTCGGCGCGGCGCCGTTGGCTCCCTCAGCGGGGCAGTTCTCGAGGAACACGCGACCTCCCAGATCAGCGTTGAGTTCGAACGACGCCCGCAGCCGAAGGAAGCGGGTGGGGATGCGATGCTCGAGCCGCAGGTCCACCCTGTGCGTGGCTGCGAGGCGCCGATCGTTGATCCCGCGAATGGACCAAAGATAGGTCTCATTGTCCTGGAGCACAGGAGTCAGGGTGCTCGTCGGGGGGCCGCTGGCGCCCGAGTACCCCAACCCCACGGTGAAGTTGCGTGTGCGGCCGAGCAGCAGCCGGGCGCCAACCTCGACGTCATGACGCTGGTCACCACCGGTCGCCACCGTGGCGGCGAACTCGGTCTCGTGGGGGTTCGTTCGCCGCGTGCCGAGAAACGACCACCCGGCGTTCGCCTCGAACCGGCCCACCGACAGAAGCCCGGTCACGTCGAGACCGCCCGCGAGCCCCGTGCCGTCGGACGCCCACGTCCCGGCCGCCCTGTCCGGCACGAGGAGATGGTCGAGCGCTCGACCCCAGGCCGTCACCTCGATCACCGCGATGCCCGCGAACTCCTGGGCGGCGGACAAGGCCGCGGTCCACGCGCGCTCGGGGCGGCTCTGGCTGGCGCCCAGCAGCATCAACTCCGGGCGGTCCTGGTGGGTGAGGCCCACGCTGCCGCGCAGCACGGTGCCCGTGGAGAGCGGCACGCTCGCGGCGACCCGGGGAGAGACCCGCGGCCTGAGCGACGCGTTGAGCAGACTCACGCGGCTGCCGAGACGCAGCGTGGCGGGGCCCAGCCCTTTGAGCACGGCCTCGCCGAACAAGTCGATCTCCCCATGATCCTGAAGGAAGCTCGTCCTGGGCAGGATGTCCTGAGTGCGATCGGCCTGGGGTAGGCCCGCCCACACCGGGACCAGGACCGGATCGAACAACTCGCCCCGAGCCCGGCGCAGGACCGGCCCCGCGTCGAGTCCCACTGTCAGGGTGTGATCGGCACCGAACCCTTGCTTCGCTCCGATGAGCACTCGTCCCCGATGGACCCCCGAGCTCCACTCGCGCTTGCCGGGATAGACGGTGTCGGTCTCGGGCTCGGCGTTCTCTTCCCAGCCCCAACTCAGGTGCACGAACACGTCGGTGCGGGGTCCCGGCGCTGCATCCCACTGCATCGAGCCGCCCACCATGCGATGCCTCAGGTTCACGTCGTCGAACAGCGCGCGGTCGTGCAGATGGAGCAACGAGAACCGCAGTCGCGAGGTGTCGGATGTAGGCACGCTGAAGCTGGCGTACGCGCTGCCGAAGTCCACGGTGTCCAGGGGAATGTCGGTCACCCCCAGCGCGTCGAACACGGTCAGATACGCCTGAAGCAACGAGCGGCGTCCCGCGATCACGAGCCGGGCGCCCTGACCGGGCTCCTTCCCAAGATCGACAGCGATGTGGGCGCCGAGCCCCAGGAACGAGATGTCGGCTGCCCCGTCGAAGCGGTCATGGGGGCCGTCGAGATACGAGGCCCGGATCGCGCCGCCGAGCGAATCGGGCACGACGACCGACGGTGCGGCGCCATCCACGCGCACCTCTCTCGCAAGATCGGGGTCCAGAGCCCCGAACAGCCCGTTGAGGTGGGTCGGGTCCTGAATCCTGATGCCGTCGATGAGGGTCAGCGTCTCGTGAGGCTCGGCGCCGCGGACGCGCAGCCTCGCTGATGCCGCGGTGTCGCCAGAGACCCCGGGGAGGCCGTGCAGCGTGCGATTCAAGTCCTGGTACCCGCCGGCCGCCTCGGCGTGTCGGGCGGGGTTGGTCGCCGACGACCCGACGTTGGTGGAGCGATCGGCGACCGGCGCCCGTCGGGGAAGCTCCCGCCACGGAGGGGCGGAGCGCACGGTGCTCTGTGCGCGGCGCGAGCGACCGCGAATCAGGGTCGCCTGGACCGCAGCCGAGCCCACGACGATCTGGAGATGGTCTCGATACCCCGGCGCGTAGATGACCAGGGTCTCACCGTCGGCGGCCAGCGGGCTGGCGATGGGCAGGGAGAACCGCCCGTCTTCGTCGCAGGCCGTGAAGACCTCCCGCTCCACGAGCAGCGCGCCCTCGCAGGGCACCGCCCGTCCGGCCCGGTCCACCACGTGCCCAGACACCGCGATCGGCTCCTCGGCCTGGCTCGATACAGGGCACGCAAGGAGGACGAGGAGGGCGACGGCGCTCGTTGGTTTGGTTGGACCGATGGGCGAGAATGCCACGGAGGACTTGCCGGGTTGCTGATGGGAATGGGATATAGATTGCAGTGATGGACGATGAAGACCGCCCCACCGATCCCCCTGCGCTGCTCGCGGAGGAGCGCGAGCGCCGCCAGCGCGCGGAGGCTCGACTGGCGAGCGCCGAGCGCCTCGCGACGGTCGGCACCTTGGCTGCCGGAGTGGCCCACGAGATCAACAACCCGCTGACCTGGGTGATGAGCAATCTCGAGGAGATCGGGTTGGGGCTGCACGACCCCGCGGTCACCGCCGACGAACTCAGCGAGCGGGTCCGCGAGGCGAACGAGGGCGTCGAGCGCATCCGCTCCATCGTCGAGGGCCTGCGCACGTTTGTGCACGGCGACGACGACCGTCGCATGCTCGTGAACGTCGAGTCGGCGCTGGAGCTCGCGCTCAAGGTCGCCGCCGGCGAAGTGCGCGGCCGCTGCGAGGTCGAGAAGCGGTTCGGCGACACCCCCCAGGTGATCGCCAACGAGGGCCGACTCTCTCAGGTCTTCCTCAACCTCATCATCAACGCGGTGCAGGCGTTCCCCGAAGGGGGCGCAAACCGCCTGACGCTGGTGACCGAACTCGAGGGGGACGAGGTGGTGGTGGAGGTTCGGGACAACGGTCCGGGCGTCCCCCGGGAGTACATCTCGCGGCTGTTTGATCCCTTCTTCACGACGAAGCCCGTCGGTGTCGGCTCTGGGTTGGGGCTGTCCATCTGCCTGAACATCGTGCGCAGCCTCGACGGCTCCATCGACATCGACACCGAGGTCGGCGAGGGCTCAACCTTCCGCATCCGCCTGCCGACCGCGCCGGCGACTCGCTTCAGCGACGCCGACGTGTTGCCGCTCGGGAGGAGCCACCTGCCGGGGCTGCTGGTCCCGAGCCTTCCCCCGCGAGCGTCGGGCGACTTCCCATCTCCCGCGCTCGGGCCGGGCGCGCTGCGCAAGCGCAAGCTGCGGGTGCTGCTCGTGGACGACGAGCCCAGCGTCTTGCAGGCCCTGCATCGGGTGCTGCGCCGCGCGTTTGAAGTGGTGCCCGCGGCGTCCGGCCGGGAGGCCATCGGACTCGTGCGCGCGGGGATGCGCATCGACGCCGTGGTGACCGACCTGCGGATGCCAGACGGTTCGGGGATCGAGCTCTACCGACTGCTCGCCGATGAGTCCCCGCTGCTGTCGGAGAGGCTGCTGTTCCTGACCGGGGGAGGTCTCGGAGCGGAGGAGTCCACGTTCCTCGCGGAGCCCGGGCGCCGCTGGATCAGCAAGCCGGTGAAGGCAGCGAAGCTGATCGCGTTGGTCGAAGAGCTCATGGCCATCCAGGCTTGACGGCGACGACCCTGGTGACCCGGCGTTTTCGGCACGCACGACATCTGCTACAAGTCCGAGCAAGTCAACGGCGGGGATCGTTGTGAGATCCGACCGCTGGATGCGATCGGCCACAACGATCGGGTGTGAGTCGAGGAAGCGAGGCGACAGTGACAGAACGCAAGGCGTTCTCGACCCAGCAGGCGGCAGCGCTCTGTGGGGTTGACCGGCGGTCCATGCTCCGCTGGGTAAAAGAGGGGGTTCTTCCCAGCTACCAGACCGGCGGCGGCCGATGGCGGATCCGCCCCGATGATCTGGTCTCGTTCATGCGCCAGCGCGGCATGCCCATTCCCGACGATCTCGCTCCCAGCGGGCCGACCGTCGCGATCATCGACGACGACGAGGGGTTCGTGAACGCGCTCAAGCGCTTGGTCTCGGCCCGGCGTCCCGACGCGCGCGTGCTCACCGCCACCGATGGCTTCACTGGCGGCATGCTCGTCGCGGCCGAGCATCCTGAGTTGCTGCTGCTCGACGTACACATGGAGGGGATCGACGGCGTCGAGGTGTGCCGACGGATTCGCGCGGACAGCGCCCTCTCTTCGGTCCAGATCGTCATCCTGTCAGGACACCTGACAGACGCCCGCGAGCAAGAGTTGGAGGGCCTGGGCGTCTTGAAGTGCTTCCGGAAGCCGTGGCACCGGACCAGATTCATGCCCTGGTGGACGAGTGTCTGCCTGCCCCGCTCCTCCTGACTACGGGGTCCGACCTTGGGGCCTGAGCAGCTCGAGGTCGCACTCACCGAGGTCCTCGCGGATCTGGGCGGCGCCGCGCGCGCCTCCGAGCTGATCGCCCTGCTGCGCCACGCCTGCCACGACATGAACAACGCCCTGGGCACGCTGTCGCTGGAGCACTACTCGGTGGGCGCCATTCTGGACGATGTCGCCGTCTCCATGCCCCCGGCCGAGTTCGCGGAGCTACGGTCCGCTCTCGCCAACGCGGATGGCGCCCGCACCAGCTGTGAACGGCTGGTGGAGGCCCTGCATCGCAGCGCAAAGGCGCTCGACGAATAGAGAGTTCTGACCCTGGAGGCCCTCGTGCTCGTTCTCGTCATCAACTGCGGGAGCAGTTCGATCAAGCTGTCTCTCACATCTGCCGTCGATGGCGCTCACGTCGCGACCGCTCACCTCCAGCGAATCGATGCAGGGGGCCACGCCGCCGCCCTGTCTGAGGCCTTGCCAGCGCTGCTGGCCGAGAGCGGCGAGAGCCCCTGCGTGGTTGGCCATCGGGTGGTGCACGGAGGCGCGACCTTCACGGCGGCGGTGCGCATCGACGACGCTGTGGAAGCGAGCATCGAGGCTCTCGTGCCGCTCGCGCCGCTGCACAACCCTGGCAACCTCGCAGGGATCCGGGCGGCACGGACGCTGCTCCCCGACGCGCTGCATGTCGCGGTCTTCGACACGGCCTTTCACAGCACGTTGCCCGCGAGGGCCTGGCGCTACGCGCTGCCCAAGGAGCTCGCGGAGGCTCACGGGGTCCGCCGCTACGGGTTCCATGGACCGTCGCACCGCTACGTGGCCGCCGCTGCCGCAGACCACCTCGCCGTGGCCATCGACCAGCTGCGCATCATCACGTGCCACCTCGGCAACGGCGCGAGCGTCACCGCGGTGGAGTACGGCCGCTCGGTCGAGACGAGCATGGGGATGACACCGCTGGAGGGCCTCGTGATGGGGACGCGCTCGGGCGACGTAGACCCTGGCGCCGTCATGCACATCGCCCGGGCCGGCGGCCTCGGATTGGACGCCATCGACGATCTGCTCAACCGTGAGTCTGGTCTCAAGGGGCTCGCCGGCGTGAGTGACATGCGGGATATCGAGGAGCGCGCCGGCGCTGGCGATGAGGACGCTCGGGCGGCGCTGCACGCCTTCTGTCACCGGCTGCGCAAGTACATCGGGGCCTACGCGGCGGTGATGGGCGGCGTCGATGCGATCGTCTTCACCGCGGGCATCGGCCAGAACAGCGCTCTCGTGCGCCACCGCGCAGCGCAGCGACTGGAGTATCTGGGGGCGATCCTCGATGAGGATCGGAACCGCGACGCGACCGTCTCAGCGTCCACGCCCGTGGCGGACATCGGGGCGGGACACGGTCGATGCCGGCTGCTCGTGGTGGCCACCGACGAGGCTCACGCCATCGCTCAGGAGGCCTCACGCCTGGCCGACGATCTCGACGCAGTCCCTCAAGGCGTGCCCCCGATCCCCATCGCGATCTCTGCCCGCCACGTGCACCTGACCGCGGACGCGGTGCGCACGTTGTTTGGCGAGGGACACAAGCTCACGCCCCGCAAGTGGCTCTCGCAACCGGGGCAGTTCGCGTGCGAAGAGCGCGTCACGGTCATCGGCCCGAAGCGCAGCATCGAGCGTGTGGGGATCATCGGGCCGGTGCGCAGGGCGTGTCAGGTGGAGATCTCCCGCACGGACGAGTTTCACCTGGGCGTGGATGCGCCCATTCGCCGCTCGGGCGACGTCGCGAACTCGGTGGGGGTCACGCTGGAGGGCCCAGCAGGCCGGCTCACCCTCACCGAAGGGCTCGTGCAGGCGTGGCGACACATCCACATGCAGCCCGACGACGCGGCCGCCTATGGCGTGACCGACGGAGACGTGGTGTCGGTGGCGGTGGACAGCGGCGGGCGGGATCTGGTCTTCGGCGACGTGCTGGTGCGGGTCAAGGGCAGCTACCGCCTCGAGATGCACATCGACACCGACGAGGCGAACGCCGCGAATGTGTCCGCCGGGGACGTCGCAATGCTGGCCGAGACCGCAGGAACGGCGCGGCTGCTGCGGCGTTCGGTCCGTTGGAAGCCCGCGCAGTGACGTGCTATGCCCCCGGCGCTGATGCTGGAGGCACCTGTGATTCGACGCCCCTGTTTGTCCGCTCTGACCGTGGCCACCTTGCTCTTCGGGGGGTGCGCCGCGGAGGTCGTAGATGAGGTTCCGGATGAGGCGAACCCGCTGCCTGCGTTCGAGGAGGACTGCGGCAGCGGCGTCAACGACTCGCTCGAGACCGCATCAGGCCTCGGGGCGGAGGACGAGGCGGCCTGGGAGGGGGTGCGGCTGTGCACCGACGACGTGGACTACTACCGCATCGACGTCCCCCGGGGCCGATGGGCGTCGGTGAAGATCACCATCGACGGCGACGGCGACGGTCAGACCGACCTCGATCTCTATGAGGTAGACGCCGAGGACGAGGTCATCTGGGCGAGCGCCAGTGGGCAGCCGTTCGAGCGGCTGGCGTGGTTCAACGACACCGATGCGCCCGTGTCTCGGTTCTTGCGGGTGGAGGGCTACGGCGGTGCGCGCGCGGACTACGACATCCTCGTGCGGGTGGACCGCTACCACGACAGCCAGCTCGACTGCGACGACGCGTACACGGACGAAGACGCCGACGATGAGCGGGGCCCGTGCAACCGGATCATGCAGTTTCCCCAGGGCCACGAGGCGGCGGGGTACCTCGTCACCCACGAGCCGCACTACAGCAACCTGCGACGCGAGGTCCAGTACCTGGTGCGCCTCGCCGCGGCGCGCACGGCCCTGCAGTTCTCAGACACCGAGCCGCTGGGCCTGCTCGACATGAGCCAGTGGGATGGGGACACCCCGGGCCGCATGGTGGGTCAGCTGCGCCATCCCGAGGGCACTCACGCCGAGGGGAACGACATCGACATCTCCTACTACTCGCTCAGCGATGGGAACGAAGGGAAGATCGTCTGTCCCCAGAACGACGGATACTTCTGCACCGGGCCCGCCTCAGATCTCGATGTGGAGCGCACGACGTACTTCCTGGCGCAGCTCGTGGAGAACGTGAATGTGCGGGTGATGGGCGTGGATACCCAGGTGGCGCTGCTCGTAGAGCCGATGGCGCAGGAGCTCGAGGACGACGGCGTGATCACCCGTGAGCAGCGGCAGCGTGTTCAAGGCTTGTTGGCCTACGGGAGCGGCTGGCCGTTCCATCACCACCACGTGCATCTCAGCTGGATGTTCGAGGACGGCTTCGAGGGGCGAGACGTCCCGCCGGATGGCTGCATGACCGGGCCCGGTCTCGCGCCGTAGCGTTGCTATCGGGCGCTGTCGTCGTCGTCGCCGTCAGGATCGCAGTCTACGGTCACCGTCGTGCGGTTCAGCGCGATGAGCGAGCTCTGGGTCCCCTCGCATCGCCCCGTGGGGTCGGTGAGCGTGAGCGAGTTGCAGCGCTCGGTCCCGCAGGCCTGGCTGAGTCGCGTGTCGAAGCGGGCGCTGAGGAGGCCGTCCGCGTCAGACGTCGCGACAGCCGCGTCCTCGTTCACGCAGATCGCGGTGATCCCCTGGACCGGCTCGCCGAGATCGCTGAGCACGGTGACGTCCAGCGCGACGCTGACGTCCTCCCAGCAGCCGCAGATCGGTCGCCCGCAGTCGTCGCCGGTGCAGCCGCCGAGCGCCGATGCGAGGAGGAGCCCGGCTCCGGTGAGGGAGAGCCGAAGCCACGTCGGTCGTTTAGACATCATCTCGGTACGCCTCCGCATCCAACTCGTGACGGCGAAGCCAGCGATACACCTGGGCTCGCTCTTTGCCGAAGAACGCCGCGATCTGGCTGACGTTCCCTTTGTGCCAGCGGAGCAGGCGCTCCAGATCGTCGGACGACGGCGGGCGGTCGCGGGGCACGCTGAACGTAGGTGGCACGGGTGCCGCTGCGGACACTGCGGCGAGCGACGGTGACGAGAGGCGCTTGCGGTCCTCGATCGGCGCCCTGACGTGCTCTGGCAGGTGGCGCAGCGCGATCGCGTCGGTGCCCGAACGCACCTGGGCCGCATCCAACACCTGGCGCAACTCCCGCACGTTCCACGGCCAGTCGTACAGAAGGAGCGCCTCGGCGGCGTCTCCGTCGAGCGAGAGGTTGCCGCCCGCGAGGGCGTGAGCGATCCCCAAGACATCAGAGGGTCGATCACACAGGGACGGAAGGTCGATCGTCCAGCCGTTCAGGCGAGCGAGGAGGTCGCCGCGGAAGGTCTCTGCCTGGACGGCTCCGGCGAGGTCGCGGTGGGTGGCGGCCACGACCCGCGCGGTGGAGACCGAGACCTTGGTCGACCCCACGGGCCGCACTTCGCCCGTGGCCAGCACACGCAGCAGCTTCGCTTGCAGGTCCAGCGGCAGCTCGCCGATCTCGTCGAGGAAGAGGGTGCCGTCGTCGGCAGCGCGGACGAGCCCTCGGGACGCCTTGGCGGCGCCAGTGAATGCACCAGCTTCATGACCGAACAGCTCGCTCTCGGCAAGCTCACGGGGCAGGGCGCCGCAGTTCACGGGGATGAATGCGCCCGCGCGCCCGGACACCCGGTGCAGCTCCGAGGCGACCAGCTCCTTGCCGGTCCCCGAGGCTCCTAGGATCAGCACGGGGATGAACGACTCCGCGACGTCGGCGATCTGCCCGCGGACCCGCTCCATCTCCAGAGACGGCCCCAGCAGCGCGCCGCTCTGAGGCACCAGGCGCTCATCCCGCCGAACCGTGAGAGTCTGAAACAGCAGGACGGTCTCGCCCACCCGCACCACCGAGCCATGAGCCAGTTGGGCCCGCGCCACCCGCGCGCCGTCCACGATGGTGCCGTTGCGACTCCCGTCGTCCACCGCCGCCCAGCCATCCCCCTCGCGCTCTACGCGAGCGTGGGCCCGGGACACTGCGCCGTCGGCGAGCGGGAGGCCGGTCGACGAGCGGCTGCTCTTGCGCCCGATCGTGATCCCGTCACCCTCGAGGATGAGGGCGCGTCCCACCGCCGCCCCGTCAGGGCTTGCCGCCACGAGCAACCGAGCCACGGTGAGGTCCGGCGTCAGCTCGGCATGGATCGACCTGGTCTGGCCCAGGTGAAAGGTGTCTTCAAAGGTCGCCACGGCGCGATGATACGCGGGCGCAGCCGCCTTGGACTCAGGCGACGGCGAAGTCCGCGAGGTAGTGCTCGCGCTTGGCACCGCGGAGCTTCGCGACCGCCTTGAGCTCGATCTGGCGAATGCGCTCACGGGTGAGCGAGAACTCCCGCCCGATCTTCTCCAGGGACATCGGGTCCCCGCTGTCCATTCCGTAGCGCAGCCGCAGGACCCGCTCCTCACGGGGAGTCAGGGTCGCCAATGCCCGCTGAACCTGGTCGTTGAGGGAGTCTTCGACCAGCTTGCGGTCGGGGAGGGCGGAGCGCTCGTCGGCGATGAGCTCCCCGAGCGAGGTCGTCCCATCTTCGCCCACGGGCTTGTCCAGGCTGACCGGATCGCGGCCCATGCGCATGAGATCCTCGAGCTCTTCCACGGGCATCAGCATCTCTTCGGCCAGCTCCTCGCGGGTCGGGTCTCGCCCCAGGGCGCCGCTCATCTCCTTGCGCTTCTGACGAATGGAGTTCATCAGGCCGACCTTGTACACCGGCACGCGGATTGTGCGGCACGACGACTCGATCCCTCGCACGATGGCCTGGCGAATCCACCAGGTGGCGTAGGTGCTGAACTTGAAGCCGCGGTGATACTCGAACTTCTCGGCGGCTCGCATCAAGCCGATGTTGCCTTCCTGGATCAGGTCGGACATCGGGACCCCTCGGTAGGAGTACTGCTTGGCGATGTGCACGACGAGCCGCAAGTTGCAGTTGATCATGCGCTCGCGAGCGCGGCCCTGCTCCTCCGGTGTCCCTTCCATGATCAGCTTGCCGACCTCGTATTCCTGCGCCCGGGTGAGCAGCGGGTGCTGCCCCATGAGCTTGAGGTAGTGGTCAAGGATGCGGTTGTCTCGTCGGCTTACGGCCATCGTGGCTCTCCCGTTGGAGTCGTTCTGTCCCGTGTTCGCGCGCGGCGTTTCAAGGGACCGTCAATATGGACCAATTTGGTCCAGATTTCACGCATGAACTGCGTTGATATCGAATTATCTCTGCCCCGCCAGTCGTTTTGGGCGGTACGAAGAGACTATGCGGGATCGCCTGGACGATTTCAAGGGCTTAATCGACTAAATCGACCGAATCGTGCAAGCCCTGCTCGTGGGCGACGTCGGCTCCTCGCGTGCATGTGACCCCCCAGACCACGGATTCGGTCCTCCTTGGGTGGAGGTCGGGGTCGCATTCTTGGGTAGGCGCACTGCCTCGAGAGAACAGGAGACGTCGTGCCGGCTGATAGCCTTCGGGTCGTGTTCTGGAGCCTCCGCCTCGGTGTCCTCGCCCTCCTCGCCATCGTGACCGGACCGGCGGCTGCGGAGTCGCCCATCGTCTGGGTTCCCGAGAGCAACACGGTGGTGAGGTTCCTGAACTCGGCCATCGACGCGCTCAACAAGGACGACCCCGCCCGAGCGGAGGCGCGAGCGCGCAAGACGCTGGAACAACAGGAGACCTTCGGCGAGGCACACCTGCTGCTCGGCGTCGCCCTCTCTCGGCAGGGGAAGGTCGATGAAGCGCTCGCCGTGCTCTCGACCCTGGACCAGCGCGCTCCGGGACGCGCTCCCATCCTGAGCGAGATCGCCATGGCCTGGTTCGCAAAGGAGGACTTCGCCCAGGCCGGCGCCTATGCCATGGACGCCGTGCAGCGCGACCCCGACGAGCTCGCTGGTTGGCAGGCGCTCACCCTGGTGCGGGGACGGACCGGTGAGTACGCGCTGCTGGGAGAGGAGCTGGAGAACGAGGAGGAGCGGAGCGGACGCCCAGCCATCGCCTGCTTTCAGGTGCATCGGTGGGTGGGGCAAGGGGAGCTCGCGCGAGCGGGTGAGGCGCTGGAGAGGTGCGAAGGGGCGGAGAGCCGTCCGTTCATCGAGAACGCAGGCGCGGCCCTCGCGGCGGCGGGGGGCTCGGGTGAAGAGCGGTCCCTGCGCGGCGCAGCAGCGCTCATGAGCGCGGCGGTGGACGCGTTCAACGCGGGGGAGTTCTCGCGGGCGGAGCGACTCGCTGGGCGGGCGTTGGACGTGGGAGCGACGCCGGTGCGGGCGCTGTTGATCCGTGCAGAGGCGCTCTACTGGCAGGACAAGTTCAAAGAGGCGCGTGCGGACATCGACCGGATGCTGGGTGACACCGGCTCGTGGGTCACGGTGAGCAGCGACGGCTCGATGGAGGGCGTGCTCACCAAGGCGGCCGAGGAGGACACCGTGAGAAGAATGCGGCGCGCCGCCTCGATCCTCGTGGTGCTGCACGCTCGGGAAGGGGACCACAGCGCGGCCCAGCGTTCGCTCGCGGACGCCCGGCAGGCGCTCGGGGACATCCCAGCGCTGCGGGCGGCGGAGATCGAAGCCCTGCACATCGCAGGGGAGGACGGCAAGGCCTGGTCGGCGCTCCAGGCTGCCTTGGCAGCCGGCGATGATCCCGTCGCCCTCGCCGCGTCTGCCACCAAGCTCGCGTACGAGGCCGCCGCCGTGGCGAGCGAGGAGGCGGTCACGCAGGTCCTCCAGTCAGCCACTCCGGTGTTGCTCTACAACCTCGCTGCCGGTGCCTTCAACGCGAACCTGTACCCCCGCTGCCTCCAGGTCGCCGAGGCGCTGATCGCGCCGCCCGAAGCCATCGTGGCCGGGATGCCGGTTCACCGGGACGACCTCGCCAGTCTGCAGGGTCAGCCGCTCGCGCTCGGGTTCCGCTGTGCGGTGGCGGCCGAGTCCACAGACCGGGCCCAGGTCCTGGGAGCGCAGGCTCGCTGGGTCGCGCCGCTCGACCCTGACGCCGTGTGGGCTCACGCCGTGAGTCTCTACACCGCCGAGCGCTACGAGGAGACGCTGGCGGTGCTCGATGCTGCCGGCGCGCGCAGCGTCGGTGGCAAGGCGGGGACCGAGGCTTGGGAGCTCGGGATCAGCGCTCTGCTGGGCCTCGGCCGCTTGGATGAAGCGCTGGAGGCATCGCAGGACCCCCGCGCTCCCCTCGCGGCCCGTCAGCGCACTGTGGCCGCCCTTGGGGCCGCGGGGCGTGAGGGTGACGCGGCCTCCCTGCTCGCCAAGGTGTGCCCGGAGCTGCCGGCAAGGGAGAAGCGTGAGTGTGAGAGCCGTCGCGCCGCGCTCGACAGGCGATGACTCTGGGGCCCCCCGGGGGGCTGCGGACTCGGGCCCCGCACTTGCACTCTGGAGGGGGAGACCATACGGTTCCGCGCGATCCGTCCCAGGCCCGGGACCATTGCAGGAGCCTGCCCGTGCTGAAGATGTCGCAGTACCAGACCGTAAAGGGAAGCGTTTCGTCGCTGACCTGGACCCACAACGGCGTGTTTCGCCGGGGTACCACCCTCAAGTGGCGCTCGTTCACCCTCGACCCTGGGATCGGAACTCCGTATGTGTGGATGGTGGCTACCTGCCCCTCCTCCAATCGGCTGTTCATCCAGCCCCCCCGATTCCCCCAGCCTGAGGTCCGTGAGACGCTGCGCGGAGCCGTCGTGAAGTCGACGGGTCGCGAGCACATCGACTTCAAGTGGCCGGAGGAGTCTGACGCCTGAGCGCTCAGACTTCAGTTTCTGGGAAGAGGGACAGCGCCATTCGGCCTGTCCCTCTTTTCGCTTGGGGACCACGGGGACTCCGCGGGCCGCAGCGGCTGGAGTGGGTCGCGCTCGACCCACAATGCTGAACCCTGCGCAAACCTGAGCAATCGCCCCGATAAAGTGAGGGCAAAGGCACAGGGTGGAGTGCCTGCCGGAGAGAGCATTGACTGAGCGCTTCGAGGTTGAGTTCTGGGGAACGAGGGGATCCATCCCCTCGCCTGGACCAGACACAGTCCGGTACGGGGGCAACACCTCCTGTGTCGAGATCCGCGCCGGTGGCCAGACCCTGATCTTTGACGCTGGGACCGGGATTCGGCCGCTGGGTATCGACCTGCAGCGGCGCGGAGTGAAGAACCTGCACCTGCTCATGTCCCACTATCACTGGGACCACATCATGGGGCTGCCATTCTTCGCCTGCCTCTTCGACCCATCGGTCGCGCTGACTCTGCATGGCGAGAACCGCGGCGAGCTGAACATCGAGCAAGTGCTCGCGGGGCAGATGGTCGAGCCGTACTTCCCGGTCCCGTGGGACGCCCTCGCGGCACAGATCGAGCCCCAGCCCTTCGCCGCCGGTGACTCGTTCCGCATCGGGGATGTCACCGTGCGGACGTGCCCGCTGCACCACCCGCAGTCTGCGGTGGCCTTCCGGGTGGAGTGGGACGGTCGGTCGGTGGTGTACGCAACGGATCTCGAGCACGGCAGCCACCTCGACCGGTCCTTCACCGAGTTCATCGCTGGCGCCGACATGCTGATCATGGATTGCTCGTTCCAGGACAGCGAGTTCTCAAACCACGTCGGCTGGGGTCACTCCACTTGGCAGGCGGGGATCCGGTTCGCGACGGCGGGCGATGTCGGCCAGCTCGTTCTGTTCCACCACCTCCCGCAGCGCACGGACGACGAAGTCGCCGCCATCGCGGAGGCCGCCGCGCTGCTTCGGCCCGGCACCGTGGCCGCAGCGGAACGAATGGTCTTGCCCGTGCGCTCAGTGTCCACCGCGAAGCGCCGCACCGGGTCCTAGAGCACCGAACGACTCTAGTTCCCGTCCGGCAAGTCGGATGTGGACTGGCGGCAGTTCCCAGTTCGGGGATGGTCGAGGCGCCCGAGGTCGAGGAGAACGAGAGACTGCGAGGAGGCGTACTCATGTACGCCGCACGACGCAGGCTCGAAGTTCGACGAAGAGATCGGGTGGATCGGGCATTCCCGGACGGGAACTAGCCCGCGAGCTGGCCTGACAGCGTGTGCTGCGCGGCCAGGACAGCCTCTGAGAGGGTGTCGAGCGGCTCGCGAGGGACCCAGCCCAGCTCGGCCGCTGCGCGGGCGCTGTCGGCCCACCAGGTGTGTCCCACCATCTCAAGCTCGATGCTCGGTGCCGGCAGTCGCTCGTGAGCGGCGCGAGGGAGGAAGCTGAGCAGCTTGCTGCCCAAGCTCGGAGCACGGAGCGACGGGGGGCGCACTCCGGCGATCCGTGCGGCGCGGCCGTAGAAGTCCGCGAACGTCCAGTTTGCGCTGCTGAGCAGATATCGACGGTTCGGGTGTCCGTGGCGCAGGGCGCGCACGCATTGGGCGGCCACGTCCCTCACGTCCACGAAGCTCACGCCGCCAGACGGCGCCATCGGTAGCTCCCCGCGGAGCAGGGGGAGGAGCACGGCGTCGCCTGCGCTCGCGCTGGGCGTCGACCCGCGGCTCGAGGGGCCAAGCAGCAGAGAAGGATTGAGCACGACGACGTCGAGCCCCTCACCCCCAGCGGCCAGCACCGCCTGCTCGGCGAACAGCTTGCTGCGGTAGTACGGCCAGCCCGCGACCACCGCGAGGGGCGAGCCTGCGGTCTCGTCCAGCACGACCGGCTTCGCGCTCACGGCCACCGTGCCCGAGGTGGACACGAACACCAGCCGCTTTACCCCGGCGGCGCGGGCCTCCGCGAGCACATGCTCGGTGGCGAGCACGTGGGCTTCGTACATCGCTCTGGCGTTGCGCGGGTCGTGACTCACGCTCCCTGCCGAGTGAATCACCGCGTCGATCCCGTCAAAGCGTCCGGCGAGACTGCCGGGCTGGGTGAGGTCCGCGCCGACTGCGGTGACCCCGGGCTCCGTGATCTGGATGGGCCGGCGACAGAGCCCGGTCACGGCGTGAGTCGCTTCCGCCGTGAGCGAAGCCAGGATGTGTCGGCCCAGGAACCCCGAGGCGCCGGTCACGAGCACGTTCACGAGGACTGGCCCCCGGCAGCCGCGGGATCGATGAGACCGTCCGGCCCCAGGCGGAAGCACCGGGCGAACGCCAGGAGCAAGTCGAGGTCTGAGGTCTTGATGTTTCCGCCCACAAAGTCGGACACATCCGGCGCCCACGCCTCACGGACCATGCGCGTCCAGAGGCCCGGTGATGTCTTGACCACGCAGTCCGCCTGGCCGTCTGCCCGGCCCTCCTTGACGAGGGGGCTGCTCTGTCCGGGAGCGACGCTCACGGTCCAGCGGCCTCGGTCGCCGCCGAGGCTGAAGTACCAGGTGATCGCTCGCTCTGGACCGTCCGTGAGGTACCGGCCGGGGAGCTCGGCAAAGAGGCTGACGAGGGGGTCCACGGTGACCTCGCCGGGCAGCTCCCAGCTCTCCACGTCGTCCAGGAGGAGGACGCCACCGGAGCCCAGGGACTCCACGGCGGAGTGCAAGATGGAGGACACCACCCGGGCCTCCTGCCCTCGCGTCCGGCCCTCTGCGGCTGCGAGCTCACGCAGGCGTGAGTTGGTCAGGGGAGGGCCGATCTTGACGCGGATGGGCCGGCTCGGATGCGGCAACAGTCCTCCCTTGGGCAGCACCCCATGGGAGCCATCGATGTGCAGCGGCAGCACGTCGACTTCGGTCTCGAGCACGAGCTTGCCGACGAGTGGCTTGAAGTCTTTGAGGATCCCGTCGGTCTGGCGGCCGCCTTCAGGGAAGAGCACCACCACGTGGCCTGCCCGAATGGTCTCGGCGGCGTCGCGCAAGCTCTGGCGGAATCCGGTGCTGCGATCGAACGGCTGCAGGTTTGTGAGCTGCTCGAAGTAGGCGACCCACAGCGGGTTGCCTTGGAAGAAGTAGTCCGTCGCGGCGAGGCCGACCATCTCTTCGCCGTACGAACCCAGTGCGGTCTTGATCAGGCCAAAGTCCAGGTGAGAACAGTGGTTGCTGACCACGATGACGGAGCGATTGCGGGGGATGAGTGCCCGGCCGGTCACGCTCACGTCCAGCACCTGGTCGTACAGGGCGCGCTGTCCTTCGCGCAGCGCCTTCTTCAGTGGCCCCACCAGAGCGGTGGGGATGACGATGGGCACCGGCTCCCCCGACGCGTCGGGGACGAGGGTCACGGGCGCCAGGGCGGTCTCCGTCAAGGCGACGAGCGCCTCGACCTCCGCGACGGTCTCGCAGAGCGCCAGGGCGTCCGACGGGGGGCGCCCACCAGGGACCTGATCGAGCGCGGCCGAGAGCTCGACGGACATCAGAGAGTCAAAGCGCAGGTCCTCGACCAGCCGGGTGGCCCCGGTGATCTTGGACGCCTTCACGCCGGACACCTGGGCGATGGCGTGGCGGACGGCGGGGACCGCTCCCGACGGGCCGTCCTCGGTGGGGACAGTGGCCGCAGACTCGATCCGTAGAAGGATGCTGCGCACCTCACGCCGCTTGACCTTGCGCGTCGCGGTGCGGGGCAGCGGGGCGTCCACGAGGTGCACCATCGACGGGCGCGACCACGCCGGAAGGCCCGCTGCCGCGTCGCGGATCGCCTTGCGGGCGCGAGTGTGGCCCGCTTGTCGGCCGAGCTCGGAGTCCGCGGTCTCGGGCACCGCGAGCAGACCGAGGCGCTCTCCGCCAGCGTCATCCGGCACGCCCACCAGGGAGTACTCGGTGATGCCAGGAATGGCGCCGAGGCGGTTCTCGACGTCATCGAGGTGCACGTTCTCGCCCGCGGACGTCACCACGACGTCTTTTGCGCGCCCCACGAGCCGCAGCCGGCCGCGGCCGTCGAGTCTGCCGAGATCGCCGGTGCGCAGCCAGCCGTCGTCCGTGAGCGCCGCGTGAGTCGCGTCCTGGTCTCGGAAATAGCCCGCCATCACGTTGGGTCCCCGAGCGAGCACCTCGCCCACGCCGTCATCGTCGGCGCCGTCGATGCGCAGCTCGATCCCGGGCAGGGGCTTGCCCACCGAGCCCGGCTTCGCCCCAGGGCGCGCGACGTCCACCGTGAGCACCGGGGCCGCTTCCGTGAGTCCGTAGCCCTCGGCGAGTGGGAGGCCGAGGCCCGCGAAGAAGCGATGGGTGGACTCGGGCAGGGCAGCCCCGCCCGACACCAGCAAGCGCACGTTCCCGCCGAACTGCTGGTGCACGACACCGAAGAGCAATCTCCCGAGATCCAGACCCGTCGTGCGGCCCAGCATCCGGTTGAGCTCGAGGCCGCCGTCGAACAGCGTCGCGAAGACCTTGCCTCGCGCCTGCACCTGGGACTGAATCCTGCGCTCCAGCAGCTGCCACAGCGCAGGAACGCCCACCATCGCGGTGATGCGGCCCTCCGACAGGCTCGCTCCCAGGGCGTCGGCCGTGAGCTCATCCAGGTACGCGATGCGCGCTCCTCGAGACAACGGCAGGAGCAGCCCGCAGGTGAACTCGAAGGTGTGGTGCAGAGGCAGCACGGAGAGCACCCGGTCCTCCTCGCCGAGCTCGAAGACCCGTGAGATCGAGGCGAGCATCGCCGTGAAGTTGCGGTGCGTGAGCATCACGCCCTTCGGCGTGCCCGTCGTGCCTGAGGTGAACAGGATCGACGCCACTGCGTCCGCCTCGGTCGGCGCACCTCGGCCGGCCTCGACGCTGAGCGCCTCCCAGTGGTAGGCGTCCGTGAGGGCGGTGGCCTCGTCGAGGGTGAGCACGGGGATGCCGCGGGTCGAGAGCGTGTCGTCCAGCTCGTCGAAGGCGTCCTCGTCGAGCAGCGCGACGCTGATCTCGGCGGCGTCAGCGATGTTGCCGACCTCGACCGCTGCGAGCCCGGGATCCACCGGCACCACCGTCGCTCCCGCGTAGAGGACGCCGAAGTACGCGACCACCCAGTTGGGGTGGTTGCGGGCCGTGAGCATCACCCGCGCCCCTGGACTCACGCCGGCTGCGGCGAGCGCCACCGCGGTGCTGCGCGCGCGGTCCCTCAGCTCCAGATAGCTCACGCGGCCGAAGCCATCGGGGCCTCGCAGCATCAGCGCCGGGGCGTGCCCGTGCCGCTCAGCGACGCCGTCGAGGAACACCACGAGGTCCTCGTATGCCTTGAGGGCCTTCTGCGGCCGGGCGAGGCGGTCCTGGATTCGGGGCCAGACGAGCTCCTCCACGCCGGGGAGATGGATCTCCATCAGGTAGTGGCGCCAATCGAGGGAGCGCGGAGCCCAGTCGAAGAGCGCGCGCTGGTCCTCGGGCAGGCGTGCGTGAGCGTCCCTCACGTTCCGGCACGAGAACGTGTAGCTGTTCAGCGCGGTGAAGGGCACGTACTGGTCGATGACGCGAAACGTCCCGGCCGACGCCTTGGCGACGCCTTCGAGGGCGGCGGCCGCGGGCTCCGTGAGCGCCGCGAGGGGGCCGAGCTTCTTGCTCGCGCCGCGCAGCAGCCCGGCGAGTCCCTGGAGGCGATCCCGAGCGACCGCGGGGCCCTTGTTGGCCCAGTGCTCCGCGCTCACGGGCACGGTCTCGTACTGCGACTGGAGCCAACTCCACAGCGGGTTCGCGCCCGGCTTGCTGCTGTAGTGGCGCCGCTTGTACAGGCCCGTGAGTTCGATGAGCCGCTCCATGGGGAGCGGGTTCGTGTCCGAGCTTCCCAGGTGGTAGACGGCGCGGTGGCTGCCGTCGATGAGCTCGGCGAGCGTCAGGATCATTCCTGCAGCGACCATGTCCACGGGGATGACGTCGAGCACGGACTCCGGCGAGCTCGGCATGCCGGTCATGCCCTGCATCGACAGATACATGATGGGCGCGGACGTCGTGATTCCTTCGTTCCACCCGGGCATGGGGAAGCTCACCGACGACTCGATCACGGCCGGACGAGCGATGCACCACCGCAAGCCCGAGGACGCGAGGATCTGCTCGCCGATGGACTTTGTGTAGGTGTAGGTGTTGGGCCAGCCCCAGTGGTTGGCGCGCTCCGTGCCGGCCCGCGCGAGCTCACGCTCCTCGTACTTGCGCCGCACCCGGGCGAGCTCGTCGGCCAGGGCCGCGCCAGACTCTGGCTCGCCTCGCTCACGCAGGGCGCGCTTGCCTTCGTCGAGGAACGCCGACTGCCGGAACGCATCGCTGGCTCGGTGGCGTACGTGCTCGACGAGGTCGACACACTCACGGATCTCCTGCTCGGGATCCCAGTGGGAGCCTTCCAGGGTCCCGGCGAAGGGGAACGGGTGGCTGATGGGGTCGATCTCGCCGATCCAGCCGGTCCGGTTGCCCGCCACATACGCCGTGGACGTATGCATGAGCGGAACATCGTCCAGATCACGCGCCAGGGTCACCAGGCTCTGCATGCCGAACGCGTTGACGTCCAGGGCCTCATCCAGGGGCGGGTTGAAGTCCACCACGCCGGAGCTGTTCACCAGGGCCGCGAGCCGACCGCGAAGCCGATGGCGCACGTCGGCGGGGATGCCGGCGAAGGGCTGGGAGACGTCGCCGGGGATGGGGCGAACCTTGTCCCGCATGAACGCTTCGTACGCGGTGCCGGGGTGGGCCTCACGCAGCGGATCGAACACCGCCGACGATGCGATCTCCGACCAGAATCGAGCCTCGGGATCGAGGCCGCCCTTGGGCCGCACAACGAGATGGACCCGCGTGAGCGACGGGACCCGGTGCAGCAGGAGCGCGAGGAAGACCTTGCCGAGGAACCCGGTGCCGCCGAGCACCAAGATCTCGGCGCCGTCCAGCGTGCTCACCAGATCGAGTGGACCCCGGGCGTCCACCACCCGCGTGGGAGGCGAAGGCATGGACTACGCGCCCCCCGGGAGCAGCCTCAGGCCGCGTCGGGCTTGCTCGTCATCATCGAGCGGCTTCACGTCTGCCATGAGCATCGGGCAGATGTGCAAGCAGGTGAGGGAGGGGTCGGGCGGGGCGGTCTCCCGGGCCATCTGGAGGGCCTCGGCGAACGTGCTCGCCGTCTCGTACCCCAGGAGCGACGGGATGTACTCGTTGTCGGCGCCGACGATGATCACACGGCCGATGTGCTGCCGACCGTTCTCGCCCCAGTACCACATGAAGAACGGGTGGGCGGGATGGTAGGCATTCCCGGTCCGGTACATCTGCACGTAGGCCGGGTTGCTCGCGAACTCGCGCTCGTACTTCTTGTGTAGCTCCATCGCGTCGCGGGTCTTCGGCAGGAGCTTGTGCACGAACTCGACGTACGCGAGGTGCTGGGTCTTGTCGAAGTGGTCCGTGCAGGGGTGGAACGCGATGACCGTTCCCCCCTTCTTCACGAGTGGCACGCCGCGGTTCAGGTTGAACAGGTACCCCTCGATGAGGACCGAGACGAGCAGCGGGTTGAGGAACGCGCCCACGTTGTACGGCGAGATGTACGGCACGCCGGTGACCACGATGTCGGCCTGGCCGTCGATGGGGACCGCGTACTGCTCGTTGCACTTCTCCAACGTCTTCTCGTGAGCGGCCTCGGTCTCCCCGGCGAACACCCCGGTCACGCCGTACGGCGCCGGGACCTTCTCGAAGATGGCCTGCCGGGCCTTCCACGGCAGCGCATTCAGCGTCGCCATGAGGGCCTTGGCACCCATCTGCTGGCGCGGGGTCCAGTCGTCTTCGTTGCGGGCGAGGAAGTCGAGCTCCGGACCAAACATCCGGTTGTCCACCGTGGTCTCGATGGTGAAGACGTTGACGTGCTCGTTGAGGAGGCGCCCCATGCGCACCACGCGGTGGTTCAGCTCACTCGCTCCGGGCTCCATGTAGCTCTTGCTCGCCCGAATCGCGCCGGGAGTGTGGTGGGCGCGCAGCGAGCGGTAGCCGCACAGCCCGACGGCCGCAGACTTGTGGCCGCCGTCCATGGGCACAAAGTTCAGGTTGAGGTAGATGAGCAGGTCCGACGTCGCAGCGCGGGTGCTGATCTCCACGACCTCGCCCTGGTCGGTCGTACCGATCTCCGTCAGGCCGCCCGGCTTCTCGGCGTCGTGGTTGTACAGGCGGTCTGGCCAGTACTTGCGGAACACCGCTTGCCCCACCATGCGCTCCACCTCTTTGGCGGTCATGGGCCGGTGGAAGCACGTGGCGACGATGAGGTGGATGTCGTCCACGCCGTAGTCGGCGAGCATCGGCAGCACGATCTTGAGCACCCGCTCACGGATGTCCGGGCGCTTCATGGGCGGCAGCGGCAGCGAGATGTCGTCGATGGCGATGGTGACCTTCATCCCCGGGCGCAGGCGCGCGTGGAGGGGAGCCCCGCCCTCGGGGTGGTCAATGGCGTAGCGAATGGCTGCGTCGACGTCGGGGAGGGCCTTCATCGGGGGCTTCGGGTACAGGACCCGACTTCCCACGGGCAGATCGACCTCGACGAGGCGGCTGCCGCTGAAGAGCACGCGGGGCTTGCTGCGACCGTCGATGGTCACCACGCACGGGTGGGCGGTGTGAGAGCTCATTCGCTTCCTTCGCCGGGGGAGCTGCGGTCGAGATCGAGCACCGCCCAGTCGTAGGCGGTGGCCAGATCGCGCAGGCGCCAATCCGGATTGATACAGAAGGGGTGCCCGACGACTGACAGCATCGGCACGTCGGACGCGGAGTCGGAGTAGGCGTGACAGGCGCCCAGATCGTGGCCGACCTCCCGGGCGTCGTCGGCGATGATGCGGGCCTTCGCGGGACCCGCCACCACCGGGCGGAGCAGCTTGCCGGTCGCCTTGCCCTTCCTCATCTCGAGGCGGTTGGCGATGACGTGGTCGGCGCCGAGCTCGCGGGCCAGTGGGGCGACGGTGATGTCGAGGCTGCCGGTGACCAGCACCACCCGCAGATCCGCGCGGCGACACTGCGCGAGAAGATCCCGGGTCCCCCGGAACACTCGCGGCGCGATGACCTTGCGGTAGGTCTCGTCCGCGAGCACGACGAGGCGGTCTTCGCTCATGCCTTCGTAGTGGCTGAATAGCAGCTCGTTGAAGCGGCGCCGGTCCCGAAGCTCCGCCGCAGCCAGCATGGGAGCGGCGAGCAGCGCCTTGCCGATCCGGCGCAAAGACTGCAGCGGCGTGGGCTGCTGGGTCAGCACGTGCAGCATCGGATGCAGCAGGTTCGTGCCGACGAGGGTGCCGTCCACATCGAAGTAGGCGGTGGCGCGGTACGCCGTCGCCGGCGTGGTCTCGGTGATCGGGTGCCCCATGGGTGGGGGAGGATCCCGGGGCTGGGGCCCGGGGTCAAGTCAGATGCGCCGCAGAACCTGCTGACAGAGGTTCTGGTAGCTGCGCTCGTCGGCGTGCTTGCTCCAGTGGCAGCTGACCTCGACGCTGCCCCCCACCGGGGAGTTGCCCACCGCGAGGAACAGCGTGTCCTCGACGCCTGCGTCGCTGCGACCGAGGACCCGCGTGCAGGGGACCGGCTCGTCCTGGACGGTGCAGGTCGGGGCTCCCAGGAGCACCAGGCGGGACCCGCGGTCCTTGAGAGCCAGCATGGTCTCTTTGGTCCAGGCGTCGAGCCGGTCGCTGTCTCGGCTGGCGCGGTCCCAGCGCGCCTCGAGGCCTCCGTCCGGGCACTGGATGAGCAGCGCGCTCTCCGTTTCGTTCACCGCACAGCCGTCAGGCAGCCACATGCCCGACGAATCGGGCCACGGCGTGGTGGGCGCGGCGGGGGTGATCGTCACCGTGACCTGAGCGGGTTCCGGCGCCTCAGCCTTCGTCGAACTCACCGGGGGCGGGCCCGCATGACAAGCCATGAGTGCACAGGAAACCAGTCCCAAGGACAGGCTGCGGAGAGTGGTGCTGGGTGGGGTCACTTAGCAAAGAGTATCGGGGTTTCGGTGTGAGGTGTGAGCGAAAATTCGATCGGTGCAAGGCATGATGGAGGCATGCTGCAAGCCGATCCACGCCCGTCCCCTCAGACCCCCGCAGAGCGATTGGGTCGCCCGGTGGAGCCCTCCACGTCGCCCATTCACCCGGTCAGCCTGGTGCTGCGATTCGTGGTGGTCGCAGCGGTCATGATCCCGGTCAGCGTCGCCTACTGGATCTTCGCGCTGCTGATGCTGCCGTTCCGCTCGGTGCGCATCAACGCCGGCAACCTGTACGGGAAGATCATCGGGCGCACGGTGCAGGTGATGATCGGCATCGTCCCCGAGATCCACCACTTCGAGCGCATGGAGGAGTCTCGGCCGGCCATCTACCTCATGAACCACAACGCGACGATCGACATGTGGGTCGGCATGTGGCTGTGTCCCTTCGGGGGATGCGGGATGGCGAAGAAGGAGATCGTGCGGGTGCCGATCTTCGGGCAGGCCTATTGGCTGTCCGGGCACCTGCTGCTCGATCGCGGGGACAAGGACAAGGCCATCGCCTCGATGAAGAAGGTCGAGGATGTCGTGCGCAAGCACCGCCTCTCGATGTGGATCTGGCCCGAAGGCACGCGCAGCCGCTCGGGGCGGCTCAAGCGTTTCAAGAAGGGCTTCGTGCATCTCGCCGTCGCCACCGGGCTACCGATCGTCCCGTGCGTCACCCACAACGCCTACAAGTACTGGCCCGGAGGCGGGTTCACCGTGCGGCCTGGACGCCTCCAGATGGAGATCCTGCCGGCGATCTCGACGGAGGGTTGGACCAGCGAGACGGTGGACGCGCATGTGGACGAGGTGATGGCGGCCTTCACGGCGGCCCTGGGGGAGAACCAGCACGAGGAGCCCGAGGCTGACTAGCCTCGTTCCCGTCCGGCAAAGCCGGATGTGGACTGGCGGTAGTTCCCAGTTCGGGGATGTTCGAGGCGCCCGAGGTCGAGGAGAACGAGGGGCCGCGCGGAGACGTACTCATGTACGTCGCACAAGCAGGTCCCGAAGCTCGACGAAGAGTTCGGGTGGATCGGGCATTCCCGGACGGGAACTAGCCTCAAGGCTGCGGTCCCGCCGCCGATGACGGGGGCATGAACTCGTCTGCTGCCCAGATAGCGCCCCTTCGCCTGGAGAACCCGATCGCGTCGTCCGGCGCCGTGCCCGCGGAGCCAGCGACGCCTGACACGTCGGCCCACGAACCCTCGGCCAACGAGCCGGCGAGCGACCTCGACTTGCTGCGATCCCGCCGGGATGGGGGCGAGCGGCTGCCGGCGCCAGAGACGCCACTGCGCATGCCCGACGCGCGGCTCATCGGCGCGGATCTGGCGGGGCTGGACCTCTCGCGCTGTGACTTCTCTGGAGCGGATCTCTCGCTCGCGGACCTGCGGGGATCCCAGTTGGTTGGAACCTCGCTGCAGGGAGCGTCCTTGCATGGTGCGATGCTGGATGACTGCGAGCTGCTTCAGGCGGCGCTCAGCGGGGCAGACCTCAGCGAAGCGTCCTGCCAACGGACGGGGTTTGGCGGTGCGGACCTGACAGACGCGAGCTGCATCAGCGCGACCCTGGACGGCGCGACCCTGACCCATGCGACGCTGAGAGGTGCAGACTTTCGAGCCTCGAGCCTGCGGGGCGCCAGGATCGTCGGTGTGGACCTGGACGAGGTGGTGCTCGACACCGCGGACCTGCGGGAGGCCGATCTGAGTGATGTCGTCGCCGGCACGGCGTCGTTTCACGGCGCTGATCTGCGGGAAGCGCGGCTGCGGGGGATGTCGGACTACAAGCGGGCGGACTGGGTGGGCGCCGATGTACGCCACGCCGACTTCTGCGGCGCCTGGCTCCTGCGCGCGCACATCCTCGACGCGAACTACCTCGCCGAGTTCCGGCGGCAGAGCCGCGCGCACGAATGGGTCTATCGGTTCTGGTGGGTGACCTCGGACTGCGGGCGAAGCGTCGGACGGTGGGCCTGCTGGACCGTGATGCTGTGCCTCGTGTACGCCCTCGCCTATCAGTTCGTGGAGCTGGACGGCGCCGGGGAGTCCATCGACACCCTGTACTTCTCCATCGTCACCTTCACCACCCTGGGGTACGGCGACGTGCTGCCCGAGAGCGTGCCGGCGAAGATGCTGGTCGCCAGCGAGGTGGTGCTCGGATACATGGCGCTCGGTGGAGTGCTCTCGATCATGTCCACAAAAATGGGCACCCGCGCAGGAGGTGTTTGATGTTCTCGTTCTTCAAGCGACGTCAGGTCGATCCCCACGCCGCGCTCAAGGCCGCGCTGGGTGAAGCGGAGCTCCCGTCGTTCCCCACGGTCGTGATGCAGGCGCTGCGCGTCATTCGAGACCCCGAAGGAACGACCGCTGCGGTGGGGGCCGTCATCGCGTCGGACCCGGCGCTGTCCGTGCAAGTGCTGCAGTTGGCCAACTCAGCGGGGGCGGGCGCGGGACGGCGCATCGGCAACGTGCGGCACGCAGTGGCGATGGCCGGCATGTCCAGGGTGGAGGCGATCGTGCTGGCGGCCGGCGTGAAGGGCGCGCTGCCCGTGGGTCCGGTGATGGGATTCGAAGCGGCCCGGTTCTGGCGGGCGTCGGCGCGCCGCGCGGCCACAGCAAAGGCACTCGCCATCCGGTTGCACCCAGCGCAAGCGGTGGAGAGCTTCACTGCGGCGCTGCTCCAGGACATGGCTGTGCCGGTGCTGAGTCACCGCCGGGGTGACACGTACGGAGAGCTGCTGGAAGCGTGGCATGGGGGCGAGGCGAGCCTGGAGTCCATGGAGCGGGAGCGTTTCGGGTGGGATCACGGGGAGGTGGCGACGTGGCTCTGCGCGAGCTGGTCCTTGCCCGAGAGCCTGGCCTCAGCGATCGGTGGGCATCACGGGGGCGACGCGGCGGAGGACTGTCCGGCGGCGGTCGAGTTGGTGGGGCACCTGCGGGAGACGACGGAGCGTTCGGGGGCCGAGCAGCTGGTGGAAGCGGCGCGGGAGCGGTTTGGGCTTCCGCCCGACGAGTGTCTCGCGGCGGTCAATGAGGGAGTCCGGGAGGGGGACGCGCTCGCTCGCCTGTTCGCGTAGCCGTCCGCCCTCGCTCACGCCTCGACCGTTTCAGCGCCTCGCGTTGCGCACCGCGCGTGGCGTGTCACTGCGATCGCGCAGGGCGAGGGCGCGGGTGACCCGGTCGGTCCGCTTCGCGGCCACGATCATCTTGCGCTGCGCTTTTGCGGCCTCGACCTGGGTCTGGATCCGGGCCAGCTGGTCTCGCAGCGCGGTCATTGCAGCCTGTCCCTCTTCGGTTCCGAGGGCGCCAGCGTCGTGCAGGGCGACCATGAGATCGCGGGTGACCCGAGCCTCGGCGTAGAGCTCGTTCTCCAGCACGCTCAGCGAAGCGAGGCCGACCGCGGTCGTCGTCGGTTCGGCCGCTGCCGGCGGCGCCGCCTGGGCAGGGGCGGCGATGACGAGGAAGGCGGCGATGGCGAAGAGGGTGGCGAGGCGGTTCATGGCGTTCTCCCGGTGTGTGTCCTGCCCAGAGTGATTGCAGGGGGCGTGCCAGATCGCTGAACGCGTGACGCGGCGGGGCCGCCTCTCCCGCGAAGGGGGTCGGACGGCGTCCGGACAGCGTCCGGTCAGTGTCCGCGGACACCTGCGGACACCTATGCTGCGCCGCTGTGACCCCTGACTCCGCGCCGGTCCCCTCTCCTCCCGCGAGCCGTGCCCGGTGGCTCGTGCCGTTGCTCGTGTTCGGCGCGACGCTGCTTCTGGGGGCACCGTCCCTGGGGCGCTGGTTCGACAACCCAGACGACTGGGAGCACCTGGACATGGCGCACCGCGCGCTCACCGGTCAGCCGGGGGCGTGGTCTGACGTTCTGGTGGGTGACGTGGGCATCGCCTCGGTCCGCCCGGTCGGCGCGCTGCTTTGGGCTTGGGACCAGGCGGTCTGGGGATGGACGGCGGGCGGGTTCTTCCTGAGCAACCTGATGCTGATGGGGGTGCTGGCGGCCTTGGTGGCGGTCCTGGTGGGCCGGGCGACGCGATCGGCTGGGTTGGCGGCGGCGGCCGGGGCCATGGCTGGACTGTCCGTCGTGGCCAACCAGCCGATGTACTACCTCGCGTCTCGGGATGATCTGCTCGCGACCGTGCTGATGGTCGGGGCGGTGCTTGCCTGGGTCAACGGCCGGGACTCCGCACGTGGTCGCACAGCCACCGCGGTCCTGGCGGTGCTCGCCGCGCTGTCCAAGCCGACGGCGGTGCTCCTGCCCGTCGCCCTGGTGGTGTTGGAGTGGACTCCTCTCGCCGGGCGCCGGGTTCGCACACCGGTGCGGCTTCTGACGAGGCAGGCCCCCATCCTCGTGGGCCTCGCTGCGTATCTGGTCCTCCTCGCGTATGCGCTCGGCTTCGCGTTCGACGCGCTCATGCCACCCACGGGCGGCGCTGGGGGCGCGCTCCTGGCGGCGAAGAACGCGCTGATGCCGCACCTGCTCCCCATGTTCGTGCGCCACGGCCAGCTGCCGATGCTGGCGGGTGATGCGCTGCGTCTCGGGCTGATTGCGTTGGGGCTCGGCGGCGCCTGGCATGCGCGGTCTCCTCAGCGGGGTCTGCTCGTGCTCGGCGCCGCACTGCTGGCCATCGGCACGGCGCCGGTGCTGCCGTTCCTCGCAGGGGAGGGCTTCTCGGTGCAGGACGACGGGCGCTATCTGCAGCTGCCTGTGGTCGGGCTCGCGCTGATGCTGTGCGGAGCGGTGGCGGGCTGGACGCGGGCACGTGAGCGCTGGGGATGGGCCATGGCGGCCTTGAGCGTCTCGATGTTCTTCGTAGGAGCGCGGCCGATGCTCGGAGGCGGGTTCTCGCCGTCGCGAGCTCTGTTCGAGGCGCTCGAGGAGGCACCTGGGCCCGCGCTGGTCGGGGTCTCACGACTCGACGCGGGCGTGAGCAGCATGCTGCTCTCCGACGCGGTGCTCGCCTATCGGGGTGGGGGGGAGGCGGAGCTGTTTCTCCAGGGGAGCGAGAGCCTGTACAGAGGGGGCCGCGGCGGCGCGCGGTTCCGGTACGGGGCGTTTGAGCCAGCGGGGACTGTGTCGCCAGCGACGTTCAGCGAGCGGGTGGTGCTCATGGATGGTCAGGACGAGGCGGGGATGCCGCGGTTCTCCCCAGTGGTCCCCAGCCAGCGGGTCGCGAGCACCAGTAAGAGCTGGTCCTTGGAGGCTTCGGTGGTGAAACACCAGCGGCTCCCGCCGCACGCACTGTGGCGCGCGATGCACTACGTCCGGGAGTTCCCCAGCGTGGTCACGGTGCCCGGGGATCTGGAGATCGTCACGCGGGGTCAGTGCAGCGCGGTGCTCGAGCTGACCGCCCCGAGCATGGGTCGGCGGGGTGGGCCAGCGCACAGCGCGCGCGGGCCGCTCGGCGCACTGGTGCCTTCGGGGCGCTTCGCCTTGCTGCTGTTCTCTGCGCAGGCCCAGCCGGAGGATCCCGGCGCGCACTGGCTTGTGGCCCCACTCCAGCCGGGCTCCCAGCGTCAGACGGTCACGCTGGACCTGACCATCGCCCCGGGCTGGGACGCGGTGGACGTGGTGCGCTGGCTGGCCGTGCTCCCCAGCAACCAACCCGGCCAGGCGACCGTGCATCGGCTCGGGTTGATCGGCTGCGGCGAATAGCCGGGAACTACCTGAGCGAGAGAGGCAGGGTTCCCAGCGCGAGGTCGATCTTGTCCTCGTCCGGGCGCGCCTGGATAGCCGCCAGCGTGTCCACCGTGGACATCGCCGACGCGGGCAGCCGCTCCCGGAGCTGACGCAGCGAGGAGCCACGGCGCCGTCGGCCGTCCTCATCGATGCACGCCGAGATGGCCTGGAATGCCGCGACCCGCAGCCGGTCCGCGGTCGCCTTGGACTGCCGGGCCGTCTGCATGGCGTTGGACACGCACTTGCGCGAGTCCCGGTCCTTACCGGCCATGAACAGCAGCAGCCCGAGGTACATGTCCACCTGGGGCGAAGGGCTCGCCTCGGAGATGTTGGCCGCACGCAGGTAGGCGTCTTCGACCTCTTCGAGGTCGTCCCGGGACCACAACAGATGCAGGAGCAGCGCCTGCTCGTCGCCCCGGTCGGGCGATGTGGCGAGCTCCTTGGCGGCGTCCGCCAGCGACGTGGTGCCCAGCGCGCTGAGGACCATGTCTACCGACGCGTCGGCGAGGGTCTCGCGGGGACCGGGGTTGCGGATTGGCTGCGGGGGCTCCGGGGCGACCTCGACGGCGGCCTCGGGCGGCATCGTGGCGTCGTCCTCGTCGGAGGAAGCGTCCTCGGTGGCTTCATCATCCCCGTCGGTCGGCTCGGAGTCCTCGCTCGGAGCCTCCTCGGCTGCGGCCTTGGGCGCGTCAGCGGCAACCTCGACGACCTCGGGCTCGACGACCTCGGGCTCGACGACCTCGGGCTCGACGACCTCGGGCTGGATGACCTCGGGCTGGATGACCTCTGTGGGGGTGTCCGCATCGGTGTCCGCGTCGCTGTGAAGTCGGGAGTCGATGGCGTTCATGGCACGCAGGCGCAGCAGGTTGCGGAGGCGTGCGCTCTTCCCGTCGTCGTCCAGATCGCTGCTGTCGAGCCGCTCGATGGCCGCGGCGAACCGCGCATCCGCGGCGAGGCGGAAGCCGCAGGACGACTCGGCCACCGCGAGGGCACCGATGACGTCGCAGCGACGCAGCACGGGCAGGGAGCCGAAGCTCTCGCTGGCCGCCAGGTGGGTCAGCAGCTCACGGGCGGTGACGTGATCGACGCGCTGGTACAGCAGCTCGGACAGAACCAGCACCGTGTGGGTGGCGAGCTCGACGTCCGTGGCGATCGCCTCATCCCGACCTTCCACCCAGGTGTTCGCGACCTCGGTCAGCTCCTCATGGCGGCGGGCCTCGCGGGCCTGGCCGAGCAGCCACAGGGTGCGGACCCGGGCAGGCGTCGCGCCGGGCAGCTCGCCCAGCAGGGGGCGCAGCGAAGCCACCAGGGCCTCAGCCTGGTCCAGATCGCGGTCTTCGCCGCGGGTCTCACTGTCCAGCCCCAGAAGGAGCTTGAGCTGGAGCCCGGCGTTGCTGCCGATCCGCTTGCGCGCCCGGTGCAAGACGGTGTCGAGCAGCGGCGTGCCCGCAAGCTGGGGGGCCAGGGCGAGCAGCTCGTCCGTCGCCGCCGTGCGGTCGATGGCGGCGATGCTCTCCAGCGCGGGGAGCGCGTCGGTGCCGATGGTCAACGCAGCCTCGAAGTGCGGGGCCTTCAGGTGTGCGTCCGTCGAAGCGGCCAGGGGGCCCCCGGGACGGGTGGCTGCCAGCAGATGGGCGTAGGCGAGATAGCCCTGCTGGCCGAGGCGAACGGCCGTGAACTCGTCGGGATCGCCGGCGTCAGCCTCGATCTGCTTCGCGCTGTCCAGGGTCCAGCGCTCGAAGTGCTCGGCGAGCTCCTCACCGGCCTGGAACGCCGGCGCGATGGCCTCGGAGATGTCGGTGAACGCGTCGGGGTCTTCCTCGTTGGGCTCGACGGCAGAGTGGGACAGGACCACGCGAACGTCAGCCTTGTCGCCGTCGGAGAGCACCCAGCCGAAGAGCAGGCGCATGGCGTCCCGCGTTGCCTCGGTGGCGTCGTCCTGCGTCGTGGGAATACGGAACGGAAGCACGTGGTCGCAGCGCTCGAGCCCGGCGAGGGACTCCATTGCCTGCGACTCGGCGTTCTCGTCGGAGAAGTCGACGAACGACGAGACGGGCAGCTTCTCGCTGTCTGCGTCCCAGCCGCGCCAGAGCACGCCAGCCACGGTGCCAGCGACGTCCTCGTTCGGGGCGACGAACCAAATGTAGGCGGTGAACTCGTCGCCGCCCTTGGCCCAGGACCGCGCGGGGGCGCTGGCCCAGTTGCCGGTGGGCACGTTGGACTTGCGGGGACGACGTCCTCCGCGGCGACGCCGGCCACGCTCGTTGCGGTCGCCTCGGTCGCGGCGACTGCTCTCGCCCGACTCCTTCTTGGTGTCGTCGCTCTTCGCCTCGGCCTTGGCGCCCTCGCGATCCCGGCCGCGCCCACGGCTACGACCCTTGCGGCGTCCGCGACGCTCCGGCTCCAGGCCGTTGCGGCGCGCGGTGACCCAGCCCTGGGCCAATGCGACCAGCTGGTCCCAGACGGCGCCTTCGCCCGAGAGGTCGGTCTTGACGCGCTCGAGGGATTCGGCCTCGTCCTGGGCGGGATCGCAGGCGGAGTTGACGGTGCGGCGAGAGCGCTCGAGGCGTGAGCGCTCTTCCGGGGTGGGGACCCAGACGGCGAGCGCGTCTACTGCGGCACCCTGGGCGGTCAGCTTTTCGGCAGCCGCTGCCATCTCGGGGTGGGGGGTTCCTCGGTCGGTGGCGCTCACGAGGAATCCGCGGAGCTGACCCCAGCCATTCCACCAGGCAGCGACGCCCTCGGGCAGGGCGCCCGGCTCGGTGCTGGTCTCGGCGGCCTTGGCAGGCGCAGCCTGGACGGCGGCGGGCTCTTCGGCGGGTGCCTCC
>Ga0222662_1000366_pt1 | contig 39214 bp, 35 predicted proteins | sample AntAcemetagen600_FD_179821 | JGI IMG/M metagenome (GOLD analysis project Ga0222662, IMG submission 179821) | Saline water microbial communities from Ace Lake, Antarctica - #600 | ecosystem: Environmental > Aquatic > Non-marine Saline and Alkaline > Saline | place: Antarctica: Ace Lake... | reverse complement strand
CATCCGGGTCATGCCCTCGGCGTAGAGGGCGAGGGTCTCGTGGCCGCTCAGGCCGGAGCGCAGGAGCTTGACCCAGCCGTAGCGGGCGAAATCGCCGGTGAAGAACTTGCGCTTGCCGCCCAGTTCCTCCGACTCGGCATCCATGTCGTCCATGAACTTGTAGATGAGGGCGATGGTGATCTGCTCGACCTGAGACTTGGGGTCAGGCACCTTGCCGACGAGAATGTCGCGGGCGGTGTCGATGCGGCGTTTGGTGTCGGTGTCGAGCATGGATCAGGCAACAAACTGGTTTAGCGAAACGTAGTCCTTGATGTATTCCGGGATCAGAGTGCGGTATATCGTTGGCACGGCCTTCAGGTCGCGGGTGGAGAATACCGGATTGGTAGCCAGATCAGTCAATTGGCCGGAAGTAATCGTGTGCCGCAGCTGATCGCTGGTGGCGTAGGCCTTGAAGAAGTGTTTGATGGCGGGGAGGGCGGTCGTTTCCTCCGGCTTGTAGTCGGCGACAAACTTGTTGAATTCCTCTTCCAGCAACTCGTCCTTCGACTTGAAGCGCGGAATGAGTCCGAAAATCTTTTCCAAGATCTCGCGGAGGGTCAGTCGGCGGTCCACTCCTGCCGCCTTGCGGAGTTTATCGAGCGAGTAGTATTCCTCCGGCTGGTCGAAGACCTCTTTATTGACGTAATCGATGACGCGATCCCACCGACCGTTTTCCACGCTCTCGGCGATGAAATCGTTTTCCCGAACCGTCTCCTCAAAGCGCTGGTAGAACATGCGGTCGATTTTCATGCCATCCACTCCGACCTCGGCGACCTTCAGGGAGGCCATGAGATCTTCGCCCAGGTGTTCGTAGCTGCCGCCGCTCCCGCCGCCGGTTTCACCTCCTTCGTCACGGTTTCCAGTACCCGATGAACGCTTCGGGAGTTTGATGACCTCGTCGTAGTCGAACTCTTCCTCGAAATAGTCGCAGTTGCCAAAAAAGTCGAAGAGCTTAAAGACCGTCTTTCGGGGTAGGGCGAGCCCTTCCTTGATCTCATCGTCGAAAAGCTGCTCACGGAAATCGTGCTGACGGGTGCCTCGACCCTTGATCTGGATAAAATCGGTCGGCGAGAAAATCGGACGAAACAATCCGAGATTGAGAATATCCGGGCAGTCGTAGCCAGTGGTCATCATACCGACGGTCACGCAGATCCTAGCCTTGCTGGTTTTGTAGGTCGGGATGAAGTTAGCCGAGCCGAGGAGATTGTTGTTGGTAAAATTGATCGTATGCTGCTGGGCTCCGTCGATTTGGGACGTGACCTGCACGGCAAAGTCCGATTGGTATTTACCGGGGAAAATGACATCGGCCATCTCATTGAGGATCTGTGCGAGTTTGGTCGCATGATTTTGGCTGACCGCAAAAATAATCGTTTTGCCGATTTCTCCGCTCACCGGATCCGTGAGCGCATTTTCGAGCAGGGTCTTGCAAAAAAGCTGGTTCGTGGCGGGCGAAAAGAAACGCTTTTCGAACTCGCGCTGTTTGTAGGCCTCTTCGCCATCCTCGCCGTTATCATCGCTAAATTTCACGACGAAGCCCGAATCGGAGAGCAGTTTCGTGGTAACGTCGCTTCGGGCGTCGACCACGGTCGGGCTGATCAGGTAGCCGTCTTTGACTCCATCGATAAGAGAGTATCGGAAAGTCGGCTGACCATCTTCTGAGCCGAATGTGCGATAGGTGTCCATGAGGAGCCTGCGCTCGAAATCCCGGGGGTCGCCCGCCTTGGAAGAATCCTTCTTGTAGTTTTTGAGGTAGTCGCGAGGGGTGGCGGTAAGGCCGAGCTTGTAGCCGATAAAGTAGTCGAAGACCGCACGCGCGTTGCCCCCGATGGATCGGTGCGCCTCGTCGGAGATCACCAGATCGAAGTCGGTCGGCGAAAAAAGGTCCCGGTATTTGTTGTTGAAGAGGAGGGACTGAACGGTGCTGACGACAATTTCCGCGTGACGCCAATCGCGGCGGTTTTCCTTGTAGATGACCGCTTTATAGTCGTTTGCAAGGAGTTTCCGGAAGGCTTTCCAAGCTTGGTCTTCCAGTTCCAGACGATCCACGAGGAAGAGAACGCGTTGGGCGTTTCCCGAGCGGAGGAAGAGCTTGATCAGAGCTGCTGAGGTCAACGTCTTGCCTGTCCCCGGTCGCCATTTCGAGAAGGAAGCGATCCTTGCCTTTCTTGACGTCTTGCTGGATCGCGTGGATGGCCCGTTGTTGATAGGGACGCAGGAAACGCAGGCTGTTGACCTCAATAAAACGGGAGCGTTCCGGCTCGTTTTTCCAACCCGCCTCATCAGTGTAACCGGGCCGCTGTGTCAGAGCAATATAATCTTCGCCGACCTGCTCTTCTATGAGACGTTGCGGGTCGGGTTGGATGTGCTGATATCCCTTGACGGAATCGGGATCGGGGAAAGCGGTGATGAGATAGGGGCTGCCCCGCTCCAGATCCCAGAAGTAGTGCAGATTGCCGTTGGAAAGGATAACGAAGCGGCAGTTTTGAGAGCGCGCATATTTGCGGGCCTGCTCTTTGCCAACGAGTGGATTCTTGTCTTCGGCCTTTGCCTCCAGAATGATGAAAGGAAAGCCCTTTTCATTCAGGAGGAGGAAATCGACGAAGCCGTTTTTGGTTTTTTCAAAATTCTCGCCAAGCTGGCCGACGCTGCTTTCGGTGAGTTTGACGTTAGGCTCAAGCTGGATGTTGGCTTGTCCGTTTTCATCGTCGAAGAACCGCCAGCCGGCATCCTCTAGGAGCCTGTTGATCTTGATTCGGGCGGTCGCTTCGGTGGTCATCTACGCGGGATTACAGCTTCTTTATTTTTTGCATCCGATATTTTTGCTCAATTAAGATTCAAGTTCCTTGCGAAGGCCGTTCTCCCACGCATCCGTTAGTTCGGCAAGCGGGAGATCGATTTGCGGACCTAATTTAAATTTTCCGTCGGAGGCGGTCGTTCCAAGCGGTAAGGCGGGCACTTTGTGTTCGGCAACGATAGCCTCGAAAGCCAGGGTGGAGCCTGGGGCAACTTCGACGATGATTCCCCCGAACTCGCCGAAGAGAACCGCTGCTTCGGAGGCTTCCTTCAGGTTGGAACCATCAAAGCCCATCGCCCCGCTCACCGCGCATTCGGCCAGGGCAACCGCGAGGCCACCGTCGGAGACATCGTGAGAGGCCAAGACCAAGCCGCTCTCGATCGCCGCCACGACTGCGGAACAGGTGCTCTCGACTTCAGTAAAATTAGGTGCCGGAATGCGGGGTGATTCAATGCCTTTCTTCTCCAAGTGAAGAGACCCTGCAAGAGTCGAAGCGAGTGCACCGATATGGTAGACCACCGAGCCATTCTGCGCGAAGGCAAAGCCCACAGCCTGCGAGGCATCAGCCATCCGGCCAATACAGGCGATCATGGGGCTTGGTGGAATGGATCGACCTTGTGATTCGTTGTAAAGCGAGACGTTGCCGCCAATGATGGGAATCGCAGATTCAGGATAATCCGGAAGGTGGAGTGATTTTGCCGCCCGGGCCACTCCCCGCATTCCAGCAACAAAGTCTCCCATCTGTTCTGGTTTTTCCGGATTTCCATAGCAAAGGCAGTCGGTAAAGGCTACGGGGCGGCCTCCGGTTGCGCAGACATTGCGATAGGATTCGACGACCGCCCACTCGGCACCCCGAGCCGAGTCGTTTTTGTTATGGCGGGGATTCTGGTCCAAGCTCATGATCGCTCCCGTTTGCCGGATCTCCTCCGGCCAATCCGGATCTACAAAAGGTCTAAAAACACCGGCATCACCTCGCCCGGCCTCTATCGCAGTCGCGCCCTGGACTTGTTTATCGTAGGACTCAAATATCGGTTTACGGGAGGCGATGTTGGGATCCGCCATGAGTGCGAGGAGATCTTTTGCAGCGCCATCGGTTGAAACGGTTGGCTCAGGAAGCTCGGTCTCGGGTTGAGTCGGGAGGATGTATTCCCGGTCGTAAACAATACCCTTAGTGACCTCAGATGCTGGGGCTTCGACAAGTGTCTCACCATTCCAAGTCACTCGGTAAAGGCCATCCTCACGGATGTGGCCGACAACAGCTGCCTGTGCACCGTTCGACACTTCAGGAAGAGCAAATGTTTCGTTGTAGTGAGTGAGGATTAGTTCCTGTAAGTCGTCGGGAACGACCCACATGAATCGTTCCTGAGTCTCGGAGCAGAGGATGACATGAGGGGGTAAACCTTCCATGCCGACGGGAACCTTCTCTACTTGCACCTCAGCGCCGTAGCCAGCTGAATCCGCCAGTTCGACACTGGCACAGGCGATTCCCCCAGCTCCAAGATCCTTGAATCCGACCCGCGAGACGTCGCCCTGCTCGACCAAAATCTTGTGAAGGGCGTAGGTTGCCTTCAGGAGATGGCGTTCGAGAAAAGCGTTGGGCTCCTGAACGGCTCCCTTGTTCTTCTCCTTCTCTTTCTCATCCAGTTCACCGGAGGCAAAGCTGGCCCCACCGAACCCGCTGTTATCGGTCGGCTTCCCAACTAGTATCAGAGCGTGTCCCTCTGCATTTTTCGGAGCGTAGGAATGAAGAATCGCATCTTCGGCAATGGCACCGAGTGTCAACACGGTCACAAGACAATTATCATTGTAGCCGGGATCAAAATAGACGTCCCCGCAAAGATTCGGGATTCCGAGTGGATTGCCATAGCCGCTGATCCCAGCGACCACACCCTCCTGAATCCATTTTGTGTGCGGTAGCTTGATATCGCCAAAGCGAAGTGAGTCGCCAATTGCCACTACTTTAGCGCCCATGCAGCAGACGTCACGCACATTGCCACCGACGCCAGTAGCCGCGCCCTCATAGGGCACAACCTGAGAGGGGTGGTTGTGAGACTCATGGCTGACTGCCAAACCAAACCTTCGACCCGTCGAGTCCTTGGCAATCTCGACGATCCCTGCATCTTCCGAGGGGCCGAGAATTACGTTTGGACCGTCGGTCAGGAATTCCTTTAAGTGAGGGCGGCTGCTTTTATAGGAGCAGTGCTCGGAGCCTTGAATCGACCAGAGAACACATTCTGAAAGGGTCGGGGGACGCTTCAGGATGCGATTTTGGATCTGCAAGGCCTCATCTGGAGTCAGGGAAAGGTTATGTTCACGCAAAAGCGCAAGGATGGCTTCTTTGTCAAGATCGGCAAAGTTTAGAGTGGTCGACGTGCAGTTGGCCTGGGACATTTTGACCAGATGACTGTTTCATTGTCTTGGAGTCAATTCCCCAGTCGCCCAGTTTCCGTGAAAATGGTTGATATCGCAGTCCTGAAAAGTTGCCCAGGCCCAGTTCTTTCTCACCATTGACCCAAAAACCTCGACCTAATACGGAAGGTGGTTTTTGACGAGTATGACTGCTTTCGCTGCTGATTTTATGAAGAGTGAATGATTGTTAGGGATTTACACATTCCGATGGACAGCGAAAGAAGCCCGTCCCATTCTAATACGCCATAACTCGCTGGTGTTTCTTACGCCGGAGCTCTTCAACACTGATCCTCTCTCAATCGCCCGCAATTTTATGAAAATCAAAAAGATTAGCATTTCTCTTGTTCTCTGTTTCTACGCGTTGACCTATCTCGCTGTATCTGCGACCGCCGCCTCCCCAGCAGTTGAGACCCAAAAATCCTGGAATCCTGAAATCCAGGAGCTTTCAGACCTCATCGAGGAAAATCAGGAGCTATTCATTCTCTTCAACCGCATGTTTGAGGAAATTCCCGACGAGTCGAAATTTGAAACCACTCCGGCGGGCCTCCCGGCGCCTCAGAACTATAAAGAACTTCTAGATGTTTTGAACACCGCCGTGCATTCCGGGCCTACCTACAATCCTTCGCCCCAGGTGGGTTGCCCCTTGAATGATGCATTAGCCTGGGTGATGGGTACGCCCTCTGGTGAGGTTGCCTTTCTGGACAGCCGCGTGAATGCGGTTTTGGAAAAATTGCTTAAGGAATGGGGTGAATATCTGACAACCCCGGATTCTGCCGCCGTTCTCAATGACGATCCCGAAACGGGATGGTTTGGAAAAGCCGCGCTGGAAGACATGAGTGGTTTCGAAGACACTTATATTTGTGACCCTTCCGAGCCTCATTGGGGCTTTACTTCCTGGGACGATTTTTTCACCCGCGAATTAAAGCCAGGTGCCCGTCCTATTGCCGAGCCCGAAAACACGAATGTAATTGTGAACCCCTGTGAGTCCGCTCCTTTTCGGTTGTCGAGAAAAGTTAAGGGTGAAGACAAGTTTTGGCTGAAATCCCAGCCATACTCCTTGCGAACCATGTTCGATCGTGATCCAAGGATCGAACCCTTTACCGGCGGAACTGTTTACCAAGCCTTTCTGAGTGCGACCAGCTATCATCGGTGGCATGCCCCGGTTTCAGGGAAAATCCTCAAAATAAAACAGATCCCCGGAAGCTTCTACGCAGCGTCCCCGGCAAACGATTTCAGCGCCGGAACTCCCGCCGAGTCGCAGGCCTTTCTTTCCAGTGTGGCCGCCCGAGCCTATGTCTTCATCGAATCCGATAATCCCGCTATTGGGACGATTGCCCTCCTATTTATCGGAATGTCAGAAGTTTCCTCCTGCGAGTTTACCATTGAGGAAGGGGAAGCCGTCCAAAAGGGGCAAGAAATAGGGATGTTTCACTTCGGCGGATCCACTTTTTGTTTAGTTCTGCAGCCTGATGTTGAGGCCCAATTCTTCCTGCACGGGCAGACTCCTGGCGAAGACGCCACGAATATTCAGGTAAAACAAAAGCTGGTTGACGTTTCGGGGGGCTGAGGACTCTAGCCCGAAAACCAGGCAGTGCTACTTGCACTCCGGCATGAACAGGAGGAATTTTTGGTACACATCGATTTTTTTGACCTTCACGGGTGCAATTATTTCCACGGGGTAATTGCGGGCGTTCCTGGCCATCCAAAGCGTTCGGCGGCAACTACAGGCGGCCCTACAGAACATAATAGCAGGCCTCGCGCTTGTCATTGATCATGAGCCTGTCGAATGGCGCGATTGCCGCCTGACGTCGTAATTCACCCCGCACTTTTAATTACATGGCGCCTTCTATGGCCTTTTGGGAAAAGATTGCACGACCCCACTTAATCAGCTATGCATGAAGTAATTATGAAGACAACTAGTACCCTTTTTCTGTTTCTTTGTGCACTCGCTTCCTCGGCTGTGGCCGGAAGCCTTAAAGACCAGCTTTCTCCGGATCTGGTTAAAGTGGAAGGCGATGAATTGGTCTCTGCAGATGGATCCCTGGAAGGGAAAGAGTATGTTGCCGTTTATTATTCTGCTCATTGGTGTCCGCCATGCCGTCAATTTACACCTGAACTTTCCGAGTTCTACGACGAAGCGTCCAAGCAGTACCCAAAATTTCAAATGGTGTTCGTGAGCAGTGACCGCAGCGCAGATGCTATGAAAGAATACATGGAGTGGGGTAACATGAATTTCCCTGCGGTTAAATTTGATGAGCGGAAAGAATCAGGACTGATGGAATATGCAGCACGCGGAATTCCCTATCTTGTCGTTTTGGACGCCGACGGTAAACAGCTATTGGGTAAAGAACCGGGCGAGAGTTGGAAGGCACCTCAACAAACCCTGGCAGAACTCAAGAAGTTGCTAGCATCCGAGGAAGGATAAGGTTTCATCCTTACACTGCTGATTGAATTGATCCGCAATCGCGGAATTCAGCAAAGCGAGTAGGGGCTCAGATAAGCCCTGGAGTCTAAATGATTCCAGGTCTTATCGAGTAGGGTCTCACTCTGATGAAGGTCATTAGACCACTTTTAAAAGACAATTCCAACGAGCAGGCCACACGGAGAAGGTCTCTCTGGAGCTGGTAATTCGGAAATCCATAGGAGAGGTGGGCTCCCCGCCTCGTTTTTCAATTTATGCAGGGTGTCCTGTTCTGTCCGCGTAGGTGTGAACAACCGAAAAATATAAATCATGTCGTTTGTACCCTTCGAATTTACCTTGAAGTAGGGCCTGATCCATTCAGACTCCGCGGTTCTGATTTTGGGCTTCGGCCAAATAAAATCTACAATCATGAAGTTTCTGGTCTCACAGTTTACCTACTTTCTCAGTGATCCGCAGGCACGGCGAAATCTGGGAGCCCTCAAAGCTTATCTATTTTTCCTTTTTGGAATCGTCGTCCTTTACTCCGTTCTTTTTCACATCGTGATGCTCTGGGAGGGGCAGGATCATTCCTGGCTTACCGGCTTGTATTGGACCCTGACCGTGATGAGCACCCTCGGTTTCGGTGATATTACTTTTCACAGCGATATTGGCCGCCTTTTCAGTATAGTAGTACTCGGTTCGGGTGTAATCCTGCTGCTCATCATGCTTCCATTCGCTTTTATCCGTTTTTTCTACGCTCCCTGGCTGGAAGCGCAGATTCGGGCAAAGGTGCCGCGTCGTCTCCCGCCAGAGACCAAGGGGCATGTTATCATTTGCCGCAGAGACGCGATCACGAATGGTCTGATCCGCAAGCTGGCTTTGAACGGAATCCCCTACTGCATCCTCGAGGAAGATCCGGCCCGAGCGGTTCAGTTGAAGGAGGAAGGACTGATGGTCGTCTCCGGGCATATTGACGACCCTCGCACATACGAAGCTGTAAATATTCGCGACGCCAGATTGCTCCTCGCCAACGCCGAAGATGCGGTCAACACAAACATCCTCCTTACCGTCCGCTCGATCAATAAGGTGCTTCCCGTTATCGCATTGGCAGAGGAGGAAGATTCTCTCGATATTTTTGCCCTGAGTGGTGCAACTTATCCGCTCCCGCTCAAAACAAGACTTGGGGAGCACCTAGCCACCCGCATTGGGGCGGGTTCCGGAACCGCTCAAGAAGTGGGGCGTTTCAAGGATTTGGTGATCGTCGAGTTTTTGGTCCACGGAACCCCTTTAGCTGGTGTGAGCTTGCTCAAGTCCGGTCTTCGCGAATCGACCGGAATGAATGTAGTTGGCATCTGGGATTCAGGGAAACTTACGGCGGTCGACCCCAACAAACCTTTATCAGAAACCTGTGTCCCGGTTGCCGTTGGCCGCCAAGAGCAAGTTGCCAAATTGAACAAGCTCTTGGGGCGGGATACCGAAAAACAGCATGTGGTGTTGGTTATCGGCGGTGGCAAAGTGGGTCGATCAACGGCTAGGGCGCTCAAAAAACGCGGGGCAATCGTTCGTATTGTCGATCAGAATCCAGCTCTGGCAAAGGAGTTGGAACCCTACTGCGATCAGGTCATCATCGGAAATGCAGCTGATAAAAAAACGTTGGACGAAGCCGGGGTAAATGATGCCAGCGCCGTCGCTCTCACTACACATGACGATGCACAAAACATTCACTTGGCGGTGTATTTCCGGAGATTGAAGCCGGAGCTAGGAATCGTAAGTCGCATCACCCGGGAGAGAAATATCGACGCAATCTATCGAGCAGGCTCCGATTTTGTACTGAGCTATTCATCCCTTGGGTGCGAATTTATCACCGCCTATCTTATGAAAAGGGAGCCGGTCATGGTAGGAGAGGGGGCTGACTTCTTCTCGGTCGCAGTATCCTCCAAATTGGCAGGGAAGTCTCTGGCCCACAGTGGAATTGGGGCGCTGACCGGTTTGGTCGTGATCGCGATTGAAGAAGGGGGAATAACGATAACGAACCCACCCCCTGATTCTGTTTTAAATCCTGCGAGTAAACTCCTCCTCTTGGGGACCAATAGCCAGAGAGAGAGATTTAATAAGGAATTTTCGTAGCAGAGTACATTTCGACTCGCTGGGTTCACTTTTGTTTTGCGCATGCGGGGGACCCGTCTCAATCTCAAAAATTAATATGGCGACAAACGGAACAGACACGCTGGGCAGTCGACTCGAGGAGGCTCGGAAAAGCAAAGGCGTTTCACTGCGAGAGGCATCGGAGGCGACAAAAATTCGCATGGAATACCTCACTCTTTTCGAGAGTGACGACTTCGATATCCCACTTCCTCCCATCTACCAGCGGGGGTTTATCAAAATATACGCCCGTTATTTGGGGGAGGATGCCGACTGGTTTGCCTCCGAAATTCAGGCTCGCCTGAATCGGAAACAGGCCATGCAGACGAAGAACGACGTCCGGGCCTCTCTCGGTCAAATGGATCTTGCCTCACGCCGCCGCCGCCAATCTTCATTAGGGGGTGACTCCGCATCCGGTGGGGTTGCTATAGAAGATGGCAAAGAGGAGGACAAACAACGGTGGCGGGTTCCTCGCATCAAAATGCCCAGGTTGGGTTCTGATCCTGCTGGGTCGGAGCCGGAGTATAACGATCTTGAGGAATCCGGTGAACCACTCGACCGCACTTTCTATATCAAGGTAGCTGTCATTGTCGGGTCGGTCACGGTTGCGGTTGTTCTGCTGATCGCTCTTGCCAAGTTAATCCTCTCCGATGGGGACGAACCTTCGCTGAATCCGGAATTGGCTGGTGGAGAATCTGCTACACAAATTGTTGGAGAATCCAATTCTGCCGTTCTTGAATCCCGCCCCGTAACCATTCGCGCTACTGGAGGAGCGACATGGGTACGGGTAACGGATGTGGCTTCGAATGAAATACTTGGGACAGTTTCTTTGCAACCGGGAGACAGCACGACGTATCCCGCTTCCGGCGAAGTGCGGGTTCAATACACCCAGGGAGAAAACCTCGAAGTTGTCCGGGGTGGTGAAGTGTTTGCACCGGCCCGCCCGGGTTTTGGTAGAATCCCAATCGAATAACCCCGCCCTGAGATGAAAGAAGAAGAAGAGATCAATAAACTAGAAAAAAATCTGCAAAAACGGGAGTCCCAGCAGGAACTCTTTGAAAAAAAAGTATTTCTAATCGGCGAATTGCATACACGCCGAGCCTTATTGGCAAATCGACTGGGCCGGGTGAAGAGTGAGTGCTTGATGCGTCACAATGATGAGGAGCACGAGGCGCGGAAAGAGGCTTTGGCTATGGAAGAAGAGATGGCTGGTATTTCCTCATCGATTACCGATTTCAGGCCCGAATCCATTGAAGACCTGAAGTCCTTTCAGAAAACGACCCACCTGCGGTTTGACGAGGCGGAAAAAAAGATCGTCGGAGCCGAGAGTAAATTGGACTGATTTTTTAGGCGTAACCCTCCGACCCACAGGATACGATAAGAGAGTGGAATGCCATAGCGACGACCTGCGAGGATCATCCTCAGACAAAGAAAGCGGTCTGGCGGACGGTTTTACGATACCCGAAGTTTTGCTCGCTCTGGCACTTTTGACAGTAGCTGCCGTGGCGGTGGGGGGTGCCGTTCGTTCATCGCTCGATTTGATCGCAAGGGCCAGGGAGGTCGCGCAACCCCCAATCGGTTGGTCCATTGGTCGGGATGCCTTGTTGCGAGCGGGCAGTATCATTGAGGTCGAAGAGGGCGGTCGAATCTCTCTGCCGGATGGAAGCCGTGTAAGATGGGATGCCAATGTGGAAGAAACGGATATGCCGGACCTTTTTTCCGTCGAGTTTGAGGTAGAGGCAGAAGAGAGGGAAAAGAAGGAAGAGATACTCCTCTTTCGGCCAAGTTGGTCTCAAGCCATTGATCGTGGCCCCTTAATGAACGAGGCCCGCAAGGATATTGAGGATAGTCTGAAGGATGTGGAACGATGAGACCACGGCCTAAGCAAAAATCAGGATTTACCTTGGTTGAAGTGTTGATCGCTCTGGCACTTTCGGCGGCCATCTTTACGGCAGCACTCAATCTGCTACTTGGAGTAGTCACCGCTTGGGAGCGAGCCAGGGAAGGCGATTTGACAGCTGATGAAGATTTTCGCCTTTTTGCCTATCTGAAATATTATCTCGAGACAGCCGAGGAAGACAATTTAAGGATTCAACCACTCCCCGGAGAGAGGTCGGAATACTGGCTGACATTTCCCGTACAAGGGAGTCCATTTACAGAAGTGAATGCAGCTGAGTGGCAATCCGAGCAATTTGCGTTGGTCAAGGATCGCGACGGTATTCGCCTCGTTCCCGTGGTTGAATCGGGTCGAGACGAACCAAAACGGGATGATGGCCTACTGCTCATGGGCGGCGATATAGAGCTTGAATATTGGACATGGAACGAACTGCGCGAGCAATGGGAAGACTCAGACCGCCTCGAATCTCAAGGTGGCCAGGACCCTGCGCCCCCCGGTTATCTGATCCTACGCCTACCGGATGAAAGCCAACGCTGGATTCGGGTAGGTATTTCCGGTGGAGACATTCCTCTGTGGTGAACTCTGAACAAAGGGTAGGGAACTCCGAAAAATCAGGAGGAGTTCTCCTCGTTGTATTGGGCGTTTTGGCGGCAATGGGCGTGGTCGTCTCACTGCTGGCGAGCTACGCCCTGGAAAGATCGATGCTGGCGGAAACCAGAGGATCAGAATCCAGAAGCGAGGTGGGCAGCCGATTGTCCGGAGCCATTCAGGCAGCGGTCGCCTCCTTGAATGCCTTTACAGAAGTGGCTGATGGTTTACACCATCCCTCGGAAGGCTGGGGAAGACCGGCGTATGTATTCAGCGCCTGGCCAACCGAGTTGGACGGGATCGAAGTTCAGATTTTTGACGAATCTTCCAAGGCTGGCCTCGAGCTTTTGAGCGCAGAGCAAATGGAATCATTACTGGAAGAAGCTGGACTGACTCGCGGACAGGCTGGTGAGTTGACCGATCTCCTATTCGATTGGATGGACCCAGATGATGAGGAGCGTCCGCAAGGGAGAGAAAATAGGAACATTGGATTGAGTAGAGATCCCTGGGTGCCCAATCGTGTCCCTCTTTACTGGGAGGAGGTGTGGAAGATTCCGGAGTGGAGCGAGGTCGTCTATGATTCGGAGGGGAAATTGAAAGAATGGGCGAAAAATTTTTCTCAAGGGTTTAGCCTCGAACACGACTTGCCCGCGAACATCAATTCCGTCGATAGGCAATTTGTCGAGTGGATGAGCGATGCCGACCTTATTCCTTATCCCAACTGGCTGGATCGGCGGAACGGATTTGATCGGGAAGATGGATCTGCTGATGACCGGGTTCTCACTGAAATGCCCGGCGGCGATGAATCCATGGGCGATCTCTTTTCAGCCGATAGCCAATTGTTTCGCATCCGGGCTGGCATTCGAGTTGGGGGACGATTTGTATGGAAAGAAGCGTGGGTAAAGAAGAGTAGTGAGCAAGGGCAAGGGGCAAGGTCCGGGGGAGATCAGGAATCCCAATGGGGTTCATGGGAGCTGGTCGACGTTCGCAAAGGCCTATCCTTGGTTCTTGATGAACAGACCGAAGAGGAGTAAGGTTCTGATCATGAGTGAGAAGGAGAAAAATGAAAAGAATGAGGGGATCGTTTTGGCGGCATCCCACCTTTTCGTGTTTCAATCCTACGAGCCTGTTAGCGGCATTTCCAAATCTGAGTCAGAGGAGGCAGCTATCCTGGCATTTGAGGAAGAGTCCCCTTTTCCCGCAGAGCAGATTGCCCGCGGTCTTTTCTTTGGAAAAGACGGGAGAGTTGCATTGTGGGGATGTGAGCAAACCGCTCTACCGACTGCGGATGGGGATGATTACCTCTTCCCGGAATTTTACCCCTTTTTCGGCTGGGAACGTCAGATAGGCAGCGTTGAATTCGGGATTACCCCAAGTGGAGGCTGTCTTCTTTTCTTTGATGCGGGAGGATCAGTTCCGACGGAAATGTTGGGCATGAATTGCACTCCCGAAGACGAGCGGTTTCGTGAGGAGCTTCGCGCTTCTCTCCTTTTTCTCGGCCGGTCTGTCGAAGTAATGGAAACCCTGCATCAAATCACGCTTCGGTCGGTAAGCGCAGACTCGCATGGCAAAATGACAGCTGTAGTGGAACGGGATGGCGAGGCAGACATTACCTGGCAGGTAGAGGGAGAAGGTCTCTGGCAGGCGGATCTGCGGCCTACGAGCGAGATCCAGAAATTCAGAGCCGACAAACGATCCGGGGAAAGGATCTGGCTTGTCGCCAAGATGGCCGCCATTTTTCTGGTGCTGCTCCTCTTTGGTCAATCGAGCCTGTGGGGCCTTAATTTTTGGATAGAGGGAAAAGAGGCGAAGGAAACTTCACAATCCTCTCAAGTGCGGGCGATAGAAGAGAGAGCCGACCTCGCATCCCGTTTGCGGGATTTGGGAGAATCCAGAATTTCTGTTTTCGAACGATTGGGTGAACTGAATTTACTGCGACCTACCGGGATCCAGTTTCTGACTGTCGAGTTTGAAGAGCCCGATCTCTACAAAGTGGATGGAAGAGTGACGGAAGTTCGCATTTTAAATCAATATACAGAACAACTGCGGGCTGATCCTCGATTTGTCATAGTCGAGGCATTACCTCCACGTTCCAGGGATGGAAGGGTCGAGTTTGAGATATCGGTTCGCGTGCCGAGTGTGGAGGCTGCAGCACTGTGAAGATCCGGGATCGTTTTTTCCGTCTCAGCTTACGGGAGCGATTGATCGGAGTCGTTCTCGTATCAGCTGTGGGGCTATTCTGGTTGAGTTCGGTAGTGCAAGGCTTTCGGGAGCTATGGGAACGGAACCAGAGGATTTCGGGCGAGCTGGAATTTCAGGAAACCGTTCTCTCGAGGGAATCGAAGGTTGAACAGGAGATTGCCGAACGACTCGAAGAAATGGAGGCGGACCGATCCCTGTCCGCAGCTTCCTTTGTCGAGGCCGTGGACCGAATATCCCGCATCGTCGGCCTGAGACCCGATATGGACGCCGTTGAAACGAAGGCGGGGGAGATGGTTTCAATCCATCGATTGGATATGGATTTTGATGACGTAGCCATCGTTCCGCTCATTGACTTTGTGCGAAGGATGGAGGATGATGGGTTCCCCGTATCTATAGAAGAAATGATGCTTTCCGTAAATGAGAGATCTCCGGAAAGGGTGGATGTCGTTCTCCGCCTAGCCGGTTTTGAATTCAGCTCAATCCCCAAAGCTCTAGCCGTGGCCCAATGATTCGTATGTTGAAACTACTTTTGATTTCTCTTTCTACATTTTGTTTGCCGTTTTTTACAGCTCTCAAAGCACAGGAAGATCCATTCTTATTTGTCGATGCTGACCTCGATACCGTTTTCCAGCAATTGGAGCGATTCACGGGAAAGTCCGTGCTTCGCCCTCAGTCACTCCCGAATGCCTTGATTACATTTTTGCCGAACCAGCCTCTGACCGATGAAGAAAAGATCGTCGCGCTGGAGAGTTTGCTCAGCTTGAATGGTATTTCACTCGTCGAGCTGTCCGATAAATTCCTCAAGGCGGTCCCGAGCGCTGCTGTGCTGAGCGAATCGCCGAATCTAATCGTTGGATCAACTCTCGAGATGAGGCCGACAGAGGCGGTTTTTGCGAAAATTTTCAAACTGGATTTTCTGACCGCCGATGAAGCGACCGCTACGATCCAACCCTTACTCGGTGGAACGGGTCTCGTGACTATCCAAAAGGCGAACTGGATTCTCGTGGCTGATTCGTTGACTAATCTTCAACGGGTAGAGCTGGTTCTTAACCAGATTGATCGAAAACAGGCATCCAGTGAGCAGGTTCGTTTTTTTCAATTAAAGAATATTCCGGCCCGTGATGTTCAGGAAAACCTGGAAAGATTGTCTACTGGTCCGCTGGCCCGATATTTTTCCGGAAACACGATCATCTCTTCCGTTGAACGCTCCAATCAATTGGTAGTGGTTGCTCACCCGGATAGTATGGAGATGATCGAGAATCTCGTACAAGAGTTTGATATCGACGTAAAGCCACTCACATCGAGCAAAGTCTATTATATCCGCCATGCAGTGGCCGAAGAGGTCGCCAGTGTAATTTCTGAACTCATCGATAATCAAAGAGGCGCCGAAGACGAAGAGGTTACCGTGAACAGGGAAGGTCAGACAGGCGGGGGGGCAAACGTCCAAGCAGAAACTACGGTGGATATCCAACAACCAGCATCGGCTGAAGCGTTGTCTGTTGCGGGTAAAACCGCCGCGCGGATGCAATTCAGTCCTTTTGCCAGCTTGGTCTTTGATGAGCGGAGTAATGCCGTCATCGTTTATGGAACAGAGAACGACCTTGAGCAAATCGGTATCCTGATCAATCAAATTGATATTCTTCTGGCCCAAGTCCGGATTGAGGTTGTTATTGTCGAGGTGACTCTGGATCAGAATCAAGTGCGCGGGATAGATGTATTTGGTTTGCAGTACAACACTGATGGGGACAATGACCTTCGGCTGGCTGAAAATGGTGATACGGAAATACCCCTGCAGATCGGAGCGGCAGTCTTCAGTGCTTTTTCACTCAAAAACTTCTCCTTGCAAACCGTTTTCAACGTGGCACGGGGAAATAGTGATGTTACCGTTCTCTCCTCGCCGACCATTATGACTACACACAACCGGGAAGCGCGGGTCACGGTCGCTGAGACAAGACCCATCGTGACCGGATCTGTAATCAGCAATGATGGCAGTGCGACACGAAGCACAGTTGATTTTATAGACATTGGCATCGAGCTTACCGTCAAGCCGCTCATAGCCGAGACGGGTGTGATCCAGATGGAAATTCTACAAACCGTCGACAATGTGGTATCCATTATAACTGGATCGGATAACCCTGACTTAAATGGCCAACCGATTATCGGAACCCGCGAGGCGGAGTCATTCGTCAGCGTGCGGGATCAAGAGATTATCGTTCTCGGAGGCCTCCAAGAACGACAACGCTCACTAACGAAAAATAAATTGGCCATTCTTGGTAGTTTACCTGTCCTCGGCGAATGGTTGTTTACCCGGCGGGAAGTCGAAATTACAACCCGGGAACTTTTGATCTTTATTAAACCAAATGTCATGCTCGTTCCCTCGGAAGCGAATCGTGATGCCAATCGCTTGCTGGACAATTTGGACGAAAGTCAGTCGGTCCGTAACTATTTGGAGACGGGAGAGTTTGACTCAATGGGGGTGCCCCGCGTGAATCCGAATATTGACGATCCGAAACTCATTTACGAAGGTGTAACGCCCATTGAGGAGGAGAGAGAGTGAGGAACTTAGTTGTAACACTGCTGCTGACTGGTGTGGTTTCAGCTCTTTCCGCTCAACAAGGCCCTATTGAGAGCTTGGTTAGCCGCTCGCCTTTCCTCCCTCCTAACTACCGGGTAAATCCACCGGTAACGCCGCCCCCCCCCCCACAAGCACCTACTATTTCAGCTGCAAGTCGATTTGAGCTCATCGGTGTTGTGTCCGAGGATGGAGTGGTGAGTGTCTCCCTCCGCAAAAGGGGAGAGCCGCGTGGAACATGGTTGGCTCCGGGTGAAATGGTGGACGATGTTAAATTCATACGGTTTCATCTCGCTAACCGTGAAGCCGTCGTAGATACGAAAGGCAGGAGGGAAACGGTGCCTTTAAAGTCCTCTTCGATTCAGGCAATGCCAGCGGCTCCACCTATACAGCAGAGAGGCCCTACCTCACAGACGGTAACCAATGACAATAATCAACCCACTGGTGACGAGACTATCCAAATTCCTGTGCGACGGCGGGTGATCGTGCCTCCGAAATGAGTATTTCCGCACCGAACCCAGCGAGCTTGAATCCGACTTCGGAAAGTCAACTACTCGCATCCCTGGCAGTGGAAACGGATGAAGAGTGGTTCTCTTTGAATCGCCAGGGGAAAATTCGTTTTTTAGCCAACAAGTTGGGTGTTGCCGAGAACGAGGCATCCAGACGCATCTCTACGGCGGCCGGTCTTTCTTACGTCGAAGATTTCGCTGTGGATGAGAAAATGTTGACCCTAGTTCCCAGCCGACTCCTGCATTCTCTTCAGTTTCTGCCAATGGATGCAGGAAATGAGAAGCGTAATGAGAGTCAATTTGAAGTAGTTGCTGTCTGGCCCTTGAGCTCTGTTGAGCAACGATGGATACGCACGGTTACAGGTGTTTGGCCCATCGTAAAAATGGGAACTTTGGATAAGGTGAGCGACCGCATAACAGAGCGTTACGGAGTCGGTTCCGCGAGTTTGGATGGTCAAGTTTCTGCTTCCATGGAAGCAGAGGTCGACCCCGAATCCGAGGACGAAGACGCAGCAGTCATCCGATTTGTTAACGAAGTGATCCGCCAAGCCCTCGAGAGTCGGGCAACCGACATACACTTCGAGCCCCATCGGGAGCGCCTGGCAATTCGGTATCGGATTGATGGCGAGCTTACAATCGTTGCCGTCCCGGAGAATTTGCAAAGCTTTCAGGCCGCGATAATCTCTCGCATTAAGATCATGGCTCATCTGAATATTTCCGAAAGGAGAAGACCGCAGGATGGACGCATAGGCTTCCATTATGGAAAAGATGAGATCGATATTCGTATTTCTACTTTTCCTACACTATATGGTGAAAGTGTGAGTCTTCGTCTTCTCAACCAGAAGAGTCAGGCAATGAGCGTGGATGATCTCGGCCTGCGCCCATTTGAGAAAAAAATTGTTGAGGAAGTCGTGAAAAGACCGAATGGGATCATACTCGTGACGGGGCCGACGGGGTCGGGGAAGTCCACCTCCCTGAATGCCTTTATCCGATTGGTTCACTCACCAAACAAAAGGATTATGACGGTTGAGGATCCTATTGAGTATGAAGTGCCCGGCGTCAATCAGACTCAGATTCGCGAAGATCTCGGGCTGACTTTCGCGAAATCGTTGCGGCACATTTTACGACAGGATCCAGATATCATAATGGTCGGAGAAATTCGTGACCGGGATACGGCAGAGATTGCAATTCGAGCCTCCTTGACGGGTCACTTGGTCTTCTCAACCCTTCATACCAACGACGCTCCAGGGGCTCTTACGAGATTGATCGATATGGAGATCGAGCCGTTTCTCATCGCTTCCAGTGTTGAGTTGGTCATTGCCCAACGGCTCATTCGACGTCTTTGCACGCACTGTGCCGATAAACGGATTGCGCCCACAGACCAGGTCCTTTCCATTCGGAGAATGCTTGACCTTCCGGTCGTCGGTTTCGAATCGGCAACGGTTGAGTTGTCTCATCCTGCTGGGTGTGAGTGGTGTCGCGGAATGGGGTATCGGGGCCGGGTAGGGCTATTCGAAATACTCCAAGTTCAGAAGGCTGCCCACGATCTTGTTCTTGAAAGAGCTTCCTCGAAACGCATCAGAGAGGCTGCTATGAAAGATGGAATGCGGAGTCTGCAGGAAAGCGCATGGGATCTCATGGTGTCCGGCGTATCTTCGCCCGAGGAAGCGCTGCGACATGTCCGCACGATGGACGAAGAATCGGGAGAGTAGGCGGGTTTATGCCGAAGTTTACCTATACGGCGAGGGATGCGTCCGGAAAGTCAGCCTCGGGTGACCTGCAGGCAGCCGATCGAGTGCAAGCGACTCGTCGTTTGCGAGGCATGGGGCTGAGACCAACTGGTATCCAGGAGGTTGTTTCAAAATCCAAAGAACAAAGGGGCAATTCCAAACGGGGCTCTAAAGCCATCACCGTTTCAGATGTTCAGGTCGATGCATTCCTTAAGATGATGCTCGGTTTAGTGAAAGGAGGTATGGCGATAGGTGATGCCGTTCGCAACCTGCGGGATCGCTCGACTTCTCCAGCTCTGAAGGGTCTCGCCACCGCAGTTTGGGCAAGATTGAGTGACGGGTCGACCCTTGGGCAAGCTCTCCGCGAAGCAGTTCCCGGCTCCCAGAGGGATACGATGAACACCGTGATCGAGATCGGTGAACAGACCGGTAATCTTCAACCAATTCTTGTGGAATTATTGGCGCAGCGGACTGAGGGGCGGGCGGTGAAGCGTAAGTTGATCGGCAGCCTTCTCTATCCCGGATTCCTATTTCTCATGGCTCTGGCGGTTGCCGCATTTTTGCTGACGTTTTTGATGCCGAGAGTCCAGTCTACCGTAGAGGGCTTGGGTTCCGGGTTGTCACCATTTGCAGCCTTTTTGATTGGGACGTCCAATGTACTTCTCCTCGCCGCACCGATACTGGCTGGAGTGGCTGTCATTTTCTTCCTCATATCTTTTTTTATGAGGCGCACCCCGGAAGGTCGCTTCCAGTATGACCGATTTATCCTTAAACTCCCCGTCGTGGGTCCAATTGCCCTGGATGCGGAGGTGTACCGCCTTTGCAGCATTCTATCCCTCTTGCTGGGGAGTGGCATTCATGCCTCTCAGGCTTTTTCCCTGACCCGCCAAGCGATACGAAACCTTGAGCTAAAGAGGAGATTTGAAGAAGTCAGAAACTTGATCAATGAAGGGGCTTCGGTAGCAATTTCGCTTCAACAACACGGACTTCTCGATCCCACGGCGGCGGATCTACTAAAAGTAGGAGAGGAGACGGGAGAGTTGTCGACCGGATTTGAGGGATTGAGGGGAGATTACCGGGAAGCTCTCAGCAATCGTCTGAGCAAGCTGACCATCCTTGTCTCGGGAATAGCAATCGGTGGGGCGTTTCTCTTCGTTACCATGGTCGCCTTGGCGGTCGTGACCTCCATTTTTCAAGTCGGCAACTCGATTGGTCTCTAGTCCAAAATTACTGTTTAATGTAATGCGATAGACTCTGGCCACCATCTTTACTCGCCAAGGCATGCAGGTGTTGACCGTCTCTCCAGATGACGAGACTTTTCTCATCAATCTTGCGAAAAGCTGGCTTTGTGGGCAATTCGTCTGGATTTGGGAAGGAAATTACTTGGGTGATAAATAGTTGAATTGTAGCGTTATTCACGTCTTCCAATTCATAAACACTCACTGCAATACCCCGCCAACTGGTTGCGGACGCTCCCACGAGATTCAGATCTATTATCAGCGGCGGTAAATGACTCGGCGTAGGAGCGTTTTTAGACTGAAGAAACTGCATGAGTTCTCCGAAATTCTCCGATTTCATATTGGATCCAAATATGGTCTCGTCGGAATCGATAACGAAGTCACAATAATCATTCAATCCCGGTTCCGCTTCGACCGTGAGGGGATCCAGGAAGAGAAAAGAAACTAAGAAAAGAACTAATAGGGAGGCAGCGATCGGGAGCAGTCTATGTAATCTAAGAAGCGGAGCCATTTTCTTTTTGTGCGCCGGAGCTTCTGCACTTTCAGCAGCATTCAGAATCTGATCTCGTAATCCCTCAGGAACAGGGATGCTTTCGACCGCCGAGCTGATTTTAGCATCAAAGATTGCTTCTTCTTCTAACCAAGCGGTCAGAACAGGATCAGATTCCGCCATAGCAAAGGCCTCCCGCAGAGGAGGAAACTCCTCGGGCAGATCCCCTTTTCTCCAAGCTAGGAGAATTGCTTTAGCGTCTTCTGAGTTCATTGGTTCGGGATTTCGGTCGAGTCTAAGAAAATGCGTTTCAACCTTGTTTTACCACGTGAGAGTCGAGACATAACTGTCCCGATTGGCATGTCGAGGACTTCAGAGATCTCGATATAGGAAAGAGAGCGTAGGTAAAAAAGAGTGAGAGGAACTCGATAAATTTCCTCCAATTGTTCAAGTGCTCCAAGGACGCGAGGGTGGTCGAGAGTGTCGGGATTGGGCGTCTCTGAGAGGTGGAAGGTCTCCTCGAGGATTTCTGGATCGCGGCTCTCCGTGCGGTGATTCCTCCGGTATAAGCGTAAGAACTCACGGTATAAGGTTGTAAACAGCCACGACTTCGCCTTTCCGGGGTCTCGAATAGAATCCCCTTTTTGAGCGTATATGGTAAAAGTCTGTTGAGTTAGGTCGCATGCGGTGTGCTCATCTTTGCAGAGGCTGTAGGCAAACCGATACAACCCCTGATAGTGGTCATCCACTAGTTGATGGAAAGATTTGCTAGCCTTACACTTCATAGGAGTGCGATTTCTGGTGGTTTATTCCCAAGACTAAGAAATATTGGTAAAAATCGGCAGTTGCGCCAGCGAAAACAGTCTCAGCTGGAGAGATGCTGATAGGAGAGCTGAAATCTCGGCTACGATACTCTATGAAATCGAGACACGCTTTCCGTCAATACCGATGGATTCATAAAGAGCGCCGATGATTTTCATGTCCTGTCTGCCTTCGCGACCGGAGACACCACTGTCGGTTCCAGTCGATATACTATCGCAGATGGCATCGATTTGCGCTGCTTGTTGATTCACTGGCCGGATATTGTCCATCAGACGCCCGTTGATAAATCCTGAGATGTTTCGGTAGTAGAAAGCATTTTCCAAATCCAGGGTGTCGTTGTTTTTACTGTAAACAACGCGCAACGTGTGGCCGTGCGTATTGTACGAGCAAGTAGAGTTGGCGACGACCCCGCTGGGGAATTCCAGCTGAAATGTGACGGTTTCATCGACTTCAGCAAATTTAACAGGATCTGTCTTGAATTCCTGAGCGGTTACGGCGACTGGTTCTGCGTTCATGGCGTACCGCGCTGCCTGTATGCAGTAAATACCGATGTCGTATACGGCACCACCTCCAGCTAAAGCCTTCTTTAAGCGCCATTGATTTGGATCACCGATCACTTGGCAGCACTCTGCCCGCATGTAGCTTGGAGCACCCAGACTGTGGGTCTCTCCCAGGTGAGCGACAACCTGGTGGTGGGGCTCGAAATGCAGGCGGTAGCCGACGTTCAGTGTGACGCCATTTGCCTCGCACACATCGATCATACGATCGCATTCAGCGACATCCAGCCCGAGGGGTTTTTCACAGATGACATGTTTCCCGGCTTCGGCCGCCCGGATCGTGTATTCTGCGTGCATGGAGTTGGGCAAGACGACGTAGATAATATCAATATCCTCGTTGGTCGCTATTTGATCGAAGTCAGCGTAGTTGTAAATATTTGAAGCAGGGACTTTGTACTGGGATCCATAGTGAACCCGCTTCTCTTCGGTGCCGGAAGCAAATCCAGTAAGGTGGGCGTTTTTGGTAAATTGTAGAGCTGGTGCGAGTTCTCCCATTGCGTATTGCCCGAGGCCGACCAAGGCGACTCCATATCGTTTATCGATTCCAGAGGAAATAGACTTGGTGCTTTGCCCGGCAAGTCCAGTCGTCAGTAAAGATCCCGCTCCAAGTGCTGCCGTGCGAATAAACTTACGCCGAGAATTCGTTGGTTGAAAATTGGGGTTCATCTCTAATTCTGAAGTAGCAGTGGTACATAGTAAGCACACATCTGTCATCCGATCATGTTAGTCCAGTCTTTGCCTACAAACTTAGTAGCGAATATTATGTTATTTGTAGCTCCGGGCAATATCCGATCCATACCTCACCAGTCATCTTTCTGGTCATTGGAAAGTCCGTAATCAACTGAATCACATACTTTACATCCTCCACCTTGCCGCCATCCATTATACCGGATTCGAGCAGCTCGAATCCAGTAACATCTGTTGACGATCCATGAAGCTTCCAGGAAAAGTATCCTCTGGTTTTTAACCCGTTTTAGCTGAAAACGGCATTAATCCTGCATTTCGCATCTGCGGTCCATGCCATTATTGAAAGCACCTTGGCACGACCATTATTTTATGACTTTCTTCAATGACGTGATCACATTTCTCAACGGAATACTTTGGGGATATGTTCTGATTTATCTGCTGCTCGGTGTGGGAGTTTATTTTACGATACGCAGTCGGTTTGTCCAAGTTCGCCTGCTCGGACAATCGATCCGCGAAATGCGTGGTGGGTTTGTGGCGAAAGACGGAGGAATAAGTCCTTTTCAGGCCTTTGCCACGGGTCTCGCCAGTCGGGTGGGGACGGGTAACATCGCTGGTGTTGCCATAGCTATTTCGCTCGGTGGCCCGGGAGCGATTTTTTGGATGTGGATTACCGCCTTGGTCGGGATGGCCAGCTCCGTCATGGAGTGTTCTCTGGCCCAACTTTACAAGGAACCGCACGGTGATAAGACCTTCCGGGGAGGACCCGCCTATTACATCCAGCGAGGGTTGGGTAACCGTAAATTGGGAATCGCTTTTGCTCTAGCGTTGATTCTTTGCTTCGGGCTCGTATTCAACGCCGTTCAGACCAACTCCATTGCGGTGGTCGCCAGTTCGACGTATGGAATTCCTGTATGGGTCATTGGGCTGGTATTGGTAGGAATTTCCGCACCGGTAATCTGGGGCGGGGTTCGGAGCGTCGCGGTTTTAGCGGGGGTCTTGGTGCCGATCATGGCGGTGTTATATCTCCTCCTTACTGGCTACGTGGTGATTGAACACATCACGGAGATTCCCAGCATCGTTCTACTCATCATTAAGAGTGCTTTCGGACTACAGGAAGCCGCTGGAGGGTTTACGGGGGTTGCGGTATCTCAGGCGATGTCGATGGGGATCAAGCGAGGACTCTTTTCGAATGAGGCGGGAATGGGATCCGCACCGAACGCTGCCGCCACTGCGACCGCGGGTCATCCGGTTGGTCAGGGTTTACTCCAAATGCTCGGAACCTTTGTAGACACGATTGTGGTCTGCACGGCGACGGCAGTTATGATCATTGCCTCGGGTGTTTACACGGCTGAAACCGCGGGCATCGGTGCGCGTCTGACTCAGGCTGCTCTGGAGGCGGAGGTCGGCGTCTTCGGAAAGCACTTTTTGGCAGTGGGGATCTTTTTCTTTGGATTCTCCTCCATTATTGGCAATTACGCCTACGCTGAGGGTAATGTAGACTTCATCCGGCGCAGTCCGGTCGTCCTCCTGGTCTTCCGTCTGATGGTTTTGGGAATGGTCTTTTTCGGAGCGGTTGGGTCGGTGCCGATGATCTGGAATTTGGCCGATCTGAGTCAGGGAATCATGGCGCTGATCAACCTCGTGGCAATCCTCCTCCTGGGTGGTGTGGCGGTGAAGTTGCTCAAAGATTATGAGTCGAAGTCCGGCGGAGATACCCCACCAAAATTTCATGCTGACGATTTACCGGAGTTGAAAGACAAGTTAGCGCCTGGTGCCTGGTAAAGAGGAGATTGCAGTTAGCTCGGTCGGACGGAGGTTTAGGCTGGCTCTCGAAATGAGGTAGCGCCAACTTCTAGCTACTCCGATTATGAGTAATCCTCCCGATCCATCACCGACGTCAAAACCGAAAAAACCGACCCTCATTGAGACGGTTTCCTGGGCGCTCTACGATTGGGCAAATACCGGCTATGCCATGGTCGTGCTGGCACTGATCTTTCCCCGTCTCTACAATAGTTACTTTGGTTCGCAACTGGCAGATGGACAGCAGACTACTTGGTTTACGATGACAGTGGCAGTTTCCAGCCTCATTGTTGCCGTTCTTGCGCCACTTTTAGGAAGTATTGGCGAAATGGGTGGTTTGCGGAAGAGACTTCTGCTGCGGTTTGCAGCAGTTGGTATTGTAGCCACGGCGGGATGTTTTCTGATTAGGGAAGGACAGTATTGGCTCGCGAGTCTGATCTACATTGTCGGAACGGTCAGCTATTATTCGAGTAACATTTTTTTCGATTCCATGCTGGCCTCTGTTTCAACACCGAAGCGGCGTCATTTGGTGAGCGGACTCGGGTTTTCGTTCGGCTATGCCGCCGGGTTTATTCTGCTTCTACTCACTTTTCTCGCCACATCAAAACATGAGTGGTTCGGTTTTGAGAATGCCCTGGTCGGCAGTCAGGTCATGTTTGTCGTCGCGGCGATCTGGTGGGCGGTGTTTACCATTCCGCTTTCGTTAACAGTCAAGGAAAAGCCACGGCCGGATCGTCCCTCTGTAAGAAGAATGGCAATCCTTGGCATCCATGATACCTGGGCGACCTTGAAGCAGATTCTTAGACTCAAACCAGCGCTTTGGTTTCTGTTGGCCTATCTATTTTATATCGATGGGGTGAATACCATCATCATGACCGCCTCGAATTATGGGACGACCATTGGGTTCTCCGACTCGCAGATTATTCAGGCCTTTTTCATCGTGCAGATATTCGGTGTGCCCTGTGCGATTTTATTTGGCTGGCTGGGAGGGCGAATCGGCCCTCGGCGAATGATATTTATCGCGATTTTGATCTACCTCGGAGTTACGACCTATGGGGTTTTTCTCGATACCACACCAACCCCTATTTTTGGGTTTGAGATCTCTGAGATGTTTGTTCTCGCAGCTTTGATCGGAACGGTTCAGGGAGGAATCCAGGCACTGTCGCGCAGCTACTTCAGCAGCCTCATTCCGCCCGGTCGTGAAGTCTCCTTTTTTGGGTTTTACAGCATGATCGGCAAGAGCGCGGCCGTGATGGGTCCAGCGCTGATGGGAACCATGGCTTTCCTCTTCTACGACTCCAGTAATCCAGCCCTCTCCACCCGAATTGGGCTCGGCTCCGTCGCAATCCTTTTTGTGATAGGAGGTGCCTTTCTTGGGGTTGCTGGCCATCACGATAAGAGGTGCTCAGTTAATTGAAGGCTGAGACCTGAAATTTGAAGGGCCCGCCTTTGTTTGGCCCCGTCTCGGCTGGTAGTGAACGGTAGATAACGAGTAGAGGTCTGAGACCTACTATTTGATGTTGAGGCCTGCTAACAGCGGCGGTCAGATTTTGTAGGAAATCGTGGACAGACCATTTTGGCTACGCTTTACTCAAGAGGCTTTGAGCGAACAAAATACAGGGGAGGATTTAAGGGATGAGCTGGAAAAAACTCGGCTCGCGTTGAAGGTATGTAAAAAAGAGCTATCTGATAAGAGCGTAGCTTTGGAAAGGGTTACTTTAGACTACGACAGAGCGCAGGAAATGGCTAAGCTGGGCACTTGGGTGCTGGACGTAGATACGGGTCGAGTCACATGGAGCGCAGGTCTACACAAGATATTCGGCCAGAAGGCATCCAGCCCTGTGCCGACGCTGGTGGAACAGGAGTCGTGGTATACTGAAAAGTCATGGCAAGCGATGATGGAGGCGGTTGAAAGAACAAGCAGGGATGGTAGTCCCTATGATATGGAGCTGGATTTTATTCACAGAGACGGTTCTATCGGTAAGCTGCTATCCAAGGGTGCGGCAGAACGCGATGAGAGTGGTAAAATTATTCGGTTGCGGGGAGTGGCCTTGGATATTTCCGAAATCGTAGAAGCTGAGACCATGCTTAGACTTGCGCTAAAAAAGGCGCAGGCAGCTCAAGTCTACAAGGATCAGTTTGTTGCCAATATGAGTCATTGAGATCCGCACGCCGATGAACGGAATAATCGGGTTTGCCGGCCTCTTACGAGAAGAGAATCTTGATACTGAAACCAAAGATCAATGCGTTAACACCATTGAAAGCTGCTGTGCGCAACTACTGAACCTGATTGATGATATTATCGAAATATCTAAGATAGAAGCCGGTGAGATCAAAATTGAGAAGAAACCATTTAATTTGGGAAAGCTTATCCGGGAAACAGCAGCCACGCTGACTAGTATCAAAGATTCCAAGGGAAAGGCACACATTCGGTTGGTACCACATATTCCAAATGGGTCCGAGGAAGTGCTGATCAATTCAGACTCATTGCGTATCCAGCAGATCCTGATAAATCTTCTCGGTAACGCTCTGAAATTTTCCGAAAAGGGAACGATTGAATTTGGTTATAAATTGAAAGAAGAGGCAGTCGAGTTCTTTGTGAAAGATGAGGGAATTGGTATCGATCCGAAACGAATAGAGCTTATCTTTGAGCGTTTTGAACATCTCGAAGGAACGGATATTAAATACGAAGGAACTGGACTTGGCCTATCCATATCCAAGGGCCTTTCCGAAAAGCTTGAGGCCAAACTGAGCGTAGAGTCGGAGTTAGGTGTAGGATCTCTTTTCCGACTGGAAATCCCGGTAAAAATCATTGTGTCGAGCGAGAATATAAAGACGCAACCCCCTTCAGAATTCGTTAGCATAAAGAATCAACAATGCACTGTGCTTGTAGTAGAGGATGAACTGGCGAATCAGAACTTAATTAAGATCGTGCTAGAGAAAGGTCAGCTCAATGTCCTATATGCGTATGATGGTGAGGAAGCAGTCCGCAGTTATCGGGAGCATCCTGAAATCAACGTAGTGCTCATGGACATCCGTATGCCGGGCATGAGCGGCGATGAGGCCGCACAGGAAATACTGAAACTTGATGCGAATGCCAAGATTATCGCACAGACGGCTTATGCGATGCATAAAGACCGCGAAGCATTTCTAAAACTGGGCTTTGTGGATTATATATCAAAGCCTTACAGGCCAACAGAATTGCTCACATTAATTAAACAGTGGACTCTGGTACAGTAGTTCGGAGATACCTTAGACTAGTAAACAAGGAGTATGCCTTAGCTTGTCTGCAGCGCTGCAAGCTCAAATATGAGACTGAGCTGGGGCAAGATCGGGCAGTGTAGCTACAGGAAAGCGCGCTTGTGTCTACTCAGCCAATGCTTCAATTTTCCGATATCCAATAAGAGCGTTTTAAACGGTAAGCGTCAGCCATGGCGTTGGGGACGCTTTAATTTAATTTACCATCTGGAACGACAAACATCATGATAGGGGACGCTCTCATTAACTTCTCGCCGCTTTTCGCCATTATTCACTACGGCCTTGTGATCGGTATTTCGATCCGGGTGATCATGCGCCGACCCAATACGGGGGTCGCCTTGGCTTGGCTCTTTATTGTAGGGACTTTGCCCTACTTTGGAGCCTTTTTCTATTTACTTCTGGGAGAGCGTCGCATCAGCAGAAAGCGGATGCGGCACATCGCTTCCCTGCGCGCTGACTACGATAAATTGGTCGAAAGAGGAATCCCCGGTTTGCTCACCGACGTTCATTGGGCGGATCATCCTGCGGAAGCGAGAAGGATGGACCGACTGGGAACTAGGATGATTGGTTTCCCTACAGTTCGTGGAAGCTCAGGCCAGCTGTTCTCAGTCACGGATAAGACACTGGATGCTATTACCGAGGATATCGAGAATGCCCAGAATAGTATCCTGATGGAATTCTACATCTGGAACGAAGGCGGAAAGGCTGATGTTGTTCTTGAAGCGCTTATTCGTGCGGCGCAACGGGGGGTTTCCTGCCGCATACTGATCGATGCACTGGGTGCTCGGCCCTGGTGGCGGGGATCACAGCCGAAACGACTGCGCAAGGCCGGAGTCGAATTGCGCGCGGCGCGCCCCGTAGGGTTGATGCGAGCGCTTGTTGATCGAACAGATCTGCGGGTGCATCGGAAAATTGTGGTTATTGATGGTGAGATTGCCTGGACAGGCAGTATGAACATGGTCGACCCGAAGTTTTTCAAGCAGGATTCCGGAGTCGGAGAATGGGTCGATGCCATGATGCGGATGAAGGGTTCTGTCGTTGCTCCGCTCGCTTTGACGATGATTGGTGATTGGGTGACCGAAACCAATGAATCTGCAGATGAAATTATCAAGACTTTAGGCCTCCATTCCATAAGCCCCATTGAAGGGGGGGATGCTCAGATTGTGCCCTCGGGCCCGGGTGAAACCGACGACGGGTTGCTTCAGATGCTCCTCGCGACGATCAATTCCTCCGACAAAGAACTCGTGCTGACGACTCCCTATTTCGTTCCGGATGAATCGCTCCTCAGGGCGATCCGCGGTGCCGCAGCCAGAGGGGTTGAGGTACACCTGATCGTGCCGGAACGAGTCGACTCCATGATGACCCGTTACGCGAGTCGATCCTACTATGATGAGCTGATGGAGCAGGGGGTGCAGATTCATCTTTATCGGAAGGGTCTTCTTCACACCAAGTCGATCACAGCCGACAGTCGCATCACAATGTTTGGAACGGTGAACCTCGACATGCGGAGTATTTGGATCAATTACGAGGTAGCCCTTTTCGGTTACGGTAGGGAGTTTGGTAAAGAGATTCGAAATCTACAACAGAGCTACATTGACGATTCCGATCTCATAGATCCCGTGGAGTGGGCCAAGAGATCAAATTGGCAAAAATTCCTTGAGAACACGTTCCGTCTGTCCAGCCCAATTCTTTGATCCCGCCCCCAGGTGTAGGGATTCAAAATATGTGGGTTCATCGGTATTCATTCTGCAAACAAGTTCAACTGGTCTTCAGAGGATTTCGCTTTCTTTTTCCGACTCCCTCCTAACCGGGCGGGGGCGTCGGAGGCGCCGTGACCACCCTCGAGAGTTTCAAGGATTTCTTTCGCCCGATCAATCACCGAGGATGGAATGCCCGCGAGTCGAGCGACCTGAATTCCGTAGGAGCGGTCGGCGGCACCCGATATGACTTGCCGCATGAAGACGATCTGGTCGTTCCATTCTTTGACCGATACGGAGAAATTGCGCAAGCGGGGGAGGCTGTCTTCCAGTTGCGTCAACTCGTGGTAGTGAGTGGCAAACAAGGTTCGGGGACCTTGCGAGGTGGATCCATGGAGGTTTTCGATAACTGCCCAGGCGATGGATAATCCGTCATACGTGCTTGTGCCGCGCCCAATTTCATCGAGGATGATCAGCGAACGGTCGTCGGCATTGTTGAGGATGTTGGCCGTCTCGTTCATTTCGACCATGAACGTGCTGTGACCCCTCGCCAACTCGTCGCTCGCTCCGACCCGAGAGAAAATGCGATCAATCCAACCGATTCGACAACGATCCGCCGGCACCCAGCACCCTGTGTGGGCGAGGAAAGCGATGAGAGCCACTTGGCGGATATAGGTCGATTTACCGGCCATATTCGGGCCCGTTAAAACAGCGATCTGTTCTCGGTCCGAAGAAAGAAAACAACTATTGGGAACAAAGCTGTCTGCACCCGCTATTCCTTCAGGGGAGGAACGTAAGGATTCTTCGATGACAGGGTGGCGGCCGTTCTCAATCTCGATTTCAAAACTATCATCAATCTCGGGTCGGACGTAACCCCGGCTACGGGCTAATTCTGCCCAGGAAATCAGGAGATCTGTTTCGGCCAGTGTTTCGGCGGTTCGACGCAGACCATCCGCATCACCCAAGACACGATCCACAACCCCTTGAAAAATATCCACCTCGCGGGCGATAGCCTTTTCTTCGGCATTAAGGATCTCTTTCTCTTTTTCTTTTAAGTCCTCGGTGTAATAGCGCTCCGCGTTCGTCATCGTTTGCTTGCGGACATACTCCTCCGGAACGAGGTGGAGGTTGGACTTGGTCACTTCAATGAAATAGCCGAAGCTGCCGTTGTATTTAATGCGCAGGTTTTTTATCCCGGTCTTTTCCCGTTCTTCTCGCTCGCGGTCGGCTACCCACGTCCGGGCATTGCGCGCCAACGAGCGTACGCGGTCCAGCTCCGTGTCGAATCCGTCCCGGATTACCCCGCCGTCCTTGAGGTTACCGGGCAACTCTTCGGCAAGGGTCGATTCAAGCGTCTTCTTTAACTCATCGAACTCGCCAATCCGGTCAGCCAGACCGTTGGCTTCCTCGTGATCCAGTGACCGAAGTCCTGTGAGAATTTCGGGAAGTTGGCGCAAGGTGTCTCTAATTCCTCCAAGTTCCCGCGGGTTGCGAATGCGGTTCTGCAAACGACTGAGGATGCGGGTGAGGTCACGCGTCTGCCTCAATGCGGATCGAATGTCATAGCCCTCCAATGTCCGTTCATGAAAGAGGCCGATAACCGCTTGACGCCGATTGAGCTCGGAGATCTCGCGCACCGGATTGGCAAACCACCGTTCGAGGAGACGGGAACCAGCCGCCGTCACGCACCCATCCAGGCAGTCGATGAGGGATCCAGCTCGACCGCCCTTGGTAACCTCAAAAATTTCCAGGTTTCGCAGGGTAGCCGAATCGACCCGAACTGTTTCGTCCAGTCTCCGCCATACCAAGCGATTCAAGTTTCCCGGTCGGCTTCGCAGCATTTCCGAAGTATAGCGGATCAAGGTAGCAGCTGAGGAAAGCGCAGGGTGGGTGGAATCAATACCGAACCCTTCCAGCGAGAGAACGCCGAGAACTTGGCAAATCTCACCAGCAGGATCGCGGCTTTCTGTTTCCTCCCGATCCAACTCCGTCACGTTCGAACGCTTGAGCAGCCACTGGACCTCCTCGGGAAGTTCACTGCGGGGAAGATTCGCGGGTATGACGATCTCAGTAGGAGAAAGTGCATCGAGGCAGCTCACCAGATCCTCAGCGCGTTTTTCGGAAGCAATTTCGAAAATCCCTGCGGAGAGATCAAGCCATGAGGCGTGCAAGCCGTCCTTATTCCAATAGAGCGCGGCGAGCCAGGACCCGGAGCGCGGGTCGAGCTGGTCTTCCTCCAATACGGTTCCAGGAGTTAGAATGCGAGTGAGGGCCCGTTCCACCAACTTGCCTGCCTTTGGCACCTCCGTCTGTTCGCAGATCGCCACCTTGCATCCTGCATCGAGCACCTTCTGAATATAATTGTCCGCAGCATGGTAGGGGATGCCCGCCATTGGTATGTCGTGGCGCTTCGTGAGAGTGATCCCGAGTACGGAGGCACCCCGGACCGCATCCTCTCCAAACATTTCATAAAAATCCCCCAGCCGAAAAAGCAGGAGACAACCAGCGGGCAGTTTTTCCCGCACCTCGTTATACTGCCGCATCATCGGCGTTTCACCCTTGGCACTCATACGGGGGCGGTTTCTACTGGGTACATAATTTCATAGCGATGAATCACAAGACTTCCAGTTCCGCCCAAAATCGCAAAGCGAAAATCAATGCACGGTCACTCGGTGATGAAAAAGATGGCTCCGGTTCGGGCTCATTGCCTCCAATCGTAATTCTTCATGGCCTTCTGGGCTCTTCCCGCAATTGGCTCGCTGCCGGGAAAGAATTGGGCAAGGGCAGGGCGGTCTACGCTCTGGACCTGCCGGATCACGGTGAATCCGAATGGAGCGAGGACCCTTCGTTCGCGGAGATGTCGGAAAGGATTCAGGCCTGGGCCGATGAGCAGGAACTCTCGGATGTCGACTGGATTGGTCACAGTCTCGGTGGGAAGGTTGCCCTTAGAATTGCCTCCGATCGCCCCGATCTCGTCCGTAAACTCGTTCTGGCGGATATTTTTCCCCGACAATACCCTCCTCATCATGACTCGGACTTTCGCGCGATGTCCGCAATGGAGATTCATGACTTGGAGGATCGAAAGACAGCCGACAACCGTCTTGGCGAAAATGTGAAGGACTGGGGCATGCGTCAGTTTCTACTGACAAATCTTGTTCGTGATTCGGAAGGGGGCTTTCGGTGGCAGGTCAATTTGGCAAAACTCCATCAAAACCTTTCCACCCTGGCCGGATTGCCCTTTGAGGAAAGAGAGCCTATCGACACCCCAACTCTGTTGATCTACGGCGGGGCGTCCGACTTTGTGCGCGATGAAGATTTAGAGGAGGCCGAAACGTTCTTCAACGAAGTCCGCGGAGTGCGCTTGCCCGACGTCGGCCACAACCTCCACGTGGAGGCGCGTGACGATTTTGTTCGCGCAGTAAAAGAATTTCTTCGCTAACGAGGTCAGGAGGCTTGGAAGGGCTGGAATTCGCGGAATTAGACGCCCGGTCCCAGAATGTCTTCAATTCCGTCCAATGGACTGTCTCCTGCACGATATCCAAAGAGTGAAATGAAAGACCCGAGCATTCTTGCCCAGAAGGGTAAGCCGCTTGCGCTAAGGTCCAAAGAATGGGTAAGACGACAGTTTTTCTGACCCTGAACGAGGTCAAAGGATTCGTCAGCCGTTCTGGTTTTTCCTCTTTTATCAGCGAAAGAGTAACGAATCAGGAGGCGACTGTTCGGTACAAATTCGATGATTTGACCCATGGTTACAATGGTAGGGCCGGACATCTGGAATATTGCTCTGAATTCCGAACCTACCTCCAAACGTGGCGGAGAGTCCGCTGAGATACACTTTGGATTCCATGCAGGCATATTTCCCGGATCGCGAATAATAGTCCACAACTCACCTGCGGTGCATTGAAATACCTTATTCTCGCAAAGCCGCATTACTGGGATTCAAGATTTTGATCAAGATACAGGGACAATTACCGAATTTTTTTAATGATACCGGCAAGATAAAGACCGATCAGCGCGATTAGAATAGGCCACATGACCTCACCGAGTGTCTTGCTGATATTTCCACCGCTTCCAACTCGCTCAATAAGAATATACAGCCCCAGAAGTACCCCAATCGTAAAGAGGATCCATCCTGTTATTTTTCGTGTAGGCCGTTCGGTTGGTTTGTCGTCCATGTCCCTAAAAATACTTTATATAATCTCTCCGGCTAGTCATTCCAGTTGTGGATCCTGATCAATAAGAGGAATTGGCTTAACCATTCTCCGAATCGACCGGATTTCGAGATAAAAGAAAAGCGATCCGGTGCCCACGTAGAAGGCTAGCATACCCCAGACTAGAATTGGAATGTCTCCTGTACCAGAGGCAACGGAACCGAACTCAAAAAGAACCGGGCCGGAATCGACGTCCATAAGGACCTCGTCAGACCCTAGGGGTAGTTCGGTGAAGCCGACCGCCCAGATGCTGTCTTTCCAAAATTGTTGCTCATAATGCTCATACCAGTCCGCCGCAATCTCAGGGTCGAGTTCGGAAGCGAAAAGTAGAAGTCCCGAGTTCCCGCTTCCCCGCGGATCCTGTAGCACCAAGTGGTCACGCGAACTCATTTGAAAAGCTGGAAGCCCATCGACGACGACCGGAGGCTGGTTGAAGGTCTCCATGAGACTTTGTGCAAGTGCATCGTGATTCTCTCCATCCAACTTGGCCGCTCTCTGGATCGCCGCGACGGCCCATAGGATGTCGTTGGGATAACACTCTCCAGGGTAGTCGTCCAATAGATGAAACGGTGCCTTTTCCAATTCCCTCGTTGGCCTTGATCTTTCCATCTGCATTCAAGCGCTCGGCGGTCACCAAATAAAAAACAGCCCCGAACATCGGCCACTCCGTGGGAGCGACATCGTTATGATTTAGTGTCTTCGCATAATCCGATTCTAAATATTTCTTCGCCCAAGCGGAATGGGGAACGGATATCGCTTCGAACCAACCCGGTACTAGGGAACTGGTTCCGGTTTCCCTTAATTGTGAATCTCCAATGAGACGAACAAGGACAAAAGCGGGATAGAAGAAGAACATGCTCGTAAGTCCAATGACGAGCAAGGCAATCAACATTCCTAAACCGTTTCGGAATCGCATCCAGTATGAGGGGGTAGTCATTTCACTATCATGAGGTAATTGGAAATTTCGGTGCAACAATGCTCGACGGCTACTCCAGGATGCCTCAGGTTCAGCAAATGATCACTTTAAAAACCATCAAAGTATCATGCTGATCAATGCAACTTGCTCTCTCGACTTTCACGTTCAAGAGGAAAGTCCGTTTTTATTTATGCTTCGCCCACGCAGTGGATATCAGCAGTGGGTCAGCCGTGAGGAGTACGTACTGAATCCCAGTTTTCCCGTAGTCGAGTTTACTGATCCGTTTGGCAACCTTTGCCAGCGGCTTGTCGCTCAACCCGGACATTTTACGGTCCGCACGTCGGTCGATGTCGAGTGCGCAGAAGCATCCGACATTGCTCCCGGAGCACCGTTTGTCGAGATTCAGAACCTCGCGGACGACACGATCCCTTTTCTGCTGCCGAGTCGCTACTGCGAATCCGATCGATTCAATCAGATGGCTGCTTCGATTGTTGCGGGCTTTGCTCCGGGGTATGACCAGTGTGCCGCAATTGTGAATTACATCCGTAGGACGACGCGATACACGCCCGGCTCGGGGACGGACATTGTCAGCGCGGGTGAGGTGAACCAACGAGCCGATGCGGTTTGCCGGGATTTGGCACACTTGGGCATAGCCTGCTGCCGCGCACTTTGTATCCCCGCGAGGTTGGTTGTCGGATATCTGGAGAATTTGGAACCGATGGATCTGCACGCATGGTTCGAGGCCTATGTCGGCGGACGGTGGTACACCTTTGATCCGACCCGTTATGATTTACAGGGAGCCCGTGTGGCGATCGCCTACGGCCGGGATGCTGCCGATGTCGCAATCTACACACAGTTTGGAGACCCGGTGGAGCTGCTGTCTATGAGTGTAACGGTAAATCCTAAGTCGAGACCACACTGATGAAGGAAGAAAAGGCACGAGTGGCGCTCGGTTTATTAATAAAATAAGTGATACACTGCCATGACAGTGATTTGATCCGACGAATAATTCAGCCATTAAAAAAAGCATGATCCGACACATTCTCCTTATTCAGTTCAAAGCCTCGGTTACCCCCGAACAAATCAACCGGGTCGAAGCTCTCTTTGCCGCTATTCCCGGTAAAGTCGAAGGCGTCGTATCGACAGAGTGGGGCGTCAACAACAGTCCCGAGCATCTCAATCAAGGCTATACCCATTCAGTCTTTATGACCTTCGCCGATGAGCAGGGTCGGCAAAACTACCTCCCGCATCCAGAACACGATGCCTTGAGGGCGGTATTTAAACCTTATGTTCAGGATATTGTAGTGTTTGATTACACGGTCTGAAAATCGTCTGCGGGTCATCAAGAATTTTAAAGTCCTCAAGGGGTTGTCTTTTGAGAAATATTCCAGTTTATAAACGAACCCTATGAATGTAAATGCACGGATATCTTCGGAGTGGCGGCGGCGAATGCTGCTGTTGTTTTTAATGATTTTTGGGATCGCTGGCTGGTTTCTATCCGATGGCTACATGAGTTGGCCGCGCGAAGCGGAGCGATACGAGGCATATTCCGAGATTCGCGACAATATGATTGAGGCAGGTGAGGCAGAAGAGGCAGGCGAGGGGGAAGAAGCGGACGATCCAGCTGTCAAATTGGCTTGGCAACGGCATGCGGAAGAAGCGGGGTATTCTAAAAATGTTCCAAAAGAGCGAACCGAGTCTGCCATTACAGAACAACGCGTGATTGGCTTATCGATGATGGGGTTTGCTTTGGTTTTTGGCGCATGGATTCTCTGGAACCATCGACTTTCCGTTCGCGCCGAAGGGGAAACGGTTATTGGTGCTTCCGGGCAGCGTGTGGAGCTCGATCAAATCATCGCGACGGATCGGAAGAAGTGGAAAAAGAAGGGCATCGCCTATGCAATCTATGAAGTCGATGGGAAGCGGAAGCGTCTGTGTCTCGACGACCATAAGTTTGCCGGATGTGAAGAAATTCTCCTGGAAGCCGAGAAACGGATTCGAGACCGCAAGGGTGAAACGGAGAAAGAATCGGCTAAGAGTTAGTCCTCCGAAATTTCGACTTCAGATGGACGCTATCTTTTTGCGAGTAGTATCCGTTGGAACTTGGAAACTAATCATTCCTGGCGAATCGGTTCGAGTGCTGTGGGGATGTTCTCATTCAACAAGTTTGCCCAATCTGCATTGTATGGATGAACCAACAGAGTGATCTTTCCCTGTGACTGAAGCGGTAGGCCTAGATTGGCCCAACCGAAAAGAGAGCCCTCCAGATTTCGGTAGTCCGGAGCATTACCGTCACTCAATTTCTGGATTTGATCCACCAAGTCCGCACTCCGCCATCCGACGGAACAATAGACCACGACAGTTTCGACCTCTTGCTCAGCAGCTATGTGCCGAATTATCCCCACCTCTTCCAAGTGAACTGCTCCGGGTAGATGGCTGACGGCAAACTCTTCCTTCGTTCGGCTATCCACTAGAAGGACATCGTCGGGTTCCATCTTTAGAAGTTCCGCCGGTGAGATAAACTGAACTTCCGGGTAGGCCGCTTTGATGGATACAGTCTCCTCGGAGAGGCTACTTTTTGGGGTGCGGCAGGCTGGTATCAACGGAAGAGCTAATCCGATCAAAAAAAACAGGTATCCCGTGTATGAACGCACCTTAAAGAGCTGAAACCATTTGAAAGACGAGTCAATGAAATCGGATTCTTCTCCTGTCGAAATCCGCGCACACAAAGGATTGGATACCTCCATCGCCTTCAACCGTTTCAACATTTTCGGGCTAAGTGAGTCGCCGTTCCCGAAAATGTCCACAGGTAACCGTGGTAGGTCTTGCTCTCGGATTCTGCTATCCCGGACTTGCCACGGTGGGTTCAGCCTCTCATCATTTTGGTTATGACTCGTATATTATTCCTTTTTCTCGTTTCGCTGTTTCTCACGGCCTGCAACTATTCCCAGCCGGACTTCGCTCCAGAAGATGGACCGGAAGTAGGTCCGGTGGCCTCGGTTCTGGATGGCGATGAGGATGCGGATCCACTTGCAGCAACGATCGACGCCTCGAATGAAAACGCAGAGCTTATGGATGATGATCCTGTTGCCTACGACGAGGACGAACAGGGGCTTTAAGTCTATAGGAAATGCGCGCTTTGGATTTTTTCGGCCCATTGTTTTCATAGGGAACTGAAACAATCTGGCCTTCGTGAAATAACCGGGGATGCTCATCCGAGCAGCCTAACTATCTATCGACGAGCCGCGCTGGAGTATGCTGGGATTTCAAAGCAATGAGTAAGGAGATACCGATCTACCAGATTGATGCCTTTGCCGAGGGAGACTTTCGGGGAAATCCTGCTGCGGTGTGCCCTCTGGAGTGCTGGCTACCGGATTCTATCCTTCAGTTAATTGCTGAAGAGAATAATCTTTCCGAGACTGCTTTCTATGTTCCGGAAGGTGAGGGGTTTCGCATTCGGTGGTTTACTCCTACCGTCGAAGTAGATCTTTGTGGGCACGCGACCTTGGCGACCGCCCGGGTGGTCTTTGATCGGGATGAGAATCATGGCGACACCCTTCTTTTTCACTCTCGCAGTGGCCCTCTGCGAGTGAAGCGGGAAGTGGAGTTGTTTCGGCTCGATTTTCCATGTCAACCGGGGAAGGTCTGTGAGATTCCGGACCTTTTGTTAAAAGGTTTGGGGTGCAGGCCTGTCGAGTGCCTGCGGTCGGACGACTATATGGCGATTTTTGCGAGTGAAGAAGAGGTCGCAAACCTTGAGCCAGACTTTCGTTTGCTGACGCAACTCGATGGGCGAGGCGTTATCGCCACCGCTCCAGGGCAGGATGTGGATTTTGTTAGTCGATTTTTTGCCCCAAGCCATGGCATCGACGAGGATGCGGTAACCGGATCGGCCCACTGCACTTTGGCTCCCTATTGGTCGAATCGCTTGGGGAAGACCTCATTGACAGCTTGGCAAATCTCAAAGCGGGGTGGGGTTCTGCAGTGTGAGACCGAGAGAGACCGGGTGCTGATCTCGGGCAGAACACGCCTCTATCTCCAAGGCACAATTTACGTTCAGTAACTACTCAGGTCCATTGCAGCCAGGATTAACTGGACGTCCGGGACATAGCCGTGCGCTTTGGAGTGTTGGAGTGTTGGAGTATTGGAGTGTTGGAGTTTAAACATTGGCCACCATTACTCCGCCCTACGATTATCAGGAATCGAACTCCGGAATAAACGGATTGCCATGGAACAAACGGGTCAGGGCATCCAT